>Ga0070733_10003568_pt1 | contig 10597 bp, 6 predicted proteins | sample Coa_R1_9_FD_66450 | JGI IMG/M metagenome (GOLD analysis project Ga0070733, IMG submission 66450) | Surface soil microbial communities from Centralia Pennsylvania, which are recovering from an underground coalmine fire - Coalmine... | ecosystem: Environmental > Terrestrial > Soil > Unclassified ... | reverse complement strand
CAGGAGCGCGCGCATGCCGTAGTAGCTGAAGCGTTCCCACATCTCAATGAAAAAAAGCGTGGCGAGGCCGCGCGGATGGCCGAAGAAGCTCTTATCCGCTCGTGCGGCGCTCAGCGATAATTCCAGGTCTTGTTGGGTGGCCATGGCTTTGCCGGCACCGCCAGTTTATCTCAATGTGAGGCCGGGAGTCCGCGTAAACGCCTGGCCGATGCGTATCGCGAAGATCGCGGTGTAAGAATCCGTGGCTAGTTCAAAAATAAATTCGCAACTTCTGCGAACTTCGGCCTGCTTGGGGCTGTGGTGTCTGTGGCGTTATTTGTACGCTGCGTAACAGAACTGTCGAAGCAATGCGTGCGGAACGGCACGATCTGCGGTTCACCCCTTAAATAGACCGCCCTACCCCGTAAGAAACGTAAACTTACCACAAAAACCTGGAACTTCTAATCTTGATGACCTATCTTCAAGAAAGTTGCTTTGGTTCCGAGTTTAGATTGGAAGGCGGTCGCTGCCTTGTTGCATTGGTGTCAGAAGGGAAACCCTTCATTGGCCTTAGTCCAACGTCCTTTGATGGGTCAGACAGTTAGCGCACCACGCCAAACCAAAGCGAACCTGTAATTCGGAAAGCTCCAGGCGGGAGGCCGGAATGACACGTTTGCAAAAGATTTCCGTTGTCGTTATAGCCGCGGTATGTTTCGCACTCGCGGCATGGGGTCAAGGATCGACGGGAACAATAACAGGCACCGTAAAGGATGCTAGTGGCGCTGTGGTAGCGGGAGCTATCGTAACCGCCACTAACGCGGGAACCGGCACTCAAACAAAGGCTGCAACTGGCAGCACCGGTCTGTATAGCCTCGTTGAATTACCGCCGGGCATGTATACCGTGACCGTCGAAGCCGTAGGCTTCAGCAAGACAACCCTCTCAGCCCAGCGCCTGATCGTTGCCAGCAATCTGCATCTGGATGTGACACTGGAGGTCGGCGCGGTCACGGAAAGCGTCACCGTGGACGCGGCGCCGCCTCAGGTAAACACGGATGACGCGCAACTGGGCCGGTCTCTCACTACCGTGCCGGATCTGCCGATTCTATCGGGTAACGGCGGGCGTAATGCGCTGTCACTCATTGGCTTGCAGCCTGGAGTCACCTTAACACCGGGGACCGCGGCTCAGGGTCCCGGTGCCGCGGTTGGCGACTTCGAAGTGAACGGACAGCGATCGCAAGCCAACAACTTCATACTGGACGGGGCGGACGCCAACGATCTGGCGATCAACATCCCTGACGCCGTCGATGTCATCTCGCCTAACGCGCTGGGCGAGTTTCGTGTGATAACCGGCCCCATGAAAGCCGAGTACGGGCGAAACTCCGGCGCCGTAATTGAAACCACGATCAAGTCCGGAACCAATTCGTTTCACGGTGGGGCAACGGAGATCTTCCGGAACAAGGTATTAAACGCGAATAACTTTTTCCAAAACGAAGCAGGAAACCCAAGGCCTCCGTTCAACCTCAACGATTTTGACGCCAACGTGGGCGGCCCGGTCATCAGGAACAGAACATTCTTTTTCGCTTCATACCTGGGCTTCCGGCGTGTCTTTGGAGTGACCAACTCCGGCACCGTGTTTTCGAACCAGGAGCGCGCCGCCATATTGGCGAACGGCGTGCCCGCGGCGAAAGCCATTGTCAATATCACGCCGGTCGCTTCAACGGGAGACACTCTGTTCAGCGCGCCCAAGGATTCCCTCAACCGCGATCAGGGCCTCTTCAAAATCGATCACCGGTTTTCAAACGCGAACAATTTCTCGGCTTCGTACGTCACCGAAAGGTCGACGGATAACACTCCGTTCTCCTTCGGTGGGCCTACCATTCCAGGCTTTGGGGAACTTGACTTCATCACGTACCACAATGTCGCCCTTCACGATACTCAAACCTTTGGCCCGAACCTGGTGAATGAGGCGGTGGCGGCGTTCCATCGCCGCGACCAACCCGGCGTCTTCCCGGCGAATCACACCTCGCCGGCCAGCCTTGGATTCACCGGGATTATCCCGGATGATCCCTCGGCCGCCGGTCCGCCGTTCATTCTGATCAATTCCATAAACATTGGCAACACTTATCAGGGCCCGCAGGCGCGCCGCGACAACACCTGGCAATACTCCGATAGCTTGAGCTGGATTCGCGGACGCCATTCTCTGAAGTTTGGAGTGGAGTACAAAGCTTACGAGCAGAACCAGATCTTCGACTTCATCAACAACGGATACCTCTCGTTCTCGGGCAACGCCACTACTTCAGGCTTGGTGAAGATGATTCCCGGCCTTCAGGGCGACCCGAACGCGGATGCCGTCAACGATTTCGCGAACGGCTTTATCTCGGGGTTCTACGACCAGTCCAACTCCAACCGGCAAGGGCTCCGCGACAAGTTCTTCAGTTGGTATGTCCAAGACGACTTTAAGATTGCACACAATTTAACCATGAACATTGGACTGCGCTATGATTACGGCGCTCCACTCACTGATATCCATGATCGCGAAAACACTTTCCGGGCTGGCGAGCAATCGACCGTATTTCCAACCGCTCCCGTTGGTCTGGTATTCCCGGGCGACAAAGGTATCAGCGCATCGACCTACAGCCGCGACACAAACAACTTTGGCCCCCGTATTGGATTCGCCTGGGATCCCACTGGAAAGGGTAAGTGGAGCATCCGGACCGGCTTCGGCGTTTTCTATAACGTGCCCGAGACGGAGCTCGCCCTGCAGTTCCTGGGCGCGGCCCCTTATGGCGCGCAGGTGGTCCTCCCCGGCGCCAGCGACATGACGCGGCCTTACCAGACGGCCGTCGGCGTTCCTCCATTCGCCCAGAACCCGTTCCCGTTCAAGCCCGCCGCTCCGGGTGAGAAGTTTGATTTCACCAGCGTCGCTCCGGTCGGCGTTACGTTTATGGACCCGCATTTCGCTACTCCCTACGCCTATCAATACGATTTCCAGGTGCAGTACCAGATCGCTCGCGACTGGGTGGCTGATGCGGCCTTTGTCGGCAGCCAGGGGCGGAAGCTGGAGGACCGCCGCGATATCAATCCCGCGCTTTATACGCCCACGGCGACGACGTTCAACGAGCCTCAGCGGGACGTGTACAACTTGAATAATCCCCAGGATGCCGCCTTTGGGGGCGCTGTCTTCGGAGGTCTCACGGACCAGCTTACCGATGCGACCTCGTCCTACAACAGCCTGCAGCTCAGCTTGGAAAAGCGGTTCGCACGCGGATTGCAAGTGACTAACTCTTACACCTACGCGCACTGCATCGACGATGCATCGGGCTTGCGCGTCACTTCGAACCCGTTCAGTGCGTTATATGATCGCGGCAACTGCGATACAGATGTTCGCCATCGGTACGTCGGCAGCGTCATTTATGCGCTTCCGTTCTTCCGCGAGCAGCGTGGCTTCCTCGGCCATTTGCTCGGTGGCTTCAACATTGCCAGCGTGGTAACCCTCCAGACTGGCCTGCCTTTCGACATCGTCGACAGCGGCGACCGTTCGCTGACCGGCGCCGGTGACGACCGTCCCGATTACATTGGCGGCAACGTTCAATTTGTCGATCCGCGCTCCAACCAGTTCGGACAACAAAATCCGTATTTCAACGGCGCCGGTGGAGGGACTGCCGATGGCGCTGGGAACCCATACTTCCGGCGTGTCGGCTCCGGCGGTTCGGCGGCTCAAGGCGCCGGCCGGTATGGTAATCTCGGCCGAAATGTCTTTCACGGGCCCGGAATCCTGAATACCGATCTGTCCATCTCGAAAAGCACGCATATCACGGAACGCCAGGCTATCGTATTTCGCGCCGAAGCATTCAACTTTTTCAATCACACCCAGTTCTTCAATCCTGGGAACTCGGTTGGCCAGGTCGATATTGCTTCGCCGACCTTCGGTCAAATCCAGTTCGCGCGGGACCCGCGGCTCGTGCAACTCTCTCTGCGCTATACGTTCTAATTCGCTGCGGAAAACGCTGAAGAGGAGAATAGTGTGATGGGCCGCCGGTTCGCGTACTTGATCTTGTGCCCTTGGGTCTGTGCCGTGACGGCCGACGACACTGCGCCGACGTGCCCGGCACCCTCCAAAGCGGTTCAGGCAAGTTGCAAGGAAATCGCCTATAAGGACTTGCCGGAGGGCGTACGAGCCCTGCTGCAGATGATGAAATGCGAGGTCGGTTCGGGAAGCAGCTACGACTTTGGCAGTGCCGTTGATCTGAATGGTGACGGTTTACCGGAGTATCTATTCTGCTGTCATGAAGCCCCGCATGGCCCTTGCGGCGCTATGCTCATTGGCAAGGTTGGGACGCAATGGAAAGACCTGACCGCCAAGGAAGGTCTGCTTGGATTCGACGGAGCCTGCAACCTTTTTGTGGTCCTCGAGAGCCGGCACAACGGCTTTCACGATGTTTGTCTTCCGAGCGAGTGTGCCCCGAACACTGATTCCAAGTCGAACGCATGCGTTCCGGCTATATGGCATTACGAAAATGGCCGGTACCGCTCGGTTAGCGCACCGCCGGCCAAGTTGCCTAAGTGACCGCGGCCCGGCGGCGTTGCTCCAATGCATCCCGCGTACTTTGCCTGACATTTGCCAACAAGTGTAAGGTAAGAATCGGCGCCGAAGAGCTATCATGCGCATCGCCATCGTGTCCGACATCCATGGCAACCGGACCGCGTTTGAGGCAGTCCTGGCGGATCTGCGCCAAACTTCTCCCGACTTGATCCTCCACGGCGGCGATCTGGCTGACGGAGGATCAAGTCCGGCCGAGATCGTGGACCAGATTCGCGATCTTGGCTGGCGAGGCGTGCTTGGCAATACGGACGAAATGCTCTTCAAGCCTGAGTCGCTCGAGGAGTTCACGAATCAATCGCCCAAGCTGCAGCCCCTATTGGCCGCGATCCGGGAGATGGCGGCAGCGACCCGTGAAGCCCTGGGAGAAGAGAGGCTCGCCTGGTTGCGCGGCCTGCCCCGCATCCAGATTCAAGGTCCGATGGCCCTCGTGCACGCCAGTCCCGAGACTGCCTGGCGCGCGCCCGCGCCTGAAGCCGGCGATGCCGAGTTGCAGTCGGTTTATTCGCCGCTCGGCCAGCCGGTTGCCGTCTATGCGCATATCCATCGCTCATACATTCGAAGCGTTTCGGGAAGAACGGTCGCCAACACCGGCAGCGTCAGCCTCTCTTACGACGGCGATCGCCGCGCCGCATACCTTTTGCTGGATGAGTCCAAACCGGCCATCCGGCGCGTGGAATATGACGTGGACAGGGAGATTAAAACTCTTTCCGGTTGCGGTCTCCCACACGCCGATTGGGTTGCCAGGATTCTCAATAGCGCCTGCCCACAGATGCCGGCGGCTTCCTAACGCCCAGGTCCAAAACCGAGCCGCGACCGTGAGAGAGCGTTAGAAGGACCGCGGAAACCGGAGACTGGAGTATCCTAAAGCGAGGCTTTCTGCCCGCGTTGCAAGTGCTGCACGGCGATTCCAAAAGAATGATGCACGCTGCATGGCGTACGCCCCGCCTTCTTATTCTTTCTGTGTGCTGCCTGTGCCTGCAGTTGGTCGCTTCGCCACTGGTTCATGCCCAGACTCCCGGCGAAACCGTTAACGCGCCGCGCCAGGATCCGCCCGATCCCGCCGCGCAAGACAAGTTGCTCGAGCTGATGCACCAGTACGCCGCGCACTACGTATCGAATCTCCCAAATTTCCTCTGCCTCCAGGTGACGCGCCAGTTGGAGGCGGGACTTAAGTCGAATCGATGGCACAAAGGTGACACTCTGACATCCAAACTGAGCTACAATCAGGGCCGCGAGCAGCGTAGCCTCGATTCGGTCAACGGCAAGCCGGTCCATCCCGGTGAGAAGAGATGGCACGGGGCCCTCACTACCGAAGGTGAATTCGGTATCCTCCTCAGCCGCGTTCTGGGGCCGGATAGCGAGGCTTGGTTCACTTGGAGCCATTGGGAAACCTTACGCGGCAAAGTTCTCGCCGTTTTTGACTTTACAGTCGACAAAGAGCATTCCACGTTGAGCCTCAATCTCAGCGACCTGGCGAAAGCCGTGGTCCCCTACCACGGTTCAGTCTACGCCGACCCCGCGACCGGCGCCGTCTGGCGAATTACGGATGCCGCTTCGGATATTCCCGCCAAACTTCTGACTCGTGAGATCTCCACTACCATCGACTACGATGAAATCCTGATTGCCGACCGGAAATATTTGTTACCGGTGCAAGCCATCGTATCCTTGACTCTGGAAACCAAGACTCTGGAAACCAAGAAAGTGCGCAATGAGATGGAGTTTCAAGGCTATCGCAAGTTCGAAGCCGATTCCGCGATTACTTTCGGATCCGCGATGCCGGCCGATGAGGGCCAGACGGCCAAGCCCGGTGGTGCGGCCGCTCCCCCGAAATAGCGGCGCACGAATCAGCCCGCCAGCCGCCGCGTCATTTCCTCCTGAGCGACCCCTTGAATCTCCACGATCTTTGTTCGGCTCGTCACTCCGGAGACGATGCGAACCTGGGATCGCGGCACGTCCGCCAGATCCGCCAGGAACGCGATGCAGGCTTCGTTCGCTTTGCCGTCCACCGGCGGCGCGGCTAATTGCAGCCGGAAAGCATTCTCCATCCGGCCCGCGATGCGGCTGACTTTGGCCCGGGGCTGAACTCTCACCGTAATGCGCGCTCTCGGGCTACTCGCGGCTTCTTTTGCCATGCCACCTTTGCTCTTAAGTTCGCGACCCCGGCCAAAGCCCTGGAGTCCACCACCTCGAATGCCAGTACGTCGTCCAGCCAGTCGTGGCTCGATCCGTCCAGGTTCTGCGTGGCCACGGTCAAGGTATATTGCTGCGGCCCGAGCCAGCACTCGAATTCGAAATCGAGCTCGAGTTCATCGCCGGGCTCGAAGCTACCCAAGGCAACCTGCTCCACCCGCGTATTCGTTCCGTAAACATCCATTCCAATCCGGTTCCGGATCAGAATCCCCACCATTGGATCTGTTTTCGGCTGATGAAAGATGCTGCGCACCCGCACCCGCACCGGCTCGCCGCTGGCAACCGTCCGCGCGGGCTCCCCGGCCGCGTCCAATAACTGCACTTCGAGAATCTCGCTCGTCCCGTCGCCGTGGCGGAAGCTGGCATCGAGCCGCTTTTCCTGCCTGGGTTCTACTTCAGCGCGCTGCTTTTCGAGCACTAGCCCGATGTATCGGTTGATCACCTGGCTGGGTTCTCCCTGCGAATGAATGCGGCCGTTGACCAGCAGGATCGCCCGGTCCGAGAGCTGTTTCACTAGTCCGAGATCGTGGGAGACAAACAGCACCGTGATTTTTCGCTGCTTCAATTCTTCGAACTTGCGCACGCACCGGTTCGCAAAAACGGCATCGCCGACCGCCAGGGCCTCATCCACCACCAGAATCTCCGGCTCCACGTGGATGGCGGTGGCGAATGCCAGCCGCACGTACATGCCGCTTGAGTATTCTTTGACGGGACGCTCCAGAAATTCGCCGATATCCGCGAATGCCGCGATCGAGGGCAGGGCGCGCTCGATGGCGGCGCGGCTGAGCCCCATGATCTCCCCATTGAGGGCGACGTTTTCGCGTCCCGTGAATTCTGGGTTGAAACCGGCCCCAAGTTCCAGCAGCGCCGCCACGCGGCCCGTGGTGACTACCCGGCCGCTGGTGGGCTGAAGAATCCCGCAGATGATCTGCAGCAGGGTGCTCTTCCCGCACCCATTCGGCCCGACAAGCCCCAGCGTCTCGCCCTTTTCCACGGAGAAGCTGATGTCGCGCAGAGCCCAGAAATCCGTATGGAGCTTTTTGTTTGCAAATGGGAATACTTCGCGGATGCGATCCGAAGGTCGATGATAGAGGCAGTACAACTTGGAGACGTTCTGAACCAGGACCACAGTTTTAATTATAGGCGGCGCAGTTCGTTCCGCCCCGGCGTGTCCCGCTTAGCCCATGTACAAACTGCGCCGCATGCCTACCGGCATTGGCGCAGGGCAAGCCATCAGACAGAACTGGTCGAGGGCGAACAGGACCACGGACTCCACGTTCTGCGCCAGCGTCAACCGGGCTTCTTTCTGCCACGGCGTCGTGTAACCTGTAATGCCCACCAGGTGGCTGCTCTTGCTTTGGCCAAATCCCATTTGGAGAGGCAGCATGATCGAGTTCTGCGCGTGATTCAGGTCCCGCCCGCCGGTGTAAGTAAAATTCTCCGTCTTGAAGCAGTCCAGCGTTGTCGGGTTCCAGCTCGAAGGTAAATTCACCGCTCCGTCGAGCGGCGTGTTGTTTACATCGGGAGGATAGAGCACTTCGAACTTGGTGTTTGGAATACTCTGGCGCACGAAGTTCATGATCGTGGTCGTGAAAGTCCCGATCAAACCCGGCAGGAACTGCGCCTCTTGCGGATATTGCGAGGGCTGCACGTTACTGTTGGTGAACACTTGCATTGCTCGCCCGTACTGCGCGAGGAACGTGCTGGTGGTGTACGCGTCGTAGTACGGCATGCCGGAACCATCGTCAGGAAAATACCACCACTGCACCTCTCCGAACTGCAAATACGGTATCTGGCCTGCCTCCGAAAGCAACGTGGCGAGATCCAGATATGCCTGCTGCCAGAACGCGGTGCTGGTCGGCGAAAAGTTGGTTTGCAGCGCGGGCGTATTCACCATGACGGCGTTGCCGCTCGGATAGCGCTGGGCGATCCCGGCCGCGGCCGATGGGTCGCCATTCTGCAGTTCCATGCTGAATGCCGCGGTGGCCTGGATCCCATAACCGTATAGCGCCTCAAAGAAGCTGCGGCTCCAGTCTCGCGCCGCCCGGTTCATGCGTGGAACTACCGTCAGATCCGTGGTCCACTCTCCGTCAACGCCCCCAGCCAAGGTCGCCCCGCTGGTCGGCATGGTAAGGGTCTCCAGGCCGGGGTCTGTCGAGATGGTAATCTGATTGCCGGCTGAGCCGATCGTTCGTGCGTAAATCGTCAGCACGGTTCCATTCGCTTGTGCCCAGATCGCCGTATACCCGCTGTTGATTTCCAGCTCGAAAGCTTTGGCGATCGTGGCCGCCGTGTCGCCGTATAGATTGAGATGCTGAATCGAGGTCGGAGGCGATGTCGAGCCGGTCAGTCCGATCGTAATCGTGGTGATCGCGCTGGGCGTGGGTGTGCCCACAAACTGAACCGTGGCCGAAGCGTAAGTGAAGCCTTGTGGCAGCAGCTCGTAATGCCACAACGCTCCCGCATAGTGGTTCGCCCTCCCCATGAATCCCAGAGACCAGATCATCCACGCTGTCCTTTCGGGCGCCAGCGCGATCGAGTGGTCCGTGTCCCAGTCCGTGGCCAATGTTGTTTTAGCGTCCTGGGCGATCACCGGAAGCTCGGTGCTGGGAACGGCCAGCTCGAGGAAGTCGAAGTACAGATACGTGCCGGCAGGCCCAGCGTTCGTGAGTATTACCGTGTGTGGCGTCTGGCCGGAGAAGCTACCCAGGCAAATTCTTACCAGCACATCTTCTCCGGCGATAAACAGGTTTAGATTCTGGACCGGACCGCCGTCGATCGTGACCGTCGCCTGCCCTCCGCTGAAAGTCGCACGCGTCCCCAAATAGAGCTCATGCGTCTGGCTCGCGCGGTATGTGCAGGAGACCGAGTCACCCGGGTTGGTTGTGCAGTGAATTGTCCCCCCCGAAAAATTCCCTAACGATGTGCTCCAGCTGCCGCCGTAGATCAATTGCGCATCAGTGTCCTCAATTCTTCTGCTTCCCGCCCCGGCAACCTGGTAAGTCAGATTCGATCCGGCGACCGACCAGTTCGATACGGCGACTTGAAACTCACTCCTTGTGTAGTTTCCTGGTTGCAAGGCAGCCGCGTAAGTCCAACGCATCTTGCGCACCGCCGTCGTCGGGACAAGCACGTTGTTTTCGTCGTGCAATGCGCTGAAGTCGAGCGTGATGCGCCAATCGCTCGGGGAAACGCCGCCGCTGAACTGCTGGAACTGTGGCTGCCAGCTCTCGGTCATGCCCGCGCCCCACACGTTGCCGTATGCGCCTACAAGGTTTCCATTTGCTCCCGTCGTGCTGTTGCTCAGCGTCTGGCCCGTCCCCACATAAGTCAGCGTGATTTGTGTGCCGCTCCTGGACGCACTGATGGTCGGCGATGAGCCATTGATTTCGTTGACCAGCGCCTGCACCGCGGATTGCATCGTGTCGCTTGCGGTGAGTGTGTAGGGATAATGCTCATCCGACCACGCCAGCTCGATCGAATCGTTGGCCGAAGGCGTGCCTTGCAGATCGAAAGTAGCGGTCGCGGACTGGTAACTGCCGGTGATCGCCACCGCATGGCCGAAGAGTGGCACCTTGTACATCGTCTCGGCGCCGTTCGATTCCGCCCAAATCCGAAGCGTCGGCCAATCAACGGTAGGAAACAGCGTGGAGTCGATCGGTATGCAGTTTTGCCGAGTCTCCTCGTAGGTTAGGATCAACCCGCTCAGGTCTCCATCGGGAAGGTTTCGGAAAGCAGGGTGCTCGAATGTGTTATCTCGATTCCATTCGAGAACCACCCAGTCAAACTGCTGCCGCCAGCTCCCGGATATTGTAAATCCGGTTG
>Ga0070733_10003566_pt1 | contig 10599 bp, 4 predicted proteins | sample Coa_R1_9_FD_66450 | JGI IMG/M metagenome (GOLD analysis project Ga0070733, IMG submission 66450) | Surface soil microbial communities from Centralia Pennsylvania, which are recovering from an underground coalmine fire - Coalmine... | ecosystem: Environmental > Terrestrial > Soil > Unclassified ... | reverse complement strand
CCGGACTGGAACACCAACGCGGTGCAAATCGCCGACTTCGCCGGTACCGGGCATCCGGACATCTTCGTCGGCAACTATTTCCCCGACTCCGCGGTGCTCGACCCGCGCGGCCTGGACAACGTCCAGATGCCATCGTCACTCTCGTTCGCCAAGAACGGCGGCGGCGACTATATCTTCCGGTGGGTCGGGGCCACATCAGGCCCGCACCCGACCGTTCGGTACGCGCTGCAGCCAGCCGCGATTCCTTTCACCGACTCCACCGGGTGGACGCTCGCAGCGGCCAGTGCCGACCTGACCGGCAACGGGCTGCCGGACCTGTACATCGCGAATGACTTCGGGGAAGGCCACCTGCTTTATAACCGGTCCACTCCCGATCACATCGCGTTCACCGAGGCGGTCGGCGTGCGCACGCCCACCACGCCGAAATCCTTCGTGGTCGGAAAGGGCTCGTTCAAGGGCATGGGGGTCGCCTTCGGTGACCTGGCCGGCAACGGGCGGTTCGACTTCATGATCAGCGACATCACCACGCCATTCGGCCTCGAGGAAAGCAACCTCGTTTTCATGAACCAGGCGTCCAGCGATGCCGTGATGCGCCACGACCTCGCCAGCGGCGTCGCCCCGTTCCACCAGCAGGCCGCCGAGATGGGCATGGCGTGGACCGGCTGGGACTGGGACCTGAAAATGGGGGATTTCCTGAACAACGGTCACCTGGACGTGGTCCAGACGGACGGGTTCATCAAGGGAACGCTCAACCGGTGGCCATGGCTGCAGGAAATGGCCATGACCAACGATGATCTCCTCGCCAACCCGGCCAACTGGCCGCTGGTCCAGCCGGGCGACGACATCGCCGGCCATCAGTGCATGGCCTTCTACGCCCCCAATTCAACCGGCTATTACCTGAACATCAGCAAGCAGCTCGGGATGTGCGTGGACATCCCGACCCGCGGTGTCGCGATCGCGGACACCCGCGGCGACGGCAGGCTCGATTTCGCGATAGCGCGCCAGTGGGGGCCGCCGGCCTTCTACGCGAACGAATCACCACGGATCGGCCATTACCTCGGCCTTCAGCTCTACCGGCCGGTTCCTGGCAGCCAGCCCGGCCAGGGCCTCGAGGGGCCAGGAAGCCCAGCCTACGGGGCGACCGTCCAGATCCACACGCCCGGGCACACCCAGATCGCGCAGCTCGATGGCGGCAGCGGCCACAGCGGCAAGTCGAGCTTCGAGGTGTCCTTCGGCCTTGGCAGCTACAGCGGCCCCGTCGCCGTGCAACTGCACTGGCGCGACGGCAGCGGCACACTCCGCCAGCAGACGATCACGCTGACCCCGGGCACCCACGATCTGCTCCTCACCAGCACGGCCAAGGAGGTTCCGAGCCGATGACCGCGACAATCCAGACCGCGGACAGCGTTCCAGCGGGCGCACCGGCTGCGCCGGCAGAAAAGCCCCGCCTGTCGAAGGATCCGCGCTATCTCGCCCTGCGCAACTTCACGATATCGATCACCGCATTCAACATCTTCGGCTACACCCTGCTGGGCTGGGAGCAGCCGTGGATATGGCCCATCTTCGCCGTCCTCACCGGGTACACGGTGGAGATCACCTTCGAGCTCATCGGCGCGTGGGCCGAGCGCCGCCGGCCAGGGTGGGAGGGCAACGGCCCGCGTGGGGTCCTTGCCTTCATGATGCCGTCGCACATCACCGCCCTGGCGTGCAACATGCTCCTGTACGCCAACGACCGGTGGTGGCCGGTCGCCTTCGCGGTCGCCGTCGCGGTGGGCCAGAAGCACGTGCTCAGGGCACCGATCGCCGGCCGGCTGCGGCACTTCATGAACCCGTCCAACCTCGGCATCTCGGTCACGCTGCTGCTGTTCGGCACATGGGTGAGCATCTCACCGCCGTACCAGTTCACCGAATGGGCCAACTCCTACTTCCGGCTGATGATCCCGTTCATCATCCTGACCGCCGGCACCGTGCTGAACGCCATGCTGACCAAGAAGACGGCGCTCATCGTCGGCTGGATGGGCGGGTTCGCCATTCAGGCCTTCGTCCGGCACTGGCTCTACGGCGTCCAGCTCAACACGGCCATCGGCGTCATGACCGGAGTCGCGTTCGTGCTGTTCAGCAACTACATGATCACCGATCCGGCGACGACTCCCAGCAAGGCGCTGCCCAAGTTCATGTTCGGCGCCTCCACCGCCGCCGTCTACGGCGTGCTGATGGCGTTCAACGTCGTGTACACGCTGTTCTTCGCCCTGTCGATCGTGTGCGCCGCACGCGGGCTGGGCTGGTGGGTGGCTCACTTCATGAAGAAGCGGCAGCAGCGGCGGGCCGGGCCAGACGGAGCCGCCCGGCCGGCCTCACCGACCACCAGGGAAAGCGCGGTGACGGCGTGAGCCAGGCGATCGCCATTGCGGGCATCGCGTGCCGCTACCCAGACGCCGCCAGCCCCGAGGAGCTGTGGGCCAATGTGCTGGCCGGCCGCCGGGCCTTCCGGCGGATCCCGGACGAGCGCCTGCGCCTGGCGGACTACTGGTCGGCGGACCGGGCTGCACCCGACCGGTTCTACACCCGGAACGCCGCTCTGATCGAAGGATTCGAGTTCGACCGGGTGCGTTTCAAGATCGCCGGGAGCACGCACCGGGTCACCGATATGACCCACTGGCTCGCCCTCGACACCGCGGCCAGGGCGCTCACCGATGCCGGGTTCCCCGACGGCGAAGGATTGCCGAAGCGGGGCACGGCGGTGCTGGTGGGCAACAGCCTGACCGGCGAGTTCACCCGCTCGAACCTGATGCGGCTGCGCTGGCCCTACGTCCGCCGGGTCGTCGCGGCGGCGCTGCGAGACCACGGCTGGGATGACGGCGGGCTCGCGGACTTCATGGATGGCCTGGAGAAACGCTACAAGAGCCCGTTCCCTGCCGTGGACGAGGACACGCTCGCGGGCGGGCTGTCCAACACCATCGCCGGACGGATCTGCAACCAGTTCGACTTCAAGGGCGGTTGCTTCACCGTCGATGGCGCGTGCTCGTCCTCGCTGCTGGCCGTGTCGCTTGCCTGCTCCGCCCTGCAGGCGGGCCAGGTCGACGCGGCCGTGGTCGGCGGGGTGGATCTCAGCATCGACCCGTTCGAGATCATCGGGTTCGCCAAGACCGGGGCCCTGGCCACCGGCGACATGCGCGTCTACGACCGCAAGTCGAACGGTTTCTGGCCCGGCGAGGGATGCGGCATCCTCGTGCTGCTGCGTCAGGAGGACGCCGACGCCCTCGGCGTGCGCAGCTACGCCAGCATCGCCGGGTGGGGCTATGCCTCCGACGGCCGGGGCGGGATCACCAGGCCGGAGCCGGAGGGACACCTGCTGGCCCTCGAACGGGCCTACCAGGTCGCCGGGTTTGACATCGGCACCGTCTCCTACCTGGAAGGTCATGGCACCGGCACCGCCGTCGGAGACCAGACGGAACTGCGCGTGCTGAGCCAGGCCCGCGGTGACGCGCCCCCCGCGGCGCTCAGCACCATCAAGGGCAACATCGGCCACACCAAGGCGGCGGCCGGTGTTGCCGGGCTGATCAAGGCCACCATGGCCGTCCACCACCAGGTAATCCCCCCGGCCACCGGGCACCACGAGACCCACCCGGAGCTGGCCGGGCCGAACCCGGCCCTGCGGCTGCCCGAAACCGCGGAACTATGGCCCGCGGACCAGCCGGTCAGGGCCGGCGTGTCGGCGATGGGATTCGGCGGCATCAACGCGCATATCGTGATCGAGAACGCGCGCGTGGTCCGCCGCACCAGCCTCGACTCCCGCACGATCCAGCTGGTCAGATCCCGCCAGGACTGCGAGTTGCTGCTGCTGGATGCCGCGACACCGGAAGAGTTGCGCGAACGCGCCGCCACACTGGCCGGGCTGTGCGAGCGGCTGGCGTTCGCCGAACTCGCCGACCTCGCCGCCGAACTCGAACGGGAGCTGTCCGGGCATCCGGTGCGCGGCGCCGTCGTGGCCTCATCGCCCGAGCAGGGGGCCAGCCGCCTGGCCAAGCTCGGGACGCTGCTCGCCGATGGCACCGAGACCGTCATCGATCCCGTCGGGGGCGTGTTCGCCGGCTCCACCGGGCGGCAGCCTCGCATCGGTTACCTGTTCCCCGGCCAGGGCTCTGGCCGCCGCGCGGACGGCGGAGCCATGGCACGCAGGTTCGAGCCCGCTCGCGAGCTGTATGAGTCGCTGGCACCGGCCGGCGGCGGTGATCTGGTCGCCACCGAGTCGGCGCAGCCGCGCATCGTCGCATCCTCGGCCGCGGGCCTGCGGGTGCTGTCCTGGCTGGGCATCGGGGCCGTGACCGCGGCGGGCCACAGCCTCGGGGAGCTGACCAGCCTGCACTGGGCCGGCGCCGTGGACGAAGCCAGCCTGCTCGAGCTGGCCGCGGCGCGCGGCCGGGTGATGGCCAGGGCCAGCGAGGGTGGCGGCGGCATGGCGAGCATCGCAGCTTCCCCCGGAGATGTTGAGCCGATGCTCCGCGGCGAACCCGTGGTCATCGCCGGCTACAACAGCCCGCGGCAGACCGTCGTGTCCGGCCCGGCCAGCGCGGTCGACCGGGTCTGCCAGGCCGCCGCCGACCGGGGCCTCACGGCGACGCGGATCGCGGTCTCGCACGCGTTCCACTCACCAGCGGTCGCGCCTGCCGCGGCGGAGTTCGCCACCTGCCTGGCGGAATTCCAGTTCCGGCCGGTCACGCGGCAGATGGTATCCAGCGTCACCGGCCAGGAGCTGCCGGCCGGCCAGGACCTGCGGGACCTGCTGGTCCGGCAGGTACTGGAACCGGTACGTTTCGGTGATGCGGTCAGCACCATGGCCGCCGAGGCCGACCTGCTGCTTGAGGTCGGGCCCGGCCGGGTGCTGTCCACCCTGGCGGCTGATATCGCGGCCGGCATTCCCGCTGTCTCGCTGGACGCCGACAGCACTTCGCTGGCCGGCGTGTTTTCCGCGATCGCGGCCGCCTACGTCATGGGCGCGCCGGTCCGGCACGACCGGCTGTTCCGCGATCGGTTCAGCAAACCGCTGCCGCTGGACAAGCAGTTCCGGTTCCTGGTCAACCCGTGCGAGCTGGCTCCCACGGAACCCGCCGGCTCCATCGTCGCGGCGGCCGGCCTGACGTCTGCGCCGAGCCTTCCGGCTCAGCAGGCGGCCGTGCCCGACGGGGATGGGCCCGCCGCCGATTCCGCGACACGGAGCATCGACGTCCTGCGGCGGCTCACGGCGCAGCGGGCCGAACTGCCTCTGGATGCCGTGCCCGCCGAGAGCCGCCCGCTGGACGAGCTGCACTTCAGCTCGATCACCGTCGGGCAGATCGTGAACCAGGCGGCCACGGAACTCGGCGTGTCGGTCCCGCTGACATCGGCCAGCCTGGCCACGGCGACACTGGCCGACCTCGCGCAGATGCTCGACGAGCTGACCAGTACCGCGCGGCCGGACGAAGACGGCCACCAGGTGCCGGACGGCGCCGGGCAGTGGGTCCGGGCCTTCTCCGTTGAGCTGGTGCCGCAGGCGCCCCGCCCGCAGCCGCGCGCGCCCGCCGCGGGCGACTGGCAGGTCTTCGCCCCGCCGGGGCATCCGCTCGCCCAGGGCGTCGCCGGTGCGCTGCGCGCTGCCGGGCTCGGCGACGGGGTGCTGCTGTGCCTCCCTGAAGAGGGCGGTGAGCGGCATGTCGGGCTGATGCTCGACGCGGCACACGCCGCGCTGGCGCACGCCACACCGTGCCGGTTCGTGGTCCTGCAGGACCGCCGCGGAGCCGCGGGCCTGGCCAAGACCTTGCACCTGGAAGCTCCGGCCATCGCCACGTCCGTCATCAGCCTCCCGGCGGCCGCGGGGCTGCCGGTGGCTGACGCCGCTGCCCGGGTGGTGGCCGACGTGGCCGCTACCACCGGGTTCAGCGAGGTCTGCTACAGCGAGGACGGCACCCGGCTGGTGCCGAGGCTCCGGGCGATCGAGGGCGCGGCCGGCTCGGCTGAACCGGTGCTGGGGCCCGGCGACCTGCTCCTGGTCACCGGCGGGGGGAAGGGCATCACCGCCGAGTGCGCGCTCGCCCTCGCCCGGCAGAGCGGCGCGTCGGTCGGACTGCTCGGCCGCTCCGATCCCGCCGCCGACGCCGGCCTGCGGGCGAACCTGGCCCGGATGAGCGCCGCCGGCATCACCTATCGCTATGTCCGTGCCGACGTCACCTCGGCCGACCAGGTCGCGGCGGCCACGGCACAGATCGTCTCGGAGCTGGGACCGGTGACGGCGCTGCTGCACGGCGCCGGCCGCAACCAGCCAGTGCCGCTGACCAAGCTGGACGAACCGGCGTTCCGCGAGACGCTGGCTCCCAAGATCACCGGCCTGGAGGCGGTGCTGGCCGCCATCGACCCGGCCCGGCTGCGGCTGCTGATCTCGTTCGGCAGCATCATCGGCCGGGCCGGGCTGCGTGGCCAGGCGGACTACGCCACGGCCAACGACTGGCTCACCGAGCTGACCCGCCGGTTCGCCGATGAGCATCCATGGTGCCGCTGCCTGTCCCTGGAGTGGTCGGTGTGGGCGGGGGCCGGCATGGGGGAGCGGCTGGGCGTCGTCGAGTCGCTGGCCAGGGAGGGAATCAACGCCATCTCGGTGGATCAGGGCATCGCGATGCTCGGCGAGCTGGCCGCCCGGCCCGATCTCCCGGTTCCCGTCGTGGTCATGAGCCGGGCCGGCAACCTGCCCACCATCACGCTGGAGCCGCGCGAGCTGCCGCTCGGCCGGTTCCTCGACCGGCCGCGGGTTCATTACCCGGGGATCGAGCTGGTGGCCGAGGCCGAGCTGTCCGTCGACACCGATCCCTACCTCGCCGATCACCTGCTGGACGGCGAACGGCTGTTCCCGGCCGTGCTCGGCATGGAGGCAATGGCTCAGGCCGCGGCGGCGCTCGCGGCGCCCACGGGCGCACTGGTGCTCGAGAACATCGAGTTCCACCGGCCGATCGTGGCCCCGCCCAGCGGCTCGGTCACGATCAGGCTGGCCGCGCTCAACAACGCCGGCAGCGTCGATGTCGTGATACGCAGCAGCGATACCGCCTTCCAGGCCGACCATTTCCGCGCCACGCTGCGCTGGGCGGACACCGGTCCCGAGCCCGTCACCCCACCGGCGGCAGCCGGGTGGCCGCGCATTCCGCTGGAGCCGGGACGAGAGCTCTACGGCGACGTCCTGTTCCAGGGCAAGCGCTTCCAGCGTGTTCTGGCCTACCGGAGCCTGGCGGCCACGTCGTGCGTCGTGGAGGTATCGGCCGCCTCCGCTGGGAACTGGTTCAGCGCGTTCTTCCCCGCTGGCCTGATCCTCGGCGATCCAGGTGTCAGGGACGCGTTCATGCACGCGATCCAGTGCTGCGTACCCAACGCGACACTGCTGCCGGCCGGGGTGGAACGGATCCACCTGAACACGGCGCTTGAACGCACGGAACCGCTGATCCTCGCGGCCGCCGAACGCTATCGCGACGGCGACACGTTCGTCTATGACCTGGAGGTATGGGACAGCGGCGGCCGGCTCACCGAGCGCTGGGAGGGCTTGCGGCTGCAGGCCGTGCGCAAGCAGGACGGCAGCGGGCCGTGGGTGCCCGCCCTGCTCGGGCCCTACCTCGAACGTCAGGTGGCCGCGCTGCTGCCGCGCGGGCCGCGGTGCGCGGTCGAGCCTGACGGCCTCGATGCCGTGCAGACCCGGGCCGGCCTGCGCAGGCAGACAGCGTCGGCGGTGCGCCGGATGCTCGGTCCCGGCGCCACCGTCCGCTACCGCCGTGACGGTAAGCCCGAGGTGACCGGAGAGGTCAGCGTCTCCGTCTCGCACGGCGCGGGGATAACGCTCGCGGTCACCGACCCCGGGCCGGTCGGGTGCGACGTGCAGGCCGTGTCGGGGCGTACGGCCGGCGACTGGCGGCTCCTGCTCGGCGAGGAGCAGCTCGCGCTGGCGGAGCTGATCGGGCGCGAGCGCGGTGAAGAACTGCCGGTGGCCGCGACCCGGGTCTGGGGAGCGCTCGAGTGCCTGCGCAAGGCAGGCCGGGCCGTTGCCGGGCCGATCACGCTGGCCGAGGCCCGCCCGGACAACTGGGTTCTGCTCAGATCCGCGGATGCCCAGATAGCAACGTTCGTGACTCACCTGCGTGATGAGGCAGCGCCAGTGGTCTTCACGATCTTGATGGAAGGTGAGAACTAGCGTGGAAACCTACTACGAGTACCGGCACATCGTCAGCTTCGAGGAAACAAACCTCGTCGGCAACGTGTACTACGTCAACTATCTTCGCTGGCAGGGCCGGTGCAGGGAGATGTTTCTCCTGGAGCAGGCACCGGATGTGCTCGACGAGCTGCGCGGCGATCTCAAGTTGTTCACGCTGCGATCCGAGTGCGAATACCTGGCCGAAATCACGGCTTTCGACGAGCTGTCGGTCAGGATGCGCCTCGAAGAGCTGACGCAGACCCAGATCGCCTTTGCCTTCGACTACGTGCATCTGCGCGACGGCGCCGAATTCCTGGTCGCCCGGGGGAGGCAGCGGGTGGCCTGCATGCGGGGGCCGAACGGCAACACCAGGCCGGCGCACGTACCCGAATCCCTGCGCCGGGCACTGGAAGGGTATTCCATCTGGGCGCCGGGTCCCGGCGCGGCCGACGTGCTGGTGTCCGCCCGGGGGGGAGGACGGGCATGAGCCAGGCCGTGGTGGCGAGGAGCCGGGCGCGGGATCCACTGCGCGAGGCGCTCAGGCGCTTCGCGACCGGCGTCACCGTGCTTTCGGCCGGCCGCGACATGCCCTGCGGCATGACGGCCAACGCGTTCACGTCCGTGTCCTTGTCGCCTCCGCTGGTGCTCGTCTGCGTGAACCGGACGGCCGCCATTCACCAGATGGTGCTTGACGACGGTTCGTTCGCGGTATCCATCCTGTCCGCGCGCCAGGAACATGTGGCCCGCCATTTCGCCAGCCATTCCAGGCCGCGCGGGCCGCAGGAGTTCGACGCCGTCGGCTGGACACCCGGGCCCAGCACCGGCGCACCGCTCATTAACGGCGCACTCGCCTGGATAGAGTGCTCGCTCGCGGCGGCCTACGACGGGGGCGATCACTCCATCTTCCTCGGGTCGGTGCTGGCCAGCAGCAACGGGCCCGCCTGCGATTCCCTCGTGTTCTTCGGTGGGCGCTTTCACTGCCCGGCGCTGAGCCCTCCGGAGACGTTCGTGACCGCCGACCTGGTGAGCGTCCCATGACTACGCAACTGGTGCGGGGCCGGGCCAGGCCGAGCGCGATGCCAGGGCCACCGGCCCGGGCGCTGCCGAAGCTGCTGGATCAGCTCTGGCACGACCGGCTGAGCCTGCTGGCGGACGCCGCGGGCGAGTTCGGCGATGCCGTCAGGTTCCGGATGGGGCCCAAGACCCTCTACTACTTCAACCACCCTGACCACGCCAAGCACGTGCTGGCCGACAACGCGGCCAACTACCACAAGGGAATGGGCCTGACCGAGGCCAGGCGCGTGCTCGGAGACGGCCTGCTGACCAGCGAGGGAGAGCTATGGCGAAAGCAGCGCACCACGATCGGGCCCGCCTTCCGGCGCGACCGCCTCGCTGAGTTCGCCGACCTCATCGCCGGCGAGGCCGGTGCTCTCGTGGCCAGGCTGGAAGCCCGCGTCGGCCAGGGCCCGATCGACGTCCTGGCGGAGATGACCCGCCTGACGCTCGGCGTGCTCGGCCGGACGCTCCTTGGCGCCGACCTGACCCGGTTCACCGGGCTGGGCGAGGCGTTCGAGGTGGTCCAGGACCAGGCCATGTTCGAGATGGTGAGCCTGCGGATGCTTCCGGTCTGGCTGCCGCTGCCCCGGCACCGCCGGTTCCGCGCCGCGCTCGCCCACCTCGAAGACATCGCCGCCAAGCTGGTCGCCGAGCGGGAACGGGACGGCGGGAATGGCGGTGGCGACGCCATCTCGCGGCTGCTGGAGGCATACCGGGACGAGCCGGACGAAGCGCTGCGCCGGCGGAGGCTGCGGGACGAACTGCTCACCCTGTTGCTGGCTGGCCACGAGACCACGGCGAGCACGCTCTCCTGGATGTGGTACCTGATCGACGCCCATCCTGAAGTGGCCGAACGTATGCGGGAGGAAGCGGTGGGTGTGCTTGGCGACCGCACTCCCCGTTACGAGCATCTGCACGGCCTGCACTACACGAACATGGTCATCCAGGAGACCATGCGCCTGTACCCACCGGTATGGGCGCTTACCCGCCGGGCCGTCGAGGCGGACGAGATCGGCGGATACCGCGTCCCGGCCGGGGCCGACATCATGATCAGCCCGTACACGCTGCACCGGCATCCGGGCTACTGGCCCGATCCGCAGGGCTTCGACCCGCAACGGTTCGACCCGGCCCGCACCGCGGCTTCGCATCGCTACGCCTACATTCCCTTCGGCGCCGGACCAAGGGTCTGCGTCGGCAGCCATCTCGGGATGATGGAGGCGACGTTCGTCGCGGCCATGGTCGCGCGCAGGTTCCGGCTCGAACTCGTGCCGGGCCGTGCGGTCAAGGCCGAGGCGATGCTGTCGCTGCGCGTCCAGGGCGGCCTGCCCATGCTGGTCCGGCCG
>Ga0070733_10003565_pt1 | contig 10602 bp, 7 predicted proteins | sample Coa_R1_9_FD_66450 | JGI IMG/M metagenome (GOLD analysis project Ga0070733, IMG submission 66450) | Surface soil microbial communities from Centralia Pennsylvania, which are recovering from an underground coalmine fire - Coalmine... | ecosystem: Environmental > Terrestrial > Soil > Unclassified ... | reverse complement strand
TTCATCTGCCGGCCGGCCTTGCGGAAACCGAGGCGCGCGTCGAATTCCGCTGGGAGGAGGGCGCCCAGGACGTTTACCATGTCGCGCTTCAGGTTGTTCCGGCCGCGGGCGCGGCGGAGTTTGACGGGCAACGATATGTGCGCAAAGCTATCCCGCTGCCGCAACACCTCCCACTCGGATATCACACAGTCGCGGTCTCCGTTGGCGCGCTTTCGGGGTCTATGCGCCTCATCGTCGCACCCGACCGCGCTTATGTGCCGGACGGACAGCGCGCCGGCGGAATTGCCATATCCTTGTACGGCCTCCGCTCCAACCGAAACTGGGGCTGCGGCGACTTTCGCGACCTCGAGCACTTCACCGACTGGGTCGTAGATGAAGTCGGCGCCAGTTTCGTCGCGCTCAATCCATTGCACGCCATTCACAACCGGCGACCGTATAATACCAGCCCGTATCTGCCGAACTCGGTTTTCTACCAGAACTTTCTTTACCTGGATGTCGAGAGTATTCCGGACTTCGAGCGTTGCCAACGAGCACGGCGCCTTCTGGCAACGCACGAGATTCAGCGGGAAATCCAGGAGCTCCGGGAATCGGAATTTGTCGAGTACGAGCGCGTGCATGCGCTGAAGTTGAAATTTCTGAAGCGTCTGTTCGTAACGTTTCTCCGCGACCATCGAGCGGAGAACCCGCGGGCGCGCGAGTTTCAGCAATACATCGAGCGGGAAGGCGACCTTCTCCGGCGCTACGCAACCTACTGCGCGCTCGACGAGTGGATCCACCGGCGCCACCCCGAAATCTGGGTCTGGCCCGGTTGGCCGGAGCCCTATCGCGACCCGGAGTCGAATGAGACCGCGGCATTCCGGAAAAAGCACTGGCGGTCCGTTTTGTTTTATCAGTATCTCCAGTGGCAGGTGGACCTGCAACTCGCCGCCGCACAGCAGCACGCGCGGGACCGAGGCCTATCCATCGGCCTTTATCACGACCTCGCGCTGGCCACCGATCGCTACGGCTCAGACCTGTGGGCGCACCGCTCGTACTTCACCACCGGCTGCCGCGTCGGTTCGCCGCCCGACGACTTCGCTCCCAAGGGACAGGACTGGGCTTTTCCCCCGCCTAACTCCATCCGCCATCGGGAGTCCGGCTATCAACTCTTCATCGAGTCCATTCGCAAGAATTGCCGCCATGGAGGCGCGTTGCGCATCGACCACGCCATGCGTTTCTTTCGGCTTTACTGGATCCCGGATGGAGCCGATGCGACACGGGGCGCCTATGTCCGCGACTTTGCGGACGACCTGGTGCGCATCGTGGCTCTGGAAAGCGTCCGCCAGCGGGTCATCGTGATCGGCGAGGATCTAGGCACGGTTGAACCGAGCATCCGCGAAATGCTGGCACGGTTCGGTATTCTCAGTTACCGGCTGCTGTATTTCGAAAAAAATGAGCGCGGCGAGTTTCGCCGCAAGCATGAGTATCCTGAGCAGGCGCTGGTTTCTTCCACGACCCACGATCTCCCCACGCTCGCCGGATTCTGGATCAACACGGACATCGAGGCGCGCCGGCGCGCGGGCATTCTAGTAGACGAGGCCGGGTACCGGGCGAATTTAGCGGCACGCGTCGTGGAAAAACAGAAAATGCTGGACACCTTGTTCTCGGAGGGGCTGCTGCCGGACTGGTTTCCGCGTTCCGCTCAGCAGGTCCACGAGCTCACGGGCGAACTACACAACGCCGTGATCGGATTTCTCGCCTCCACGCCTTCCATGCTGCTGCTGATTAACCAGGAGGACCTGACTAAAGAGACCGAGCAGCAGAATCTCCCGGGCACTACGTGGCAATATCCGAACTGGAGCCGCAAAATGCACTTCCGGCTGGATGAGCTGTATTCGGCAAAACAAGCCACGGATTTCGTGCGCATGTTTCGTAACTGGCTGCAGAAGACCGGACGAATCAACAAGTGAGCACCCTATGGCTGCAGCTCACGAATCGTTTTGGGATCGTCCATTCGCGGTGACGGCTCGGGATCTAGCGGTTCACGAGCCGTTGCGGGATCGAACAGCCGGGGATCGACCGGCAAGGCCTTATACGCAGTAAAGTCCGGCGAATTAGTCAGACAGTCCGCCAGGTCGGACGCGGTCGCGTCATACAGATTTAGCGGAGGGAGTCCCAGCATCCGGAATATTGTTTTCAGCAGTCCGCGAAAACTCGAATGCACGTGCGACACGTAATTCCTCTTCACGAAAGGACCCACCGCCATCAGCACCGTGCGATGCGAATCGACGTGGTCGCGACCGCCCTGCGCGTCGTCTTCGGTAATGAAGACGGCCATTTCCTTCCACCAGGGGGAAGCTGAGAGGAATTCGACGATCTGGCCCAGAGCGTAATCGTTGTCCGCCACGAACGAAGCCGGAAAAGTGTATCCATCCCGCGGCCGCGGCTGGGCCATGTGGTCGTTGGGAAGATGAATGAAGACAAACTGGGGGAACGGCTCGCCGCCTTTTTCGTACTTCTCGCGGACCTCGTGGATGAACTGGGCGGCGCGAAACTGATCCGGAATATTCATATTGAATCCGGGATACTCGCGCGAGGTATGGCGATACAGGGCTGCCGGCATCGGGACATTGGTGAGGAAGCGGGCCCCTGTCGGCTTTTCCCCGGGGTCCTCGATGTTGCCCGCGAGTTCGAACCCCTCACCGAAGTTCCGGAAGACGACGCCGTGCCGTTCCAAATGATGCCAGATGGTTCCGGCCTCCAACTGCTCTTCCGGATGGACCGAAGAATTGCTTTCCGCGAACAGTAATCTGCCGGGCGCAGTGGTGGGAAAGCGAAAGTCCATTTGTCCGGCATAGGACGCCATGCGCGAACTTTCAGTCCACACGTCCGGATAAGAATCCACCAGCCAATGGTGGCCATCCACGCTGACTTCCGAATCGGCGTAGAAATTGTCGCTGAACGACCATTGCCTGGCAATGGCATGATGATTGGGAGTGACGGCGATGTCCTGCAAGCTAAAGTGCCGTTTTCCGCCATCCGCGAATCCATGCATGCCGAATCGCGCCAGCGCCGGCACGCCCGCCACAGATCCATGTCCCGGCTGCGCCATGTCTCCGAAGACTTCATCGAACGTTCGATTCTCTTTCACAATGAGAACCACGTGACGAATCGCCGGAGGCAGTGGCGGCGCTGGAACCGCGCGGGGCCGGAATCCATTCGCGTCCATGACCAAAGCCGTGTCCGCGGCAAGGGTGGATGCGTCGGGCAGCGGAAATACGGAAATGGTCCACCGGTGTATGACATCCAAGAAGCTGCCTCCAGCCGCCAGCCGCGTCTTGGCTGTGACGGTGCGCCCGGGCAGGTGGGCATTTGGGCCCGTGCCGTGGCCCTTCGCGTTGGCCACGTAAACCGTGTCGCCATCGATCGCAACGCGCGTGGGAAACCAAGCCACCGGAATGTGTCCGATCACCGCCAGGTCATGCGCGTCGATCACGCCGACGGCATTGATCCCCGCCTCGGCCACCAGCAGCCATCCGTGTGACGCGTCGAAACTCATCCCCACCGGCATGACTCCGCGGAACTGCTCCAGACCGGGGATGCGAATCGGGGCATCGCCCACGACTGTGTTGGTCTTGGGATCGATGGCCGTAACCGTATCGTTATGCGCATTGGAGACAAAAACGCGATCGGCGGTCGCGATCACCGCGGAAGGACTGCTGCCGCCGTCGCTTCCTTCGCCGAACGGTTTTCCAGTGCGGATGACGGCCACCACTCGTGGCGCGGCCGGATCGTCCACTGCGACCACGTAAACAGAGTTCGACTCGCGCACGTTCGGGTCCCCGAGCCCCGGCACGTCGACGGGGCCGCGCGAGGTGTCGACGCGCACACCGTCTCGCGCTTCCGCCGACGGAAAGCCGAACGCGGGAAACGGAAGGCCGGTTTCGCGCCCTTTCTTCCGGTCGGCGCCGGCGAGGGACCGGTATTCAAACATTCCAATGTTCGTAATGTATGCCGTGCGTCTATCCGGCGACAACGCGATGGCAAACGGCAAACGTCCGACTCGCAGGGAAGACACCGGACGTCCTTTGCGCGCGTCGACCACCACCAAACGGAAGTTCGCCTGATCGAGCACGTAAAGCAGGTTCCGCCCGGAATCGAACGCCAAGTCTCCCAGATAGCTGTCGGAGAAGCCGTTGCGGTTCAAGTCGAACGATTTACGGCGGTTCCCGCTGAGCAGATCCACCAGCCGTACCCGCCCGGAATTTCCTTCCGAAACATAAGCCGTGTGGTCCCCCGCAAAGGCGACTCCCATGAACACGCTGCGCCATTCCCCGTCGTCCTTCTCGGGCGTCTCGCTGTCGCCATCCTTGGGCTGGACCGCCACAAGGTGGTGTGTACGCACGGCGCCCTGCTTTTCTCGCACCAGCACGGTAAGGGAAAAGCGCTCGGGTCCGCTGTTTACCGAAACGACCGTTTTGCCGCTTGGGCTGATCGCTAAACCGAACGGGCCCGGCCCGGTGGCATACTGATGGCCAACTGGTGCGATGATGCGGCCGCCAGGTAGGATGCTGGGCGCGCCGGGACGCCGGATGGCGGGTCTGGCGCCTGCGGGCGCGGCATAATCAGCGGCCAGAAGCGGAAGGGCGAGACAGAGAAACGGAATCAGAAGACCGCGCGCAAGCGCCATTTCGATGACCTGGATTCCTAGCCAGCTTAGCAGTTGATCTTTCAACGGTAACATCTGCGTTGCACGGTAAAAAGTTCCTTCGCGCAATTCCGGCACATAGGGGCGAGCGCCGGAACAACTACGAGGAGCGTACTCAGTTGGGACGCGCAGCTTTGGCACGCGACTTGCAAGAGGTAAACGTGCTGATGATAACCTTACCGCGCGAACCTCGACGGAGCTAGAATGGAGACATCTATGGCGACGAGCAGCCCGATGACAATAGCTGCCCCTCAAAGACAGCTGGAAGATCCGCTTGCGCACCTCCCCTGCTCGAGCATCATCGAATATCGGAAGGGGCAGGTAATTTACAATCACGACCAACCATCCACCAGCATCTTTCTAGTGATCGACGGGAAAGTGAAAGTGTGCCGGCTGGCGAACAACGGCCGCCAGGTGGTCGTCGATATCTACCAAAAGGATGACTTTTTCGGCGAATCGGCGTTCTTGAGTTCCACCGCGCGGAACGAACAGGCCGTGGCGCTCGAGGGCACCAAGGTGATGGCCTGGACCGCGGCGGAGATCGAGGACCTGGTGACCCGCCGGCCGCGGCTCGCCATCGCACTGCTCCAGATCATGGTGGAGCGCTCTTCTGAGCTGGGTTACCGTATCGAGAGTTTCTCCGTCGATAATATCGCGGGGCGTCTGGCGCGCGCCTTGATCCGCTTCTCGGAGCGGCTGGGGCGAAAGGCGGAGGATGGCTCGGTGCACATGATGCCCTTCACCCACGAATTGCTCTCGCAATACGTGGGAACATCACGTGAAATCGTTACGCATTACATGAACGATTTTCGGCGCCATGGCTACCTGCGCTACTCCCGCAAGGGCATTCAGCTCTACCGGGAAGCGTTACAGGACTGGCTGCATCGTCAGTCCGCCTGACGACGCGACGAAGACTTGGCTAACGGCGGTCCTGCCCGGCCGCGATTTATACTCTAGATCGTGGACCAAGAACTAAAGGGAAAGATCGCGCTGGTTACGGGTGCATCGCGCGGCATAGGCGCCGCCACTGCCACGGCACTGGCAAAAAACGGCGCCAGCCGCATCCTCATCCATTACAACTCGTATCGGGATGGAGCGGAACAGGTGCTCGCGGCAGTGCGCCAGGCCGGCGCAACCGGGGATTTGATTCGGGCTGATCTCGGCGAGGAGGCCGGAATACGGGACTTCCTGCGAAGCCTGGAAGCTACTGGGGCAGCCGTGGACATTCTGATCAACAATGCCGGCTCGCTGGTGAAGCGCGCTAAGCTGTCCGAATTCACTCCCGAGTTGTTCGACCGCGTCCTCAATCTGAATGTGAAGAGCGCCTGGTTCATTTCACAGGCCGTGGCGCGGCAGATGAGCGCGCGCCAGAGTGGCTTCATCGTGAATGTGAGTTCCATTTCCGCGCGGAATGGGGGCGGCGTCGGCGCGACGATATACGCAGCGGCGAAGGCCGCCGTCTCGGCCATCACCAAAGGTCTCGCCAAGGAGCTCGCGCCACAGGGGATTCGCGTCAACGCGGTTTCGCCCGGAACGGTGGATAACTATTTTCACGAGCAGTTCTCCACGCGCCAGTTGCTGGACTCGGTGGTGGCCGCCACGCCGGCAGGGGCGCTCGGCACCAATGAAGAAGTGGCCGACACCATCCTGTTCTTGTGTTCGCACGCGGCGCGCTACATTCACGGGCAGACGATCGAGATCAACGGCGGAATGTTCATGATTTAGTGAAACGGTACCTGCTGGGTGCGCGTGGTTCCGGCTGCATTCAGCATCTGAATCACAACGCTCGCGACGTGCGCCGGATCCCCGGTCACCGGGAAAAACGCGAGTAAGGCGAACACGCCGCCCAGGTCGGAAGTAGCGAAGAACTGCTGGAAAGCAGTGGACTCATCCATTGTGATCGTGCCCGGGTTGAGCATGTTTCCGTTTTGATCGAAAAACGTGAACGACACCTTCGACGCGGAGCGCGTGTTGTCGAAGGCATTGATTTGCAGATGGAGACCTCCCGAGGTGCGCTGCGCCAGGGTGGAATCCACGCCGATGGCGGCGGGCGGTATGGTTAGAGTGGACTGTTCCCTGAAATCGCCGAGAGTCACGGTAAACACGATGTCGCCCGCGGTGGTTCCCGTTTGAAAAAAAATGCTGTCCTGCGATCCGAAGTGCCCCACAGTGTCGCCTTGATTCACGCTGAACGTCGCGGTTTGGCCTCCCGAAAGAAACTGGATGCCGCCGTCGCCGTTCACTCCAGTCAGGCTTGAATGAAAAGCAATCTGTGCCTGGCCTGTGCCGGTTGCCTGGGAGGCCCCAGGCAGGCGCACCGTCAATTGGCCCTGTTGCGCGCTGGCAACGTTCCCGAGGGTGAGCGCAATCTCGGGCTGCGGGAATGGCGGGTCAATCCCAACACCCGCCAGCGGGAACTGCCGCTGATCGATTTCGAGCGCCCACCCCTGCTGCGGACCATTCGCGGCTGGGGTGAAGTCGACTTCCATGGTGGCGGAAGCGCCGGCGGCTAGGTACATGGGAACGGCTGCACCCTTCCACTGGAATGGCGGAGGAGGAGGTATCTGTCCAATCGGCAGGAAAGCGATGGCCACGTTGCGAATCGTCAGCTTGTCCGCTCCTTGATTCAGCAGCATGACATGGCGCTTGGCTGTAGTAGCCCGTATCACGTTGCCGAAGTCGATGGGTGCGCCGTCCATCAGTGCCTGGAAATGGCCACTACCGTCATCGGCTGAAATCGTCGCGGCGGCAAGCGCAGAGCCGTACACAATCACCGACACGCCATCGGCGGTGAAGTTCGCGCTCGATCCTGTTGCCGGAGCACTGGGCCTGAATCGGATCGTGAAATGCAACTCGTCTCCGGCTGCGACTGTTTCGGGAACGGCTGGCGGATTCACGAAGGAAAAGTCTGGCACACCGGCGAGCGCAAACACCGTGAGCGTGGCCGATGAGCTGCCAGTGTTGCGCAACCCGAAAGAGATGTCTGCTTGGTCGCCAAGCGAGACCGTGCCGAAGTCGTAGCCTTGCTGGGCACTGACGAGAGCTTCGGTTCCGTCCTGCAGCACCACGTACAGGCTGAATTGCGCCGGAAGACAGCACGCCGTAAGACTCGCGGCCAGCAGCAAACGGCGGATCACTGACGCATCTCCGCCCCCGGCAACCTGTATAGTTGTTCGCCGTCATCCGTAAGGTGGATCAGGAGTGGCGCTTGGCCCGGGAGGTCGACTTGCACCCATCCGGTCCCCAACTGATGCAGTTCCGGCGGAGCGCCCGTAGTGTTGGAAAGCGGCAGGTGATTCTCGCGCCCGGCAGAGTTTTGTATGAGCAGCTCGCTTTGGCTGGCGACGACCAGGCAGCCATTCAGCAACACCACCGTTCCTGGCAACGGCGATTGGCATGCCGCGTGGCTGCTGATACCGGTCACAATAGCCTGATGAGCCGCCGACCCGCTGCGCAGATCGACCGTGATCATCCAGAGTTCGCCTCCGCGGCACACCGCCAGTTCCGCCTGGCTGAGGTTGGACGCTTCGAGCGCCATAACTCGGCCACCGGTCACATACGGCTGAAGCACGGTTCTACGGACTTCGCCCGCCAGCAACTGCCCTAACTCGCCTGTGGCGGGAATGAAATACCCGGCGGGGGCGTTGGCGTTCGCAGGCGCCAGGAGCGCATCGCCACCGTCCGCATTGACTCGCCAAACCGGCGCGCCGCTTGGACCCAGTAACAGCAGTTCCTTATCTGTTTTCGCAAGCCCTCCGCTGGCAAAGGACCAGTTCGATACGTTCTGGCCGACTACGTCCCGCACCACGAAGTTGCCGGCCACACCATAAACCAAGTGAAGCTGCTGTTGCTTGTCGCGGGCGACGCCCACAAGGGGCGCGGTGAAGTTCGATGCGGCGAAGGCGGATGCGCCGCACAATGCAAGAACCAGAGTTCCTCTAATCATTAAGGGTGTCCAACGTTAACGGTGGGTATGCCAATGGTGACGGTAGAAGCCGCGCCAGCCGCGCTGATCGAACCGTGAGCACCGGAGGCCGCCAGGCTCGAAGCGGCAAACGCTCCGGCCGCGCCGCCCGCGGCGAGGAGTCCTAGCAATACCCATTTCTTGTGGGATTTCTGCCCGGAGATAGCCCCGCTCTTGGAACCTGGTTGCCTTTGGGTGATGACGATGGTGGGCACTGGGCCAGGCCGAACGGGCGCGCTAGCCATCCCGGAGGCTAGAGGTCCAACCGGCGGCCGGGTTTTAGACGTTGGTTGCGCAACGTCGACCGCCTGTGTTTCCTTCTTGCCAGGAGTACCAATCCGAGACCGGCCCTGCGTCTCGTTGGCTTGAGACTCGCTCGCCGGCTTGGGCGCCTGTACTGCGGCAACCGGTGCCCGAGGAGCAACTACGGGCTGTGGTTTTTTGTCAGTAGTTGCCACAATCACTCGGCCCGCCGCTGGCTGTGCCGGCTTGACGCCCGGCGCGGGCTGGATAGCCGGAGGCGGCTGCAGCGAAACCGCCGGGCTCACGGTTGCAGCCAGAGCCTCGGGGTTCCTCTCGACGGCCGCGTGATTAGCCGCGGCAGCCGCCCTCACTTCGCCGATGAACTGCTTGACGAGAATTCCAGCGCGGGACTGTTCCTTGGCCGCGGTAACGCGGATGTTAAACGGCCCGGGGGTGCGGTTCAGTTGCATCCCGCGTACGGTTACCCGGCCGGTGGCATCGCTCACCGCGACATCCGTTCGCAGTCCATTCGAAAACACGCCGCCGGGGCCTTCCTCAGCGACCTGAAAACTGACCCTCGCGCCTTCAACTGGCCGGCCCGTCTCATCGGTCACCTCAACGGTCAGCAGTTTCGCAGCGTGCGACCCTGCTGTGTGCATCATGCTCTCACCGGAGACGACAGCTAGATGCAGGACTGCATTCTGGGCCGCCACCCCACTCGAAAGGGCAAGGGCAATTGCCCACGCAACAAAAATGGGCTCTCGTCTGGAAATTCCGGGCACCTGTGGTTCCTGTTCTTTGGAAATTGAGTGAGGATGGGAGGGAAAACTTCTCCGCGGATTCAGCGGAGCTCAACAGTTTCGTTGGGAGGGGGTTCGTTGGGAGAGGGCCCGTTTCGCGCGCCGCGCAGCAACACGCAAGTGACGTTATCCGGCCCGCCCGCTTCTTTGGCCGCGTCGATCAAAGTCCGGCATTTGTATTCCAGTGCGTCGTGAGACGGCGCGTTGTCGCGCATGACGCCCTCGATCACCGCGGGCTCGACCACTCCGTGCAGCCCGTCGCTGCACAGCAGAAGCAGCGCGGCAGGCTGGAAGCGAATCATGTAGTAGTGTATGGACAGCGCGCCGCCCACGCCGATCGCCATGGTGAGCACGTGACGCATTGGATGGTGGCGCAGGCTCTCTTCATCGAGGCCCAAGGGCCGCCCTACTTCATGAACCCAGGTCTGGTCTTCGGTGATGACCCGAAAACCGGTATCGTCGAGCAGGTAGGCCCGGCTGTCCCCGACACTGGCAATCGCCAGCTCATTCCCCGCCTCGAGCACCGCCACCAGAGTGGTGCCCATCCCCTCCAGTTGTGGATCGCTATTGGATGCCTCAAGCACCCGGCGGTTGGCTTCCTCCACTGCGCTCAGCAGTACCTGCGGGTCGCGCTGCCACGCCTGACGAACGATCTCCGCGACCGTGTCAATAGCCAGGCGCGACGCCATCTCGCCCGCTCGCGCTCCTCCCATGCCGTCCGCCAAAAGGTACAGCCCTATTTCCGGAAGAATTAAGGCGCAATCTTCGTTGTTAGTCCGGACCCGTCCGACGTCGGAAAGCGCGAATGCTTCCAGCATAGTCACCGAATCAGCCACAGCCCCAGTTGTAACATGGGCCCACCATTTAGCGCGCTTGCTATTTTATCGAAGGCGGTCAAGCTTAACTTG
>Ga0070733_10003564_pt1 | contig 10604 bp, 6 predicted proteins | sample Coa_R1_9_FD_66450 | JGI IMG/M metagenome (GOLD analysis project Ga0070733, IMG submission 66450) | Surface soil microbial communities from Centralia Pennsylvania, which are recovering from an underground coalmine fire - Coalmine... | ecosystem: Environmental > Terrestrial > Soil > Unclassified ... | reverse complement strand
CTTGTCAGCGGGAGCGCCGGGGACCGTGGCTGTAATAATGACCTGTTTTGTGGTAGGGTCCTGCTGGATGTAAATACCGATGCCACTGGAGTTGCCGCTTAATTCTTGCTGCTGCGCCTTCACCTGGGCTGGTGTCAGGAAGTAGGTGTGGCCTTTATCGTTTAGCACGGCTAGCATGGCGCTAATGGCCGCGTAGGACATTTGCCGGTAGTTTACGGCTTTACGATCAACGTAGTTCTGATCTACAATTGACCATGCCTGCTGGAAGAGGTTGGCATAGTAGCTGGACTGGTTGCTGGGAGAAAACAGCGTGCTGGAATAGAGCTGGTGGCCGAACCAGCCACCGGTAAAGGCAATCAACATCAGGCTAATGGTAAAGACAATCTGTCCCAGCTTGTTGCTGGCGCTCCTGGTATTGCCCACATAGAACTGTCCTGTTGGGAGTTTCTGTGATGCGGGTGATTGGACATCATTTGGTTCCGAGGAGGAAGTACTGAGCGCATCATTATGTATTCTTTCAGGAAATCTATCGTTTAGATCGGGTTGTATGGATTGATTAGACGGTTCTTGCTGTTCATACCAACGTGGATCGTCATAGTTGCTCACAGATTGCCTGCCTTTCAAGAATGTTTTTATTTCTCTATGTTTTATTCACGAGATGTGGATGTTTGCCCTACAAGAATGTAGTGTTACTATCGTAGTCGCCTGACATGTGTATGTCAACTGACCTGCCCAGTGCGTTGATATCAGGGAGGGACCGTATGCTTTCACATTTGCCTTTCCATCCATGGGTGAAGAGACTTGTGAGGATTCTCTTGATCCTGCTGCTCATTCTCGTGTTCGTCCTCGTCGCCTGTGTTGCCTTTGTCGAGATTCGACGCAATCAAGCGCTCATGCTGCCCGCACCGACCGGCCCCTCTGCCGTCGGTAGGATGGAGTACGATTGGACTGACCAGTCACGAAATGATTTCCTGGCGCCGTATGCAGGAATGAAAAGAGAGCTTGTCGTCTGGGCCTGGTATCCCGCTATGCACGTGTCCGGAGCGCAACCCGCGCCCTATCTTCCGTCGAAGTGGGGGCAGTTGAGCGATCAGCAGCATGGCTTCCTCGGGCAGCAGCTCATACAGAGCAGCGATTCTATCCAGACCCACAGCTTCGATCGCGCCCCACTTGCCCCCGCTGCAGCGCGCTATCCCGTGCTCATTTTCGAACCAGGACTGGGCAACATCCCGACGCAGTACACGACGCTGCTCGAGGACCTCGCGAGCCACGGCTACATCATCTTTGCCATCACGCCTACCTATAGTTCTGATGTGGTGGTCTTTCCCAATGGACGCGTTGCAGAGGCGACACCCGCCGGGCAGCCCCCAGATACGAATACGACCCTGCAGGCAGCGGGCGATCAGCTCGTGACGGTCTGGGCGCAGGACGTGATCTTTGTCATGAACCAGCTTGGCAGGCTGAACACGACGCCGGGAAACATATTTAGCGGACGCCTCGACCTTGCGCGTCTTGGCGTCTTCGGGCATTCCTTTGGCGGCGCGACGGCTGCACAGGTTTGCCATATGGATGCGCGCTGCAAGGCCGGTTTAGACATCGATGGTGATTTTTTCGGAGATGTGGTGCAGGCAGGCCTCGATAGGCCGTTCATGGTGATCCAGAGCGACCCGGGCACCTGCTCCAATGCCAGTTGCCGCTCCTTTCAGAGCGAGGTCCAGACGATCTTACGCATGGTGCCGCGGGGCGCGAGCTATCACATTGACGTCAAAAACACCGAGCACTTTAACTTCTCCGATTACGCCGTCTATTTCTCGCCCGCGCGTGCCCTCGGGCTGCTTGGTTCCATCGACGGTGTGCGCGGGTTGCAGATCACACGCACCTACGTGCGCGCCTTCTTCGATACATATCTTAACAATACGCCTTCTCCGTTGCTCCAGGGTCCGGCGAGTGCCTATCCGGAGGTGCAATTCTCTCCCCCTTGAGAGCATGAACGACACAAAAAAACAGGGTTTAGAAACGAACCCTGTTTTTGTCTTGCAACGGCGCGTGACGCGCTCACTCCCTGTATGTAAAGGAACAGTTCAGTTAGGCGTCCACGGGGGTGACGGCTACCTCTTTTTCCTCAGAGACAAGGGCAGGTTCTGGTGTTATGTGAGTCGTTGGAGCGGTTTCGGCAACATCTGCTTGTTGTGCGTGGTGCTTTTTGGTAGGAGCAGGGGCGGGAGTTTGCTTCCTGGGTGGTTCCCAGCCGGGCGCGCGGGAGACGATCATCGACATCATTTTGCCTTCCATGACTGGAGTGCGCTCCATGACAGCCATTCCCTTTAAGACTTCCGCGATGCCGTCCAGCAATTTGCGCCCGATGTCGGGGTGGCGCATTTCCGCTCCTCGAAACTTAATACTGACCCTCACGCGGTCTCCATCAGCCAGAAACTCTTGAATCTTACGCGTCTTAACCTCTACATCATGTTCATCGGTACGCGGACTGAGACGAATCTCTTTTAAGGTGACTGTCTTCTGGTTCTTGCGGGCCTCGTTCTCTTTCTTCGCCTGCTCATACTTGTAGCGACCGAAGTCCATCAATTTGCAGACGGGTGGATTGGCGTTGGGCGAAACCTCGACTAGGTCAAGATTCCGGTCGCGGGCAATATCGAGCGCACGCTGGGGAGGCATCACTCCCATCATCTCGCCGTTTTCATCGATTAAGCGTACTTCACGTGCGCGGATGCGCTCATTGACCCGCGTCTCTCGCGGGCGTTCGTTCCCCCGAAAATCCCTGTTAATAGGCCAGACCTCCTTCTTGGATACAAAGATCCTCAACAATATTAAAAAACAATAGCTGAAATACCACATAAAGTGTAACATACTGCTTGAGGCAAGTCAAATTTTTCACGTTAAAGCGCAGATTTTTGTTGTTCGCGCAGCATAGTTGTGAGCTTGCCTACCACATCATAGCGCTGGAAGGATGGCATGAGGTATACTCCCTGGATGAGGCTGCGCGCTGCCGTCAGCAATTGCTGCGCTAAGTGCAAGCCCTCTTCATGGCCCCGTTCCCCGGCTTCTTGCATGCGCCTGCGTGCTTCCTCAGGAATGGTGATGCCCGGCACTTCGTTGTGCAGGTATTCGGCGTGGCGGAAGCTATGTAAAGGAATGCAGCCAAGTATCAGCGGAATGGGCGGTTTGCCAGCACGCTCCAGGAAGCGCAATAACGGAGCCAGTTCATAGATCGGCTGCGTCATGATGAAATGCGCGCCTGCATCGATCTTGCGCCAGTACCTGGCAATTTCCTGGTCTGTCTGTTCGTCGGTCATGTTGAGGTTGAGAGCCGCCCCGATGTGAAAGCTGCTCTTCGCACCAATCGATGAATCGGCCGCATCATGACCCTCATTCATACCGCGAATGACCGAGATCAGCCCGACCGAATCAACGTCCCATACGCCCGTGGTATTGGGGTAGTCTCCTACATGCAATGGATCTCCCGTCAGTGCAATAATGTTACGAATGCCCAGCGCGTGCGCCCCTAACAGTTCCGATTGCAGCGCCATCAGATTGCGGTCGCGCGTGGTGAAGTGGATGATGGTCTCAATGCCAAGGTGATCCTGTATCAGGCGCGCCAGGGCCATGCAGCTCATGCGCACGCGCGCCATCGGGCTGTCGGCGATATTGATGCAATCCACTCCCATCTCTTGCAAGAAGGCCGCGCCCTCCAAAATCTTGGCGGGATTCAGACCTTTGGGTGGGTCAAGCTCAACGCTTATCACAAATTCGCCCGCGGCCAGCTTCTCCTGCAGGCGTGTTTTTGATCCCTGCTGGGGCAAGATAACCTCTTCTTCAATCAGCCTGGCGATGACGGCCTGTCCCGATGAGACTACATGAGGAGCAGTGTGCGTCGTTTGCTCTGTCGCATCCTGGTCAGGCGATTGCGAAGTTCCATTGTACTCGTCGAGCGCGTTGCGCATGGCGGCGATATGACGTGGAGTGGTTCCGCAGCAGCCTCCAATCAACTGCACGCCTGCTTTTGCGAAGCGCAGAGCGTAGTCTGCGAAGTAGTCGGGGGTAGCTACATAAAAGAAGCGGTTGTCAATGCGCGTTGGCAATCCAGCGTTGGGCTGCGCGGAGAACAGGTGAGTCCCGGCCTGGTTATCCTGCTGGTGTTTGTCCAGCTCCGCGATCATCTCTTGCAGCGCGTCAAAGGTGGCTGCCGGTCCTACGCTGCAATTCGCGCCTATGACATCTACGCCCAGGTCATGCAGCACAGTAGCGACACGCGCTGCCGACTGACCAGAGAGCGTGTGACCGTCCTCGTAAAAGCTCATCTGCGCGACAATGGGCAAGCCGCCTACTTCCTGTGCTGCCAATACCGCCTGGCGCAGTTCCGCCAGGCTTGAAAACGTCTCCAGGATCAGCAGATCGGCTCCACCCTCCTGCAGCGCCTCGATCTGGTCGCGAAAGGTGCGGCGCAGTTCGCTTAACCGGCTTTCGTCGGGTGCCTGTAGCGGACGGCCCGATGGTCCGACCGCTCCCGCAATGAAGACGGGTCGCCCCGATACCTCTCTAGCTTCGCGCGCCAGGCGCACCGCGCTCTTATTGATGGCGCGTACTTGCTCTTCCAGGCCATAGCCTTCCAGCCTGGCGCGATTGGCTCCAAAAGAATTTGTCTCGATGATCTGCGCGCCCGCGCTGATATATTCGCGGTGAATGCCTGCGATTAACTCCGGCTGCGATAGATTGAGCGCGTCAAAACACTTTTCGTAGGTGATGCCGCGCGCGTATAATAGTGAACCCATTGCGCCATCACACAGCAATGGGCGCTGGCGTAGTTGTTGAAGTAGCGCGTGTTCCATGATTTCCCTCACAATACATCCCAGGGCGGGGGGCAAGCCCCGCCCTTCCCAGGGCGACCGCAAGGGTCGCCCCTACCATATACGAAGGACGGGGCAAATCTGACGGGTTGGCCCCGCCTATTTGTTCTCTATTGTACTCTCAATCTGGCTTTTATGGAAATGGCGCATCATCAAATGCAAGGGGGAAATCCAGGAAGACCGCAATAGTAGTTTATCGCACATGGTTTCAGTCCGGTTGGGTGAGCTAGCGATGGGTGTTCGAGTCCTCATGCGTCTGAAGCTGTGACGAGAACATGGTCAACCAGGGAGCCTGATGGTGTTCAGGCAGAAGCAGGCCGGGCAAAAGCGATTGGATGAACGACGTTTTTGTGCTCGAATCAATTTCTGGCGGCAGCAGGCTCACCATACGATTTGCAGCGTCGAGCGCGTGATCGATACGCCGGGTATGCAGGTCCAATAGCTGTTTGTGTAGATCGACCTCTTTTTGCGCAATTTCCAGGCGCTGGCGCTCCATTTTGATCTGAGCAGCCAGTTTGCTGTGCCTGCTCGCGCGTGCGTCTTCATTAGAAGACATATCTTTTAATGTTATAGCTGTATTTACAGCGTGGCTGTTCCGACTATCTACTCCGGCATCAGACCAGTTATCTGGCTCCTCCATGTTTTGTGGCGGCGTAGAATCAACACTGGCAGAAGTGGGAGCGGTAGAAAGATTGCTTTGCAAGTATTTTTCAAGATCGGCGGGTCGAAAACGTAAACGGTGCGACACTTTGAACGCGGGTAGCTCCCCTCGCTCTACCATACGTAGTACCGTGCGTGGATTCACATCCAGACGTTCAGCAACATGTTGAACATCTAACAGCTTCTCCTCTTGCATGCGGTAATCTCCTTGTCAACTTTTCTGACCTCAAAGTATAACTATTAGCACTATCATAGTCTAAATAGGGCGAAATGTCAATAATAATGCTTATTTCACTGAAAAACTCGGACAGATAGGACCAAATGGGTCAGAATATGCCAGTAAACATTTGATAGTTATGACCTCAATTGCGTCTAAATTATATAAGAGTTGAATAGCAATTGTGAGATTTAAGACTTGAATAAGCCGACAGAAATGCATTATTATGTATATGTCCGTCGGATCACTGAGAGAGGAAGTGCCAATTTGATAATATCAAGTAGAAACAGTCATTATTATGACTGCTTTAATGATACGAGCGAAAAAAGCCCATAGCCAATCAGCATTGATGCGCAGGTGTGGATCAGCTTACGGGGCGCAGCCGCTTCATATATAGATAGACGTAACTTGCCTGGATTTTTTGAAAAATTCATTACGGAGAACCAGCATGAAAAGAAATAATGATCTTGCAAACTATCGCCTGTTGCGCGAGATCTCCTACCGAGGGTCTGTAATCATCTATGAGGCTGAAGACCTGGACCTGAAAAGAAAGGTCGCCATTAAAGCCTTATACCTGGACGAGATACGTGATAGACGGGAGCGCTCCTCAGTGGCTGACCATTTCCGCGATGAGTGCTACTATCTTGCGCAGATGAATCATCAAAATATCGTGAAGTTATTCGAATACGGTGAAGATAATCACCTGCTCTATATGGCAATGGAGTTTGCACCCTTTGGTACGCTGGCCCGGAGATATCCACCTGGAAGTAAACTCCCATTCGCGCTTGTTCGCAGATACGCGCGCCAAATCTGTTCTGCTCTCCAGTATATGCACGAACGAGGACTGCTTCACCGCGACGTCAAACCTTCGAATATCCTGCTGAGTAATGGTGATTGGGCCTTGCTTGGTGATTTAGGCCTGGCTACGCGGGAAGTGGATGTGCCCGGCTACGGCAAGCCCGTGGGAACATGGGCATATATGGCGCCGGAATTGGCAGAAGAGGGGCCATGTGCGGCAAGCGATCAGTATGCGCTGGCGACCATGCTTTATGAATGGTTGACCGGGTTTAGCCCATTTGAAGGGGATGGAAAAGAGCTCCTCCGTCTACGCCAGCACTACTTGGCCCCATCCCTGCGCCCATTGAGACCGGACATACCATCACCGGTTGAAAGGGTGGTATTAAAAGCCCTGGAACCTTCACCTATAGATCGGTATGCTTCTATACTCGACTTTGCCGATGCATTTACGGCTGCCTTCCATCCTACTCCGGTCAGGCCCGCTACGCTTAGTAGATCATCTTACCCGGCCAGCGCTGGCCGAACTACCAGGCCATACTCTGCCCGCATGTACTATACCCACGAGCGCGTGATGACTCTGTAGGGGCGTCCCTACTGGCCCTTTTGTAATAAATATGGCACAAAAGCGGAACATATGAGATAATTCATACGTCATATAGTGAGACAAGACGTGCCGGTACGTAAAATGGTGCTATAACATGCGTGTTTTCTAACAGGGGTAAACTGTCCCGCGTAGAGAATGTGGCTAAGCATTCAGCTATTTCCTGAGACCTATTAGAGAGAGACTATGGTTGAATTACTGCAAATGTGGGCGCTGGTCGAAGTGTTGGGAATTATATGTCTTCCGCTCACTCTCACCGTTTTTAAGAATTTGCCAGATCGCGGCTGGGCCTTTACCAAAATAGTTGGTATGGCGTTACTGGCCTTTTGTGTCTGGCTGCCCCTGATGACCTTGCAATTCTTGCCTTTCAGCCAGTTATTCATTTTTGGCGTGGTGCTGCTTATTCTGGCGTTTAATGTGATTGGCTATGCGCGCGCCTGGAAATCGATTGTGCAGGTGATACGCACCCACCTATTCTACGTCATTGCCTGCGAACTCATATTCCTGGGTATGGTGTTCTTGCTCGGCTGGATTCGCTCGTATGGGCCGAATATCCAGGGCTTTGAAATGTATATGGACGAGGGCTTTCTGGCAGCCATCATGCGCAGTCCGCATTTCCCCCCCAATGATATGTGGCTCTCCGGCTATCCCATCAACTACTATTATTACGCGCACTACACCATTGCGGTTCTGGCAAAGCTGATTGGGCAATCGCCTTCAATCGCTTTCAATACCGGTATCTGCATATTTTACGGCCTTACGGCTGTGAACATCTTCGGTGTGACTTGCAATATTGTGGCATGGGCCATGCACAGGCGGCGCGCCAACCAGCGCCCCCAGGCACGCCCTGCGTCCGTGACTTTAACGAAAGCTATGCCCTTCGGCGTCGTGTCGCTGTTGATGGGTGAGGTACTTGGCAACCTGGCCTCGACTACGAGTTGGTGGCAGGCGCACGGCGACCTGCCCTATTATTACTGGTTCAATGTCAGTCGTGTGGTTGATCCGCCTAAGACTATCAACGAATTTCCCGCCTTTAGCTTCCTGCTCTCCTGTTTTCATGCGCACGTCCTGACGCTGGCGTTTACCATTCTGGCGGTTGCAGTCATCTTCAATGTGTTTCTAGAGCAGGGCAGTGGTGGGGATGATGCGAAAGGCATGCGTGTTTTCGGGCGTGGATGGCGACTGCCTCTCAACCTGGGCTTTATGGCGATCGTGCTGGGTGGATTGTTCACCATGAACGGCTGGGATTTGCCAACCTACCTGGGCATGGCCGTGGTATGTATTGCCTTGCAGCAATGGATGGCTTACCGGCGTTTTTGTCTTGACCTGGTGCTGGATGTCTTCACGACCTGCGCTTCGCTGATCGCGCTCTCATTCTTCATCTATGCGCCATTTTACCTCAACTTCATTTCACCTTCGCAAGGCATCGGCATAGTGGCTGCGGCAGACCGCTCAAATATCGCGGAAGAAATGCTCATTTACGGCACCTTTATGTTTATCTTCGTGTCCTTTTTGCTGGTCAATCTTTTCCGGGAGCGCGCAACTGCGCCGGAAGATGATGCAACGTCCACCTTTGCGGGCCTACCTGAACGCCTATCAACATGGCGTGGCTCGAATGGACACGCTTCAGCCGACAGAGGCAAGGCGAAAACAAGCAGTAAAGAGTTAGCCTCCACTTTCGTATCACCTGCGCAGACTCTGGCTCAACAACAGATTGCAGCCACGCCTCATAAGCTGCTCCAGTCGCACGATGAAGACGATTTTGTTGAGTTGACTCCCCAGCATACCCTCTCAACAGAGACCATACAACCTGCCGGCAGCATACCGACTTTTGCCGGCCGCGTGAAAAGCGCGCGTCCCGCGTGGCTCACCGGCCGGTTCATCAGCCAGGTGTTGATTCTGGCGGCGGCTCTGTTGATGCTGGTTATCATGAAGAATAGCCTGTGGTTCGTAGTCACGTTCGTTATCACCGCGCTCGGTGTCGAGCTGACGCTCTTTCACCTGCATGATCGCCCGCGCGCCTTTGCGCTTCTGCTTGGCACGGTGGCTTTTGCGCTGGTTGCCATCACAGAGCTGGTTTATTTGCGTGATGTCTTTGCGGGCAGCTTCCCACGTATGAACACGGTATTCAAGTTCTACTTCCAGGCATGGGCGCTGCTCTCAATCACGTCGGGCGTGGGGCTATACTTTATCTTGGAGAGTTTTCAAACTTCTCCGTTTGTGACGGGCTTGCAGTTGTGGGTACGCCGCGCTGGACAGAGCGCCTGGTCTGTGGCCTGCCTGCTGCTCTTGTTGGCGGGCGCGATTTATCCCATTGTGGGAGCTTACCAGCGCACCAATGGATTCATGCAGCGCACCAACAGCCTGGATGGCCTGACCTATATGCAGTCCTACAGTTCTGGAGATTACTATGCGATCCGCTGGCTGAACAGCCATGTGCAGGGAGATCCGATTATCGTCGAGGCATATGGACCTCAAGGTGGCGACTATAGCGATTACTCGCGTATCTCGGCTTTCACGGGTTTGCCAACTCTCATGGGTTGGGCGGGGCATGAATACCAGTGGCGCGTGAACTGGCTGAATAACGCATACAACGCTGGCGATTTTTACCCTCGCGGGTCCGATATCAACACAATCTACACTTCTACTAATACCCAGACGGTACTCAGTTTACTGGAACATTATAATGTAACATATCTTTACGTAGGAAGTCTCGAAAAGTCGACGTATCCTGGCTCCGATCTGGATCGTTTTCGTCAATTTATGCCTGTCGTCTACTCCCTCGATGGAGTAACTATATACCAGGTTCCCGGTAGCGCAGGGTAGTATTATGCTGGCGATGCCTGTTTGTGAGACCCTGAGACATATAAGGCAAAGCCAGGAGGAGTGAGTCATTGAAGAGCTTTGAGACCAGGCCACTCGCAGATGAAAATAGCGCAAGTGTGGTTTCTGACGAAGGTCAGACCGCTTCACAGGTAAACGCCGATGTTGATGTGCCTGAGTACAGCGAGGAAGACCTGGAAGAATTGCATCATGAAAGGCGCGGTTTCCATCTCAGACCTCCCAAACGCGAGCAATTGCTGCGTTGGGCGCCTTTCTGGGGTATCATCCTGCTGGGTGCGATTTTGCGTTTCTGGGGATTGGGCGATAAGCCGCTGCACCATGACGAGAGCCTGCATGCCTACTATTCCTGGCAGTTGTTGTTGAATCTGGAACACTGGACGTGGTGCATCAATCCGCCGCCGCAGGATCCGACCTATGCCTGCTATGCGTATAACCCCTTGCTGCACGGGCCGTTCCAGTTTCATGCTATTGCCCTTACCTATCGAATCGCTCAGCTGCTGGGCGCGCCAGATAACGGCATAAATACGTTTACCGTGCGCATACCTGCTGCCGCGCTGGGTACTTTAATTGTGGGTTTGCCCTACTTCCTGCGCGACTATATCGGCAAATGGGGCGCGTGGCT
>Ga0070733_10003563_pt1 | contig 10605 bp, 12 predicted proteins | sample Coa_R1_9_FD_66450 | JGI IMG/M metagenome (GOLD analysis project Ga0070733, IMG submission 66450) | Surface soil microbial communities from Centralia Pennsylvania, which are recovering from an underground coalmine fire - Coalmine... | ecosystem: Environmental > Terrestrial > Soil > Unclassified ... | reverse complement strand
TTCCCGGGGCTCAGGTCACTTTGTGTTGCTACGTTAACAATAGCAACGAAGGGGCCGGGTTAGTTATTTTCAGTTCCGGGGCATACCATGGTTTTCGGGTCAAAACTACAGGCGCCAAAGATCTGGGAACACTTCCCGGCGGCACGTTCAGTAACGCGCAAGGGATTAACTCGTCGGGAGTAATCGCCGGATATTCCAACGATGCCAGCAGCGGGTCGAACTTCTTGACCGTTGCGTGGGATCCGAGCGGGAACATTCACAACCTTGGGACCTTACCTGGTGGCACGAGCAGCGCCGGCTACGACATCAATGACTCGAACCAGATCGTGGGATTCTCCGCTACGGCCACGAGTGCGAGCGATGCCATGATCTGGACCCAGAAGGGCGGCATGAAGGACCTGAACAATCTGATCCCACCGAATTCCGGCTGGGTGCTGGTACTGGCAAATTGGATTAACAATCTGGGACAGATTACGGGTTACGGCACCATCAACGGGGAGAACCATGCGTTCCTGCTGACGCCGCAATAGGCCTCCGCAGGCAACTGGGCGCGGAATTCGGAACGGCAATTTCGAAGGTGGTATCGAAACCGCTTTCGCGCTATTTTTTTTCGGCCTTCTTGGGTTCTGCCTTGACCTTTTCGTCTTTCTTGGATTCGGACTTCGATTCAGATTTGGATTCTGATTTCGACTCGGATTTCGAACTGGAGTCGGAGGATGAGGCTGACCCGCCCGCCGATTTCTTGGGATAATCGGTCACGTAAAATCCCGAGCCTTTGAACTGTACGGCGGGGGCGGAGATCATTTGTTCGATGGGACCACCGCATTCCGGGCATTTCTTGGTGTGGCGGGCAGCGAACGTCTGGATGCGCTCGAAGCGATGATGGCACTTCTTGCACTCGTATTCGTAAAGTGGCATGGACTCCTGAATAAAACTGCGCGCCGGCTCTCTGACTGATTCTAGGGTCTGCGCTTTGCTGCCGTCAATTTGTGACGGATCGCAAGCGGTACTTACCACTTCTTGAAAATCACGGCGACTGCAGCCACGATCATAACGAAGCCGACGAGGTAGTTCCATCGCAGCGGTTCCTTGAGGTACAGGATCGAGAAGACTGAAAATACCGTCAACGTAATCACTTCCTGAATGGTCTTGAGCTGGGCGGCGCTGAACTCGTAAGACCCGATACGGTTCGCGGGAACCTGGAAGCAGTATTCCGCGAAAGCGATGACCCAGCTGATCAGGATCACCTTGAACAGCGGCGCGTGACGGTACTTGAGATGGCCGTACCAGGCGAAGGTCATGAAGATATTGGAGATGGTGAGCAGGATGACGGTGGTCATGTCATCTATTTTCTAACAATTCGGCAGATCTTAACCACAGAGAACACACACAGAGAGTACAGAACACAGAGAGCATAGAGGGAAGCTACCTCTTCCGCGGTCGGATGGTAGACTCGGCTCCATGGCGGCGGAAAAAGGAGCAACGCATACGGATTCCAGTTCTCTAGCTCCTGGGCTCTACCTGGTGGCGACGCCGATCGGGAACCTGGAGGACATCACGCTGCGGGCGGTGCGGGTGCTGAAAGAAGTTGACGTGATTGCCTGTGAAGACACTCGCCAGACGCAGAAGCTGCTCAACCACTACGGCATTGCGACGCGGACCACCAGCTATCACGAACACAACGAGATGACGCGTGCGCCGGAACTGGTGCTTGAGCTGGAGCAAGGAGCGCGGATTGCGCTGGTGACGGATGCGGGCATGCCGGGGATTTCTGATCCAGGATTCCGGCTGATTGGGCTGGCGATACGGCATCATGTCCCCGTAGTGCCGATTCCGGGAGCATCGGCGTTTCTATCGGCGTTGGTGGCGAGTGGGCTGCCGACGGATGCCTTCCGGTTCAGCGGATTCCTTCCGGCGAAGCAGGGTCAGCGGCGGGCGTTGTTGGAGAGTGTTCGTGATTCGCCGAGAACACAGGTTTTCTATGAGGCACCGCATCGGGTGAAACAGACGCTGGAGGATGTCGTCGAAGTTATGGGAGCGGCGCGGCATGTGGTTGTGGCTCGTGAAGTGACCAAGTTGCATGAAGAATTCCTGCGGGGGCATGCGGGTGATGTGCTGGAGACGCTGAAGGCGCGTGGCGAGGTCAAGGGCGAGATCACGCTGCTGATCGGGAAGGCGGAAGACGGTGAAGCTCGGGTGGGGACGGGCGCGGTTGCCCGTCCTACGATTCGCCAGCGGCTTCAGCAGGTCATAGCAGAGGAAAAGCTGGACGAGAAAGCGGCGCTGAAAAAAGTTGCCAAGGAAATGGGCGTGTCGAAGAGCGAGGCCTACCGCGAGTTGCAGCGGAGCAAGTGAAAACAGCTTTGCGTATCCAAAGCTTGACAGGTCTCCCATGCGGCCTATAATCAAGATTGATTAACATTAATCAATATTATGAAAAGCATAGTCCATCGCATTCCGCTGACCAGAGCCCGCATCAACCTCGGCCAAGTTGTCCGCCGCGCGCACGTTAACCGGGAGTTTTTCATTTTCGAGAAAGACGGTATTCCCGTGGTCGGGCTGATGCACGTGGATGACCTGGAAGATTATTTGGAGCTTCGTGATCCCGCGCTCAAGAAGCAGATCGCAAAGAGCAATGCTGAGTATCAGCGAGGTGACGCACGCGAAGCTAGCAGGTTCTTAGCTGAGCTTCGGCCGAGGGCCGGCAAGGCGAGAAAATAGCTACTCGTATGTCTCCTCGATTCCGCGTCCTGACGACTTTCTCGTTCGAGCGGGATTTTCGTAGGCTCTCGAAAGGCAATCAAGTCTTGGCGGACGCACTGGAGGGCTTGATTGCTATTCTCGCCGAAGACCCGCACAACCGAAGCGGTCACCATCCGATAAAGAAACTGGCCGGGGTGAGGCCCGGTGAAGGACAATGGCAATCCGCTCGCGCGACTATCTTTTGCGGTATGACATCTTTGGAACCGACGTCGCGATGCACTCATTTCGCCACCGGAAGGAAGCTTACGAATAGCGCCGAGCGACAGTCCCAGCACAGCTAGGGGCGCTATTTTGGAGTTAATTCCCGCTTGACGGCTTCACTCACTACTTTGCCATCCACGCGAATGCCTTCGGCGGCGAAGCGGGCCATCACGTTCTTCATGACTGTTCCCATTTCTTTCATCGTGGGCGAACCCATTTCTGCGATTACGGCCTTCACTCCCGCGGCAATGTGTTCTTCGCTGGCGGCTTTCGGGAGGTAGGTCTCGATCAGGACGATTTCCGCGGCCTCTTTGTCGGCCATTTCTTTGCGCCCGCCCTTGGTGAACTGCTCGACGGATTCTTTGCGCTGTTTGATCAGCGTGCTCAGTACTTGCTGGGACTCTTTGTCGTCGAGCGGCGCCATCTTCTCGATTTCGCGGTTCTTGAGTGCGGTCTTCACCATGCGCAAGGTGGAGAGGCGCTGCTCCTCGCGGGCCTTCATGGCAGTGACGATGTCCTTCTGGATCTGATCGATCATGCTCATGGTGACAATTATACTTCGATCATTTTCCAGACATTCCGCGGAACCGAATCGGCGTATGGTGCATCTGAAGGGAAGGAGGTAAAAGAATCATGGGAAAACTAGCCATTTGGGCCCAACTAGAGGCCAAGCCAGGCAAAGAGCAGGAAGTGGAGAAATTTCTTAAGTCCGCGCAACCGCTTGCCGAACAGGAACCGGGGACGATTAGCTGGTATGCGATCAAGATGGGACCATCAAAATACGGCATTTTCGATACCTTCGCCGATGAAAAGGGTCGGAACGCTCACCTGAATGGTGAGATCGCGAAGGCGCTTTTCGCCAAAGCGCAAGATCTGTTTTCGAAGCCTCCGGAGATTGCGAAGCCCGAGATTCTTGCGTCAAAGTCTGCTGAGTTCGTCGATAGTTAAGCCCTACCTTTAGCTCCTCTGTTGATGATTGGGCGAGCTTGTGCCACAATCGGTCGGCTTCCGATAAACTAAACATTCTCGGAATTTTCCAGGACTTTATCGGAATGCTGCGCAAGAATCGTCTATTCACGCCTGGCCCCACGCCTATCCTTCCTGCGGCCCAGATCGCCATGGCTGCGTTCACCATGCACCACCGCACTGCCGACTTTCGGGTGCTGTATTCGCGAGTACTGGCCGACATGAAGGAGTTCATCGGCACGAAAAACGACGTGCTGGTACTGGCGTCTTCGGGAACGGGAGTGATGGAAGGCGCAATTTCGAACCTGACTTCCCCAGGCGATAAAGTTTTAGTGCTCAGTGCAGGCAAGTTTGGCGAACGCTGGCGCGATCTGGCCAAGGCATTTGGGTGCGTCGTGGAGGTGGTAAGCGCTCCCTATGGCCAGACATTTTCGCTCGATGAGATTCGCGGGAAGCTGACTGCGGATATTCGCGCCGTGTACGTGCAAGCCACCGAGAGTTCGACTGGGGCGCGGCACGATGTGGCGGCGGTTGCCCGGCTGGTGCGCGACAGCGGCAATGTCACGCTGCTGGTGGTGGATGCCATCACCGGCCTGGGCACGACGCGGTTCGATGTGGATGCCTGGGGGATTGACGTGATCATCGGCGGTTCGCAGAAGGCGCTGATGATCCCGCCGGGGCTGGCTTATTGTGCGGTCAGCGAGCGCGCCTGGAAGCGGATGGAAACGGCGAAGTCGCCGCGATACTACTTCGATTTCCGCAAAGAGAGGAAAGCGGCGGCGAAGGGGGAATCCGCTTTCACGCCGGCGACTTCGTTATTTGCGGCCCTTGGAGCGGCCCTGGATTTTATCCGGCAGATGGGAAACGGTGACTTGAGTGCGGGGCGCAACAGGCTAATCGAGAATGCGGAACTCGCGGCTGAAATGACGCGGGCTGGGGCGAGGGCGCTGGGGCTCGAGATATTTGCTCCTACCTGCCCGTCGGCCGCACTGACCGCGATTGATGCGCCTGCCGGAGTCGACTCGAGCGCGATGGTCAAACAATTCCGCGAGGACTTCGGAGCAGTAGTGGCCAATGGGCAGGCGGAGATGAAGGGAAAATTGTTTCGCATCGCACACCTGGGTTACTACGACTATCTGGATACGATAGGGATTCTGGCTGCGCTGGAGCAGGTGATGGCGGGGGCGGCTGGGAAAACTATCGAGTTCGGTAGCGCAGTACGGGCGGCACAAGCGGTGTACGCGAACAAATTCAAAACCCGGCCACGGATTTCCACGGACTGACACAGATCAAGACCTGGCACAGCTGCTTATGAAAATTGTGATTGCTGAAAAGATATCCGCGTCTGCCGTGGCTGTGCTGCGTGAGCCGCGCTGGGTCGTGGTAACGCCAGACAATATGGAGGGCGGCCTGGCGGCGCAGCTGGAATCGGCGGATGCCCTGATCGTGCGCTCGGCGGTGCAGGTGAATGCCGAGCTGCTGGGAAAGGCACGGAAGCTGCGGGTGATTGGCCGCGCTGGAGTGGGGGTAGACAATATTGAGCTTGATCCCGCCACACGCCAGGGCATTGCCGTGATGAACACGCCCGGGGCCAACGCCGTAGCCGTGGCCGAGCACACCCTGGCCATGATGCTGGCCATGGCGCGTCACTTGTGCCGGGCCAATGATCTGATGCACGCCGGCAAGTGGGAGAAGAAATCTCTGCAGGGAAGCGAATTGCGCGCGAAGACGCTGGGCATCGTCGGACTCGGGCGTGTGGGCATGGAAGTCGCACGCCGGGCACGGGCATTCGGGATGGAAATTGTGGCTCATGATCCGTTCGTTTCGGTGGTGGTCGCCAAGGAGCAGGGGATCCGCATGGCGACCATGGAAGAACTGTATGCAGCCGCTGATTATCTAACTCTGCATGTCGGCCTGACGCCGCAAACCGCGGGCATGATTAACTCCGCGACGATAAAGAAAATGAAACGAGGCGTGCGGCTGGTGAATTGCGCTCGCGGTGAACTGGTTGATGAAGCAGCGCTGGCGCAGGCGTTAAAGCAAGGCCAGGTCGCGGGAGCTGCGCTCGATGTTTTTGCCGAAGAGCCGCCAAAGAATTCGCCACTGGCTGCGCTGGACGACGTCATTTTGACGCCACACATTGGTGGGTCAACGTTCGAGGCGCAGGAGGCGGTGGGGTACCAGATCGCGCTACAGGTGAAGGAATATTTGAAGACTGGCGTGATCCAGAACGCGGTGAATGTGCCCTCGGTGTCGCACGACGAGTTTATCGAATTGCAACCGTATATCGTGCTGGCAGAGAAGCTGGGTTCATTCCTTGCCCAAGTCAGCGAGGGAGCGCTGGAAGAGATTTCGTTGCGTTACAGCGGGCATATCGCGGAGTGGAAGACGGATTTGATCCGGAACGCGGCGATCAAGGGCATTCTGAATGAGGCGCTGGAGGAAAAAGCCAATCTGGTGAACGCAGCGGCGATTGCAGCCGCGCGGGGGCTGCGAGTCCACGAGGCACGCAAGGCCAAAGGCTCGACTGGCGGCGCGGGTAGCGTGCTTTCCATTCTTATGAAGACGCAGGCAGAGGAGCATCTGGTCAAAGGCGCGGTCTTGCATGGCAGGACGCCGCGTCTGCTGCACGTGGATGGAATTGAAGTAGAAGCTCCACTGGAGCGGAACCTGATTTTTCTTAGCAACCGCGATGTGCCCGGGGTGATTGGCAAAGTGGGCACGATTCTTGGCGATCACAAGATCAATATTGCGGACTTCTCTCTGGGACGGCGAGTGGGAAACGGGCCGGGGGGGCCTCGCGAGGCCATCGCCGTGGTACACGTGGATGGAGCCGTGCCGGATCGGGTGCTGTCAGCACTCAGGAAGGCGCCCGCGATTGCGCGCGCCAAAGCGATTCAGCTGCCGTAGCGCTCAGTCAGGTTAACGACGTGGGCTGTGAATGTGGCACAATTCTGCATCAAACACGAAAGAGGATACGGGATGCTCAAGCGGGCAGGGATTGCGCTGGCGGTAATGTTTTTTCTTGCTTCAGTCGCCTTTGGTCAAGACGGGCGTTTCGACGCCAGCATCAACGGCGGCGCAACGTTCACCAACACCCCCAGCGGAAATTCGGTTGTGCAAAGCGCCACCTCGGGCCTGAATATCTTCGGTACCTTTCGTTACAAACTGAAGGCCAAACATTCACTGGTATTCAACTATGGACGGGCCAGGAACTCGCAGACCTATCTATCAATCGCCAACTTCCACGTCGTCAACTCGATCTCGGAGGTCAGCGGAGGCTACGTCTTCAGCCCCATGCCCAACCGCAAGTGGGAGCCTTTTTTTCTGGTTGGAGGCGGGCTGCTGATCTTCAGCCCAGGCAGCACCTGGACGGTGTTCCCCGACTTGCCGGGCAACATCCCGAACCGGGTGCAGGTTAACCTGGGCGCGTCAACTCAAACCGAGTTGGCGTTTCTTTACGGGCTGGGAGTGGATTACAAGGTGCCGATGGTTGCGAATCTCTCGCTGCGGCTGCAATACCGCGGGTTCCTTTACAAAGCGCCGGATTTCAACGTGGGGAATTCGGGTAGCTCGGTGAGCTTCTATACCGGCAGCAAGGAACATATGGCAGAGCCGTCAATCGGCTTTGTATACCGGTTCTGACGGGATTTTCTTACGAGTTGAGTTCGGCTTTGCGGAGTTTGCGGCTCTCGGCCAGCAGAGCCATGGAGTGCATCAGGTTTTGCAGGGTCACGATGCCCACGAGCCGCTGATCTTCAACTACGGGAATGATGCTCAGGTTGCGGGCGGTAAGTTTCCGGAATGCCGACGCCAGCGATTCTTTCTTCTGGGCCACTTCGAAGATGCGGTTCATGACCGCTTGCACGTAGCCGTTGCCTTCGGCGCGCAAGGCCTGAAGGATTCTCTGCTTGGAAATCACGCCCACCATGTCACTGCCGCGGATCACGGGAAAATCATCCTGCAAGGAGTGCACAGCTTTGTCGAGTGCATCTTCCAGAGTGTCAGCCGGCGAGAGGGTGGCGAAGTCGGTGAGCATGATGTCTTCCAGGCGCACCGTTTCAAGCACCGACTGAAATACTGCAGAACGTTCTTCCAGCTGCGCCGCGATGAACAGGAAGAAGCCGATCATGGTGAGCCAGATGTTCCAGAGCATGCCGGTCAGCATGAACAATGTGGCAAAGGCCTGGCCGATGGCGATGGCGCGGCGGGTGGCGCGGACGGGATCCATGCGGCGGCTGAAGAGCGCGCGTAGAACCTTTCCGCCATCCAGCGGGTAAGCCGGGAGCAGATTGAACAGGCCGAGCCACAGGTTCGACCACACCAGAGCACGCGGCAAATTGCTGGATTGGAGGTCCCAGGGTTTGGTCCAAAGGTGGATTTCAGGAGCAACTGCCAGCAGAACGCTGGCAGCGGCAAACGCGATAGCGAGATTCACCAGCGGTCCTGCGATGGCGATGCGGATATCTCGCTTCCAGGTGAGGACGCCGGGTTCGACAGGTTGCTGAGTTTCGTCGAGCAGGGTGATCCCGCCGATGGGCAGCAGGATGATGGCTTTGGCGGGAACTCCGGCGTGGGTTGCGACCAGCGCGTGTCCCAGCTCGTGGAGCAGCACTGAGGCAAAGACAATTCCCACCAGCGCCAGTCCACGGCCTGCGTTGGCTGGACCATGCGAGGCGGACTCGGTCAGCCACACGAAAAGCAGCAAGAAGAAAAACGTTAAATGGATGCGGAGTTCGACTCCGAAAATCCGGCCTGCCGGGATGGACCAATTTCTCATTCGTCGAATGCTACCCTTCTATTCTATATAGTTTTAGATTCCGCAGTGCGGCGCGGGATGCGGGTTGCCAGTCGGAAGTACAAGCCCGCGAGTGCGGTCAGACTATGAGAGTGATTGCGGGAAGATTTCGCAGCCGCAAACTACAGTCTCTGCCGGGGACGGAGTTGCGTCCCACGAGCGACCGGCTGCGTGAGACGCTGTTCGACATACTGACTGCGGGCAATGGGGCGGCGCTCGAAGGGTCGGTGTGGATTGATCTTTTCGCGGGGACGGGAGCCGTAGGGATTGAGGCGCTCAGCCGGGGCGCGAGCATGGTTTACTTTGTGGAATCGGCGCCGGACGCAGCGGAGTTGATTCGGAAAAATCTCGACGGGCTGGGCGTGAAGTCGGGATTCCAGGTGCTTAGGCAGGATGCAGTTCGGGCGTTGCAGGCGCGGGACAAGAGCGGGATCCGGGCGAACTTTGTGTTTCTCGATCCGCCGTATGCGCTGGCAGCGGTGTATGGTCAGGCGCTAACCACGCTTTCGAAGTCAGCGTTGCTGCTTCCCGAGACGATTGTGATTGTCGAGCATCAAAAGAAATTCGATCCTGGGGAGCAGGTTGCGATGTTAAAACGGTACCGGCTGCTCAAACAGGGGGACGCGGCTTTGAGTTTCTATCGCAGGGAATAGAAAATACGGCCCAAGCAAGAGCAGCCTGGACGGGGCATTCTCGAGAGTTTGCCTACATCACGATTTCATTGACCCGGCGGACGATGGGGTGCTGCATCTCCTGTAAATCATTCTTCACCCGATTGAGGCCGTAGACGCACTGCTCGAAATGGCTGGAGAGGCTGGCGAAGAGCGGAGCGACCTTGGTGTATTCGAAGCAATCGAACTTGGAGACGATGTAATAGCTCTCCTTGCCGGCTTTCATCCAATCCACGAAATTCTCCAGGCGGTTGCGGCGCAGGCGGAATTGGTTGATGCTCTCGGGGAACATGCCAGTGAAGAACAGCGTGTAGTCGCCGACGTGTTTGCGCACCTGGCGTTCGCGGTCGAATGACGGCGCGGGGCCGAACACGGGATCGGTTTCGAGCAGCATCTCTCCGACGTCGGTCAGTGGCCGTCCGGCGGTGGCGCTGCGAACCTTGAAGAGCTGCTCGACCTCGCAAAACTCGGCTAGTAAGTGGGCGACGTAGTTGACAATCTGAGGATCGCGAATGCCGATTTCTTCGGCGTAGTGGCGTCCAACCAGTTCGAGGAACAACTTTTGCAACGGATGCGATTCCGGAATCATGCGGGGCTCACCTCCGTAAAACCCGCTGGCGGCGCGTAAAGCGCCGCTTGTTGAATGATTACTTATCTCACCTGCAGCGCAAAGGCAAGTGACTTCTGTGTTTCGGCACCCCACGTTCGTGCTATGTGATTAGAAGGTGTAATTGTGCGCAAAGGTTTTACCGAGTTTCTGTTGGCAGTCGGCGTGATCGGCTGCTAATTTGTGCGCGACTGTCCAGTACAATATCGGCCACGGAGGGACATGGACCGTGGAACGGAAGAACGTATCGAGTGGCACGACCTGGGAACCGGTGGTTGGATATTCGCGCGCGGTCAGGATCGGCAACAACGTTTATGTGGCGGGGACGACCGCGACCGGTCTCGATGGCAAGATTGTGGGGGTGGGAGATAGCTACGCGCAGGCGATCCAGACGCTGAAAAATATTGAAACCGCACTGAAGAAGGCCGGGGCCAGCCTGAAAGATGTAGTCCGCACGCGGATGTTCGTCACCAACATTGCTGACTGGGAAAAGATCGGCAAGGCGCATGGCGAGTTTTTTCGCGATATCCGGCCGGTGACTTCGATGGTGGAAGTGAGCAAGTTGATTTCTCCGGAGATGCTGGTGGAGATTGAAGCCG
>Ga0070733_10003562_pt1 | contig 10605 bp, 11 predicted proteins | sample Coa_R1_9_FD_66450 | JGI IMG/M metagenome (GOLD analysis project Ga0070733, IMG submission 66450) | Surface soil microbial communities from Centralia Pennsylvania, which are recovering from an underground coalmine fire - Coalmine... | ecosystem: Environmental > Terrestrial > Soil > Unclassified ... | reverse complement strand
TCGCGGTGTCGTGGGTGGCATGTCGATCCAGGTCGGTGACGAGTTCATCGACGCGAGCGTGGCCAGCCGCCTGGCAACCGTGCGCCGCAAGCTGGCGGGCTGAGACGTGATCGCAATAGAACACGAGGGACATGAGGAAGATGACGGAGCTGACAATCCGGCCGGAAGAGATCCGGGACGCGCTGGCGCGCTTTGTCGATGAGTACAAGCCCGACGCCCCGTCGAGGGAAGAGGTCGGCACCGTCATCGAGTGTGGTGACGGCATCGCCCGGGTCGAGGGACTGCCCTCGGCCATGGCAAACGAGCTGCTGGAGTTCCCGGACGGGACCCGTGGCCTCGCGCTGAACCTGGACGTGCGCGAGATCGGTGTGGTCATCCTCGGCGAATTCAGCAAGATCGAGGAAGGCCAGCAGGTCCGCCGCACCGGCGAGGTGCTGTCGGTGCCGGTGGGCGACAGCTTCCTCGGCCGGGTGGTGGACCCGCTCGGCACCCCGCTGGACGGCCTCGGCGAGATCGCCGATACCCAGCTTCGCGAGCTGGAGATCCAGGCGCCGAGCGTGGTGCAGCGCAAGAAGGTGCACGAGCCGCTGCAGACCGGCATCAAGGCGATCGACGCGATCACCCCCATCGGCCGGGGCCAGCGTGAGCTGATCATCGGCGACCGGCAGACCGGCAAGACCGCGATCGGCATCGACGCGATCATCAACCAGAAGGCCAACTGGGAGTCCGGTGACCCGGCCAAGCAGGTCAAGTGCATCTACGTGGCCATCGGCCAGAAGGGCAGCACGACCGCCCAGGTGCGGCAGTCGCTCGAGGACGCCGGTGCGCTGGAGTACACCACGATCGTGGCCGCGCCCGCGTCCGACCCGGCCGGCTTCAAGTACATCGCGCCCTACACCGGGTCGGCCATCGGCCAGCACTGGATGTACAACGGCCAGCACGTGCTGATCATCTTCGACGACCTGTCCAAGCAGGCCGAGGCCTACCGTGCCGTGTCGCTGCTGCTGCGCCGCCCGCCGGGCCGCGAGGCCTACCCCGGCGACGTCTTCTACCTGCACTCCCGGCTGCTCGAACGGTGCGCCAAGCTGTCGGATGAGATGGGCGCCGGCTCGATGACCGGGCTGCCGGTGATCGAGACCAAGGCCAACGACATCTCGGCCTACATCCCGACCAACGTCATCTCGATCACCGACGGCCAGATCTTCCTGGAGACCGACCTGTTCAACTCCGGTGTCCGGCCGGCCATCAACGTCGGCCGTTCGGTCTCCCGGGTCGGCGGCGACGCGCAGATCAAGGCCATGAAGGATGTGGCCGGTGGCCTCAAGCTCGCCCTCTCGCAGTACCGCGACCTGGAGGCGTTCGCCTCGTTCGCGTCCGACCTGGACGCCGCGTCCCGCGCCCAGCTCGACCGCGGCGAGCGCCTGGTCGAGCTGCTCAAGCAGGCTCAGTACAGCCCGTTCCCGGTCGAGCGCCAGGTGGTCTCGATCTGGGCCGGCACCACGGGCCAGCTCGACGAGGTGCCGGTGGACGACATCAGGCGGTTCGAGGATGAGTTCCTCGACTACGTCGGCCGCTCCCACGCCGGCATCTTCGACGCGATCAGGGAGACCAGCAGGCTGTCCGACGACACGAAGACGGCCCTGAAGGACGCGATCGAGAACTTCAAGAAGAGCTTCGCGACCGGCAGCGGCGAGCTGCTGGTAACCGACGACCAGGTCGCCGCCATGGACCCGGACCAGGCCGGGCGGGAGAAGATCAAGCAGTACACGGAGAAGCCGGAGATCAAGCAGTCGCCAGAGTCGGAGCGGGGCTGAGGTAGCAGCATGGGAGCACAGCTTCGCGCGGTGCGGCGGCGGATCGGGGCAGTCCAGTCCACCGCCAAGATCACGCGCGCCCAGGAGCTGATCGCCTCGTCCCGGATCATCAAGGCCCAGCAGCGGGTGCGCGCGGCGGCACCGTACGCGCGCGAGCTGACCAGGGCCGTCGAGGCTGTGGTCAGCGGTTCACCGACGCTCACCCACCCGCTGACCCGTGAGCCGCAGAACGCGTCCAGGGCAGCGGTGGTCATGCTCACCAGCGATCGTGGTTTCGCGGGCGGGTACAACGCCAATGTGCTCCGCGAAGCCCAGTCCCTGGCCGCGCTGCTGTCCGGGCGTGGCGTCACGGCGCTGCCCTATGTATCGGGCCGCAAGGGCATCGTCTGGCATCGGTTCCGCGATCGCGACATGGCTGCCGAGTGGAGCGGATTCTCCGAGACCCCCTCGTTCAGCAACGCGAGCGAGATCGCCGCCCGGCTGATCGAGGACTTCGGCAAGCCGGCCGAGGAAGGCGGGCTGGACGAGATCTACCTGGTGCACACCGAGTTCATCTCGATGCTCACCCAGCGGCCGGCCGTCCGCAGGATCCTGCCGCTGGAGATCGAGAAGACCGATGAGCCGCCGCCGGAGAACCGGCTGAACGTCTACGAGTTCGAGCCGTCGCCCGAGGCGGTGCTCGATGCCCTGCTGCCCTGGTACGTGGAGACCAGGCTCTACCAGGCACTGCTTGAATCCGCGGCCGCCGAGGTCGCGGCCAGGCGCCGCGCGATGAAGTCGGCGACCGACAACGCAAGAGACCTGGTCGAGGCGCTGACGATAGAAGCCAACAAGGCACGCCAGGCCGAGATTACCCAGGAGATCAGCGAAATCGTGGGTGGTGCCAACGCGCTGGCCGCGGAGATCGCCGGAAGTGAGTGAGTGGAATCATGACCGTTACCGCCCAGAATGACACCACCAGCGGCGAAGAGGCCGCGAGCACCGGGCGCGTCGCCCGGGTGATCGGCCCCGTCGTCGACGTCGAGTTCTCCGCCGAGCGGATGCCCGAAATCTACAACGCCCTGCACGTAGACGTGACCGACCAGGACACGACCAAGACGCTGACCCTGGAGGTCGCCCAGCACATCGGCGACAACATGGTCCGCGCGATCTCCATGCAGCAGACCGACGGCCTGGTCCGCGGCGCCACGGTCACCGACACCGGCAGCGCCATCTCGGTCCCGGTCGGCGACGTGACCAAGGGCCACGTGTTCAACGTGCTCGGCGAGACGCTGGATGTGCCGACCGCCTCGCTGGAGGTCAAGCAGCGCTGGCCGATCCACCGCGACCCGCCGCCGTTCGACGAGCTCGAGCCACGGACCGAGATCCTGGAGACCGGCATCAAGGTGCTCGACCTGCTCACCCCGTACGTGAAGGGCGGGAAGATCGGCCTGTTCGGTGGCGCCGGTGTGGGCAAGACCGTGCTCATCCAGGAGATGATCACCCGGGTTGCCAAGAACTTCGGTGGCGTGTCGGTGTTCGCCGGTGTGGGGGAGCGGACCCGTGAGGGCAACGACCTGTTCATCGAGATGACCGAGTCCAACGTCATCAGGGACACGGCGCTGGTGTTCGGCCAGATGGACGAGCCGCCGGGCACCCGGCTGCGGGTCGGCCTGGCCGCGCTCACCATGGCCGAGTACTTCCGTGACGAGCAGCAGCAGGACGTGCTGCTGTTCATCGACAACATCTTCCGGTTCACCCAGGCCGGTTCGGAGGTGTCCACCCTGCTCGGCCGGATGCCCTCGGCCGTGGGTTACCAGCCGACCCTGGCTGACGAGATGGGCCAGCTCCAGGAGCGGATCACCTCCACCAGGGGGCACTCCATCACCTCGATGCAGGCCATCTTCGTGCCCGCCGACGACATCACCGACCCGGCGCCGCACAACGTGTTCGCACATTTGGATGCCACCACGGTCCTTGACCGCAAGATCACCGAGAAGGGCATCTTCCCGGCGGTGGACCCGCTCGACTCCACCTCGCGCATCCTGGACGCCAAGTACGTCGGCCAGGAGCACTACGACGTGGCCCGCGAGGTGCAGCGGATCCTCCAGCGGTACAACGAGCTGCAGGACATCATCGCGATCCTCGGCGTCGACGAACTGTCCGAAGAGGACAAGGTCACGGTCCAGCGGGCCCGCCGGATCGAGCGCTTCCTGTCCCACCCGATGTTCGTCGCCGAGCAGTTCACCGGCCAGCCGGGCGTGTTCGTCCCGCTCAGCGAGACGATCGCGTCGTTCAAGGCGCTGACCGAAGGCAAGTACGACCACATCCCCGAGCAGGCGTTCTTCATGTGCGGCGGTATCGAGGACGTGGAGAAGAAGGCAGCGGAGCTTGAGAAGTCCTGATCGCCCACGGCCAGCCTGGAGGGAGTGCCGGTGCCACTGCACGTAGAGCTGGTGGTCCCCGACCGCGAGATCTGGTCGGGCTCCGCCAGGATGGTCATTGCCAAGACGCCCGACGGTGACATGGGCATCCTGACGTCGCATCCGCCAGTGCTCTCCTTGCTGGCCGAGGGGAGCCTGGTCAGGATCCTGGACCCGGAGGCGGCGGCCGGCACCCCGTCCGGCGACCAGCCCGAGGTGGTCGCGGCCATCAGCGGCGGCTTCTTCTCGGTGGCCGAGGACCGGGTGTCGATCCTGGCACACGACGCTCAGCTGGCCAGCGACATCGATGTACCGGCGGCCCGGGCCGAGATCGAGGCCGCGGAGGCGGATACGGCGGCGGGCGGCGAGCAAGCCGGGGTCAAGTACGCCAGAGCGCGGCTGCGGGCCGCGGGCGAGCAGGCTTGACGAAGGCCGCGAGGGGGTGGGCGGATCGACGGCAGTCGATGCCGGCTGGCTCATCGCGGTAGTCCTTGTCCTGCTGGTGCTCGCCGCGCTGGCGGTGGCCGCGCGCCGGGCGCTGCTGGAACGCGGCGGCGGCACCGTCGAATGCGGCCTGCGGCGGCCCGGCACCGGCAGCCCCTGGCGCCTCGGCCTGGCCTCCTACCAGCCCGATGAACTGTGCTGGCACCAGGTCTTCGGCATCTTCATGCGGCCCGACGAGATCCTCCCGCGCCGGACGCTGACCGTGGTCTCCCGGCGGGCACCGGACACCGCCGAGGCGGCCAGCCTCGGCCCCGGCCTGATCGTGGTCGAGTGCCGGGCCGGCGACCAGGCCGAGCCCATGGAACTGGCCATGAGCGAATCGGCTCTCACCGGCTTCCTCGCCTGGCTGGAATCTGCCCCGCCGGGTCCGCGGCTCGTCTTATCGCTGGCTCGTCTCATCGTCCGCGGCTGAGGCCGCATCTGGTTGACGCCCGCTACGTCTCTTATCTGGAACGGAGGGGGCCGGCCCGATCGGCCGGCTCAGCGCTCACCGCCCGGACGCCACAACACATCGCCGCCGGGGCCGTTCGCCTTGCGGGCCAGAATGAACAGCAGGTCGGAAAGGCGGTTTAGATACCGCGCCGCGACGGGGTTCACCGTGTCCCCATGGATGTGGATGGCGGTCCAGGTGCTCCGCTCGGCGCGCCTGACCACGGTGCGGGCCACATGCAGCAGCGCGGCGGCCGGGGTGCCGCCAGGCAGGACGAAGCTGCGCAGGGTGGGCAGGTCGGCGTTGTGCTCGTCGCACGCTTTCTCCAGGCTGGCGACGTAGTCGCCGGTGACCCGCAGCGCGGGCCGGGAAGAATCTGGCGAGAGGGGATTGCAGAGGTCGGCGCCCACGTCGAAGAGTTCGTTCTGGATGCGGGTGAGCAGCGCGGCGATCCCGGGTTCGAGATGGCCGAGGCTGAGCGCGACCCCGATCGCGCAGTTGGCCTCGTCCACATCTGCATAGGCGACCAGCCTGGGATCGGTCTTGCTCGCCCGCGACATGTCCCCGAGGGCTGTCGTGCCGTCATCCCCGGTCCGGGTGTAGATGCGGGACAGGACGACAGGGTCTTCTCTGCGATCACCGGCCATCTCCACACCGTACCGGCCACCTACATGCTCCCTAGCCCGCCCCCGCCGCTACCCAGCCCAGCCCAGCCACTCCAGCCAGCCCAGCCACTCCGGCCAGCCCAGCCCGGCCAGCCCAGCCCAGCCAGCCCAGCCCAGCCAGCCCAGCCCGAAGGTGGTCGATGGGCACATCCACCGCCACCTGAGGTGGCCGATGGGCACATCCACCGCCACCTGAGGTGGCCGATGGGACCATCCACCGCCTTCCCTCGCCCCCTTCAAGGCGGTCGAAGCCCGGATCGACACCCACCTGAGGGGGACGAAGCCCGGATCGACCGCTATGTGACGAGTTGAGTGGCGCCCGTGATCAGAAAATTGGATCTTGGGTATTCACATCGCGAACACGATGTGGCATCGTATGAATGCATAGAGTAATCGGGGGTTGACCGGAGCGGTTGTCCAGGCGCAGTCACAGCCGTTGTTCCGGCGGCTGTCTGTACTGGCCGAGCCGCGTTGGCCGGGTCATTTCCCGATGGCCGGTGTCATGGGCGGCTGATGGCCTGACACCCGGTACCCGGCGGATCTCGGGGGCCCGCCGGGTACCCAGCAGGGGGGGAGCTACGCCCCCGGCCGGCGAGCCGGGGGCGTAGCTGCTGTTGCAGGCCCAGCGCGTGGCGGGTGGGTGGCTGGGCAGGGTGGGTGGCTGGGCAGGGTGGGTGGCTGGGCAGGGTGGGTGGCTGGGCAGGGTGGGCGTGGCTACTGTTCGGCGCCGGAGGATTGCAGTCCGGTGTTTTCTGGGCCAGCTCACCTTCGCCGGGTAACGCCACCCGAGTAAGGTTGGCCTGTCCGAACCGCGTTCGGGAGGCGGCCATGTACGACTACGTCATCATTGGTGCGGGCAGCGCGGGATGTGTCCTGGCCGCGCGGCTGAGCGAGGACCCGGCCGCCCGGGTGCTGCTGCTCGAGGCCGGCCCGCCCGATGACGCGGATGAGATCCATATCCCCGCGGCCGTCAACCTGCTGTGGAAGACCCAGTACGACTGGGACTACAGCACCGTCCCGCAGGACCGCGCGGGCGGCCGCAGCATCTACTGGCCACGAGGCAAGACCCTGGGCGGTTCGTCGTCGATCAACGCCATGATCTATATCAGGGGCAACCGCTACGACTACGACACCTGGCGTGACGAGTACGGGTGCGCCGGCTGGGGTTACGCCGACCTGCTGCCCTACTTCCGCCGGGCCGAGGACAACTCGCGCGGCTCTTCCGCCTACCACGGCGCCGGTGGCCCGCTCCGGGTGCAGGACCCCGGGCACCGGTCACCACTGACCAAGGCCTTTGTCGAGGCCGCGATGGCCTGCGGCCTGCCGGCCAACGACGACTTCAACGGTGCGCAGCAGGATGGTGTCGGCTTCTACCAGGTGACGCAGCGCGGTGGCCGCCGCTGCTCGACCGCGGACGCCTACCTCAGGCCGGCCATGACCCGGCCCAACCTCACCGTGCGGACCGACGCCCTGGTCACCAGGATCGAGGTGGCGGACGGCCGGGCCATCGCGGTGCACTATCTGCACGGCGGGGTGGCGGAGACGGCGCGGGCCGAGCGCGAGATCCTTCTGGCAGGCGGGGCGGTGAACAGCCCGCAACTGCTCATGCTGTCCGGCATCGGCCCGGCGGACCACCTGCGTGAGCTGGGCATCGACGTGGTCGCTGACAGCCCCGGGGTCGGCGCCAACCTGTGCGACCACCCCATCGTCACGGCCATGTGGCACACACCCAAGACCCGCGGGGCCTGGGAGCAGGCCGGCCTGGTCAACCTGATGCGATGGCAGCTCACGCACAACGGGCCGCTGGTCACCAACGTGGCCGAGTCCGGCGGGTTCAGCCGCTCGGATCCCGCGCTGCCAGCACCCGACCTGCAATGGCACGCGCTGCCCGCTCCCTACGAGAACCAGGGACTCACCGATCCGGCCAAGCGCGCCATCTCCGTGCTGGTCACGCTCGTCGACGTGCGCAGCCGGGGCAGAATCACCCTGCGCAGCGCCGACCCCAGGCACAAGCCGGCCATCAACCCCAGCTATCTGGTGGACAGCGCCGACATCGAGCCGCTGGTCGTGGGACTGCAGCTGGCCAGGCAGTTCGCGGCGGCCAAGCCGATGGCCAAGATCTGCGCGAGCGAGTTCGCGCCGGGCCCCGGCGTGGACACCGAGGCCGAGCTGCGCACCTTCATCCGGCACAATCTTGCCACCCTGTACCACCCGGTCGGCACCTGTGCCATGGGTGGTGACTCGCGGCTGGCCGCGAGCAAGCTGACCAGCGTGGTCGACCCGGAGCTTCGGGTGCGCGGGGTGGCCGGCCTGCGGGTGGTGGACGCCTCGGTGATGCCCAGCGTGCCGCGCGGCAACACCAACGCACCCACGATCGCCATTGCCGAGCGGGCCGCCGACCTCATCGCCGGCCGCGCCCCGCTGGCCGCCGCCGACCCCGAGCAGGCGGCCGTTCTCACCGGCTGACCGGGCGAATCTCCGGAAGGGTGGCACAGGCCATGGTTGCCCCGCCGCTGGGCCTGGCTCAGGGCGAGACGGTCTGGCCCCCGTCTACGACCAGTGTCTGGCCGGTGATGTAGGAGGATGCGTCGCTGGCCAGGAACACCGCCGGCCCGGCCATTTCCGCTGCCCGCGCCCAGCGGCGCATGGGCACGGTGGCGACGGTCGCCGGCCCGGCCACGTCGTCTTCCCAGAGGTCGCGGTTGAGGTCGGTGGCGGTCCAGCCGGGGCAGAGCACGTTGACCCGGACTCCCTGCGGAGCCCACTCCACCGCCAGCGACCTGGTCAGCGAGATGACCGCGGCCTTGGACGCACCGTAAGGGGCGATCAGCGGTGCGGCAGCCAAGCCGCCGACCGAAGCAACATTGATCACCGAGCCGGTGCCCCGCTCCAGCAGGTGGCGGGCGACCGCGTGGCAGACGTAGACGGTCGAGTTCACGTTGAGCTGCATGACCTTGTCCCAGCCCGGCAGGCGCAGGTCGGCGAACGGGACCATGAAGTTGGTGCCGCCCGCGTTGTTCACCACAATGTCGATGTGGCCGAGCCGCTCGATCCCGGCCGTTACCGCCGCCGTCACCGCCTCTTCGCTGGTCACGTCGGCTGGGATGACAAAGGCCTTCCTGCCGTGCTCGCCGATCAGGCGTGCGGTCCCGGCCAGGCCGTCCTCGCTGCGGGCGACCAGGGCGAGATCCGCTCCCGCAGCGGCCATCGCGACGGCTATCGCGCGGCCGATACCCCGCGAGGCCCCGGTGACGAAGGCGGTCTTCCCGGTCAGGTCGAAGGGGCTAGCGCTCATCGGAATCCTTCCACTCGGTCGGCAGCGGCCAAGCGGCCGGATTGACCCTGCGCACGATCTCGTTCAGCACAATACGCACATACGGCTCGCCCACCCACAGGTGCTTGGCCCGTTCCCCGGCGATAACCTCCGCCTGCGGCACCCGGGCGAACCTGCGCCTGGCCTCATCCGGCTGCAGGTAGTCGTCCAGTTCGGGCACCAGGGCGGTCAGCGCCCGCCCGGACGCCGCCCAGGCATCCAGGTGCGCGTCACCGGCCCGGCGAAGCGGTGGCGAGATCAGGATCGCGCCCTCCACGGCCGGGTCATTCCCCCACATCAGCGCCAGCTCCGTGCCGAACGACCAGCCGGCCAGCCACAGCCTCGGCAGCCCCGCCGCGACGCAGTAGCCGATCGCGGCGGCCACATCCTCGCGTTCGGCCTCGCCGCCACCGAACTCACCGTCGCTGGTGCCCTGCTGCGACGAGGTGCCACGCGTGTTGAACCGCAGGACCGCCAGGTCGGCCAGCGCGGGCAGCCGGTAGGAGGCCTTGCGCAGCAGGTGGCTGTCCATCATGCCGCCGTGGGTCGGCAGCGGGTGCAGGCAGATCAGGGTGGCTACCGGGTCGCGGTCCTGCGGCAGCGCGAGCTCGCCGACCAGGCGCAGGCCATCGGCGGTGTGCAGGGTCAGCGGCGTGCGCCTGGCCGGCAGGATCGTCGAGGCCCTGATGTCGGTCATGCTGTTACTCATCCGCCCTCCGCGTGCTCATCCGCTCCCAACGATGCCGCCCCATGTCCAACCTGCCAGGCCGCTGCCGTTCCGGCCACGGCGGCAGGCGCGGGTCCATCAGCGCTGCCGCGCGGCCCGGTCACCTCGGCCGCCGGGCGCCCGGCCTTCGGTGCAGCCGTCGCTGCCAGCATGCCCGATGCCAGTGCCTGCGCATGTCAAGCCCCGGCGTCAGGACCGGCCACGCGACCAGATGAGCCGTGCCCACCGGGATCTCCTGGTCGCAGCCCGGGCAGCGATACTCCTTCACCGCCGCCGGGCCCGGCACCAGCCGGACCACCCAGTCCCCGTCCGGCCACGACTGCACGGTCTGCGGCCCCGCCGGGAACGCCTCGCGCTCCCCGGAGTCATCCTCGCCCACCCGGCCCGGGACGGCCCCGCCGCGTCCCTTGCGCGGGACGTTGCCGGGCAGCCGCCGGGCTCTGCGTGGGCTCACGGCGGTCAATGTATGCCATGCCAGCACTGGACCCTAGAGTTGGTCCGTGCGCATCGTTATCGCGCGGTGCAGCGTCGACTACGCTGGCCGGCTGTCCGCTCATCTCCCGCTCGCCACCCGGCTGATCATGGTCAAGGCCGACGGTTCCGTGCTGGTGCACTCCGACGGCGGCTCCTACAAGCCGCTGAACTGGATGTCGCCACCGTGCAGGCTGGTGGAGCAGGCTGACCGCTGGACCGTGACCGGCAAGTCGGGGGAGACCCTGACGGTCTGCCTCGAGGAAGTCCTGAGCGACA
>Ga0070733_10003561_pt1 | contig 10606 bp, 9 predicted proteins | sample Coa_R1_9_FD_66450 | JGI IMG/M metagenome (GOLD analysis project Ga0070733, IMG submission 66450) | Surface soil microbial communities from Centralia Pennsylvania, which are recovering from an underground coalmine fire - Coalmine... | ecosystem: Environmental > Terrestrial > Soil > Unclassified ... | reverse complement strand
TGAAAGGCCGCTCCCGATGTACCTTGCACACAATGATCGGGCCAAAGGGTTTGCCGGCCATACGGCATGTCAATCGTTTCGAAAGCAGCAGAACCCGGATGTGACGTGGCGAACGAGCTATGGCCTACTGGGTGCCAATCCTGGGTCAGCACAACGTGATCGAAGCGCGCCGCGAGGCGATTGACGACCGGCACCACGGCATCGCCGTCGGCAACCGCAAGCGCACCGCCCGGGCAGAAATCGTTCTGCACATCAATAATAACCAGCAAATCATCGGGCAGGATCCGCATTTCTTAACCCGAACCAATAGGCCCTTGCCGGGCGACTCCGCTAGGGACAAGCGCTAGTCAATGACATAACATTGGCTGTTTCCAGCGAGCCGCACGGCCTCTTCGAGATCGCCTTGCGCGGTGGCATGAATCAAAAAAAGCGGCTCACCATACTCGACTGTATCGCCAACATTGCGCAGGATATCCACTCCGGCTGCCTTGTCGAGAGGTGCCCCGGCACGGCGCGCAATTTCTGTTACCGCCCAGCCGTCAATCTCCTTGATCGCGCCCGCATAGTCCGCACGAAAGGTGTGTTTCAGACGTCCCGGCATCACCGGCGGCGACCTTCGGCCCTGTGTATCGATGATGCGGTCGAACGCTTTGCGCGCAGCACCCGAACGCAGCAATTCCTTCGCGCGCTCTCGCCCGGCTTCGACGGACCCGATAGCAGGATCCCAGGCTAGGATGCGGCTGGCGAAAAATAACGCTTTCTCGACCAGATCGGCTGGAGCTTCTGGATGGTTGTCGAGAGCCCATATCACATCGCGCGCTTCCAGCGCCGGGCCGATACCGCGGCCGATTGGTTTGCTGCCGTCAGTGGCGAAAGCCTGCACGGTTAACCCGAGGCCGCGGCCGACACTCTCGAACAGCGCGGCGAGTTCGAGAGCATCCCTCTCGGTTTTGAGCTTGGCTCTTTTCCCGAAGGGCAGATCGACGATGACGTGGGTTGAACCGGCGGTTAATTTCTTTGATAAGATCGAAGCCACGGACCAACGGTTGGAATCGATGCCCAGCGGGCGTGTAATGGCGTTCATCACATCGTCGACCGCCGAATGGTTAAGCCGGCCGTTCCAGGCAATACAAGCGCGCGCCTGTTCCAGGCAAAGGCGAAGCTCGCTCGGACCGAGTTCGACATTCGCGAGCGTTTCCATCGCATCCGCTGTGCCGGCGGCCGAAGTAATCGCGCGTGAGGACGTCTTCGGCATGAGAAGGCCGCCATGGGCAGCGACGATTGGAACGACGATCAGCGTGATACGGCTGCCGGGAATGCCGCCCATGGAATGTTTGTCAACGACTATCTTGTCCGGCCAATTCATTTTCGTGGTAAACTGCGTGCGTACCCGAGCCAGCGCGAGGACCTCGTCATCGCTCAGATTCTGAGTTGCTGCGACAAGGAAGGCGGCCACCTCACCTTCAGGATAGCGCGACTCGACGATGTCACGAATAAGCGTACGGTACTGCTCCTCGGACAGTTCGCCGCCCTGAATCTTATGCGTCAGTGCCGCGCGGCTTTCCGGTGAAGGCGTACGCCGAATTGTTACCTCAGCCCCTTCCGGAACGCCTAGCTCGGCAAAGGCTTCGTTGGACAAACCAACGGCACCCGAATCCAAAAAATCGGGCATATCAATAACCTGAACCCGGGTCCGGATACTTGCGGCTCCTGCGCTGATCTCAAGTCTGGCGGAACCCAGATAATCAAATGCGCTGACGATCTCGCTGTTCGCCGGTAAGTAAGCGCAGTGATCCCGGCCACCGAAGATTGGTACCCGCCGCAGCTGCATGTAGTTCGCGCACGATTCCAGTACCGCCAAAAAGCGTTCGACCCCGACGGCAATAGTTCCGTCGTTGCGGACGGTCACGGTCTTCACGGAAGACGGCCATTGCGCGACGTTGCGCCCAACGCGTTTGACAATTGCGGCGCCCGTCTCTCGGCCACGTCCAGCTATACGAGCGGCAAGAAGCTCGGGAGGCGCCACCACCTCGACGACGACGAGCCGCGGCACACGCTCAGCCAGCTCAGCGATTACAGTGCGCGACCCGTTTGCTATGACATTCCGCCCGTTTTTGAGCGCCACCATCAAACTGGCAGGTAATCCGTAGCGCAGGCCATGTGCATTCCAGAAGATCAGAAATTTTCCAAGCGTAACGCTATGAGCGAAGTCCTCTTCTGTCGCGGACTCATGATCTTCGCCAGGAGAGCCTGCCGGACGCGTGATCACTCGCCGAGCAAACACGTATCGATCGGTCGGCTCTAGAACTTTTTTTATTCCATTGATAAGCGAATCTTTTCCGGCACCACTCGGCCCGACAACGAAAAAGAGGGTACCGACCCGCAAATCACGCCTCATCCAGACCAATATCAACCGGGGACGCCGCCTGGGTGATTTTGCTGGTCGAGATATAGTCGACGCCTGTCTCGGCAATCGGGCGAATTGTCTCAAGCCGTATTCCGCCGGAAGCTTCAACCTTCGCCCTGCCCTCTATGAGACCTACGGCCTTGGTCATATCCGCGACCGACATGTTGTCGAGCATGATGACGTCGACGGAAGCTTGAACGGCCTCCCGAACCTGGTCCAGGCTATCACATTCGACTTCGAGCTTCGTCAGCACCGGCAATTTCTTGCGAGCCCGCTCTACTGCAGCAGCGATGCTGCCGCAGACCGCGATGTGATTGTCTTTGATCATCACACCATTATCAAGACCGAGGCGGTGATTCAGACCTCCGCCGCAGGTAACGCCATGCTTTTCCAGCATTCGCAGGCCCGGCGTGGTCTTGCGCGTATCAATCATACGGGCCTTGGTGCCGGCAATCGCCTCGACGTAGCGAGCCGTCTCATTGGCGATACCGGACATGCGCTGCGCGATGTTCAGAGCGGTGCGCTCCGCCGTTAACACACTCCGCGCACGACCCTTGACCCCAAGCAAGATGGCGCCTCTGTCGACTTTGTCGCCGTCTTTTGCGCATACCACGACGTCAAGTGTGGGATCATATCGCTTGAAGACGCGCATCGCGACCTCGATGCCCGAAACAATCATGGGCTCGCGGGCGTTCATCAAGAAGTTACCAACCTCATCAGGTTCGATCATGACCTGAACGGTAAGATCGCAGTAACCTATGTCCTCCGTAAGCCAGAGGTCGATAAGACGATCAACGGCAAAGGTATCGTACATCGAGGCTTACTCCGAAATATTTTCGCCCGATCATGGACCCATTGCACTCGCGACGCGTCCAGAAATACATTTGTATACGAATGATATAAGATAGGCCGGCCCTGTCAATACGGAGGTCGAGCTCGCCTCTGACGATCTCAAATATCTCGAAAGTTTATCAAGCGTCCTGGTCGCATTCGCCATCTACGCCAGCCGGCGGCCTGAGACAGCGGCCTGGAGCAAATTGCAAGTCTGGACAACAACTGAACGGTTTGAAACACATCAAGGCGCGTCGGGCGGCCTTTGCGACGAAGCCGATGGACACTATCTAGCTTTTGTCGCAAATCGATCAGCGCGCGAGGCACCCCTGTGTATGAAATCGTCGAGGTTACCAGTTGGCAACAACTTCAGGCGGAAGTCTTCGGAGACTCGTGGGATCCAGGTCTTCGACGGCACCGCTCAAAGTCCCTTTTTCGCGGCGTCGGCCAGGCTCATCTCGATACTCGAACCTCCCTCGCGAGGCTTGGCGGACGATATTGGGAACTCGAGTATCATGTTCTCAGGGCGTTCAGGAAATATGCAACCCGACAGCAGGTCCCTTTCGATGACGACTGGAACTGGATCGCACTTGGTCAGCACCACGGGCTCCCGACCCGTCTCCTCGATTGGACCTATTCGCCATACGTTGCCATGCACTTCGCAACGGCAGAACTTTCACACTACGACAGCGACGGCGCGATAATAATCGTCAACTACCACGAAGCAGCGCGAACACTTCCCGATCGCCTCAAGTCGATCCTATCGGAAGCGGGTTCGCATGTATTCACGACAGAGATGCTGCGTCAGTACGCTTCAACGTTGAAAGAGTTCGACAAGCTGAACGGACCCGAAGCGTTTATGCTTTTTTTTGAACCACCGTCCCTCGACGAGCGTATCACCAACCAGTTTGCTGTTTTCTCGCTGATGTCCAACGCGAGACTCTCGTTTGATTCCTGGCTCGCCGACGAGCCGACAATCGGTCGCAAGCTAATTTTGAAGGCTAGCCTGAAGTGGGAAGCACGCGACAAGCTCGATCAGGCAAACATGACCGAACGCGTCCTGTTCCCGGGGCTTGACGGCTTAAGCCGTTGGCTCGGCCGCCATTACGTCAATCCCGATAACGTTCATCTGCGGGCTCAAGACGATAGATGGAGCGCCCAGCAGGAAATTCCCCCGACGCAGGATTAGGTTAGACGCGGCTCCATAAGGTCGCCCTGCGTAAATAGCGGTCAATGTCGCCCCAAAAAGCAGCAACCGGCGTTCGCGCGTCGCAGCGCAACGCATCCGGTTTCGTCTTGACAAGGCAAATCGTCGTTGAAACTATCGTTCGTGTACAAATGAAGCGCTCCTCTTGACCCGACCGTAGGCCAAAGCAATCATTATCGCTCGAGAGCAAGGGCTCGGATGATAGTTCCGGCTAGGTTGAAGTTTTTCTCCCGCGTGGCGGCGCTCGCCGCGACGACGCTGATATCGGTTCACGCGCCGGTGCGGGCCGAGGAGATTTCGGTCACGCAATGGGGCGCGAGCTTGTATGGAGCGCCCTACGCCGTGGCGATGGAGAAAGGGTTCTTCAAGCAGGCTGGTATCGACATCACTGGAATTCTCGGCTCCGGCGGCGGTGGTACGACCGTACGCAATATTCTCGCCAGTCCCACACCTTACGGGGAAGTGGCGATCGGGGCCGCTCTGGCGGCCAAAGCGCAGGGGCTCGATCTCGTTTTCGTGAACGTTGGGACCCATAGTGTCGCCGAGGCCTCGCTGGTCACGATGCCAAACTCCAACATCAAGAGCGTTGAGGATTTGGTGGACAAGAAGGTTGCGGTCACCTCGCCCCGATCTGTTTCCGAAATGTTGTTCCTTCTCGTACTTCGCGAGAAAGGCATCGACGCAAGCAAAATTACCCGTGTGGCGGCGGGCGGTTACATGCCAGGTCTAACGATGCTCGAAAATGGCGCCGTGTCAGCTTCGGTGATTATCGAGCCTCTTTCGATCATCCGAAAAGCCAAATATCGCACCGTCTACAACGCCGGCGATGTCCTGAAACCGATGACAACCTCAGTCGGTATTACGACCCGGGAGTTCGCCAGGGAACATCCGGACAAGCTGCGCGCCATCATTGCCGGTCGACGAGCTGGCGTACAAGCCATCTACAGGGACCCGGCGGAAGCTGGCCGTATTCTGGAGAAGACGTATCATTTGAAATCCGATATTGCGGCCGAGGCTGTGAACAACATGATCGCCCCACAAATGTGGAGTGAGGGCGGGTTCAATCAGGCTGAACTCGACCGCATGGTAGACGCTCTCAAGTTGACGGGAGAAATCAAGACGGATGTGGACTGGTCGAAGTTGATCGACAAATCCTTTTTGCCGTCCGATTTGCAGGTTGAGCAATGATCCCAGCTGCATCCGAGATCGCGGCGAAGACCACTGCCGTGAAGCACGCGTCCGTCGAGCAGGCACATGCGGCGCTTCATGGGGTCACGTGCGTCTATCATTCGCAAGGCCGCACCCTGCATGCACTCGGTCCGGTCGATCTTTCCCTGGCCAGAGGGGAATTCTTTTCCGTCGTCGGTCCCTCCGGTTGCGGTAAGTCTACCCTGCTCGACATTCTGGCCGGCCTGAATACCCCCCAAGCGGGAACAGCTCATTTCGAGGGAAAGCCAATCCTGGGCGTGCCTGACGGCGTGGGCGTCGTCTTTCAAGAAGACGCTTCCTTTCCCTGGCTCAACGTTCGAGACAACGTAGCATTTGGTCTGCGCCGTGCCGGCGTCCACCCAGCCGAGATCAAGCGACGGGTCGACTACGCGATCGGATTCATGGGGTTGAAGGATTTCGCCGCGTCCTATCCTGCCCAATTGTCGGGTGGCATGCGCCAGCGTGTCTGCATCGCGCGTACGCTCGTGTTGCAACCCCGCCTGATAATGCTTGATGAGCCTTTTGGGGCATTGGATCAGCAGACCAGGCTAATAATGGGCGATGAGTTGCTTCGTCTCTGGCGGGAGACGTCAGCTTCGATATTGTTGATTACACATGCGCTGGACGAGGCCGCGATGCTTTCGGATCGCGTTGGCGTGATGTCAACCCGGCCCGGAACGTTCATCGATATCATCGAGACCGGATGGGACCGAAATCGCGACAGCCGCGTGGTATCCACGCCGCATTTCGGCGATATTACCGCGAGACTCTGGGACAAACTTCGCGTCGAGGCCCTGAAGATGATGTCCAGCAGCGAGTTGTGATCGCCGTGCGAACAGAGGCTGTTCTCAGGTTTGGTATCGTGGCGCTCCTCGTCGCCACCGTCGAGATCTTGTGCCGGATTCACATTGTTCCGGTCGATGTCATGATCGCGCCGTCGCAGATGGCGGCAGAGCTGATAAAGATCCTCGTCTCCGGCGAGTATTCGGCGGATATCATCTCGAGTATCACCAACGTGCTGATCTCCACAGTGCTGTCGGTGACGCTCGGGTTTGTGGCCGGGCTCATCATATATTCGGCGCAAAGCCTTAGAGCCGCACTGGAGCCTCTGCTGGCCAGCTATTATGCCGTGCCCACCTTCATTTTTTACCCGGTCTTCATCGGTCTTTTCGGCGTTGGTTCGGGCGCGATCATCGCCATAGCCGTGCTCCTTGCCATTGTATCGATGATTACAGCGACACTTAACGGCCTCGATCGCATTCCGCGCGTGCTGCGCAAGACAGGACGGGTATACCGGATGTCCCGCATCAAAACGGCGGTGATGATCGAACTTCCCTCGGCAGCGCCTTCTCTTTTCACTGGAATCAAGCTTTCTGTCGCATATTCCTTCATCGGCGTGATCGCCTCGGAATTTATTCTGTCCGGATCCGGCATTGGCTATGCCATCGCCTACGCATACAATAATTTTGAAAACCGTCATATGTACGCGCTCATGCTGCTGATCATCCTGTTGGTTACAGGAGTGAACACGTTGCTTAACAGCATCGACAGGCGACTACAGTCGCAGCGACATCGGTGAAACAGATGCGCAGATATGGCGGAACCGCGATCGTCATCTTGGCCTGCGTTGCCATCTGGCAATCACTCTATCTTCATGTCGGAGACTCTGCACTTGCTTCGCCGCTGCAGACCGTCGAAAGGCTTTCCGTACTTTTGAGAGATCGCAATTTTTGGGGTCATGTCTCCGAAACGGGCCGTGCATTTATTCTGGCCCTGTCGATTGCCGTTCTGGGCGGGATTTCCCTTGGCGTGGTACTCGGCCTCGGTCGGCTGGCAGGCGACACCGCGGAGCCCATTCTCGTCACACTCTATTCAATCCCGAAAATCGTTCTCTATCCCTTGATACTTCTCTGCTTTGGCCTTGGCATGTCAGCCAAAGTCGCCTTTGGCGTCATGCATGGACTTATTCCCATTGCGCTGTTTTCCATGAATGCAATCCGCCAGATGAAGCCCGTCTACCGGCGCACCTCACAGGTCCTGCGACTGACAACCTTGCAGACGGCGCTAACGGTCATCGTACCAGCGATCCTGCCAGAGATCATTTCGGGCGTGCGACTTGGCTTCTCGCTCACGTTACTCGGCGTGCTGATCGGCGAAATGTTCGCTTCACAGCGCGGATTGGGTTTTCTCCTGACCAGCGCAATTAATCTTGGCCAGATTGATACAATCATGGCGATCGCTCTGCTACTGACTGTTTTCGCAATTGCCTGCAACGCCTTGATGATGATGTTTGACCGTCACTTGAAACACCAGATTCTGTAGCCGACAGGCTGACGCAGCGGCAATGGTCCGCTTACGATGACAGCCATATTCGCTTGTGTCAGTCGAAGACCGGCCGACGCATCGCGATGCCAGCCGGCGCACCTTTGAAGGTTTTGCTCACACGGCCGACCGGCACACAGTCGATATCGGATAGACTGGCACGCCAGCCAAGTCCTGCGACGACAGGCGTATCACGTTAGCCTGAGCTAAGTCCCAACTTGGCGTAGATCCGCCGCGCATAGCTGCCGAATTCGTCCGTGGTTTTGATTATGAGGGCGCGTGGAAACGGCAGGTCAATCTCAAAGTAGTCGGCCATCCGCGCCGGCCCTGCAGTAAGTACGGCGCAGTGCGTAGCGAGGAATACCGCTTCCTGAATCGAGTGAGTGACGAAGATGATGGTCTTGCCGCTTTCGCGCCAGATCCGCAGCATTTCCAGGTTCATCTGCTCGCGCGTTAGCGCATCGAGTGCGCCGAATGGCTCATCCATGAGGATCAGCTTAGGATCATGGATGAATGCGCGCGCGATTGCGGTTCGCTGTTGCATACCCCCTGAGAGTTGCTGCGGATACTTGTCCTCGTAGCCAGCGAGCCCGACCAGCCTCAACAGATCTCGTGCCCGTTCTTGAGCCTCTTTCACCGGCAGCCCGATGATCTCGGCCGGAAGCAATACGTTCTCCAGAATGGTACGCCATTTCAATAGTAGCGCCTGCTGGAACACCATGCCGATGTCGCGCGTAGGATCGAAGCGCGTCCTCGCGTTACCGATTTGCACCGTGCCGCCATCCGCCCCATGCAGGCCCGCAAGGATCTTCATCACCGTCGTCTTGCCGCAGCCGGATGGACCGACCAGCGACACCAGCTCGCCTTCCTGAACGTCCATCGTGACATCAGAGACCGCGAGAAATTCGGCGCCGTTGGCGCGATAGACCTTGCGGATGCTGCGCAAGCTGATGAAAGGCTCTGCCGTCATGCAAGCCATTTGTTCAGGTTCGCCGCCACAAATGCATCGTCGCTGAGATCGACGTGCTCGCGGTAAACGCGATCAATCTCGTCCTTCTGTCCGGGGCTTAGAGCTTCGTTCGGATCGAGACACCACAACCCCTGCATCAGACCCTGTCGTCGCAGCACTTCGTGGCAGCCGGCGATGCAGCCATGAAAATTGTTGGCGACATCGAAGAACGCGCTGTTGCAGTCCGTGACGCGAGCGTCAAGTGCCAGCAGATCCGCTGGTACGCTATCCTTGTGCCGCGCCGCCTTGCACCGCTCGAATTGTTTTATTGCGCTCGCGGTCCAGACCGACCAATGCCCTAGCAGGCCTCCGTTGAAATAAGTGCGCGTTGTGACACCGCTCTGCCTGATATCGAACGGTAGCATGAGGTCGAGCAGAATGTGGTCGTCATTGCCCGTGTAGAGCGCGATACGATCCAGCGCGCCTGCGGCTACTACGCCGCGCAGGACGTCGAGGGTGCGATAGCGGTTGAACGGCGCGATCTTGATGGCGATAACGTTCTCTATCGCGGCAAAACGACGCCAGAAGTCGCTGCTAAGCACGAGACCCCCGACCGCCGGCTGGAGGTAGAAACCAACCAACGGTATCTCGCGCGCGACCGCCTCGCAGTGCTGAATAATCTCACCTTCGGACGCGCTCTTCATGGCTGCCACGCTGAGAAGTCCAGCGTGATAGCCGACGTCGCGCGCGATACGTGCTTCTGCAATCGCCTGCTGCGTGCGGCCGGCCAAGCCTGCGACCATGGCCAGGGGACGCCGGGTCCAGTTAGCTGCCGTTTCCGCCGCCAGCTCAAGCACCGGCCGGTAAAGACCGACGTCGCGGATGGCGAATTGAGTCGTGTGCACGCCTACCGCGAGGCCGCCAGCGCCGGCATCGATGTAATAGCGTGTCAGCGCACGTTGATGCATCTTGTCCAGTTTACGTTCCGCATCGAGGGCGAGCGGGTGCGCCGGTATGACAGTTCCTTCGGCAAGCAGCTTGCGAACATCGCTGTCGATATGGCTGTGATGCATGATCCGCTATCCGAATTCAGGGCCAGCTACCGCGAACGGAATCTCGTTGCCGGCTGCGGCAGGACGGCCGAGCCGCATGCGCTGGAACGGTCGTTCGATTCTCCATCCCATACCGGTCAATCCGTCGATAAACGTTTCGTGGGAAGCGACGGCATCAACTAACAGCGGTCCAGCTTCCGAATGAGCGACCGCATCGACGAGGCGGAGTGCATGATGCGTGTCCTTAGCATAGACCGGCCCGATATGGCGCGCCGTCCGCCCGTCGCGCACCAGCGCGATGGAGTCACCTGACGACATCACGCGCGAGCGGGGACGCCGGCCGAATTCAGCCAGGAGAGCATCGCGATCAAAGCCCATTACGTCCCGGTCGCGCGCGGCCAGCGCGTCGATGGTGGAGATCGAAAACGGCTGCCCCTGCCCTCGATCGCCCTGCGATAGACGGAGCCGCTGGAGCTGCACGGTCGGCATGAAACCGAGCGGCCCGTAAACCAAAGCGCCGGCGGGCGTTGCGTCAAGCCAGCAGGTCAGGCCAAATTCCCTTGCTTTTCTTAAACAGGCATCCAGCAGACGCGTTGCCAAACCACGCCTGCGCCAGTTCGCGGCGACCA
>Ga0070733_10003560_pt1 | contig 10607 bp, 8 predicted proteins | sample Coa_R1_9_FD_66450 | JGI IMG/M metagenome (GOLD analysis project Ga0070733, IMG submission 66450) | Surface soil microbial communities from Centralia Pennsylvania, which are recovering from an underground coalmine fire - Coalmine... | ecosystem: Environmental > Terrestrial > Soil > Unclassified ... | reverse complement strand
TACTCTTCCTGCTCCGGCGATAGCTTGTCGATCTTGATCCCCATCGACTCCAGCTTCAACTTAGCCACGCGCTTATCCAGGTCATCTGGAACTTTGTAGACTCTCTTCTCGAGAGTCTTCGCGTTCTTGACCATGTAGTCGACCGACAGCGCCTGGTCAGCAAAGCTCATGTCCATCACTGACGGCGGATGCCCCTCGGCCGCAGCCAGGTTGATCAGCCGGCCTTCGCCCAGCAGATTGATCTTGCGTCCATCTTTCAGCGAATACTCTTCGACGAAATTGCGCGTCGTCCGCTTCGAGGACGACATTTTCTCCAGCGCCGGAATGTCGATTTCGACGTTAAAGTGCCCCGAGTTCGAAATGATGGCGCCATCTTTCATCGCCTCAAAGTGATCCTTGGCGAGAACGTTCTTGTTGCCGGTCACGGTGCAGAACACGTCGCCGACTTTCGCGGCTTCGTTCATCGACATGACGCGGAAGCCGTCCATCACCGCTTCCAGTGCTTTCGTCGGATCGATTTCAGTGATGATGACCTCAGCGCCGTTGCCGCGTGCGCGGCTGGCGAGGCCTCGTCCACACCACCCGTAGCCCGCAATAACGAACTTCGATCCCGCCAGCAGGAAGTTAGTCGCGCGAATGATCCCATCAATGGTCGACTGCCCGGTCCCGTAGCGATTGTCGAACAGATGCTTGGTGTCAGCGTCGTTCACCGCAACAATGGGAAACTTCAGCACGCCTTCCTTAGCCATGGCGCGAAGACGGATGACCCCAGTAGTAGTTTCTTCGGTGCCGCCGATGACGCCGTTGAGCGCGTCCTGCCGTTTGGTGTGAAGGATTGTCACCAGATCGGCGCCGTCGTCCATAGTGATGTGCGGCTTGTGGTCTATGGCAGCCAGAATGTGGCTGTAGTAGGTGTCATTGTCTTCGCCCTTGATGGCGAAAACCGAAATCCCATGGTCACGCACCAGGCTGGCGGCGACGTCATCCTGGGTAGAAAGAGGATTCGACGCGCACAGCACCACGTCCGCCCCACCGTCGCGCAGAGTAATGGCCAGATTTGCGGTTTCGGCGGTCACGTGCAGACACGCCGAAATGCGAATGCCGCGCAGCGGTTGGTTCTTGATGAATTCCTTGCGGATGATTTGCAACACCTTCATCGACTGGTTGGCCCAGTCAATGCGCTTCTTGCCCATATCCGCGAACTCGATGCTCTTAACATCGTTACGAACTTGTGTCGGTATCGTTGCCATGCTTCTCCTGTGGCGCTGTCTTCTTAGATTCTCTTTGCGATCTTTGCGGTACGACTTTGCGTCCTTTGCGGTTAAAAGGTTTTTGGGTGCCCCACTCCTTGCGCGTTCTCTGCGCAAGGGGTGGGAGGGATCACCACTACTTCTTCCCGGCGTGTGCCGGTTCCCGCAAACCCGCATCACTCGCCAATTTCGCCGCTTTGTCCGTCGCTTCCCAAGTGAAGTCGGGATCAGTACGTCCAAAGTGTCCATACGCCGCCGTCTTGCAATAGATCGGCCGCCGCAATTTGAGCGCCTCAATAATCCCCTTCGGGGTCAGTTTGAAATGCGCCCGGATCAATTCCTGAATCACCGATGTCTCCACTTTGCCGGTACCAAACGTATCCACCAGCACGCTCACCGGATCCGCCACGCCAATGGCATAAGCGAGTTGCACCTCGCAGCGATCAGCCAACCCCGCCGCGACGATATTTTTGGCGATGTGCCGCGCCATATACGCCGCTGAACGGTCGACCTTCGTCGGATCTTTGCCGCTGAACGCCCCGCCGCCGTGCCGTCCCATGCCGCCGTAAGTATCGACGATGATCTTGCGTCCGGTAAGCCCGGTATCGCCCATGGGTCCGCCAATCACGAACCGTCCTGTAGGATTGATGTGGTACTTGGTGTCTTCATCCAGCAGATGCGCCGGAATGGTGGCCTGGATCACGTGTTTCAGAATGTCGCCGCGAAGTTCTTCGTTGCCCACCGTCTCCGCGTGCTGTGTCGAGACAACGACGGCATCCACTCGCACCGGCTTGCGATGCTCGTCATATTCCACCGTAACTTGCGATTTCCCATCCGGCCGCAAATAAGCCAGCTTCCCGTGCTTGCGCACGTCCGACAATCGCATGGTCAACTTATGCGCCAGTGCAATCGGCATCGGCATAAGCTCCGCAGTCTCATTACACGCGTAGCCAAACATCATTCCCTGGTCGCCGGCGCCGCCGGTGTCCACGCCCATGGCAATGTCCCCGGACTGCTTATTGATGCTGGAGATTACGGCGCAGGTGTTGGAGTCGAATCCGAAGAGGGCGTTGTTGTAGCCGATGGAGGAGATGGTTCCGCGGACCAAGGTCTGAAAATCGACGTAGGCTTTGGTGGTAATTTCGCCGGCAATGACTACCAATCCAGTGGCGGTGAGGGTCTCGCAGGCGACGCGGCTCGAGGGGTCATCCGTCAGGCAAGCGTCGAGGATGGCGTCAGAAATCTGGTCGGCGATTTTATCGGGATGGCCTTCGGTGACCGATTCGGAAGTGAATAAAGAACGATTCTTGTGTGACAAGCGGTTTCTCCTTATGGACGTCTGGCGGGAAAATCGGAATGCAACGGCCAGAAAACGGGTACTTTTGGGTCTCTAAAAAGCTATCAGAAGCAGGGCTGGGGCGCAATTGTTTTGGGCTGGAAGGCAAGCGCGACCAGCGAATGGACGTGTCCAAATGGTAGATGGGAGGAGAGTGAGGCCGAACGGAAAACAACACCGAAGGAATGAATTCACATATCCACAGGGATTGATGCAGATAGGTGGGTCGGCGCCCGCCCCTTGCACAAAACGCAAGGAGCGGGATACGCGCGGGGAGCCCCGCTTCTCTAGGGCTGCGGAGTGGCGACAAAGGATTGGCGCTGTGTGTCTCCCGTGGGCAGAAATGTCCCCACGATGATGTCGTTGTCGTTGATTCCGTCGCCCGCGGTGTCGGTGCCCGCCGGGTCGTCGAAAGTGTAGAACATTCGGTTGGCGAAAACTGCGCCGTGTTTATGCCCGCCCGTATCCAGCCAGGTATAAACGGTGTGGTTCTTGTTGTTGATGCCGTTTACATAGGTCTGCGCAGCGCCAGGAACGCTGATTGGACCAGTAAACATCTGGGTTTTTGGGTTGTAGACGTAGGCCAGGTAAACCGGGTTGTTGAGGTCCACGTAATAGCCCACCGCAATCAGTTCCGCATCGTTGATGGCAGAGCCATAAACGTAATAGCCGCCACCCGGGATGGTGAAGCTGGTGAAGGTGGTTCCCGAGCCATAAAATGCGTTCCACACCTTTTCAGAGCCATCGTAGTATGCGCCCGTCAGCACTCCGGAGTTGTTGATGCCGTAGATCTGGACATCTGGCGAGGGGAACGGCTGGACGTCGGTAAACGTCCGCACTCCATTTTGGATCTGGAAGGTAAAGCCCACCTCGAAGCCAGCCACATTGGTGTAGTATCCCGCCACGACATCACTGTCGTTGATTCCGAAACAGAATGTCGTGCCCGGCATCGCCTTTGGATCGTCAATCTTTGTGAGGTGATCGCCTTGAAGCAGCATGCCGTGCTGGAGACCAGTGGAGTCGAAGTAGATTCCCGCACCATCGTTGTTGTTGTTGATGGCGTAGATTTGCGTGCTCTCATCGGCTGGGATGTCGATGGTCCTGAATTTCAGGGTCACTGGCTGCACGCCTGCGTGGACAGGTTGGTTATGCTGCGCGGCAAGCAAGCTGGGAATTGCCAGCGCCGCTACTAAAGCCACTGCGAGTACGAATCGTAGTTTCATCTGATTTCTCCTTTTGCTTTTTAACTTTGTGGTCTGAACTGGAAAATCTGCGTGGTTCTGTACGGTGTGCCTACGGGTTCCAGTTCAAGTTGGCGACGCCCTCTCCCGGTGGCACAGCCCAGCAGATAACGGTCATGCTGTCGCCAAGAGCCGGCACGTTGTCCTTTGTGTTCAAAGCCATTTTGGGTGCGGTGAAAGTGAGGCTGGTTCCGACGAACGAGCCACCCTCCGAGCCGGTGTAGACATACGAGGTGCAACCGAACTGCACGAACTCCCTAGGGGCACCCCAGTAGTCCTGGATGCGAATAGTCTTGTCCCCTATGTGATCGATGGGCAGGTCGAAAAGCAGGTTGACACTGTAGCTGCAGTTATTGACAACCGCCCCGTTGTCTTCAGTCAGGCACAGGTACGGATCTTCTTTACCGACGTAGGCAGACTGAACGTGGAACGAGTTGAACGCCGTAGTTGACCGTGCCTGCGCGACCAACCTACCTGGGGTTGCGAGCGCTGCAAGAACCGCGATGAACATCAGGCCAAGCATTTTCTTCGTTTGCACATGTCACCTCCTCAGGTGAAGTAAAGGTTCGTCAAGCTGGTGAATGGTGTGGATTGAATTTCTTGAGGGACGTGCAATTCGCATGTTCGCCCCTATTCTGAATAGCGGGAAATGTAAGGAAGATGCCGCAGGGAAAGATGTGTCTTAACTTGAGATAGCCGGAGATATTCGCGCAAGTACTGGCAACTTATAGCCTTCGCAGCTATTGGAGTACTTAGCGACCTATGGTAGGCTGATCACCCACCGTCCGCCGGAGGTAAGTCTGTGGCGACGATTGAAGCTCGCGACATCACCCAACTGCTCCGCGCCTGGGGAGGCGGGGACGAGCAGGCACTGGAGCGGCTAACTCCTCTGGTCTATGGCGAATTGCGCAAAGCGGCCAAGCGCCACATGGCCCGCGAACGAGACGGTCATACCCTGCAAACCACCGCGCTGATCAACGAAGTTTACCTGCGACTAGTGGATCTTGACGGCGTGGGCTGGCAGGATCGGAGCCACTTTTTTGCCATATGCGCACGGCTGATGCGGCGCATTCTCACCGACTATGCACGCTCGCGGAGCTATCTGAAGCGGGGCGGAGACGCACGCCGGGTCACGCTGGATGAAGCACTGCTGGTAGCTGCCGATCCCCCTCTGGATCTGATGGCCCTGGACGGGGCTTTGAGCAAACTCGGCGAAGTGGATTCGCGGAAGAGCAGCGTTGTGGAGTTGCGGTTTTTCGGCGGACTCACGCTCAAGGAAATTTCCGAAGTGCTGAAGATCTCGAGCGACACGGTGACCCGAGACTGGAACCTGGCAAAAGCCTGGCTGATGCGGGAAATGGATGGAGAAGGGCGCGGTGGACTCTGAGCGCTGGCAGAAGATCGAGGGTTTGTATCATGCCGTGCTGGAGTGTGAGGAAAGCGAGCGAGCTGTGTTTCTGGCGCGCGCCTGTGGCGGCGACGAAGCTTTGCGCCGGGAGGTGGAAGAACTAGTTGCCTACGGAGACCGCAGCGGGAAATTCATTGACAGATCGGCGCTGGAATTAGTGGCTCCAGTTTTGGCTGGGGACGGAAGCGACTCGCCGGGTCCCGCTTCTTCCGCTCGCATTATCGGCAAAAGGATCTCGCAATACCGAGTGGTTGAGCTGCTCGGCACAGGCGGGATGGGCGAGGTCTACCGCGCGATCCGGGACGATGATCAATATCAAAAGCAGGTCGCGATCAAGCTGGTGCGCGCGGGCGCAGACTCAGGTTTCGTTATTGGCCGCTTCAAGAACGAGCGCCAGATTCTGGCAAACCTCGATCATCCCAATATAGCCCGGCTGCTGGATGGCGGGATGACGGAAGAGGGTGTGCCGTATTTCGTGATGGAGTTGGTCGAAGGCCAGCCCATCGACAAGTACTGCGATGCGCACCAACTGGGAATCCCCGCGCGGCTGCAACTGATTTTGCAAGTGTGTGCGGCGCTGCAATACGCGCATGAGCACCAGATCATCCATCGCGACATCAAGCCGGCGAATATTCTGGTAACCGCGGACGGCGTACCGAAATTATTGGATTTCGGCATCGCCAAGATTATGGACAGTGGTGAGGCGCCGGGAACGGTGGGAAAGACTCTGACCATGTTTCGGGCGTTCACGCCGGAGTATGCCAGCCCGGAACAAATCAAAGCCGGGCCTATCACCACGGCGAGCGACGTTTACTCGCTGGGCGTGCTGCTTTATGAATTGCTCACTGGACATCGACCGTACCGTTTCAGGGCGCACACGCCCTCGGAGATTGAGCGAGCGATCTGCGAAGAAGAACCGCTGAAGCCGAGCGTAGCTGTCACGCAGGTCGATGGTACGACTACTTCGATTACGCCGGAAGAGATCAGCCGCGCGCGAAGCACAGATCCGAAGCAGATGCGTAACTGCCTGGTGGGCGATCCGGACGCGATCGCAATGATGGCGCTGAGGAAGGAGCCTCAGCGGCGATACGCTTCGGTCGGTGCTTTGTCGGAAGACATACGCAAGCACTTGGAAGGGCTGCCCATCGCGGCGCGGCCCAGCACGGTCGCTTATCGCGGGGCGAAGTTTGTACGCCGCCACAAAGAATTGGCTGTGGGTGCTCTAATCTTTCTTGTGCTTCTGGGGAGCATGGCAATTGTGCGGCGAGTACAAGGCAGCAAACCAGTACCAGGGCCACAAGGAGAAGTCGTTCGCAGGCAGCTCACAGCCAATACACCCAGTGATCGGGTTCTCGATGCGACGATTTCCCGCGATGGCAGGTACCTGGCCTACGACGACGGAACGGGGAAGATGTACTTGCTTCAGATCGATGGTGGAGAGCGTCGCCAACTCCCCCCCTCTGACTTTTTTCCTCTGGAGTGGTTCCCGGATGGAGAGCACCTGCTGGTTGTCGGCCGAGGTCTGCATTCTGGGGTGTGGAAAATGTCCGTCCTGGATGGCACCTCGCGAAAACTTCTTGACAGTGTAGGCGTAAAGCTCTCACCCGACGGATTGCACCTCGCTTACACAAAGACCTTGTCCGCCGGTGAAATATGGTTGATGGACGAAAATGGCGACGCAGCGCATCGGATTGTGCAGTTCGAAGCCGTTGATTCCGTCGACTCGTTCGCCTGGTCGCCGAGTGGACAACGGCTGGTTTACACGCGCAGTCGCGGTGAATTTGTGAGACCCGAAGTTGTGATTGAGACTTGCGACCTTCAGGGAGGTCAGCGAACCCTGATTTTGTCAGAACCAAGATTGTGGGATAACAACGGGGTCTCCGACGTGCAGTGGCTCCCCGATGGACGGATTCTTTATCGCCTTCCAGGTCCGAACACGTCTTCTAACTCCGATTCCGACATTTGGGCCGTCGCCGCAGACCCGGAAAGTGGGAAGCCACTAGGCTCGCCAAGACGCCTGACGAATGCAGTAGGAGACGCGAGCGTTTTCGCTGCCAGCGCTGACGGCAAGCGGCTCACATACATCTCCTCGCGTGCCACCGATTCTGATTACTTGGGCAATCTAGAATCCGGCGCCAAAACCTTCAATCCCTGGCGGCTGACGTTGGACGAGTGGAACAACGCGCCGTTTGATTGGACACGAGACAGTAAAGCGGTCCTCATTTCTTCGAACCGAAGTGGCAGGGCGGCCGTTCTTGAGCAACGAATTGACCAGCAGTCTTCGAAAATCTTGCTTTCTGGTCCGGAGGGTTACCTTTGGCCCGCATTCAGTCCGCGCGGAGACCGGTTGCTCTTCACAATGACGGCGACGGGGGACCGCCATGACCCCTCCGCGAGGGTGATGAGCGTGCCCGTGGATGGAGGCGCCCGCTCCGTTCTTCTGAGTGGAAGATACACCTACCATTGCGGCTCCGTACGATCAGCTCATTGCGTTGTATCGGAGGTCGAGGGACAACAACTCGTCTTTTCCGTGCTCGATCCTGTCGCGGGCAAGGGCGCCGAGCTCCGACGCGTGGAGGCACCCGCCAATGCATACTGGGACCTCTCGCCTGACGGAAAACAAATCGCTATCGTTGACCCGACGGGTTCACAGGGCGAGATACGGATTCTAACCTTAGCCGATCGCAGTACCGTGACCCTCCCGCTACAGTGGAAGCGGGGGTTGATACAATCCTTGGCCTGGGCGGCGGACGGGAAGCATTTGTTTGCCACGGCGTGGGCTCAATCGGCTGCGATTCTTCTCGTCGATCTCCGCGGCAACCTGCAGGTGTTGACCGAAGCGCCCGCAGCCGAGGAGTGGCTCTACGGTCCCGTGGCTTCGCCCGACGGTCACTACCTCGCCTACATGAAGAGAGTCTTCGAGAGCAACGTGATTATGCTGGAACACTTCTAGCGTGGCGGACGGGAGTGTCCGCGCACCGCGGTCAGGGTTGTGGGGTTGGCGGGCGCAAGCCGGTGGCGTCGAAGGTCAAAGTTTTGACTTCCCCGTCGGGTCCCTGAGAAGGCAGAGTCTTTCCGTTGAATTCGAAATCAAGAGCGCCAACATTGCCGGCCTTGACTACGATCTCTCGGGTGGCACGAATCGACTTTTCGGTGGGAGCAGTGAAGCTGCCTTGCATTACTTCGCGACCGTCGGAAGTGACGGAAAGCCAGGAGTCGGAGCGCAACGTGATGCGAAGAGTCAGGGGCCTTGGCACCGCAGGCGGCAGCGTGTTCTGGCCTGCGGGGCTTGAAGTCACACCGACGGGGTTGGCGGAAGCCGGCTTGGTGGCGGGCGCGGACGGTATTTTTTCTGCGGAGAGAGTGCTGGCCGGCGTACTTGACGAAGTTGCCGCCGGGGGGATGCGAAGATCGGGAGATGGGGCGGCGGAGGATGTGCGGGGAGGCTTCCGGGATTCTTTTCCGGATTGGCGCGAGTAGAAGCCCCAAATGGCGAAGCCTAATGCGGCCAGCAGCAACAAGATTGCGAATGTGCCCCAGGGAAGGCTGGGCTCGCGGGAGTCGGCCTCCGCCTGAAGATCGAACGAGGAGGCGGAGGAGACACCATCGGACTTCTTGTCTTTTTCTTTCTCTGGTGGAACGTTACCGGAAGCGACCAGGTAGTCGGCGATGGCCTGTTCTTCATCGAGGCCCAGGCAGCGGGCGTAGGCGCGGATAAAACCCTTATTGAAGATGCCGCCGGGGAGCTGGTCGAAGTGGTCCTCTTCCAAAGCTTGCAGCATGCGGGTGCCGATTTTGGTAGTGCTAGAGATTTCGTCCAGCGTGATGCCACGCTGCTCGCGCTCCTGTTTCAGTCGGACGCCGAATGAGGCCACTCGACGGTTCTCCTTCCGTTCCTAATATACGTTAAGTGAATTGGGTTCGGGAGGGAAGGCCTTTCATCGCCGGGTACGCGGAAGACACGGGTTAACCACAGGAAAACCCTGACCACAGAGACACGGAGCCACTGAAAAAACGTTAAGCTTGCCCGCTCAAGCCGACGGTTCGGAATGACAAGGGCTGGGAACTGTGGCGACCCGTCTGAAAACCGTGGCGCTAGCGGCCGAAATATTTGGCGTTGCGCTCGGTGAAGGCCTTCCACTTTTCCGGAAGATCGTCGAGAGCAAAGATGGCCGAGACGGGACAGACGGGGACGCAGGCGCCGCAGTCGATACATTCCACCGGGTCGATGTAAAGCATCTCTTCTTCCGCGTAGGCCGGGTTGTCCTTCTTGGGATGAATGCAATCCACCGGGCAAGCATCGACACAAGCAGTGTCTTTGGTGCCGATGCATGGTTCTGCGATTACGTATGCCATAAGGTCTGTTGTCTCCCTGACGTATGCGGAACTTAATGGAACTGCATATTCTAGCAAGAATGGGGCTAGCGGTACAGGGCCGGTGCGGGATCCCGCAGCCGGGAAAAGCTTAGCCACAGAGAGCGCAGAGGAGCACAGGGGAAACCTTTTCGCCCAGAGGACACTGAGGCTGCGTGCCAGCCCGTCGATGCATCACAGACTTCATAAGCAGATTGAGAGGCAGCCGTGCATAAGCGGATCATTGCAAGTTTCGCGATCGGGTTAACATTTTTGGCCGTGAGTTCCTGCAAGCCGAGAGGTCAGATCACGCAGGACGAACTGGTGCGCCGCACTCAGGAACTGGTCGATTCGGTAGCCAGCGGCGACCAACGTCCGTGGAAAAAGTATTTCGCCGACGACTGCATGTTCTTTGACGAAAAAGGCAGAAACATGAATAAGGCGGCGCTGGTCGCCGATATCACCCCGCTGCCGGCTGGTTCTTCGGGCAGCATAAAGATAGGGAAAGCGCAGAGCCACATTGGCCGGAACCTGGCCGTCTTGAGCTACGACCTGGACGAAAAGGAAACCATCTACGGGCAGGAAATGACAGCACGGTATCACGAAACCGATACCTGGCTCCGGCGCAATGGACAGTGGCAGATCATTGCCGGCCAGGTGCTGCGCTATTACGAAGATCCGGCGCCGGGGAAAGTGAATCCCGCCAGTTTCGCGGCTTATCTGGGGACGTACGAACTTGCTCCGGGGAACACGCTGACGATTTCGGTTGATGGCGGGATTTTGTATCGCCAGCGCGGGGAACGGCCCAAGGAGCAGCTGATTCCGGAAGCGGCGGACATTTTCTTTCGCAAGGGAGTGGAGGGACGCATTTTGTTCCGACACGGCGACAACGGAAAAGTGGATACGTTGATTGACCGGCGGAATAATGAGGATGTGGTTTGGAGGAAGGTGAAGTAGGGAAGCGGCTGCGCCGTTATCGAAAGGGATTTGTAACCGTTACCGCAAAATACTTCTGCCCG
>Ga0070733_10003559_pt1 | contig 10608 bp, 6 predicted proteins | sample Coa_R1_9_FD_66450 | JGI IMG/M metagenome (GOLD analysis project Ga0070733, IMG submission 66450) | Surface soil microbial communities from Centralia Pennsylvania, which are recovering from an underground coalmine fire - Coalmine... | ecosystem: Environmental > Terrestrial > Soil > Unclassified ... | reverse complement strand
GACATCCGTGAGGGTGACGATGGCCGGCAGGTCGAAGCTCCTCAAGTTGTTCCAGGTGCCGCGCCGGTACAGACAGCGCAGGCCCTCATCCGGCGCCTCGCGGCAGCCGCTGCCGCTGCCTGCGGCGGAGTATTGCGCGCCCCAGAGGCCGAAGAGCGCGCCGAACGCGGTGTCAGTGTCGCTGGGATGGGCCGGGTCCGCGAGCCAGGCGGCGAGGTCCGGCGGTGCGGGCTTGGCGGGTGCGGTCACAGGCACGGACGCCGGATCCGCGGGGGCATGGCCGTCGAAGTACAGCAGCGCGCCGCTCATGAATGCGAGCGCGAAGGTCGAGAGCCACAACCATGCCGGCACGCGCAGGCGCGGCGCCGCGCCCAGCACCTCGCGCGCCGCACGCCGCACCAGCCCCGCATCCACCTGGCGGAGTTCGTGAGTGTAGGCGCCTAGGAGCGCCCGGTCACAGATGATGTTGATGAGCCGCGGGATGCCGCGGGTCATGTGTTGCAGGGTGCGCAGCGCCGAGGTGGTGAAGATGGGCGCCATGGCTCCGGAGACCGTGAGCCGGTGGTTAACGTAGGCGCGGCTCTCGGATGACGACAGCGGTGTCAGGTGGTAGCGCCCGGTGATGCGCTGGGCTAGCTGTCGGAGCTCGGTGCGCGCGAGCATCTCCCGGAGCTCCGGCTGCCCCACGAGGATTATCTGCAGCAGCTTCTGCTCGCGGGTCTCCAGGTTGGTGAGCAGCCGCACCTGTTCCAGTACCTCGGCGGTCAAGCCCTGCGCTTCGTCGATGATGAGCACCACGCGGCGTCCCTGAGCGTGGGCGTCCAACAGGCGCGCATTGAGGGCGTCGATCAGGTCCTGGGGCGTGTGCGCCGGCTTCCAGGGGATGTCGAGTTCGCGGCAGATGCTGCGCAGGAACTCCAGCACCGTGACCCGCGGGTTGATGACCAGCGCCGGGTCCACGTTGTCTGGCAGCTTCTCCAGCAGTGTTCGCACCAACGTCGTCTTGCCGGTGCCCACCTCGCCGGTGAGCTGGATGAAGCCGCCGCTCTCGGTGACGCCGTAGAGCAGGTGCGCCAGGGCCTCCGTATGCCGCGCCGACAGGAACAGGTAGCGCGGGTCCGGGGTGATCGCGAACGGGTTGTCGTTGAGCCCAAAATAACTGGCGTACATATCTTTACATCATGCCTCAATCGTCGAGAGTGGGCATTCCGCGCTGCAGGCTCTCCTCACCGAAACGCTCGCGCACCGCGTCGGACGCGGCCTCCAGCCGTTCGCGCCGCGCCCGGGTCTCATCGAAAAGCTCGGTCTGTTGATTCGCGGCGAACTCCCGCGCACCGACACCGATGAGCCTGAGCGGCCGATCCGGATGCTCCTCGAGCCAGCGAACCAGGAGCGTCCGGGCGATAGGGAAGAGTGCGCCGAAGCTGGCATCCGCCGGGGTGAACCGCCGTTGGCGGGTGTGGCGCCTGAAGTCCGCCTCGCGGAGCTTCAGCACCAGGGTGTGGGGTTTCAGCTCGTGCTTGCGCAGGATGCGGCTCAAGTCCTCGGTGAGGCTGCGCAGCACCGGTTCCAGTTGGTCCAAGGAGACGAGGTCACGTTCGAAGGTGGTCTCCTGGCTCACGGAGCGCTCGCCGACCCCCTCGTCCACGGGGCGCTCATCACGGCCTTCGGCCAGCGCCCGGTAGTGTAGTGCCTGGTTGCCGAACAGCGCTTTCAGCATGGCATCGGGCGCGAGCCTGAGGTCACGGATGGTCTCGATCTTCGCCTTGGCGAGCGACTCGCCGGTACGGGGACCGATTCCCCACAGGGCGGTCACCGGAAGCGGGTCTAGCATGCCCTGGACTTCTTCGGGGCGCACATGCAGCAAGCCGTCCGGTTTGCACTGCTGTGAAGCGATCTTGGCCACGAGCTTGTTGGGACCGAGTCCCACGGACGCGGCGAGGCCGGTGGTCTCGCGGATACTGTCCTTGATACGCCGGCCGAGGGTGAGTGGTTCCACTGAGCCGGGTGTGCCCGTGAGATCCAGGAAGGCCTCATCCAGGGACAGGCCTTGGATCATGGGCGTGAAGGCGCCGAAAACCTGGAACACCTCCTGCGACACCTCCCGATAGCGGGACATGCGCACCTGTATATAGACACCGTCGGGACAGCGGCGACGCGCCTCGTACATGGGCATGGCGGAACGCACGCCGAATTTGCGGGCTTCGTAGCTCGCTGCGCTTACCACGCTACGCTTGCTCAAGCCCCCGACAATGACCGGCAGGCCCTTGAGCCCGGGGTCGTCGTGCTGTTCCACCGAGGCATAGAACGCATCCATGTCCACGTGGGCGACGAGGCGTGGGGACGGCATCGCCGTGCGGTAGGGCTCAGTGGGCGGGGAACTTGTCCAGGATCTGCTTGACCGCGGAGTCCACCGCTTCCTGGGTGTAGTTGTCCTGGTTCAGCCAGCCGGTGGTCCAGCCGCGCCACACCAGGCGTTTGCTTTTGGCGTCGATGATGTCGACCATCAGCGTACCTTCATCGCGGGTCTCCACGTCGCCGCCTACCGGCACCGCCACCGCTCCGAAGCCGCGGGGGAAGGCATCGATGAAACCGAAACTCAAGGACGCGCCGCTGCTCTCGATCTTCTGCTTGCTGGCCGTATGGTAGGTAACGAGGAAGTCGGGACCGGCATCCACCTGCACCTCCTGGAAGCCGCGGGCGGTGAGTTCGCCCTGGACCGAGTGGCGCACACGGGATTCGAGGATCTGGCTGTCGAGGATCGGGTCCCGGACCGGCCCCGCAGGCGGGCTCAGCCAGGCATAACTGTGGTAGCCATCGAAATGGGCCTGTTCGTCCTGTTCGGTGTAGACCCGTGGGGCGCAGCCTGTCAGGAGGAGGGCAAAGAGGATGACGCTGAAGATCAATCGATCGGAAAAAAAGCCTTTGGAATCAAGGTACATGACGGCATGCCTCGCAGCTTTCAATGGCAGTCTAGCATGGCCCCCCTAGGCCGCCGTGGCAGGAATACCCTTAGTATACAAACAATGTGTTGCGCCGCTTTTGGGCCACGTGTAACACATGGGCTTCAAGTCAGGAAGTTCACAGCCCACATGAAGAACGCGCGCCAAGTCTCTGTGGTTTACGCCGCCTTCCTGGCGTTCCTGGGCTTCGCCCTGCTCGTCTACCTGTCGGCTCGGGTGCAACTCGAGGTGACCAACGTCTCGGCGGTAGTGGGGTTCACCCTGTTCGGAATCGTGGTGGTGCTGTTCGGCTTCCCGGCGCCCCACGTGGGCCACGTGTCCTTGGATCGGGTGGTGCAGGTCTCCAGCATCCTCATCTTCGGCACCTTACAGGCCGCCTGGATCGCCGGGATCTCCTCGGTGATCTGGCCGTTCCTGCCCTGGGGTACGAACCGGGGCCAGAGCTTGAGGCTCACTCTGCTCCGTGCCTTCCACAATTCCGGGATGATCATCCTGCTGGTGCTCATCACCGGCGGCCTGTACCAGTATTTCGGCGGCCATCTGCCGCTCCTGCAACTCGACCTGCACGACGGCATCCTGATGCTGATCCTGGCAGTGGTCATGCAGATCCTGAACATGTGCTTCGTGGCGGTGATCGCCTGGATGGAGAACTACGACTGGCGCAAGGCCTTCGGCCCGTTCAGCGCCGCCGTGGACATCGCCGCCGTACCGCTAGCAGTGTTCACCGCCATCGTCTATAACCGCCTGGATACGCCGGTGTTCGTGCTGTTCCTGGTGGTGCTGGCGCTCATCATCCTCATCGTCAAGAGTTTCGCCGAGACGCGACGCGCGCTCGAGACCAAGGTGGACGAGCTCGTGGCCGTTAACCGGGTCGGTAGGGCGGTCAGCGGCTCGCTGGTGCTGGACGACCTGATGGAACTCATCTTCCGGGAGAGCAGGAACCTCCTGGAGTTCGACTCCTTCATGCTGGCGTTGTACTCCGAAGACACGCGCGAGCTCGATATCCGCCTGCACCACAATCGCCAGGGCCGCCAAGCAACGCGCACCCGCCGCCTGGGCGAGGGCGTGTTGAGCTGGGTGGTGACCAACAACAAGCCGATCTTCATCCGCGACTGGAGCACGGACGAGAGCGAATTCAAGAGCATGATGATCCACATCGGCGACACGCCGCAGACGCAGTCGTTCATCGCCGTGCCGGTGACCTACCGGGAGCGGGTGCTGGGCGTGCTCTCCGTACAGGGCTACATCCCCTACATGTTCACCGATGCGCATTTCGAGCTCACGGTGACCTTCGCCGGGCAAGTGGCGGTGGCCCTCGCTAACGCGCGGCTGTTCGAGGAACTGGAGAAGAACCGCAACGAGCTGGAGCACCGGGTTGTGGAACGCACCCACGACCTGGCGCTGCAGAAGGACGAGCTGCATGCGCTCACGGAGTCGCTGCGCAGCGCCAACCGGGAGAAGGAGGAGCTGCTCGGGCGCCTGCAGCAGCAGACCTCCGAACTCGAGCGCCAGAGCCGCGAGGACGGACTCACCGGCCTCTACAACCGCCGCTACCTGGACGGTCGCCTGGAGTTCGAAGTGAAGCGCGCCCAGCGCTACAACCGTCAGATCGCACTCGCCATGGCCGACGTGGACCGCTTCAAGGGTGTGAACGACCAGCACTCGCACATCGTCGGCGACGACGTGCTGCGCACCATCGCCAACATCCTGCGCACCCAGTGCCGATCAATCGACATCATCGCCCGATACGGCGGCGAGGAATTCCTGCTTTGCTTCCCCGAGACCACCCACGAGAATGCCCAGAGCGTGTGCGAGAAAATCCGTCGTCAGGTGGAGGAATACGACTGGCACCGTCTGCAGCCGGGTTTGTCGGTCACCCTGAGCGTCGGGGTGGCCGCGGCGCCGCCGGTGTATGACGTGGACGCGCTGATCGCGGCGGCGGACGAGAAGCTCTACGAGGCTAAACGCGGCGGAAGAAATCGCGTGTGCGCTTGAACAATCCGCTGGGCGGAAGACTGTCCGTGCCTGGGCCGTAGCCGTCGCCCGGCGCGATCTCCAGCGCCGCCTTCTCGAACAAGCGGTCGGCACGCTTCACGTCCAGGGCCGGCGCGAACAGGTTCCCCTGGCCACAGCGGCATCCCAGGCTGTCCAGGAGCCTGAGTTGCTCCCCCGTCTCTATGCCCTCGCCGATGGTGTTCATCCCCAGGTCACGAGCCAGCTCGATGATGGTGCGCACCACCGCGGCGTGTTTCGCGTTATCCACCACGTCGCTGACGAAGCTGCGGTCGATCTTGAGGGTGTCGAGCGGCAGCGCCGACAGGTAGTTGAGCGACGAGAAACCGGTGCCGAAGTCGTCCAGGTGCAGGGCGGTGCCGATCGCCCGCAGGCGCCGCAGGGTGTTCTCTGCCACCTTGGGGTTTTCCAGGAATACGGTCTCGGTGATCTCGAGGTGCAGACCCTGGGGCTCGAGGCCGGTCTCGTGGAGCGCGGCGGTCACCTTCTGGGGCAGACCGGCATACATGAACTGCTTGTGGGCGAGATTCACCGCCACCGTCAGGTCCCGCCCTTGGGGGTGCGAACCGCGCCACACCTTGACTTGGCGGCAGGCCTCGCCCAGCAGCCACCAACCAATGGGGAGGATCAAGCCGGTCTCCTCCGCGACATGCAGGAACTCGCTCGGCCCCAAGAGCCCGCGCACCGGGTGCTGCCAGCGCAGCAGTGCTTCGAAGCCCAGCAAGCGGCCGTTGCCGAGGGTCACGATGGGCTGGTAGTGGACGCGGAACTCGCGATTGTCCAGCCCGTGGCGCAGCTCCGTCTCGAGGCGCAGCCGCGCCCGGGCGCGGGCGTACATGTCCTGGTCGAAGATCACGTAACCCGCCTTACCCGCCGCCTTGGCGCGGTACATGGCGGTGTCCGCGTCGCGCAAGAGTTCGTCGGTGGAGGCGTAATCCGGGTGGCCCGGGGCGATGCCGATACTGGCGTTGGTGAATATCTCGTTGTCGCCGAGACGCACGGGACGCAGCAGTTCCGCGAGTATGCGTTCCGCCAGCTCCGCCGCATCGTCCGTGTCGTGGGTCTGGCCTACCAGCACCGTGAATTCGTCGCCGCCGTGGCGTGCGAGCAGGTCCCAGGGACCCAGGCACTCCTTTAGGCGCTGCGCCACCTGCACCAGGAGTTCATCGCCGGCGGCGTGGCCGAGACTGTCATTCACCACCTTGAAGCTGTCGAGATCGATGAACAGCACGGCGTAGCCGGGCGCGTCCTTGGGGCGGCTCCGGTCCATGGCCTTGGCCAATCGCTCGATGAACAGCGTGCGGTTGGGCAGTCCGGTGAGCGGGTCGTGGGTCGCGTTATGGCGCAGCTGTGCCTCGAAGCGCTTCTGTTCGGTCACGTCGCGCACCGTACCAATCATGTAGCGACGTCCGTCCTGATCGATGGTGCCGATGCTGAGGGTGGCATTGAGGCGCGTCTTGCGGTCCTTGTGCATGAGGGTCGATTCGTAGTTGTTGGGGACGTCCTCGCCGCTCTGCCGGCGGCGGAAGCGATCGTCCGCCAGCGCGAGTTCCTCAGGCGGGAAGAGATCCCGGTAGCTCATTCCAGTAAGCTCGGACTCGGTGTAGCCGAGCATGGAGGCGAAGGCGTGGTTCACGTAGGTGTAGTAGCTGTTTTCGTTTATGAACACGCCCACCTGGCTGTGGTCCACCAGCAGGCGATAGCGCTGCTCGGAACGCTGCAATGCGCTCTCGACCCTTTTCCGTCCGGTGACGTCCTGCAACGAACCCTCGTAGTAGGCGACGTTGCCATCGGGGCCGCGCACCACGCGCGCGCTTAAGCTGACCCAAATGCTCTGGCCGTCCTTGCGGCGCATCTCCACCTCTCGCCCCGTCACCCGGCCGTGGCGCTCCAAGTCGGTATTGACCAAGCCACGTTCCTCCGGGTTCTTGTACAGCGCACTGATGTTGGCGATGCTCGACATCAGGGTCTCGGGCGAGGTGTAGCCGAAGATGTCCGCCAGCGCCTGGTTGGCCTTGAGGTACTGGCCTGTCGGGGTACTCTGGTACATGCCGATGACCGCGTTCTCGAAGATGGCGCGGAACTTCTGCTCGGCGGACAGGAGCGCCTGCTGCACTCGGCGCTCCTCCGTGATGTCGCGGATGGTGCCGGTGCTGGCGAGCCGGCCATCGAGAGTGATGGGTCCCGAGCGCACTGAGGCCAGGAGCCGGGTCCTGCCGTCCTTCTTCAGCAGGTGCACCTCGTAGGCGCTCTTCTCCCACTCGCCTGCGCGGCGTTTCTTCCAGATCTCCTCCAGCAGCGGCCGATCCTCGGGCGCGATGAAGTGCATGTAGGGTGTGCCGGTCATCTCAGCCCGGGTATAGCCCAGCATGTCGGCATAGGCCTGGTTCACGTAGGTATAGTCGCCGTCCTGGGTGATGAACACGCCGTCCTGGCTGTGGTCCACCAGGGTGCGGTACTTCTGTTCCGAGACCAGCAACGCAGCTTCCGCCGCCTTGCGCGCGGTCACGTCCACGAAGGTGCCTTCGTAGTAGAGCAGTTCGCCGCCATCGCTTTTCACAGCGTGCGCGTTCTCGGAGATCCACATCAGGCTGCCATCGTGCCGGCGCACCTGCATCTCGTGGCCCTCGAAATGGCCTTCCCGTTCCAACAGGAGCTGCACCTCGGCGCGCGCCTCCCGGTCCGCATAGATCTCCGCACCGATGTCCGTGATGCTCTGCTTGAGTTCCTCAGTGGACGCGTAACCGAGCAGGCGCGCCATGGCGGGGTTGACGTCGTTGAAGCGGCCTTCGGGGGTGCTCTGGTAGATGGCCTCCACCGCGTGGTCGAAGATGCTGCGGTAGCGCGCTTCGGCGCGGCGCCGGGCGGCATCGCTGGCCTCGAGCGGGGCCACGTCGTCGACGATGCTAAGCACGTAATGCTCGCCTTCGAGGCTAACGATCGCGGCGTTGAGCAGACCCCGGTATTCGCCGCCGTCGGCGCGGCGCCAGCGCGCCGGCTCACCGCTCAAGCCGCGGGCGCTGCGGAGCTTCTGCAAGAAACGGCCGCGGTCTCCCGCTTCCCAGATACCGAGGTCCACCGGTGTCCGACCGATCACGGCGCTGCGCGCGAAGCCCAACACCCGTTCGAAGGTGTCGTTGACGTCCACGTAGCGGTCGTCCACGAGGCGCGTCAGCGTCACGAGGCTGGAGGAGTGGTCGAATGCGCTCGCGAGGTTCACGCCGCGGTACCTGCCGTTTGGCAGTGGTCACTCAATGGGTCCCGCTTCCAGATGCGAGGGCCGCCCCTAAGGCGGGCGGAGCGAGTCCTGCATTAAGTTAATTTAGGCCAAAAAATCCCAACTGCCTACCGGCCTGGAGGCCGGAGGCAGAAGGATTTTGAAAAACCAGTTAAAAGATAGGCTTGTAGCTGAGATTTAGAAATCACTTCACAGTGATGGTGATCTTATCCGAAGCTACCGGCGGGTCGAAGGACATGTGTGCATAGTCCCCCATCAGGATCTGCAGGCTGTGCTTGCCGGGTTTGAGGGTGAGCACGGTCTGGGTCTGGCCGCCCCCGAAATGCAGGTGCTGCTCGTCCTTGGGGATCGGCATGTCGGCCGGTGGCAGGTCCGCGTCCACGATGAGGTGGAAATGGCCGGTGTTCTCGTGCTGGACCCCGGCTGGTGCGATGCCCATGCCCTTCAAGCCCATGACCACCGTCACGGGTCCGGTGATGACGTCGCCGTCATGGGGCGCGATGAAATAGGCGGAGGCACCGGCGGGAGCGGCGCTACGGACCGCGGCCGCGTGGGGGGCGGTAGGGGCGGCCACGGCACCGGCGACGACCAGCAGCAGAGTGAACAATATCCAGTTGAGATGACGCATGGGTCTCTCCTCACGGTGAGGGGGACCTTAAGTCTAGCCCGTCGGATTCAGTTCGGCGGCGGTCAGGACCACAACGACGGCCATGGTCAGGCCGAAGGCGATGAAGTAGGTCACGAACAGAAGACCGAATTTGAGCGTAGTCTTGAACCAAGACTGCTGATAGAAGAAGCGCAGTGCCAGGAACAGATAGACCACCATATACCAGCCGGCCACGGTGCCGGCCTCGTCCTTGAGGGGTGCGAGCCAGGGTAGGTGCTTGGCGCCGAAGTCGAAGAGCATGACGAACAGCAGCACCACGAACAGCATGGCGTGGTAATGCAGCGTGAACACGAAATGCTCTGTGAGATAGCGTCCCGATCCTAGATAGAAGAGTTTCAGGAACAGCGCGATCAATGGCATCAACATGAACATCATCTTCGGCAGATTGTCCCAGAGTTTCTTCTTGAATTCGTCCTGGTGGTCCTTGACGTACATCATGGTTCTGTAGAAGGGGTTATCCTCGGAGAGCTTCGTGCTGCCCTTGCCCGGCTTCACGTCTACGTGCACCAGATCGCTGTTACCCGCGGGGTTCGCGTTCACGTAGAACCCGGCGCCCGGGCCCCCGGGTGCTGGGGCGGGCGTCGCCGCGGTGGCCACGGCTTTCACAGTCGTGGCCGACGAGGCATCCAGCGCCGCGAGCTCGTCCTGGACCAGTTTGGCGGCGTATTGCTTCTCGGCGGAGTCTCCTGGCGCCGCCGCGATGGCCGACAGGGCCTTCTGCATCTCTGCGCGTTTCTCGACTTTCTTCTCTGGGCTGAGCTGCGCCGCCGCCGTCAGGCGCTTGGCGCCGGACAAGCCTTGGTCGAGGGTGTCCGCGGGGGAGGTCCACATGAAGGCCGCCAGGAAGAAGAACAGGATGCTGCTGAAGAGATACAGCCGGAACGGCTTGATGTAGCGCTCCTCGTGACCGGCGCAGTATTCACGCGTCAGGAAGCCAGGGCGAAACAAGAGCGGGAAGATGCTGTGGAAGAACTTGGTGTCGAAGCCGAAGTGGATGGCGGCGAAGTCGTGCAGCACGTTCCACAGCGGGGCCACGTAGGTGTGGTTCTTCTGGCCGCATTCCATGCAGAACTTGGAAAGCAGCGGCGTGCCGCAGTTTCGGCAGCGCGGCCCCTCCGGCGCGAGTGCGAGACCTGGCAGGGACAGGGGCGCGGTGGAGGGCTCCAGGTCCAGCACCCGGCGGCTCGTCTTGAGCTTGTCGCCGAAGCGCTTCACCCCCTCGGCGCGCATGCGCGGAGCCTGCTCGGCGAGATAACGGTCCAGCTCCACCCGGCCGGCGAGGGTGTATTGCACCACCCGGCGCACTGCGCTCGGGGCCGCATCTCCGGCCTCCGGCGTGAGCACCCGCGCGTCGCGGAAGCCCGGCAGGGCCAGCATGTCGCGCACGTGCAAGCGCAGCCAGGCGTCGAATTCAGGGGCTTTGTCGGCGCTGATGTCCAGCGTGACTTCGTAGACCAGCGGTGTCGTCATGCTTTCTTGAAAGGATGCGTACCCAGTTCACCGGGATCGAAATCGTCCACGGCGATGATCCCGGCGGTCAGTTCCTCGAGACGAGCGAGTTGCCGCGCCTCCTGACCGCTGATGATGCCCGCCTCCTCGGCGGCACCGAGGGTGGAGACGCCGCGCAGCACCTTGAGCTTGCCGGCCTTCTCCGCTTCGCGGATCTTGCGCTCCACGGGTTCGAGACGGGCGGCGAGCTCCAGGGCCTCGGCGTACTGGCCGACGGC
>Ga0070733_10003557_pt1 | contig 10613 bp, 9 predicted proteins | sample Coa_R1_9_FD_66450 | JGI IMG/M metagenome (GOLD analysis project Ga0070733, IMG submission 66450) | Surface soil microbial communities from Centralia Pennsylvania, which are recovering from an underground coalmine fire - Coalmine... | ecosystem: Environmental > Terrestrial > Soil > Unclassified ... | reverse complement strand
ATCGTCAACGCCGTGATGTAGGCCGCGGCGCTGTATCGGAGACCTTCTAAAACGTAACCAAGCATCGCCAGTGTCACAGCCGCGCCGAGTACAACGAAAACCGCGAATATTGCGGGCGGCGGTAGTGTGCCGACCACCTTACGGCGTCGGTGCGGATAGGTGACCTGAAGAGACAGCATCGGTAGTGCGAAAAGCACACCAGCGCCTCGCCAAATCCACTTTTCCTGAACGTCGTAGAGCGCAAGTAGCGCCGGCAGCAACGCCCCCGCCGTCAATACGAAGATGTACGTCATGACCGTTCTTGCAAGGTATCTGTCAAGCAGTGACAACCTCGCTCCTGCGGCCGGTCGGAGGGTTAACAAGAGCGCCGAGAACCCCGCGAACGTGATCATCAGGCCAGCCAATGTGTACAAGAGGGTTGCACCTTTGAATTCCATGTTTTGCTCCACCTAAGAACCAAGGTCGTTTTGGCGCGTACTTGTCCTACGACAAATCCGCCTGTGGTGCGGTGATTAGAGCGTATTGGCTCCCCGGATTGGAATGTAGGAAGTGACAAGCCATTGAAATCGAAGGCGGTTTCTTGGCAGTAGGACGTGACGTACCCCGAACGGTACCCTCATGTCAGGTCCTCTCCGAGGGGTGTAATGGTCGCGTTGAGATTCATTTTGGCGGTGGCGCTTGCCGGGTCCGTTGTTGCCTGCCACAGCGACACGGCGCCGGATTTGAGTCGGCTCTATGCCTCCGGCATGGAAGAGGCGCGCACGCCGCCCGTCATTTTGATTCCTGGAGTTCTTGGTTCGCGACTCTTCGACAAGAACAAGCGGACTGAGGTATGGCCGGGATCGACGCTGCATCTGTTGGCAGGTTCCAAACAGGACCTGGAGCTGTCCTTTGACCCGCAGACTCTGCAACCCGTCAATGACGGCTTGGAACCGAGCGGGCTCTTTGAAGAGGTGCTGAACGCCGACTTCTACGGCGCGATCCTGCGCACCCTGCGGCAATCGGGGGGCTTCGTCGCGGGGAAACTAGGCGCGCACGCCGATCCACGGGTGCGGCGGTATTACGTATTTGCATATGACTGGCGGCAAGACAATGTCACAACCGCGCAGCGTCTTGATGCGCTTATCGAACAGATTCGTCGCGACTATGGGGATCCGACGCTGAAGGTCAATGTGATCGCTCACAGTATGGGCGGTCTCGTCACTCGCTATTACCTTCGCTACGGCACCGTCGATGCGCTCGAAGGCGATGGCGCTTTCCCCATCAACATGGCGGGCGCGGCAAAAGTCGGTACCGCCGTGCTACTGGGTACGCCCAATTTGGGCTCACTGAGTTCCTTACAGAGCATGCTCCTGGGTCACCCGGTTGGACTCCGCGGGATTGAGCCGGAGGTACTGGCGACCATGCCGAGTGTCTATGAGCTCTTGCCGCATCCCTTGACGGACTGGTCAGTGGATCCGAGCGGTAAGGATCTGGATCTGGACCTCTATGACGTTGCGACCTGGAAGCGCATGCAATGGTCGGTGTTCGACCCGGCCGTAATCGGCCGCTTGCGAGCCCGGTTCAAGGTGCACAGCGAGGCAAACGCGTACATCTCGGCGCTTCAGGCCTACTTTGGCCGAAATCTTGAGCGCGCACGGCGCTTCATCTGGTCGGTGACCTTCGAGGAGCCGAGCTCTCCCGTCAAATTCGTCGTGTTTGGCGGCGATTGTGTGCTGACGCCCGCGCGCATCGTGATAGAGCAACAGGCTGGGCGGTCGCTGGCGCGGCTATTTCCAGCGGATGTGCAGCATAAGGTGCCTGGCGTGGACTACAGTCGCCTGATGCTGGAGCCGGGCGACGGCGCGGTTACCAAGCCGTCGCTGCTCGCGCGCCAAGCGCTCAACCCGGTCGCGCCACGTAATGACGCACTCTTTTTCCCGCTTGCCTATGCTTTCTTTCTCTGCGAAAACCACGAGCGACTCACGAGCAACATAAATTTTCAGGACAACCTGCTGAACGTGCTGCTCGCCCGCGAGCGCCCATGGGATGCAGCGCGCGAGATGAAGCATTAGGCTAAGCCCGCGTGAAACGCGCGTAGGCGGCTACGTGGTTATCTTGGCGCCTGCGCGCCGAGCAGGTAGTCCAGGGTGAGATGCGCGAGCGTCCGTTCGCCAACTAGTATGCTCGACTCATCGATGTGAAATTTCGGCGAATGGTTGGGAATGAATTGATCACCTGGGGCGCGTGCTCCGAGCACGACGAACAGTCCGGGGATCTTCTCCTGATAGAAAGCGAAATCATCCGGGAACGGCAGCAGCCCAATCTCGATGAGATGATCCGGGCCGGCGACCCGCTTCAGTGTTGGCAGCATTCGTTCCGCTAGCTTCGGATCGTTGTAGATGCTCGGCACGTACTGCTCGGGGACCACCTTGGCCTCCGCTGTGGCCCCGGATCCGAGGGCAATGTTCTCGGTCGTGCGTTTGACACGATCGATGACGTCCTGGCGGACATCGCGGTTGTACCAATCCAGCGCGACGGTCATCCTGAGCGAGTCCGCTATCGCCTGATAGTGCCCACCTTGAATCTCCATGATCGAGAGGACAACCGGGGATTTTGTGAAGTCGATCTGACGGCTGGTGATCGTCTGCAGACCGAGCACGATCTGAGATCCGACGACGATCGCATCGACTCCCGCCCATGGGGTATCGACGTTCGCCTGCCGGCCGTGCACGGTTATATCGATCTCGTCGGTCCCGGCCTGCTGAGCGCCGGGGCGATAGCCGATCTGGCCGGTTTCGAGCTGCGTGAGAAGGTGCGCGCCGAGAATCGCCTCCGGCCGGAGATCTCCACTCAACACGCCCGCATCGATGAGCTGTAGCGCTCCGTCCTGCTCTCCCGGTGGCGGACCCTCCTCGCCAGGCTGGAACATGAACCCGATCGTGCCGGGCAGCTGATCTCTCATCTGCATGAAGATCGAGGCGAGTCCGAGGAGCATCGCCATGTGCGCATCGTGTCCGCAGGCGTGCATGACCCCGACCGCTTCTCCGCTCGGACTCTTCGCTCGCACGGTGGATTTGAAGGGCAGGTCAACCTCTTCCGTATAGGGCAGCGCGTCGAGTTCGGCTCGCAGAGCGACGGTCGGTCCGGGCTTGGCCCCGCGCAACACGGCCACAACGCCCGTCTTGCCGATCGGCATACGGACCTCCAGGCCGAGCGCACGTGCTCGTGCGGCGATGTACTTACTGGTGTCGAACTCGCGGTTCGACAGCTCAGGGTGCTGGTGGATGTAGCGTCGGTCCTTTATCACGGTGTCGATGTCTCGAGATGCCAAGGCATCGAGGCGAGCGTGCAGCGGATTGTGAGCGTCGACCGCGTGAAAGGCGGCTGTTGCTTGGGGAAGTGCACTGCCTCCCTTCGTGCCCTGCGAATCCTGGGCGCTCGCCGCGGCCACCGCCGTGAGAGTGCAGCACAACATTGCGCGCATGAATGTCTTCACGGCTTGGTCCTCAGTCTAGCGGACGTACCCAGTATCGATCTTGGCGGCAAATGCGGGAATATAGACTGGGACGAGCAGCGCACTCACGCGCCTGGGCGCCTGCCGTTGTGACAGCTTCATGCGTTGCCTTTGAAAGAATGACAGCGCGGGTCAGCGGAGGGATTACCACGACCGGATCACGGGCAGGATGGCGCAGCTTTACGAGGCGCGCTGATGTCTAGAAGTAACTAGACGTTACGCGTCTAATACACTGTATTATAAGTTATGTTCTTCATCGACGCATAGGAACCTGCGAGTGTGACTTTGTTGAGTGTGGTCGCTTTTTGGACTCCCCCAAGATTGGCGGCTGGCCGCTGCCGTTGGCTGACGGTCACTACAGATCATTGCTCTTCGCTGCCGGTTACGGCGATGAAGCCGGGAGAACCATCGCGGACGACACGAAGAAGCAAGGGAAGCTTGGAGGACGGCGTGCTGACCGTCGCAAGATCCGCGACGTCCTGCAGGCGCTTGGATCCAGCATGGGTGATGAGATCGCCAATTTTTAAGCCGGCCAGGGCTCCGGCGCCATTCGGGCGCAGCTGCGTCACGATCAGGCCGCTGACCTCGTCTTGCGCCTTGAGCGCCATTCGAATCTCGGTCGTGGCATTGTCCACGCCGAGTTCAAGATTCGGCACCCAAGTGTCTCGACCACCGGCGTGCAGCGGATTAGCGGGCGGATCAGGGAGCAGACCGATCTTCAGGGCAATTGATTGCTGAACACCCGATCGGACTAGGGACGCCCCTACCGTCGTGCCGGGAGTCAGCCGCACCGCGACCTTTCCCAGACTCTCGAAGGTGACAGGCGTGGCACCGATGCTGAGCAGGACGTCGCCGGCGTGCAGGATTTCGACAGAGGGTCCTTGCGGGTCCACGGCCGTGATCAGCGCACCCGCAATGGTGTCCCGTCCGCTAATGGCCTGGCCCAGCGCGGGCGTCATCGCTTGCACTGTGATGCCCAGATAGCCGCGGTTCACCCGGCCATGTGCTTCGAGCTCGGCGACAACTGCCGCGACAGTTTCCGCTGGAATTGCGAATCCAAGACCCACTGAACCCCCGCTGGGAGAGAGTAGCGCCGAAGTGACACCGACGACCGCCCCGTCCGTCGATAGCAGGGGGCCTCCCGAGTTTCCAAAATTGATGGCCGCATCGGTCTGCAGGAAATCAATATACGGGTCCTGTTCCAGCGTGCGCGCTCGCGCCGAGAGAATGCCGGCAGTCACTGATTGACCGAGACCGAAGGGATTTCCGATCGCTATGACGGGATCGCCCACTGAGATTACGTGCGAGGAACCCAGGCGAAGCGCAGGTAAAGGGCCTGCGCTTACTTTGAGCAGCGCAATATCGGTGGTCGCATCGACACCAAGGACCCGGGCGGGAATTACTCGACCGTCTGACAACTTTACGCGGACCGTCCGAGCGCCCTCAACGACGTGGCGATTGCTAACGATAAGGCCGTCTGCACGTATGATGAACCCTGAGCCTAGCGTATAGCCGGTTTTGGTGGACACTGGATTGTTGCTGTCCAAGCCGGAGAGCATCCGGCGCATGAACACGCGCATGTCGTTGTATTGGGTGTCGGCGGTCGCCCGTTCCACCGCGCGTTGCCCGGCACTTTCCCCCTGTTCTTCCACGAGAACGGTGACGACGCTTGGCGCCGCCTGCTGGACTATTACAGCGTATCCCCCAGGAATCGCAGCGGCTGCAGGGTGGACCAACTGAGAAACCGTTGAGGCAACGGCCAACACAACCTGGCGTACGCGCATCTTCCAAGCACCCCGCCCGCACGAATTCGGTTTCCGCGGTATCGGGAAGGCAATTCCTGGGGCCGACACAGAGTCTGCGTAAGACAGCTGCCGCCACCCGTTCATAAGAGGACCGACACGACTATTTTACCTGTCGGGTTCACCTGCGTGACGCATCTTACTTCAACGGTAGAGGCAGCGCGCTTGTTGCAGTGGCGGTGAGCGACGGTTTGATGCGCGGTGTTGCTGCCGCGACGCGCAGCGTGCCGAATCATTTCTGTTTGTTTCCGCACGTCTCTGGTGGTTAGGTGCAGCCGCACCCTGACTCTGAAAACATCGAAGGATTCAAGAGCCCGATGGTAGTTTGGTGTTGGCATTCATGGCATCGTGGGGCAGGGTGGAGGCCGGTAGCAGCTTTGGGGTCGCACCCGTTGGGACACGCCGAGCGCACCTCTCGACGTGTTGGCCGCCGCGGCACGAGGATGTCCGCGGTTGATCCGACGGGCGCGACCCCAAGGCCGAAATCGGTCTCCGGGTCGCTGCTGGCATCGGTGAGCGGGACCGCAATGACGCAGGGGCTGAAAGGAGTAGTGAACCATGCTCGTTTCTAAGGCGCGCTGTGAACTCTGTGGCGGCGAACTCGTACGGCCGCCGGATACCGGAGCTGCAGAAGTGCACCCGCGGCACGAACCAGAGGTTCTTGATGATCTTGCCGCGGCAGTCTGGGTGCAGGCTTACGACGCAGCCTGGCTGGGGCAGCACTGGAGGGCGTTGGAGCAGTGCTTCGCTCCGGACGTTGCGATGATGCTTGCCGGCCCTACGAACGCGATTACCGGGCGGGCGGCGGTGCTGGCTCACATTCGCGAGGTGATGGCTGGAACTGTGGTGCACGAGTACAACGCGACGGATCTGAAGGGGCACGCCTCGGGCGCGACCGGAGTCATTACCTACCGTTGGCAACTCGATTGGACGATTGGCGGCGAGCGACGGGCAACCGCAGGCCGCGACATACTGGTGTTGCGGGCAGTACAGGAGAGTTGGCAGCTGGTCTGGCGTGCACAGGTTCCTGCGCGCTCCTTCCTGGATCATCGTGGACCACGCGGGGCGCGGCCCCGGTCCGCGATGTCGAGTATCACCGGCGGGGGGCACCCGTAATGACCATGAACTGCGGAACTTCATCGCGCACGACGCGCACGAGCAGGGGCGCGGCGGTCGATGGTTTACTGACGTTGGCAAATTGGGCGGCGTCAGTCAGCTTCCTTGTTTCGACGTGAGTGAGCAGATCGGGTCTGACCGGTGGCCACATACAGCAAGGCCAAAGTCGATCTGATCTGAGCGCCGAAAATCGGAGTCTGTGGTGAGTGACTTCTGACCGAGCCGCGGGAGCACCGGTTTTCGATGCTCATTTTACGCTATAGTTTCGCCCTTCGAGGCAAGCAGCCTCCGCGCGCAGGTAGCCCTGTCGACTATCTCCGGGGCCTTTCGGGGTCGCGCGATCCGGCTGAGTTGGGTCGAACCCGGTTTGCGACGTTGCCCACCGACGGCACTCGTCTTTATCCTGCTTCTGCTGCGCCTCCGACTGGGCCGCCTTGGGATAGGCGAACAGCGTGGCGGCCACTGCTGGATTGACCGACGGCGCTGACGAGCCTTGCGGGGGAACCGAGCTGAGATTTCCCGGAGGGTCGACGGCCTGGTATTCCCCGACGCCGTTGTCCCATTGATAGTACATGCCGTCGGCGTAGTAGTACGGGATGTCATTCCACCAGAATGTGTCGTAATACCAAGGCAAGAGCGGCAGGTAGATGCCCAGTCCGAATCCCCAACCGCCCCACCAGCGGCCATACCCGCCGCCGTAGTAGCCTCCGCGCCAGCCGTAACCTCCGCGCCAGCCGTAACCTCCGCGGCCGCCGTAGCCTCCGCGGCTACCGCCATGAAATCCCCCACCGCCGCCGTGGGAGCCCCCACCGCCGCCGTGGCCGCCACCGCCGTGGCCGCCGCCGCCGCCCGGACCGGCACTCGCCACGCCGACCGCCAAGAGCATCACTGCTGCTGCGAGCGCGCGGGATCGTACGAATACTCGACTGCTCATGATGCCAGCCTCCTGGTGAATTACGAATTCACCACCAGCACGCTGCCGCACAGCCCCGACCTTCCCCGGGTCCCGACCAACGATCGCATTATTTCCGTCGGTCTCGTGTTGCTGATGTCGAATTCTACTGTACTTTTTACCGCGAAAGCTCTTCACGGGTTCGCCCGTTTGGCACTTTCGAAGTCCACGCGAGGCGCTGGTTCTGCGCGGTCGCATGTCGTGTCAATTGCGTTCTGATTGTGGCGATGTGTCTCGCTGGATTTGATTCCGTGTCTCGATGTTTCGGGACTCTGCTGCCGCGCCCCTGACACGTGATGCGCGTCGACTGGAACAAGGGTTCCCGACTTGATCGTCGACCGAACTTGACTCCGACTGACGAGGCTATTAAGTGCGCATGTTAATATTCCGGCATCTCAACGCGCCCACGCTACCGGCATCGTTGAGTGGGTTAGTGTGCGAAGCACACCTTCCAGAGAGTATCGCTGTGGTCGCCGATGTGCTGTGGTCAAGGTAGGTGATTCATGGCTTCACCTCACGTACTTTTTGTCGAGGACGATCCCGAGATCCGCGGATTGGTGGGCGACTTTCTTCATCAGAGCGGCTTTCGCGTCACCGTCGCCCAGGATGGCGAGGAAATGGATCGCGTTATGAGCGCGGAGAAGGTCGACCTCCTTATTCTGGATATCATGCTCCCGAACGAAGACGGCCTCAGCTTGTGTCGCCGCGTACGCGCGGAAGGTAACTTGCCGGTAATCATGTTGACGGCTCGCGGAAGCGAGATCGATAGGGTCGTCGGCTTGGAAATGGGCGCCGACGACTACCTCACAAAGCCCTTTGGCACCCACGAGCTGGTGGCGCGCGTCCGCGCCCTGCTGCGTCGGTCTGAGTACGCGGCACACGAACCGCGCAGCAGGCCCCGGTCCGTCTTGATCTTTTTGGACTGGAGGCTGGACTTGGTCGCGCGACGCCTGCACTCACTGGACGGCACACGTGTGCCGCTTACGGGTGGCGAGTTCGAACTTTTAATGGCCTTCTGCGAGCACGCAAATAAAGTGCTGACGCGAGACCAGCTGCTTGATTTCACGCGAGGGAAAGCCCCTGCCGGCGTGGATCGCAGCATTGACATCCAGGTAAGCCGGCTGAGGCGCAAGATCGAAAAAGATCCAAAGGATCCGGCGCTCATTCAAACAGTCCGCTCGGGCGGCTACATCTTTGCGGCTCAGGTCACTTCCGAATGACTCTCAGTCTGCGGCGACTGTTGCCCGCGGATTTGCGGGGTCAGGTCGCAGGCATCCTCTTCGTAGGATTGGCGCTCTCGCAGCTCGTGGCGGCAGTCCTCTATGTCGTATTGTTTCCGAGATGGCAAGGGATGCTGCGCCCCGACGCTGTTGCGACGCGCATTGAAATGGTCGTGCACCTTCTCGAGTCCGTTGATCCGAGCCAGCGCCCCGCACTCACGCGCGTGTGGAGCGAAGGTGGATTCCGCCTCAACTACGACGCCGCACGGCCGCTAGGCAACGGCATCGCCGTAGATTCAAGATACACGCGATTGGGCGATCAGATCGCAGCCAGACTGCTCAAGGACCGCAATGACGTGTGGGTGCAGTCTATGGACGCTTCGCCGGATACGACGCGCGTGCGCGTTGGACTGCGCGGTGGCGGCGCCCTTGAGGTGATAACTTCGCTGGGCCTTGAACATCCATTGGGCTTGGCCGCTCAGGTCGGCTTTGGCGCATTCCTGGTCTTCGCCACCGCCGGACTGTGGGCGTGGCTCACACTCATGGTCAACGTGCCACTCAAGCGGGTGGCCGGAGCCGCGGAGCACGTGGGTCTCGACATCAATGCACCGCAACTGGCAGAGCAGGGGCCGGCGCAGCTGCAGCGCGTGATTCGCGCATTCAACGACATGCAGCTTCGATTGCAGCGCTTTCTTACCGATCGCACATTGATGCTCGCTGCCATCAGCCACGATCTACGAACGCCACTGACGCGATTGCGACTGCGCATCGAGACCGATAGAGCTGGGCAGGAAAAGCAGAAGATGCTCGACGACATTGAATCCATGGAAGGGATGCTCGCGTCGAGTCTTGCCTTCATTCGTGGTGTCGATGACGCTGAGGCGCACGACGTCGTCGATCTCGGGTCTCTGCTGCAGACCGCGTGCGATATGGTCAGCGATCTGGGGGGCGAGGTTGAATACCTCGGCGCCGTTCGTAGCCGCTATCACTGCAAGCCGCAGGCGCTGCTGCGTGCTCTAACCAATGTCATTATGAATGCGGCCAAGTACGGCCGAGGCGCGCGCGTAAGACTTGCCAGAGGACTTGACTCAGGGTTTGTGATAGACGTCGAGGATGAGGGACCGGGGATATCGAACGCCGATAAGTGCAGGGTTTTCGAGCCGTTCTATCGATCAAACGCGGCCAGGGACGTTGATAGCCTCGGAATGGGCCTTGGCCTCGCTATCGCGCGCTCCGTGGTCTTGGGACACGGCGGGACGATCGAGCTGTTGGACCGCGAACCGCGGGGTCTGCTCGTGCGCATCGTCCTACCAGAAGTTCCGGCATGAAATCCGTGGCGCGGATTCCAACTCCCCGCGATCGAGGCATTGGAGGCCCGCGTCAGTGCTTTGGCAGCAAAGGATAATCGGATGCTGGCCGTCGCTCGTGGCGTCCGGACGGCGCCCCCGTGGTCTGGTTTATGATCCGCCGCGGCCGGAGGCCAATAAGTTGATGACGGAGCTTCGCAATATGGGCGTCCCGGCCATATGCTCACCGCCAGCGCCCTGGCAGCTGACTCTGGCGATTTTCGCCTGTGACATGGCTTCTGCCGGCCGGTGAATGGCGTAGTGAAGGTCGCAATGAACATGTGGTGAGTGCCTGGCAAGCGGCCTATCGATGCGGCGTTGTAGTTTGTCAGGCGCGCGGATGTACCGTACGTTAAAAAGTCGTCGCAATGGGCAAACAGATCGACGCTGTCGCGAGCCGGAGCGCGGGAGCCGCGAACATGAACAGGTTTTATGAAACTGTCTAGCCTGCTCATCTATTTCATCACCGGGGGCGTGGTTACTGCGGTCATCGTGGTGCTGGAAGAGAGTGGTCAGCGGACCCTATCCGGATTGGCCACGCTAATTCCGGTTTTCACGCTCGTCGCATATTTCTTTATCGGCCAAAGTTCAGGAAACATCGCGGTCAGTCAGCACGCGAAGTGGGTGCTGGCCGGCACTCTCGTGACTTGGGTGCCCTACATGCTTGCGATTGCGTATCTG
>Ga0070733_10003555_pt1 | contig 10619 bp, 8 predicted proteins | sample Coa_R1_9_FD_66450 | JGI IMG/M metagenome (GOLD analysis project Ga0070733, IMG submission 66450) | Surface soil microbial communities from Centralia Pennsylvania, which are recovering from an underground coalmine fire - Coalmine... | ecosystem: Environmental > Terrestrial > Soil > Unclassified ... | reverse complement strand
CTCGGCGTGCGAATCCGCAAGCAGGTTCAGTAGAGTGCTCCTCTGGGTCTCGGCAGCCATTTATGTGATTGGATTCTTCTCTGCGTATCTACTTGGACCGATTCTGACTAGGTTGGACAACTAACAAAGATGTTGCTGATCGCCGGTCCTTCCGCTACCTGAACATTTTGCTTCCAGCGCCAACGCTTCCGCCTTGTGAGATACCGTAAGCAACCTTACGCTGGCGCAGGCCAAGTCTGGCTGAGCGGCACGAGGTTCGATGTGGTCGGAACGGACATTCCGTCAACCGCCGCCGTCGGTCGAAAAGTTCCCGACACTCCGGTGAATTTGGACTCTACCGAATAACAGGTGGTCATCCACTGTTCCAGTAAGTCGGATGACCACCTGGCGCGGATTCGGGCTCGTGGGCGGTCGAGTCCAAAGCAGTACCCACCCGGCACAGCTTACTCGCCGGCATGTTAGGAATTCATAAGCATGGGGGAACTGGTGCCTGGCACCCGCCCTCCGGCAAGGGCGTTTTATCCGGCAATAAAAGAAACCCCTCGACTTTCTCTATTCGCCCAGCATCTCGTGCGCTTTATCCACGATATTCGAAAGTGGCTCATCCTTTGGTATCACGAGGTCGACGCCTGCCTTCACTACCGTCTCTTCGCTCACGGCGTCTGCGTAGAACGTGAAAAGAAAAATCGGAATCTTCGGGAACATACTCCGCAGTATGGGCGCCGCTTCCAATCCATTCATAACCGGCATCGACAAGTCCAGGATGATCAGGTCGGGATTGCACTCCTTCGCGGCCTCGATGCCCTCTTGTCCGTTAGCAGCCTCCACACAAGTGGTAAACCCGTCTGATAGGAAAGCCTTTTCAATCGCTTTACGCAGGAATTCGCTGTCGTCCACAACCAGTACCGTCTTCCCCACGCCGCGTTTTTTCGGGTCAATTCTAACTTCCACGAAGCCAGCTTTCTTACGGGTCCCTCTTACAGACCATTAGGCATCGTTGCCGGCAGGCCTGCAATCCCCCAAAAGCTGTACGCTACTTCGTCAGGTTAAAATTTGTCCGTACGCCGGCGCACCAGGCGATAGCTTTCGCGAAGGAGCGTCGCAGCAAGAAAGGATTCGTCGGTGTCCGCCAACGCGCGGCAGGTACGGAAAAGTTCCTCCGGTAACTGGCTCACCGTTCGCCGCGTTCTCACGGCAAACTGCGCAACGGCACCTTGACACTTGTGAGCCAGAAATCATTGAGGCTCTTCATGAGTCTCTCAAAATCCTCGAATTCGTTAGGCTTGGAGAGATAGCAGTTCGCCATGAGTTTGTAGCTTCGTTCGATGTCTCGTTCAGCGCAGGACGAGGTGAGCACGATTATCGGAATCGTTTTCAGCCGAGGGTCTGATTTGACCTGCGCCAGAACCTCCAGACCATCCATTTTGGGCATGTGCAAATCCAGCAGGATCAGGTCCGGGCGAGGTGCCTCGAGATATTGTCCTTGGTATCTCAAAAACGCCATTGCCTCCACGCCGTCGGAAACCACATGAAGATGTGTAGTCATGTTGGCGTCAAGCAAGACCTCTCGCAGCAGCCGGGCGTCGGCGTTATTGTCTTCAACTAGCAGAATGTCTGTCGGCATTCTTACGCTCCTGAAAGTCTTGGTTGAACAATCACGGCGCTTGGTAAGTGACTAAAGAGGGTAGTCAGGTACGAGGGAACCGGTACGGAAGGTATTTCCATTGTCAACTGTTGGCGGGCGAAGTCAAGGCAAACGAATGAGAATCGTGTAATGTGGTCAACCGGAGATTGCCTTTGTGTTCTTGTTCAATGGCTCCGGGACGCTGGCGTCGAAACAACCTGCCAATCTTGTGCCGCCGCGGTCCCACGTGTGCTACCGCAGGGCCTTCCCGGGCGTGCGATTTCGATTTCCTCCCCTAAAAGCACACCGATTTTTGCTAGAATCCGCTAATTGATTTCACTCGCGCGCCTTCGGTCCGCCTGGTCGGCGACAGAAGTTGCTCTTCTTCCAGCCGCGAATTCAACAATGAGGTGCACTCATGGCAGGTCAATCGCAAGCCTTCCGCCCTACCGAACAATCGCTTGTCATTCGACGCGCGACTCCGGCCGACGCCGAACTATGCGGAAGAATATGTTTTGAAGCCTTCACCACGCTCTCCAATCGTCACAATTTCGTCCAGGATTTCCCCGGCCCCGAAGTTTCCATCGGCGTCCTCTCCGCGATGTTTTCGCATCCGGGGTTTTTCTGCGTAGTGGCCGAGCAGGATGGAAAAATCATCGGCAGCAACTGTATGGACGAGAGAGGTTCGATCGCGGGCATCGGTCCAATTACCATTGACCCCTCCGCGCAGAATCGTGCGGCAGGCCGCCAACTGATGCACGCCGCTATGGCTCGCGCTGCCGAGCGCAAGTTTGCCGGAGTTCGCCTGGTGCAGGCCGCGTATCACAATCGGTCGCTCTCTCTCTATGCCAAGCTCGGCTTCGTTGTGCGTGAACCCCTTTCTTGCATGCAGGGCGCGGCGATCAACAAGATCCCGCCGGGGTATCGCGTTCGTCCGGCGCAGCCGCAAGACCTGGCCGCCTGCAACGATCTGTGCTTCCGAGTCCACGGCCACGACCGCGCCGGCGAATTGAACGACGCCATCCAGCAAGGCTCCGCCACGATCGCCGAATCGCAAGGTCGCATCACCGCCTGCGCTTCGTCAGTGGCCTTTTTCGGTTATGCCGTTGGCGAATCAAACGAAGATTTGCAGGCCTTGCTTTCCGCAGCCACCGCGTTTCAAGGTTCGGGAATTCTTGTACCTACTCGAAACGCCGCGCTATTCCGCTGGTGTCTTGAGAAGGGACTTCAAGTCGTCCAGCCCATGACCTTGATGACCATCGGACTCTACAATGAACCCGCCGGCGCCTATTTGCCTTCCATCCTCTTCTGATCGCCGCCTCCCCGAACTTCCATTACCACCCGATATTGCGCTGTGGGGGTTGTGATGAAACCTTTGTTCTTTGCTCTATGTCTTCTCTTCGCCTTTGGCCGCCTTAGCGCTCAGACAACCGGCTGGCAGCCATCGCCCGATCATACGCAACTGCCGATATGGCCCGCCGCGGCGCCTGATCCACAGCTTGTTGCGGGGCCAGAGGTCGCGACGCTCTCGTCGGGGAAAGACGGGCTGATTGGCGGCAAGCCGGTGCTAGGAGTCTCCAACGTGACCCGGCCCACGATGACAGTCTATTCGCCACAGGGAAACGATACCGGCGTAGCGATCGTCGTCTTCCCTGGTGGCGGCTATCAGGAACTGGCCATCGATCTCGAAGGCACCGAGGTCTGTGATTGGCTGACGCCCAAAGGGATTACGTGCATCCTGCTGAAATACCGCGTCACCGATGTCGGGCCGTATCCCAAATCCGGCCCCTATCCGGAATCACCGATGGCCTTGGAGGATGCGCAGAGAACGATAGGCTTGGTCCGCTTCCACGCGGCGGAGTGGCACATTGATCCGCGCAAAATCGGTGTGCTCGGGTTTTCAGCAGGGGGGCATTTGTCGGCAGCGGTCAGCAATTATTTTGTGAAGCGTTTGTATCCGCCTGTGGATGCCGCGGACAAAGAAAGCTGCCGCCCGGATTTTTCGGTGGCCATTTATCCGGGACACCTGTCGCTTTCCGCCGCCGAATGGGACGCCAAACAGGGCACCAGGAAATTTGTGGTTCGTCATCCGGCGAATGCCGATAAAGACCTTGCCTTGAATCCCGATCTTCCTGTCACCAGCCAGACGCCGCCGACGTTTTTGTTGCAGGCGGAGGATGACCGCGTCGACAGCGTAAACGACGCGCTGGCTTACTACATTGCCCTGAAGAAGGCTGGGGTTCCGGTAGAAATGCATTTGTATGCCCATGGTGGACACGCGTTTGGACTGCGCCGCACCGCGCTTCCGATAACGGCGTGGCCTCAGTTAGTCGAGACCTGGCTGCGGACGATCGGAATCATTCCGCAGTGAAAGCCCGTCGTTTTGACAGTTGCCGGATGGATAGTCCCCCACTCCTGATAAGCAAATACAAGTCTGTCGACACATTCATGCTGGACATGCCGAGGCCTTCGTAACTACAATCACCCCGGTCAAGGTGGACTCTCCGTTTTTCGTCCTGCGACTATTTCTCCGCCCCCCTGGTTCGCAACCGCTCCCCCACCAAATGACTGCATTGCAAAACTAATTCTCGAAAAAAATCGACAGGGAGGCTATTGCTATGAACCGAGTCTTTTTGGGCGCTGTGTTGCTCCTGTATCTCGCTGCAACCCTTAGCGCACAGCAGAAACCAAACATCATCTTGATTGTTTCCGACGATACCGGCTGGGGAGATTTAGGAGCTTACGGCGGCGGTGAAGGCCGCGGCGCGCCAACGCCCAACTTCGACCGCATGGCCAACGAAGGCATGACGTTTTTCTCTTTTTACGGACAACCAAGTTGCACGCCAGGTCGAGCCGCGCTGATGACCGGCCGCCATCCCAACCGAAGCGGAATGACCACTGTTTCGTTCCAGGGTCAGGGCGGCGGTCTTCCCCACGCTGAGTGGACGGTGGCATCCGTGCTCAAGTTGGGCGGATATGGCACATTCTTCGCCGGCAAGTGGCACCTCGGCGAAGCGGACTACGCGCTTCCCAACGCGCAAGGCTTCGATGTAATGAAGTATTGCGGACTGTACCACTTGAACGCCTACACCTATGCCGATCCCAAATGGTTCCCGGACATGGATCCGGAGTTGCGCGCCATGTTCGCGAAAGTGACCAAGGGCGCTTTGTCTGGCAACGCCGGTGAAAAGCCCCACGAGGAATGGAAGATTAACGGCGAATACGAAAACACTCCTGAGAAAGGGGTCGTCGGTATTCCCTTTGTCGACGAATACGTCGAGAAGGCTTCCATCGAATATCTTGAGACCGCCGCCAAAGCAGGCAAGCCCTTCTTCATGGACATCAACTTCATGAAGGTCCATCAACCCAACTTGCCTGCGCCCGAATACATCGGAAAGTCGATGGCCAAGTCCAAGTTCGCGGACTCCATGGTCGAACTGGACGCGCGTGTCGGCCGCATCATGGACAAGATCCGCGAACTCGGCATCAGCGAGAACACTTTGGTGTTCTGGACCACCGATAACGGCGCATGGCAGGACGTCTATCCTGATGCCGGCTACACTCCGTTCCGCGGAACAAAAGGAACCGTGCGGGAAGGCGGCGCCCGGGTTCCCGCAATCGCCTGGTGGCCCGGAAAAATCAAGCCCAATACCAAGAACCACGACATCCTCGGCAGCCTCGACCTCATGGCCACATTCGCGAATCTCGGCGGCGTTAAGCTCCCTGAAATGGATCGCGAGAACAAACCCATCATCTTCGACAGCTTCGATATGACCCCCGTACTTCTCGGAACAGGTAAATCAAAACGCAACTCCTGGTTCTACTTCACCGAGAGCGAACTGAGTCCCGGCGCCGTCCGCGTTAACCAGTTCAAGGCCGTTTTCAATCTTCGCGGCGACGACGGCCAGGCCACCGGCGGCCTTGCGGTGGATAGCAATCTCGGCTGGAAAGGCGCGGAAAAATATGTCGCGACGGTTCCACAAGTATTTGATTTGTGGCAGGACCCGCAGGAACGCTACGACATTTTCATGAACAGCTTCAGCGAACACACTTGGACGCTGGTTACCATCAATCAAGTGGTTGCCGACCTCATGAAAACGTACGTGAAATATCCACCGCGCAAAATACAGAGTGCGACTTACACCGGACCGATCACTCTCCAGCAGTATGAGCGCTTCCAGAGCCTGCGAGACCAGCTCGAGAAGGAAGGCTTCCAACTCGCGCTGCCAACTGGCAACTGACCACCGGCGCCCCCGCCGGGCACGCAACTCGTCGCCCCGGCGGGGGCAGTTCCCGTAGTCCCTTTGGGAGCCAAATAGCGACCGCACTTGGCGAATTGTCCCCTTCGTTGACTCGCCTGCGGATGCAACCTAATATGTGTTGCGCATGTTAGGCAGCGACTCCCTAATCGGACAGACCATCTCGCACTATCGCGTCATCGAGAAGCTTGGTGGCGGTGGTATGGGCGTGGTGTACAAGGCCCAGGACGCGCGGCTCGACCGTTTTGTCGCTCTCAAATTCCTGCCCGAAAACGGCGCTCACGGCCAGCAGGCGCTGGAGCGCTTTCGACGTGAAGCCAAAGCCGCCTCGGCATTGAACCATCCCAATATCTGCACTATCTACGACATTGGTGAACAGGACGGTAAACGCTTCATCGCCATGGAGCTTCTGGAAGGTACGACGCTGAAGCATCGCATCGCCGGGAAGCCATTAAACACGGATGTTCTACTCACGCTGGCCATCGAAATAGCCGACGCCTTAGACGCAGCCCACGTCGAAGGCATCGTCCATCGCGACATCAAACCCGCCAACATCTTCATTACCAAGCGCGGGCACGCCAAGATTCTCGATTTTGGCCTCGCAAAGGTTTCCTCGCCAAAGGTGGCATCCCTGGCAATGGACAGCGTTGGCACCCTGGGAGGAGACGAAGAATATCTCACCAGCCCGGGCACCGCGTTGGGAACGATTGCTTACATGTCGCCGGAACAGGCCCGCGCTCGCGAACTCGATGCGCGCTCCGATATCTTTTCGTTCGGCACCGTGCTTTACGAGATGGCCACCGGTAAGCTGCCCTTCGTCGGTGAGAGCACCGCGGTCATATTCGAATCCATACTCAGCAAGGCGCCCATCCCACCGGTGCGCCTAAATCCCAACCTACCGGCCAAACTCGAAGAGCTCATCGAAAAAACGCTCGAGAAGGATCCCGATCTGCGCTGCCAGACTGCCGCCGAACTGCGCGCTGACCTCAAGCGGCTCCAGCGTGACATCAACACTTCCAGCCGTCATACGGCGTTCGAAAAAGCCGAGTCGTCGTCCAACGCCCATCAACCTCCCGCCGCGCCTCCTAATAAATCGGTCGCCGTACTCTATTTCGAAAATCAAAGCGGCTCCAAAGAAGACGAATACCTGCGGGACGGCATCACCGAGGATGTTCTCACCGAGCTCTCAAAGATTCGCGGGCTGAATACCTTTTCGCGCCCCACCATTCTCGCCTTCCGCGACAAGCCGGTGACTCCCGGGCAGATCGGCCAGCAGCTCGGCGCGGCTTTCGTCCTGACCGGCACCTTGCGCCGCGCCGGCACACGCTTGCGCATCAATACGCAGCTGGTGGACACCCGCACCGATTTTCCGGTCTGGTCCGAACGCTTCGATCGCGAGATGAAAGACGTTTTTGAAGTACAAGACGAAATAGCGCGCAAGATAGCGGAGGCCCTGCGCGTAACCCTTTCTCCGCAGGAACTGGAAGCCCTCTCGGTCAAGCCCACGGAAAACCTGCAAGCTTACGATTTATACCTGCGCGGCAAACGATACGCGCGCCGGCAAACCCGCCAGGATCTGGAGTTCGCTCTCCAGATGTTCGAGAACGCCGTAACCATGGACCCCAGTTTCGCGCTGGCCTACGCCGCCTGCGCCAACGCCTGCGCGATGTTCTACTGCAATTTCAGCCGCGACTTGACGTGGGTCGAACGCGCGCGCGAGGCTTCCGGCAAGGCAGTAGCTCTGCGCTGGGACCTGCCAGAGGTGCAGGTCAGTCAAGCCTGGGTGCTGTACGCTTCCGGACTTCACGACGAAGCCGTTCGTATGGTGAAGAAAGCCATCGAACGCAAACGCGATTGCGAAGGCGCGCATTACTTGCTGTGCCGCTCGCTCTTCGCCGCGGGACGCTACCAGGAAATCGTCCAGGTTGCGGAAAACGCGATCGAAGCCAGCGGCGAGGACTACAACCCGTTCGTGCCCATACTCAACGCGCTCGGTTCCCTGGGCGATGAAGAAGGCGAGAAGAACCTCACCCTCAGAGCGGTCGACGTGCTTACCAATCATTTGAAACAGGTTCCTGAGGATGCTCGCGCACGCGTCCTGCTCGGCGCGTACTGCGCCGACTTGGGCCGCGAAGAAGACGCCTTGCGTGAACTCAACCTGGCCATCACCTTGCGCGCAAACGAAGCCTCCATCCTCTACAACGCCGCCTGCGCCTATTGCAAGCTCCAACGCAAGGTGGAAGCCCTCGATAGCCTAAGAAAAGCCTGGGAAGCCGGTTTTCACGACGCCACCTGGGCGCGCCGCGACACGTCGCTGACCTTTCTTCACGGCGATCCCGAGTTTGAGCGCATGTACCCCGAGAAAAACGCCGCTCCACCCGCTTCCGGCTCCCGCTAGTCCGCCGGGTGCCCCAGGTTCGCACCTCATACCTGGGTCTTAGGTTTGCTCTTCTCCGCGCTTCAAAGCCCCAGCATTACGTCCGAAGGCCAGTACGGCTTATCCGCATCCGCCAAGTATCCATCGGCGTAACGATCATGATGTCGCACCCACGCCATGGTAAATGGCAACCCATCCTCATCGCGCCCTTTGGGCACCATGTCGAGATAGTTGTACGTGTTCAGCACGATCTCGCTCCCGCGCGCGTACGTCGAATACGTATGGAAAATGTTCCCGGCCTTATCCTTATAGAACACGCTGATTCCCGGCGCTTCCGCGCTTGGAAATGCCGCCATCTGGAAGTTGTAGTCGACCTTTCCTCGCGCCACTTCTTCCTCCGTGAACGACGCGTGGTAGTCATAGTTGAACTCCGTGCCGTAGGACGATACCCAAGTGAAGCGCCAGCCCAGCCGCTTCTTGAACGGTTCGATCTTCGAGATCGGCGCCCGTGAAATGGCTGCAAAGGAAACGTCGCGTTGCGCCAGATGCACCAACGCGCCATCGGTGTGATCCATGTTGAACGAGCAACTTGGGCAGCCTTCCTTCCATTCCGGCCCGAACATGAAGTGATAAACGATCAGTTGGCTTCTCCCGTCAAACAAATCCGCAAGCGTCTTCTTGCCGTTCGGCGAATCGAAAACATAATTCTTTTCGACTTTGACCCATGGGAGCTGCCGCCGTTCTGCGGCCAGAGCATCTCCCTGGCGCGTGTGCTGCTTCTCCTTGGCCAGCAGTTTCTTGCGCGCCGCGATCCATTCTGCTCGCGAAACTATCTTCGGGTTTTCAATCTTGTTTGTGGACATCTTCGTTTCTCCTTTTATCTGAAGTCGAGGCGACTTCACCCACGCGATTCTTCTTGCGAGACACTTTCAGCGCCAGTGCCGCCAGCCCGCCGCTGGAAGCCGCGCCGGCAACGATTAGTCCCACCGTTGCGAAACAGAATGGACACATCGTTCACCTCCCTCGGCGATCCATCGCGATCTGTGGCAGCCCGGCAGGGAACTGCTCCCCGAGCCTGACCACTAAGCCGCCTGCAATAAGGTGACGAGCGCAGGGGTTCAATTTCGACACCTCAAGGCAGAAAAATTAACCGCGTCTTTTTAGCAGGAACTCTCTTACAGCCGGATCTTCGGCCAGCCCAATCGCCCGGTCGAAAGCCTCCGCGGCTTCCGATGTCTTGCCCAGCCGTTGCAACAGGTGTGCGCGAACCGCCCAATACGGCTGATAGCCGGAGACAGCCTCCAACTCCATCTGACCCAATATCGCCAGCCCTGCCTCGGCTCCATTCGCCTCGCCTACTGCCGCGGCGTAGCTGGTTTGCATGCCCAGCGTCGGGCATATGCGGATCAGCTGTTCGTAGAAACGTGTGATCGCCGCCCACTCCGTTCGCCCGCTGCGCGCCCGCTCCGCGTGCACCGATTGAATCGCGGCCTCCAGTTGAAACCGCCCGGTGCGGCCCCGGCTCGCCGCTTCGGCTAAATGGCGTTCCGCCTCTTCGATTAATGGCTGAGACCACAGTCCCGAATCCTGCTCCGATAGAGGCACATACCGGCCATCCAGCCCTCGCCGCGCCGCCCTGCGCGCTTCGCAATGCAGCATCAGCGCCAGCAGACCCCGAACCTCCGCTTCACTCGGCATCAGTTCCAGCAAGACCCGCGCGAGCCAGATCGCTTCCTCCGTCAAATCCCGCCCGCGCTGGTCCACTCCCGCCATCTCGTCCCAGCCGATTCCAAACGCGGCATAAATAGCTTCCAGCACCGCCTCCAGCCGCTGCGGCAGTTCTCGCTCTTGCGGAACTTCGAACTGAATTCCGCCGTCCCGTATCTTCGTCTTCGCGCGCACCAGCCGCTGCCCCATCGACGTCGGCGAAATCAGAAACGCTTGCGCGATACGTGCTGCATCCAGCCCCAGAACCGTCTGCAGCATCAGCGGCGTGTGCATCGCCGGATCGATTGCCGGATGTGCGCATACGAAAAGCAGTTTCAATCGTTCGTCTGGAAATTGCGGTTCATCGGGAAATTCTGGGGTCAAGGTCGCTTCCCTCGATTCGCTGAGCAGCACCAGCGTGGGCTCGCTCGCCTGCTCTACCCGCTGGTGACGCACGCGATCGATAAACGATCGTCGCGCCGCCGTCAGCAGCCAAGCCTCCGGATTTAGCGGTACTCCGTCGCGCGGCCACGCCGTAAGCGCCGCAAGCAGGGCATTGCTGAGCGCGTCCTCCGCGCTCGCCACGTCCCGCGTGTGCGCGCAAAGGTACGCTACCAGGCGGCCGTAAGACTCGCGGGCCACGCGCTCGATC
>Ga0070733_10003554_pt1 | contig 10619 bp, 5 predicted proteins | sample Coa_R1_9_FD_66450 | JGI IMG/M metagenome (GOLD analysis project Ga0070733, IMG submission 66450) | Surface soil microbial communities from Centralia Pennsylvania, which are recovering from an underground coalmine fire - Coalmine... | ecosystem: Environmental > Terrestrial > Soil > Unclassified ... | reverse complement strand
CGGAGCAGCGGAATTCCCATGACGTGCACGTACTCAGGACTCGCTGCGACGTAGTCAGCCGTGCGATTGGTGCCGGCCCGGGCCGGCGGCTTTCCGGGAATGTCGAAAGGGAGAGTGACGCTCTGGTTTGCGAGCGGGAGGGGAATCCCCACCGCCGTATCGCGCATTCCCGGTTGGGCCTGGAGGCGCCGGAGCAGGTCGTCGGCAAATGCCGTCCACTGCGCCGGTTTCGAGTATTCAAACCGCGGCAGATCGACTTCGGCCTTCACGACGTGGTCGGGATCGAAGCCGGGATTCACGGAAGTCAGCGTGAGAAAACTGCGTCCGAGCAGGCCGGCCGCGACGAGCACAACCATCGCCAGGGCGATTTCGGCCACCGCCAGCACGCCGCGGGTCAGGCGGCGGCCGCCGCCCTCTCCGCCGCGCGCCGTGTTTTCTTTGAGGGTTGATGTGAGGCTCGAATCCGCGGCAAATAGCGCCGGCGCGAGGCCAAAGAGGATGCTCGCGAGGACCGAAAGGGCAAAGGCAAACCCAAGCACCCACGTGTCGACAGTAATCGCGTGGAGCTGAGTCAAGCTGTCGGGGACCAGGGAACTCAATCCGTGGACGCCCCAATATGCGAGCAGCACGCCCGCGGCCCCGCCCAGCAGTCCGAGCACCGCGCTTTCGGCCAGCAATTGGCGGACGATCCTCAGCCGTCCCGCGCCCAACGCGATGCGAACCGCGATCTCCCTGGCGCGCGAGGTGGCTCGCGCCAGAAGCAAATTCGAAACGTTGGCGCACGCAATCAGCAGGACCAAACCGACGGAGCCCAGCAGCACCAGGAGGGGAGTTTTCGCGTTCCCCACAAGCTGATCCTGCAAAGGAGCAAGACGGGCGCCCCAGCCCTTATCCTGTGCTGGGAATTTCCTGTTCAAGCGCACACTGATCGCGTCGATTTCAGCTTGCGCCTTGGCCAGCGAAACGCCGGGCTTGAGCCGCGCGGTGACGCCCAGCCAGCGCAGGTCGGGATTGTTCATCCACGGGCCGAACAGCGGATCCTGCTGGAGAGGGATCCAGATCTGCTCGCTTGTGAGAAAAGGATAGCGAAAGGCCGCCGGCATGACGCCGATTACGGTAAAGGCGCGCATGTCGAGATTCACCGAACTGCCAACCACATGGGGATCTGCGCCGAAGCGGTCACGCCAGAGATTTTCACTCAGGATGACGACCGGCGCCGCTCCTTGCTTGCCGTCTTCGGGCAGAAACGCGCGGCCGGCCAACGGCTTCACGCCCATGGCGTCGAGCAATCCAGGCGTCACATCCGATGTGTCCACTTGAAATGGATCGCCGTGACCGGTTAAGTTGAGGTCGTGACCTGACCTGCCGCCAATCTGGCTGAAAACATGATTCTGGTCGCGGAACTCGCGAAAATCCTGGTAGGAGCTGAAAGCCTCGCGGATTCCTTCCGAGGGCTTCGCCTCGAACAGGACGACGAGTTGGTTCGGATGCGGGTAGGAAAGGGGCCTTAGAAGGACCGCGTAGACAACGCTGAATATTGCCGTGTTTGCGCCGATGCCGATCGCGAGCGTGAGGACAGCGACAATCGTAAATCCCGGCGATTTCCGCAGCATGCGCAACGCATAAGTGACGTCCTGGACGAGATCCTGCAGCCAATTCACTCTGCGCATGTCGGCACACTCCTCCCGAACCTGGTCGACGCCGCCGAATTCGCGCAGCGCGGCACGGCGGGCTTGGTCGCGCGACATTCCGACGGCAACGTTGGCCGCGATCTGGCGTTCGAGATGAAAGTGCAACTCGTCGTCCAGCTCGCGATCCACACGCCAACGGTGAAATAGCGAACGAAGACGAAGCGTGAATTTGCGGGGCCAGCGCGTCATGGGGTTGTCCTCCGTTCACCGCCCGATCATTTTGTTCGTGTCCGCAGTTTGTCGACCGTCGAAATCAAAACCGCCAGCGAGACGCTGGCGCTACTCGTGGCGCAGGGCGACGATGGGATCGACGCGCATCGCCCTCCGCGCCGGAATGTAGCAGGCGAGCAACGCAACGAGTGCCAGCAGCAGCGCCACTGCAGCGAAGGTGGCCGGATCGCCGGCATTTACAGAAAAGAGCAAGCTGGACATCAACCGGGTCAGCGCGAGGGCCGCGACAATCCCAATGCCGATTCCAGTGAGTGCGATTCTTCCCCCTTGGCCCAGGACCATGCGCAGGACGCCCCAATGCTGCGCGCCCAGCGCCATGCGAATCCCGATCTCATGCGTCCGCTGTGCGACAGAATAGGAAATCACTCCGTAAATGCCGATCGTTGCCAGCACAAGCGCGAGCCCGCTGAACGCGCCCAGCAGAATGAGCGTAATGCGCCGCGTGCTTGTGGAGTCGCTTCGCAACTGGTTCATGGTGGAAATCGCGAAAATCGGCTGGTCCTTGTCAATCGAAGCCACCGCGCCGCGAATCGACGAGATCAGGCCTGGGGGATCAACAGCGGATTTAACCAGCAAAGTCATGTCGCCCGCCGCGTCTTGCCGGAACGGAACGTACACTTCGAGCCGGGGGGGATTCGCCAGACCATACAGCTTCGTGTCGCCAACCACGCCCACAATCGTGATCCACTTCGGTGGATTCGCGGCCGTCGCATGGCCAAACGTGAACCGCTTGCCAATCGGATCCTGATGGGCGAAAAACTCGCGTGCGAGCCTGGTGTTGATCATTCCCACCAGCGGCGCCTTTTCGTTGTCCGCATCTGTAAACGTCCGCCCGCGCAGGAGCGGCACGCGCAACGTGGTCACGTATCCGGGGCTCACAATGTGATAGTCGGGATGCGGCCAACCCCCCGGTCTTGGCAGCGGCATTCCTTCGATCGTAACGTCTGCGCGTGAGTGGCTGTCAGTGAAGGGAACTACAGTGGCTACCGCGCTGCTCTGTACACCGGGAAGCGTCCGCACGCGATCCAGAACCTGCTGCCAGAAATTGCGAATCGCCGAATCTGTAGCGTACTGTTGCGTTCGCAGATCCATTTCCATCGTGAGCACGCGGTCGGTCTGAAATCCGGGATTCACCGACAGCAGGCGATACAGGCTTTTCATCATCAACCCGGCGCCCACCATAAGCACGAGCGCCAGAGAAACCTCCGCTATGGCCAGCCCGGCGCGCAATTTGTTTTGCTGCTTGCCCGCGCTCGCGGTTCTCGCACCTTCCTTCAATTCATATTGCACGTCGGGTCTGGTCGAGTGCATCGCCGGAGCCAGTCCGAAGACAAACGCGGCGAGAACGATGACGCCCGCGGCAAAGAGCAGCACTGCGCCGTTGAGATTGATTGACGCGCCCGACAGCATGTCCGGGGGGATCAGCCCGTTCATGTCGCGAATTCCGCCGATCGCCAGCGCGATTCCGATCGCTCCGCCGAGAAGCGCCAGAACGAAGCTCTCGGTCAGCATCTGGCGGACGATCCGGCTGCGGCTAGCGCCAAACGCGATTCGTAGTGCGATCTCCTTCCTCCGGCCTGCGCCGCGAACCAAAAACAGATTGGCCACATTGGCGCACGCGATCAGCAGCACGAACATCACGGCTCCAAACAGCACCAGAATCGCCGGGCGCATATCTCCGACGAACGCATCCCGTATCGGCTGCAGGCTTACGCCGCACTGATCGTTCGCCAGCGGATATTCGCTCGCGAGGCGCGTCGCGACTCCATCCATTTCCGCACGAGCCTGAGCAAGTGTAACGCCCGGAGCAAGTCTCCCGATCACGACCAGATCGCCGCGCGCGCCTCGTTCCGTCGCGTCTGTGTTCCCGGTCGCCCACACGCCAATCGGCTCCAGCACGTCCGTCTTGTCAACAGAGCGAAAATTAGGCGGCAGCACTCCGGCGATCGTGAAACTGCGACCATCCAGTGTGACGGTTCGTCCAATGGCATTCGGATCAGCGCCCAGATGGGATTGCCATAACGCGTAGCTCAGCAGCACCACCGCCGCCGTGCCAGACTTCTCCTCGGACGGATCGAAGTCCCGCCCGAGAAAGGGACGCACGCCCATCATCGAAAGAAAATTTGGCGACACAGCGTCCCCGCTGATGTTTTCAGGCTGAGTAACGCCGGCGAGACTGAACTCCACGCCGCGGACCGCCGCCATCTGCGAAAACGCATGGCTCTGCGCGCGCCAGTCGAGAAAATTCGGGTACGACACGCTGACGGTGCCCACCTTGGGATTCGTCTCGTTCAGCACGACCAGACGTGAAGGATTTCTGTACGGAAGCGGCTGCAGCAACACACCGTAGACAATCGAGAAAATCGCCGCATTTGCGCCGATACCCAGCGCCAGAGTCAGCACGGCCACCACAGTAAAGCCAGGTGACTTGCGGAGCATGCGCAGGCCGTAGCGAACGTCCTGGACGAAGTCTTGCAGCCAATTCACGTTCCGCATGTCCGCACACTCCTCTCGAATCTGCTCAATGCCGCCAAACTCACGGAAAGCGGCGAACCGGGCTTCCTCGCGGGGCATTCCCGCCACAACGTTGGCTGCGATCGCGCGTTCGACGTGAAAGCGAAGCTCGTCGTCGAGTTCACGATTGACGCGCCCGCGCCGCAGCAGTGACCGCAACCTCATCGAAAGTTTGTTCATCGATCGCATCGGGTCTCACATTCGCAATCGGCGCCGCTCATCGCGTTCATCTGCGTCCATCTGTGGTCTAGGCTCGAGGCAACGCCACGCGGCGATGACCAGCGCTTATGACGCCGGGTTCATCACCAGGCCTATCGCTGCCGACAATCGCTCCCAATTCGCGTGCTCGCTCTCGAGGTATTTCCGCCCGGCCCTGGTCAAGGAATAATATTTAGCGCGGCGATTGTTTTCCGATTCACCCCACTCGGCCTTGATCCAGCCCTGCTGTTCGAGCCGGTGCAGGGCGGGATAGAGCGCGCCCTGTCTCACCTGCAAAACATCATTCGAAACTTGCCGGATCCGCTGGGCGATGGCCCAGCCGTGGGCCGACTCGAGTGCAAGCGTCTTGAGGATCAGCATGTCGAGAGTGCCCTGCACGAGATCGATCGGTTTGGTCATTTTGTTCCTTGGACGCGGCGTTTTAGACAGCCTCCCCTTGATAACTGACAGGAATGTACCCTCGCTTTTGTCAATAATCAAGGGGAATATCTGCGTTCGGGTCGGTTTAGCTCTCGGTCGAAGGTGGCCGCGGTTGAGGTTTCGCGAATGCCGGGGGGCCGACAATCGAGATCGGAGGCCGCACTTGAAGAAATGGATTAAACTAGCCCGGCCGGGGGTGCTGCATGAACCGAATCCTTCAGGACGTTCGTTACGCCTTTCGCGTGCTGCGAAAGAGTCCCGGGTTTGCCGTCGTGGCCGTGCTGACGCTCGCGCTGGGAATCGGCGCGAACAGCGCCATCTTCAGTCTCGTGGACGCCGTCCTTCTGCGGCCCCTGCCGTACCCGCATCCCGAGCAACTCATCGGACTGGGCCAGTGGCGGAATCAAAAGGGCGAGGGTTACGTGCAGGTCGGCGTGTCCGCGCCGAACATCGTCAACATCGCGAGCACCGGTCTTTTCCAACAAGTCGCCTATTATCGGTGGGCAGGCTTCAACATCACGAGCGGCGATCATCCGGAACACGTGCTGACGATTAAATCGTCGGCCGAACTCCTGCCGATGTTTGGAATCCAACCCTTAATTGGCCGCTTCTTTTCGCCCGGCGAAATGGAAGCGGGCCGGGACCAGGTTGCCATCATCGGCCACGGGCTCTGGAAAGATCGCTTCGCCTCTGATCCCGGCATCCTGGGCAAGACCATCGACCTCGACGAACGGCGCTACACGATTATTGGCGTCATGCCGGCTTTGTTCCGCTTTACGTGGGATCAGGACATCGACGTATTCGTACCGCTCGCACTCACGCCGGAAGAGAGGAGCGAGACGGGGCGCAGCACCACGCGCGATTTGCAAACTCAGGCGCGGTTGAAGGACGGCGTGAGCATACCGCAGGCCCAAGCCGCGATGGACGCACTGGCTATCAATCTGGCGAAAGAATATCCCGACGCGGATCGAGGCTGGGGCATCAAGGTCGAGCCGCTTCACGCCGCTTATTATCGCCACATGCAGACGCCGCTGATGATCATGCTGGGCGCCGTTCTGTTCGTGCTGCTGATTGCGTGCGCGAACGTGGCCAATCTGCTGCTCGCCCGTGCCACGCGGCGCAAGCGCGAAGTGGCCATCCGCATTGCCATTGGCGCCACGCGAGCGCGCCTGGTCAGACAACTTCTGACGGAGAGCGTTGTCCTGGCGGTGGTTGGCGGCGCGCTGGGACTGTTCATCGCCTATGCGGGAGATCGCCTGCTTACGGTGGCAATGGACCGCTATCAGCTCTCGCTGCCGAACGCAAAGATCATCGATATCGACTGGCGCGTGCTCGTCTTCAGCGTGGGCGTCACCATTGGAACCGCGCTGATCTTCGGGCTCGTGCCGGCTCTGGCCGCGACGAAAACGGATCTGACGGAGTCGCTCAAGGAAGGCGGCGTGAGCACGACGGCCGAGCCCAGCCGCCGGCGGCTGCGGAATTCGCTCGTCGTTTCGGAAGTTGCGCTTGCCCTCATCCTGTTGACGGGGGCGGCCCTGCTGATCCGCAGCTTCGTCGCGCTCATGAACGTGAATCTGGGCTTCAACCCGTCGCACGCCGTGCGCATGAGCATTTCGCTGCCTCCGTACCGGTACACGTCGGCAACGCAACAGGGGCTCTTTTATCGCAACCTGCTCGAGCGCGTCGAAAGCATACCGGGAGTCACATCTGCCGGCGCTCTCAGCAATACGCGCGTTCTCTTTTTGCCGCAGGGCATGGCTCCGCCGGCTCCGGGACAAGAGCCCACGTCGGACTACGACTACATCACGCCGGATTACTTCCGGGCGATGGGGACCGCGCTGATTTCCGGGCGCGAGTTCTCCGCATCGGATTCGAGCAGCGCGCCTGCCGTCGCAATCATCAGCGAGATTGTAGCGCGACGATACTGGCCGCATTCGAACCCGATCGGGAGCCATCTGACGATCGTTTCGCGTGAGTATTCAGGCGCATCGACGGGCGCCCAGCAGGCGCTGCAAATCGTGGGAGTCGTAAAGGATGTGCGCAGCGGAGACCTGTGGCTGCCAAATTCGGATATTTATGTGCCGTTCGCGCAGCACCCGGCGCCGTCGGTGTTTCTGGTTGTGCGTAGCGCGGTCCCGCCTCTCGACGTCATGCCAGCAGTACGCAGTGCGCTTTCAGCCCTGGACTCGGAACAGCCGATCAATCGCGTCGTAACCCTGGACGAAATCGTCTCCGACGAGTACGGCGCGATCCGCTTCCCGATGATTCTCGTGTGGACTTTCGCCGCGCTCGCTCTCCTGCTTTCTGCGATAGGGATTTTCGGCGTCATGTCATACACGGTGAGCCGCCGGACGCAGGAAATGGCGATTCGCATGGCGCTCGGCGCCAACGGACGCGAAGTGCTGCTCCTCGTCCTGCGCGAAGGCCTCCGCATCACGCTCGTCGGAGTCGCGATAGGCGTAATTGTCGCGCTGGCGCTAAGCCGCGTCATGGCGGATTACGTTTACGGCATAACAGCAACTGACCCGCTCAGCTTTGCGAGCGCAGCCGTGGTGCTGGTGGCCGTCGCGCTGCTCGCCGGCTACATTCCGGCACATCGCGCCACGCGCGTCGACCCCATCGTCGCCCTCCGCCACGAATAGCCCGTCATGATCCGGTATTTGGCGCCGGTGTTCGCTCGGCAGTTCGCAGTTCTATGGGGGGCGGCCGCTCCAGGAATGCAGGGAGTCACATGGCGCGACTACTCGCCTGCCGCGCGATCGCCAGACTCCGCATCTTGCTTCAACTCGCGGGCGGCTTCCTTGAGGCTCAAGTCGTCCGGCACTCGGTGATAGTCGGAGTAGGCCTCATGCTGATGGACGGAGATGGTCTTGAAGAACAGAGCCTTCCCATTCATGTTGACGTTCAGAAACACCATGTCCCAATGTCCGTCGCCCACGTCGCGGTCCTCGACCTTGAATGTCCCGCCCTTGTCCAGATGACCGAGCAGGCCGCCCCAGAAGTTCACGCGGCTGGTGAGGTGGCCGTCGATTTGAACGAGCCGGTTCACCCGACCGTCGACGAACACAGTTCCTTCCATATGGTGGAAGACTTCGGCCTGGTGGGAGGAAGGATGGAAATTGGGGTCTGGGGTGAAGGAAAGCTTGACGATATCCCCCTTCCGGCTCACCTCGTGAAAAACAAAAGCACGCGGAAGCATCCGCAGCATGGCGCGCTCCTGCTTTGCGTCCACATCGCGTTTCTTCTGCGCCTGTTCAACCTGGTCTGGGTCGGATGAGAGTTGCTGGATACGATTGTCCTCCGCCTCCAGCGCGCCTCCCTCGAGCGGTGTTCCGTTGATGGCGAGCAGGCGATGAAGATCACCATACTTCGTCTGGATCACATCGTATAGCTTGCGGGCCGCATTCCATTGTGTTTCATGAAAGCGCCAGTGGCTGTGGTCGTGCGTCTGGGCCTGAAGTTCGTTCCAGACCATGTCGCGGACGAGTTGCTGAGCGCTTTCCTGGCGGGGTTCGTGCAGGGACGAAGCCGATGGAAACGCCCCGGCGAAGACGTCCAGCGAGCAGGAAGGCGTTAGCGAAAGGGACAGGACCGAGAGAAAGACAAGAAAAATAAGGGAACGAATCAGGAGCGGGGCGCGAGCGCGGCGTTTTACCCGCGATTTCGGCCGCTGGTCGGAAGAATTTCGATGGCTGTGAATCGAGTCTCGAGGGTTCATGGCTGCTCCTGATTATTCGCGCGATTTGCGAGTGCAAATCCTGAAACCGTGCAGCAGCGAGCGGCGAAATGCCGTTCGTTCAAGTATGACGATACTCTACGTAAATTCAATACAGGCCTGCCTGTACCGCGAGAGCGGGATGCGAATCGTCCGCGTGCCGAGGGCTGCAATGCGGTCGGTCGGTTGCCGGTATATAGTTGAGCCGCGCTGGCGTACTGCGTGCGCCGTCTTGGCGGTAATCGAGGCGCTGCGAGAGGATGTGAATGAGCTGGTCGGGGGCAATCCGAGTCCTCAAGTTTCATGCGCGCTGCGGTTTCGTTTTGCCGATTGTTTGGATGATGGTTACGGGCGCAGCGTTTGCTCAGAGTTTTCAACCTCCGCCGCGCGTTGTCTCTCCGGAGGTCAGCGCGGATCATCACATGGACGGGGATTGGTTGAAGGGAAGGGGAATCGACGTTCAGGTGGAGACCGCCGGGGCGCACGGGTGGCCTGTGCGTAGGCAGAATCCAGTGAGTCTATTGCCGCAGCCGTTCCAGAAAAAGTAGCGAGCGTGATCCGACAGCCGCTTTCAGCGTGCCTGCAGAATGCTTTTTTGCGCCACCGATGCGAGTTCATCAATCGCGGGCAGGGAAGTCGGACTCGTCAGGAAAAGCTCGGTGGGCTGCCTTCCGGTGCGGATGCCCTCGACGAACATTTCCAGCGCGACGCTGGTGTTCGGCGGCATGACGACCGTGGCGGCAAGCAGTCCGCTGCGGACGAATGCCTGACCCGTATTCGGCAATCCATCGCAACCTGTCAACGGGAGCCGGAGCCATTTCTCTTTGACTGCGGGGTCGGCGTGTTCCTGGATCGCTCGGCGCGCGCCCATGGCCATATCGTCGTTTTGCGCGGCGATCATGTCGACTTGTGTTTTTTTGGAAGTAGAGAGCTGCATCCATGACGACATCGCCTTGTAGGCGCTCTCCGCCGTCCAATTTCCCTTGAACTGCAGCAGCTTCACGTTGGCGGGCTTGGTTTGCTCGATGCCCAGCGCGCGATAACGGGCGGCGGCGGTGGTCGAAGGCCCCTGAATGTAGATCACGGTTCCGCCCTTGGGCACGAGCGCGGCTACCTGCCGGCCCTGAATCCGGCCCACCTCGAGATGGTTGGAGGTGACGCTGAACACCGGAACGCGGCTGGATCGGCGCAGTTCGTTCACGTAGTCCGTTTCGCGATTCAGCACGCACCATCCGATGCCCGCCGTTACAGCGGCGCGTGCCACGTGCGGAAAAGCGGTTCCTCCGACGGGCTCGACTATGATTCCGTCGGGATGATTCCCGGAAGACTGAATCACCGAGAGCAGTTGCTGGCTCTGGTTGATCGCATCGTTTCCTGCATAGAGGATCTGCGCGAAAACGCCAAGCCGCTGCGCGGTTTCCTCGGCCGCTTTCGCCTGCTCGACCTGGTAATCGTTGTCGCTGGTGATGAGTGAAACCAGAACATTAAGCTTTTTCATAGCCCCAAAGACCGGTGATCCGGATTCAGAAGTTCCTCATCTGACTGCGTTCTCACCCCGGAAAGTGCTCGCCTAACGACCCGGCTTGCGCACAGTACTTGCAATCAACATTACAATTAGAGGAACGGAGCAAAACGAGGAATGTTGGGCGGCTGTGTCTATTCGGCACATCCGGTGTTCAGGGCGATGTAACTCTTCGCGCAGTGATCGGAAAAGATGGCACACCGTTGTCACTGGTTGTGAAGAACGCCGACGCAAATCCCGAGCTTGCGCGCGCAGCTCTCGAAGCCGTCAGTCACTGGCGCTATCGTCCGACGCTGCTGAATGGCGA
>Ga0070733_10003553_pt1 | contig 10619 bp, 9 predicted proteins | sample Coa_R1_9_FD_66450 | JGI IMG/M metagenome (GOLD analysis project Ga0070733, IMG submission 66450) | Surface soil microbial communities from Centralia Pennsylvania, which are recovering from an underground coalmine fire - Coalmine... | ecosystem: Environmental > Terrestrial > Soil > Unclassified ... | reverse complement strand
GTCGTGCCGTCCTTGACGATCACGAGTTGCGGCGTCGCGAGAATCGCGGGCAGATCGGCGTTCGGCGCGACGAGCGTGATCGTCACTTCGTCCGGGCCGCTCGGCTTGATGTCCGCGAACTGGTCGGCCACCGACTTCAGCTTCGACGCGGTCGCCGGATTCTTGTGGCGCATCAGCGAGTAGGCGACGTCGGCCGGCGTCAGCGACTTGCCGTCATGGAACGTGACGCCCTTCTTGAGCTTGATGACCCACGTCTTCGCATCCGTCGACGTGAACGAGTCCGCGAGCGCGGGCTGCGGCGTGAGGCTGCCGTCGAACTGCGTGAGGCCGCTATAGAACATGAAGAAGCGGATGTAGTCGGCGCCGGTCGAGCCCTTGGCGGGGTCGAGCGTATCGGCGGTCGAGCTCGATTCGTAGGCGACGCGGATCTTGCCGCCCTTCTTCGGCGTGTCGGCGAGCGCGCGCTGCGCCACGCTCATGAGACCGCCGCCCGTGGCCAGCATGCCTCCCGCCGCCAGTACACGCATCATGTCGCGGCGGCTGAAACCACCTTGTTTGATTTCGTCGTCGTTCATGGAACTGCTCCTTGTACCAGGGGAAGGGTGAACGCAGATTGTTTTGAGCGTCCTTCTTGCACTGCTTGGCACGCGGGCCGGCACATCGTCCTGCGATGGGACGTCGCCCGGAAGCCGCGTGTTGATTGAAATTTAAGCACCGCCAAATTGAGCGGATGTCCCGATTCGGGGTCTTGCGCGATCGAAACGCGTCGTTTTGGTGGCGCTTCACAGCATGAATTGCTGTTGCCGATTTTGGAGGGCGAGGGCTAAGGGATTGCCCGTAGGTGAACGATGCCCAACTCAGCGAGTGCAACGCTCACGAAGTCGACGCAAGCGCGCACCTTCGCCGACGACGCGAGCCGCGACGGATACACCGCCCAGACATCGGCGGGCTGCGTCACGTCAGGCAGTACTTGCTTGAGCGCGCCGCTTTCCAGATGCTCGCGCACGTCCCAGATCGATCGCAATACGATGCCGCGCCCGGCAAGCGCCCAGTCGACGGCGACCTCGCCATGATTCGTCGATAGCGGGCCGGTCACCTTGATCGTCGCGGGCTCGCCGCGCACGGCGAGGCGCCAGACGCCGAGCGATTGATCGCGCTCCTTGATCGCGATGCAGTGATGCGATGAAAGGTCCGCGAGATGCTTCGGCGCGCCGTGCCGTTCCAGGTAGGCAGGCGCCGCGCACAGCACGCGATGATTCGGCGCAAGATGTTTGGCGATCAGATGCGGGGCGATCTCGTCGCCGATGCGAATGTCGAGATCGAAGCCTTCGCCGGCAACGTCGACGAGACGATCGAACAGATCGAGCCGCACGCGCAGCTGCGGATGACGCTGCGAGAGGCGTTCGAGGATGGGAGCGACGACTTTGCGGCCGAAGCCGAGGCTGCTCGAGACGCGCAGCGTGCCGCGCGGCACTTGGCGCGTCGCGGAGACGTCCTCGACGAGCTGATCGACGTCGTCGAGAATCTTCTCGGCCCACGCGTAGACGCGCTCGCCGGCTTCGGTGATCGCGACGCGGCGCGTCGAGCGGTGCAGCAAGCGCGTGCCGAGCTGCGCTTCGAGCATGCCGACGCGCTTGCTGACATAGGCGGGCGAGACGGCCAGCGCCTCTGCCGCCGCGCTGAAGCTCGCGTTGCGGACCACCACGCAGAACACGCGCACATCGTCGAGATTGAGCGATTTATTCACGATTCGTGCAGAGTGGCTTAACCGAAAGCACGATTTTAGGCGAAACAAAAGGGAATAGAATCGCTCGCATTCCCTGGAGGAGGACTCAACATGCCCAAGAAAACCTACCGCATCGCCGTGATTCCGGGCGACGGGATCGGCGTCGAAGTGATGCCCGAGGCGCTGCGCGCGCTCGAGGTGGTCGGCAAGCGCTTCGATATCGGCTTCGACTACCAGCACATCGAGTGGGCGAGCTGCGACTACTACATGAAGCACCGCAAGATGATGCCGGACGACTGGAAGGAACAGTTGAAGAGCGCCGACGCGATCCTGTTCGGCGCGGTCGGCTGGCCGGCCACGGTGCCCGACCACATCTCGCTGTGGGGGTCGCTGCTCAAGTTCCGCCGCGAGTTCGATCAGTACATCAACCTGCGTCCGGCGCGCCTCTTCGAAGGCGTGCCCTCCCCGCTCGCGAACCGCAAGGCGGGCGACATCGATTTCATGATCGTGCGCGAAAACACCGAGGGCGAGTATTCGTCGGTGGGCGGCGTGATGTACGAAGGCACCGAGCGCGAAGTCGTGATGCAACAGTCGATCTTCTCGCGCGTCGGCACCGAACGGGTGCTGAAGTTCGCGTTCGAACTTGCACAGCGCCGCGAGAAGAAGATCACGGTTGCGACGAAGAGCAACGGCATCGCGATCAGCATGCCGTGGTGGGACGCGCGCGCGGCCGAAGTCGCGGCGCTGTATCCGGACGTCGCGTGGGACAAGCAGCACATCGATATTCTCTGCGCGCGTTTCGTGATGAACCCCGAGCGCTTCGACGTGGTGGTCGCATCGAACCTGTTCGGCGACATCCTCTCGGATCTCGGGCCGGCGTGTACCGGCACGATCGGTTTGGCGCCGTCGGGCAATCTGAATCCCGAGCGCAAGTTTCCGTCGCTGTTCGAACCGGTGCACGGCTCGGCGCCGGACATCGCGGGGAAGAACATCGCGAACCCGGTGGCGATGATCTGGTCGGCCGCGATGATGGTCGATTTTCTGGGCGGCAATGTGGCAGGGCCGGAGCGCGCTGCGCATGATGCGATCCTCGCGGCGATCGAGGATGTGCTCAAGAAAGGGCCGCATACGGGCGATTTGGGCGGCAAGGCGAGCACGACGGAAGTCGGCAAGGCAATCAGCGAAAGGCTGGCCAATGGCTGATTGAGCGGCCCTGGTTGGAGCCGGCAGGGGATCTGCGAGATTGCCTGCCGCAATAAACGATTCCGATAGCTCGAAATATCCTGGGTGGCATTCCTTCGAGACGGCAATGGCCTGCCTCCACGGAACTCCCCATCCCTCCCCCGTCAGACCGGCAGTAATATAGCCCTCAACCCCGCGAGGCCCCGCTCCTCCCCCGCCAATATCCCAACTATGGAGACCCAGGATGAATTCCGTGTTGTTCCGCAACGGCGCTTTACTCGATCCGACTCAACCCGAACTGCTGCCCGGCCACGACGTGCTGATTGAAGGCAAAGTGGTGCGCGAGGTATCGGACAAGCCGATCAAAAGCGCCAGCGCGACGGTCATCGATCTGAAGGGCAAGACGATCATGCCGGGGCTGATCGACTTGCACGCGCACATCATCGCGGTCGAGTTCAACCTCCCGCGCGTCGCGACGCTGCCCAACGTGCTCGTCACGCTGCGCGCGCTGCCGCTCATGCGCGCGATGCTGCGCCGCGGCTTCACCACGATCCGCGACGCCGGCGGCGCGGGCTTTCCGTTCAAGCAGGCTGTCGAGAGCGGGCTCGCGGAGGGCCCGCGCATGTTCGTCTCGGGCCGCGCGCTCTCGCAGACGGGCGGCCACGCCGACATGCGCGCGCGCCACGACTTCATCGCGCCCGACATGCCGTGTCAGTGCTGCGTGCGCGTCGGTGCGCTCGGGCGCGTCGTGGACGGCGTCGACGCCGTGCGCCGCGCCGTGCGCGAGGAACTGCAGATGGGCGCCGACCAGATCAAGATCATGGCCTCGGGCGGCGTGTCCTCGCCGACCGATCCGATCGGCGCGTGGGGCTATTCGGAGGACGAGATCCGCGCGATCGTCGACGAAGCGCGCGCCCGCGATACCTACGTGCTCGCGCACGCCTACACGGCCGAATCGATCGCGCGCGCGGTGCGTTGCGGCGTGCGCACGATCGAGCACGCGAACCTGATCGACGAATCCACCGCGCGGCTCGTCGCCGAGCACAACGCGTTCGTCGTGCCGACGCTCGTCACTTACGATGCGCTCGCGAGCGAAGGCGAGAAATACGGCCTGCCGCCGGAGAGCCTGGAGAAAGTCGAGGCGGTGCACGCGGCGGGCCTGCGGTCGCTCGAAATCCTGAAGCGGGCAGGCGTGAAGATGGGCTTCGGCACCGACCTGCTCGGCGAGGCGCAGCGCTTGCAAAGCGACGAGTTCCGCATTCGCGCGCAGGTGCTGAGCCCGTCCGAGATCATCCAGAGTGCGACGCTCGTCGGCGCCGAAGTGCTCGGAATGACCGGCAAGCTCGGCCGTCTTGCGCCGGACGCGATCGCCGACGTGCTCGTCGTCGACGGCAATCCGCTCAAGTCCGTCGACTGCTTGCTTGGTCAAGGCGACCACATTCCGCTCGTGATGAAGGCTGGGCACATCCATTTCAACGAGCTGGAAAGCGCCTGAGCCTGACCACGCGCACCTGATCGCCCGTAAGGACATAAGCGCACGTAAGAAAACGCGGTACCGCAGCATCCTTTTGCTCACCGACCTCAGCAGGTGATGCCATGACATCGATTGCCGCCCGTATCGAGCGCATGCCGTTTGCGCGCTTTCATCGCCGCCTGCTCTTGATGGGCGGCCTCGGCTATACCTTCGACGCGATGGATGCCGCGGTTCTGGCGTTCCTGCTGCCGGTGCTGCGGCAGCAGTGGGGACTCACCAGCGTGCAGACCGGCGTGCTCGGCAGCGGCACGTTCATGGGGTATTTCTTCGGCGCGATGCTCGCGGGCATGCTCGGCGACCTGTTCGGCAGACGGCGCGTGATGATGTGGGCGCTCGTCATCTATTGCGTTGCGTCGCTCGCAAGCGCCGTCGCGCACGACTGGCCGTTTTTCCTCGGCACGCGTATCGTCGCCGGGCTCGGCACCGGCGCGGAAAGCGCGATCGTCGCGCCGTTTCTTTCCGAGTTCGTCGCGCGGCGCTATCGCGGCGCGTTCACCGGCTCGCTCGCGGGTTTCTTCTCGTTCGGCTTCGTCGCGGCGGCTTTGCTCGGCTACCTCGTGATCCCGCTCGCGCCCGACGCCTGGCGCGCCGTGATGGTGATCACCGCGCTGCCGATCGTGATGCTGCTCTGGTGGCGCCGCTCGCTGCCCGAGTCGCCGCGCTGGCTCGAAGCGCGAGGCCGGCACGACGAAGCGGAAGCGATCGTCGCGCGTGCGGAGGCGGAGCTCGCCGCCGAGGGCAAGACGCTCGAAGCCGTCCCCGACGACGCCGCGCTCGCCGGCGCCGTGCCGATGGCGGCGGCGCGCCGCGGGTCGGTGCTCGAGAACGTGAAGGCGCTCTGGTCGCGGCACCTTGCGCGCATCACCGCGATGACCTGGCTCATGTGGCTGTCGATCACCTTCAGCTACTACGCTTTCTTTACATGGATTCCGGGCCTGCTCGTGCAAAGCGGGATGACCATCACGAAGAGCTTTTCGTATTCGCTCGTGATCTACGTCGCGCAGATACCGGGCTACTTCTCCGGCGCATGGCTCAACGAAAAGATCGGCCGGCAAGCGACGATCGCGACGTACATGGTGCTGGGCGGCGCGTCGGCGCTCGGGCTCGCGCTCACGCACGGCGACACCGGCATCCTGATGTGCGGCTTCCTGCTGTCGTTCTTCATGAACGGCACGTATGCGGGCGTCTACGCGTATACCCCCGAGGTCTTCCCCACCGACGTGCGCACGACCGGCGTCGGACTCGCGTCGTCGATCGGGCGTCTGGGGGCGATCGCGGCGCCGATCCTCGTCGGCTACGTGTATCCGATCGCGGGCTTTGCCGGCGTGTTCGGTGCGACCACGACCGTGCTGCTGATCGGCGCGCTGGCCGTCGTAGTGATGGGCGTGCAGACGCGCGGGCGCTCGCTCGAAGAGATTGCGGCGGGGCAACTGCGCGGATGAACGCTCGCCGCCGCAATCCAGCGACACCGCGCGGCGCCCCTCCCCAAATCTTTCCTTAGCCGCTAACTCGCGCTGCTATAGTTTCAGCCTGTTGCGCATGCAGTCCCTATGAGAGCGCACGGCAGCCGCCGCGCCGAAAGCCCGTTTCACGCCGCCCGTGTCCTCGGGTCACCGTTTCGTGTCATTGCGTGCCATTGCGCGCCATTTCGTGCCATTTCGTGCCACACACCATGCTTAGCCCTGTCGGACTCGTCGGCATCGCGATCCTTTCCTGCGTGATCAGCATGGCCGTCTTCGGCTCGCTGCTGAAAGCCGCGATTCCCGGGCTGACCCGCTGGTTTTCCGCTTATGGGCTCGTCACCGTCGCCCTCGTCGTGCTCGAATTGCGCGGCCACGAGCCGGAGAGTTTCGCTGTCATCGGCGCGAGCGCTTTGCTGTTGATCAGCGCGCTCTTGATCGTGCAAGGCTGCCGGCATTTCTTCGGCCGTCCTCCTGTGGATGGGCTCGAGTTGGCCGGAGTGGCCGCAGTGCTGGTCGGTCTAATCTATTGGACCTTCGTCGCGCCAAACCTCAACGCGCGCGTGACCGCGATGTCGCTGTATTTCGCGTACGCGCGCTTCGCGATCGCGTGGATGGCGTATCGCTTCCGGCCCCTGCACCGACCGAAGTACAGCTACCTGTTCCTCACGATCACCGCGCTCGCCGGTGCGATCTTTCACCTGGCCCGAGGGCTGGCGTACTTCTCCGGGCTAGCGCATCAAACGGCATTCCTCGAGCCCTCACAGCTGAACGTCGCCTTTCTTGCGCTCGGTATCCTGACGTTGCCGTTTCTGTCGATCGGCATGGTCATGCTCGCTCACGACCGCCTCGCCGAGCGCATGGAGCGCCTCGCGACGATCGACGAACTGACCGGCGCGCTCGTGCGCCGCGCGTTCATCGCACGCGTCGAAACGCTGCTCGTCGCGGCGCGCGCGGGCAAACGCAAGCTGTCGCTCGCGATTCTCGACATCGATCACTTCAAGGCCGTCAACGACCAGCACGGGCACGCGGCCGGCGATCATACGCTCGCCCATTTCGTCTCCTTGCTCTCGCAAGGCACCCGGCGCACCGACGTCATTGGGCGCCTTGGCGGCGAGGAGTTCGCGATCCTCTTCGTATCGACCGGCAAGGCCGACGCGGCAAGGCTGGTCGACCAACTCAGAACCTCCGTGACGGCATCCCCCGCGCCTGCCGGCTCGGGCGCGATCGCGTGCTCGTTCAGCGCGGGTGTCGACGAATTCGGCGACGGCGACACCTTGGCGGCTGTCCTGGCAAGAGCCGACGCCGCGCTCTACGCCGCCAAGGCCACGGGACGCAATTGCGTGGTGGTGGCGCCATCGCCGGAAGGACTGAGCGTAGAGTGCGTGGAGGCAGACTGATGAGCTTTGACGAGCATTGGGAACCGGTTATGACTTATCTCGACACCGCTGAAATCGCCGACTGGCACGCCCACGTATACTTCGACGCCGCGAGCCGCGACGCCGCCTGGATATTGCGAGAGGCGATCGAAGCGCAGCTCGGCAACATCCTGAAACTGGGCCGCTTTCACGAGCGCCTGGTGGGCCCGCATCCGCAATGGTCGTATCAGCTCGCCTTTGGCAACGACCACTTCGCCGAAATCTTCGCATGGCTCGCGCTCAATCACGGCGCGCTCGACGTGTTCGTTCATCCCAACACCGGCGAAGCGCTCCGCGATCATCGGGACTCGGCCGTGTGGATCGGGCGCTCGCATAGGCTGGTTTTGTCGGCACTAGGAGACTAGCTGGAGCCGCCTGGACGTTAGGAGACACTCGATAGGAGACACTCGATGAGCCGCGATTCCGTCGTCAACGTGCAAGCCTTCGTCAACGAGCATCCGTTCTCCGGATTTCAGTGGCTCATCTTCGCCATGTGCGCGGTCGTGGTTTTGCTCGACGGTTTCGACACTGCCGCGATCGGCTTCATCGCTCCCTCGCTGATCACCGAATGGGGCATCGGCAAGCCCGCGCTCGCGCCGGTGCTGAGCGCGGCGCTGTTCGGCCTCGCGTGCGGCGCGCTGATCTCCGGGCCGCTGTCGGACCGGCTCGGCCGGCGTTCGCTCCTGACCGGCTCCGTCCTGCTGTTCGGGCTCGCGTGTCTGGCGTCGGCGTTTTCGTCGAGCATCGGACAACTGACGGCGCTGCGCTTTCTCACCGGCGTCGGCCTCGGCGCGGCGATGCCGAACGCCGTGACGATGATGGGCGAGTTCTGCCCGGACCGTCGGCGCGCGACGATGGTCAACCTGATGTTCTGCGGCTTTCCGCTCGGCGCCGCATTCGGCGGCTTCTTCGCCGCGTGGCTGATTCCTCATTTCGGCTGGCGCAGCGTGCTGCTCCTCGGCGGCGTCACGCCGATCCTGCTCGCAATCGTGTTGCTCTCGAAGATGCCGGAATCCGTGCGCTACATGGTCGCCAACCATCACCCGACCGAGCGGATTCGCGCCGCGCTCATACGGATCTCGAGCGACGCGGCGCAGGCCGTCTCGTTCGTCATGACCGAGACCGCGCCGGCAACCGGCGGCAAGGGCGCGGGCGTGGTGCTGTCGCGCGCGTACGTCATCGGTTCAATGATGCTGTGGATCGCGTACTTCATGGGCCTCGTGATCTTCTACGCGTCCATCAACTGGATGCCGATCTTGCTCAAGGAAGCGGGCCTGAACCCACAGCGCGCAACGCTGATCTCGGCGCTCTTTCCTTTGGGCGGTGTGGGCGCCGTCTTGAGCGGCATACTGATGGACCGCTTCAACGCGAACCGGATCATCGCCGCGTGCTACGCGCTCACCGCCGTCAGCGTCTTTTGCATCGGACAGGCGCTCGGCAATGTCGGCGCGCTCGTGCTCGTGGTGTTCGTCGCCGGCGTGCTGATGAATACCGCTCAGTCGTCGATGCCCGCGCTCGCCGCCGCGTTCTACCCGACTCAAGGACGCGGCACCGGCGTGGCATGGATGCTCGGCGTCGGCCGCTTCGGCGGCATTGCGGGGTCGTTCCTGGTCGCGGAACTCACGCGCCGGCACTTCACGTTTGCGGGGATCTTCGCGACGGTCGCCGTGGCCGGCGCAATCGCATGCGTGGCGCTGCTGATCAAGCAGATGGCGCGCCCCGAGATAGCGGGGGCGCCGGCACTCAAGGCCGATACGTTCGGTCACTGACGCCGGGCGAATCGGCGCGGCCTGACACGGCCGGCATGGCTCATCGGCGCGACGTAAAAGCGGGATGCAAAAAAATGAGCCCTGTTCCGCGGGGAACAGGGCTCGTGTGGATGAGCTGCATCGTGCAGACGCGTGGAGGCTTGCCGACTTTCTCTCATCACAGGTGAAGCTGTTATTGCTTTAACTGCTTGCTTTGAATGGCCCGCGCCTACTCCTCGTTACCAACTAACCCCGACTGCAATTCAAATCGTGCTGCAAATCGTGTTGCCTGAGCCGCATGTTGCTTTGTGCTGAATCGTGCTGCTTGTTGCCGATACCGCCTGACCAACGACTACGTGGTGCTGATACTGCGTGCACATCAAATACCGTTGCTTCGAAAACCTTCTGCTTCGACTACAACTGCTTGAACCGCTAGCACTGGTACGGGCAAAACCAACGCGGGGGGAGACCGCGCCGATGGGCTCAACAACTCGCTCCATGGAAATCATTGTAGGGAGTGAAGCCCTAACGCGATTGGGCGATTCGAGGGTGATTTACATACCAGTTCGCCGAATTGCGGCGCCGCGCCGCTCAATGCCGCCGCAGCCGCTCGCGCACGCGTTTCGCCGCCAGGAGCGAGACGTAATCCAAGATGTTTGCACTGCGGCGATACTCGTCGACCACTTCCGCGTACAGATTGGCGACGGTCTCTTCGTCAGCGTGAGTGGACTCGGCAATTTCTTTGACGAGGTCGCGAGGGTCGGGAGTTTTTATCGCGGGCTTCATGATGCCTCCGGTCAGCCTATCGATAACCGGAGGTGAGCATCGAGCGTTCCCAGGCACGCTGCACCGGAAGCACGGCGCGCCCTTGGCATGTGGCGCCTACCCTTGCAGCAGCGCTTCGCCCTCGCGAACGACGCGGCTCGAAACCTCGCGCGGTACATGCAGCGTGTATTGCGGCAACGCGATCAGCACACTGATACGCCGCAGAATCTGCCAGAACACGCTTTCGAACGAGCGCGCTCGTTCGCGCTGGCTCATGCCGTTGGCGAGCGGGTCCGCGAAGCTCCACTCGTAGAACTCGGGCTCCCCGGGGAAAAGCGGCGCGTGAAATTCGGCAACGGAACTGTCCATGGCGATGACGAGGTCCATTCTCGGCGCCCATTCGCCCGTGAATTCCAGCCAGCTCCTCGGACCGAGCCTGTTCAGATCGGAAATGCCGGGCCGCAATTGCGCGAGCGCCAACGGATGCACGCGCGCAGCGGGATCGGACCCCGCGCTGAACGCCTCGAATCGGCCCCCGCCCAGCTCGCGCAGCAAGGCTTCGGCCATGATGCTGCGTGCCGCGTTCTCTCTGCAGAGAAACAGCACATTATGTTTCTTGGTCACTGCTTCGCCCCGTCATACGTATTTTTGTATACGGCATGTTGCCGAGCCAGTTTTGCAAGTCAGTGACAGTGTTCCGCGCGTGAGCCCGAGTGCAAACACTCGCAAACACCTATTCACGATTTCCCATCTCATGCCGAGGCGCGGATTCTACGCTAGCGCACA
>Ga0070733_10003552_pt1 | contig 10621 bp, 7 predicted proteins | sample Coa_R1_9_FD_66450 | JGI IMG/M metagenome (GOLD analysis project Ga0070733, IMG submission 66450) | Surface soil microbial communities from Centralia Pennsylvania, which are recovering from an underground coalmine fire - Coalmine... | ecosystem: Environmental > Terrestrial > Soil > Unclassified ... | reverse complement strand
CTGTACGCGCATCCTCTATTACGTCGAACCGCCAGCCGCTTCCGCATCCGCCGCGGCAGCCGCGCCTGCTCCTGCCACGCAGTCTCCCACTCACGCGTCTTCGGCCAGTGAAAACTAAATCCTCGGTTCCCGGCAGCGCGCGCCTTTTCGCCGATTCGCATCCATCGGCTCCGCCCGCGGGAGTCCACGTCGCCAATATTGACGGCGCATCGCGCGGCAATCCCGGCCCCGCTTCCTACGCCGTCGTGCTGCGCGACCCCCAGGGAAAAATCGTCCTCGAGCTCGCCAAAAATATCGGCCGCGAGACCAACAACGTCGCCGAATATTTCGCGCTGCTCGCCGCGCTCGATTACGCCACCAGCCACAATATCGCCGCGCTGCGTGTACGCAGCGATTCCGAGCTGCTGGTGCGCCAAATGCAAGGCCGCTACAAAGTAAAAAGCGCGGACCTGAAGCCGCTGCACGAACGCGCCACAAAACTGAGCCGCCAGCTGCAATATTTCGCCATTGAACACGTCCGCCGCGAGCTGAATCGCGATGCCGACGCGCTCGCAAACGTGGCGCTCGACTCCGCCGGCGTCCCCAAATTCGAAGACCGCAAATCCCGGCTCGCGGACGGAATCGCGCCCACTAACGCGCGAGAGAATCGTTCGACCGAAGCCACCCACCCGACGCTGCCCCCCACACCGCCGACCCCGCGGCCGGCGCATGCGAATCCCTTGCGCACCATCCGTGCGCGGTACGTCCGGGGGGCCTTCGTGCCAGCTGATCCGGTAGACCTGCCGGAAGGTAGCGAAGTCACTCTAGACCTGCGTATATCATTGAAACAGTAGACCTTACCCGTCTGACCAAACGAATTCCCATACTGGAACTGTACCAGTCCGTGGTACTGACGCTCTATTGTTCCACCCTGCGTCACCCCGTAGCCTTGGTACTTCCAGGGGTAACCAGTGAGTTCACTGCTCGACAAGCTTCCCACGATTCTCGTCCTTTTCGTCCTGGTTGGGATTTTTCTATCGCTCCGCAAGCATGCGCCATCCGCGCGAATCCGCTTGTGGACCTACGCCTGGGCGCTGATTTTCCTGCACTTTTTCATTCAAGCCTTCGAAACACACACCGGTACTCTCGAAAACATCCTGGAATCGATTGATATCGGCGCGCTGGAACTTTCCGGCGTGGTCTTCGTGGTTTCGATGACGCAGGCCGTGGAAGACCGCAAGAACCGCCTCACGATGCTGGCCGTGCTCGCTGTGCCCACCGCGTTCCACGCCATCGCAGCGGTCTTCGATTGGCACATCTATGGACTGATGGCCCTCGCGCTGGGAACGATTTTCTTCGGCGGCGTTGCTTTCGCGCTGCGCAGCTTTCCCAACACCAAGCCTTACGCCATCGGCATCGCGATTATTCTGGCCGTCACCGGAATCTGGTCGATACACGACCAGCTGCATGGCAGCGCCGATCTCGGCATCAACGCGATCCTCACGCTAACGTTCGGCCTCTGCGGCCTTCTCTACTGGAAGCGCTTTCCGCGGCCTTCACCGGGCGTGATCACCGTCACCGGAGGGTTTCTGGCCTGGGGCGCGGTGTTCCCTGCCGGCGCGGTCCTAGCGCACTACGCGCCGAAGCTGCAGGTGAATCCCGAACTGTGGAACGTGCCGAAATTTTTCGTCGCTTTCGGGATGATTCTTGCGCTGATCGAAGATAAATCCGGCGTGATCGAGCGGGCGAACGAACGCGAGCGCGCCGCCAATAGACTCTTGCTGCAGCTTTCGCAAATCACCTCGCGCCTGCTCGCCGGCAGCGACCCGGCGGATCTGTGCGGAGAAATTACGGCAGCCGTCACCGGCGCCACCAGCTTCCCGCGAGCCGCGCTGTTCCTCGCGCGCGATGACCGCTCTCTGCGCTTGGGCGGCTGCACGGGTTATCCACCGGCGCAAAAGTCCGCCTTCGAGGAACGTTCCAAAGCGTGGACCATCGAGAAGGTGAAGGAGCTCTGCAAGCAAGGTACCCAGCTGGGAAACAATTCCTTCCTCATCCGCTCGGCGGAAGAGGGCGCAGGTTCTCGCGACGCGGCGGAGCGCAAAGTGCTCGTCCCGTTGGTTTCCTGGCGCGGGTCGCACCTGGGCTGCTTGTGCCTTAGTGGCGCGCAAAGCACGGAAGACAGCGCAGCCAACGAGACCGCCGAAATCATGAAGCTCGAAGTGCTGGCTTCCGATCTTGCGGTAACCATCGAAAACTCGCGCCTGCATCATCAATTGGTGCGCTCGGAAAAATTAGCAGCGCTGGGCCAACTGGTGGCGGGCGTGGCGCACGAATTGAATAATCCTCTCACCGGCATCTTGGGGTACGCGGACCTGCTGAGCGAGGAAGTGGAAGGCCAGAAGGCCGCGAAACGAGTGGAGAAACTCGGAGCGGAAGCGCGCCGCATGAAGCGCATCGTTGACGGCTTGCTGCGTTTTGCGCGCCAGAATAACCCCGCCGCGCGCGCTGCAGATTTCGAAGTCGCGCTGCACGACGTCATTCAGCTTCGTGAATTCCATATCCGCAAGCTTGGCATACAGATGGACCTGCACATCGAGCCGCAGCTTCCGCGCATTTCCATCGGCGAAGACGAATTGAAGCAGGTGCTGCTGAATATATTGAACAACGCGATTGACGCGGTGGAAGAAAGCGCGCAGCGCTCTATCTCCATATTCGCGACGCGCCAGGGCGACCGCGTATTCCTCCGCTTCGATGATTCCGGCCCCGGCTTCAGCGACCTGAACCGCGCCTTCGATCCGTTCTTCACCACCAAGCCGGTCGGCAAAGGCACCGGCCTAGGCCTCAGCATCTGCTACGGCATCATCCAAGAAGCCGGCGGCGAAATCGTGCTAAGCAACAAACAGCCCTTCGGCGCCAGCATCAGCCTAGAATTCCCAGTCACCGTGGCCGAACCCGCCGTCCTGCTTACGGCGTAATCACCCGAGCAGCTTCGCCTTCACCCGAGAGAAACCATGGGAGGTTGGTCAATCTGTTCTGTGAATGAAAAGCAAAGCGAGAAGTGCGAACAGTATGAAACCCCACAAAGCACAGACGGTGACCAGTTGCCACCTCTTGGGTTTCTTCCACAAATTGGCATGGCCCGCGCTCCACGACCCAGCGCGAATGGATTCCAAGTGCCAAAATCGAAGATAACCAAAAGCAGGTAGAACAACAAAGATCTTCGCAAGCATGACCCAATCCTCGCGCGTCATTGTCGTTAAGTCCCCACACCCGCGGCCGCTAGCGACAGCGTTTCGCCGGCTCTTTGACATTTGTTGTTGCAACGGGGCGGCTATTGCTTCAGCGAGTACGAACGATAGAGCGTGTCGCGTTGCGCGGGGATGTAACCCGCGTCGGAAATAATCCGGCGCAGCTCGGCTTCATTGGTGCGGTTGCGCACGCCGGCGGCGTACACCACGTTTTCCTCGATCAGGATGCTGCCCACGTCGTCCGCGCCAAACTGCAGGCCCACTTGGCAAATCTTGATTCCCGGCGTCAGCCAGCTGGACTGGATGTGGTCAATATTGTCGAGGTACAAACGGCTGATCGCGAGCGTCTTCAGATAATCAAACGCGGTGGCCTCGGGAATTTTCTTCCCCAGCGGCGTATTTTCTGGCGCGAAAATCCAGGGAATAAATGCGGTGAACCCGCCGGTGTCTTCCTGAATCCGGCGGATGGTTTCCAGGTGATTCACGCGGTGGCGATATTCCTCGCCGCAGCCGAACATCATCGTGGCGGTGGTGCGCATGCCGAGCGCGTGCGCGTCGCGATGCATGCTCACCCATTCGTCCGAACGGCACTTCAACCGCGAAATCTTCGCGCGGATTTCATCGTCCAGAATTTCCGCGCCGCCCCCGGGAATCGAATCCAGGCCCGCGTCGCGCAGCCGCGCAATCGTGTCACTCACCGATAAGCCGGAAACCTCCGCAATGCAGCCGATCTCCGGCGCGGAAAAACAGTGCAAATGGATCTGCGGAAATTTCTGCTTGATCGAGCGCAGCATGTTTTCGTAAAACTCAATGCGCAAATCCGGATGCAACCCGCCTTGCATCAGCACGCCCGTGCCGCCCAGCTCGATCATCTCTTCGATTTTTTCGTAAATGGATTCCAGCGGCAGGATGTAGCCGTCCTTCGCGCCGAGCGGGCGGTAGAACGCGCAAAACGAGCAATATTCCGTGCAGAAATTCGTGTAATTGATGTTGCGGTCGATCTGGTAGGTGGCCACGCGCGGGTCCGTCTTCGCGCGGCGCACCTCGTTCGCGGCCATGCCGATGCCAATCAGGTCATCGGAATTAAAAAGCTCCAGCGCTTCCTCTTGCGTGATGCCCATACGTCGCGTTATCTCCCGGCTGATCTCAAACCAAGTATACAGGATCGTCGGCCCGCACGATGCCTTCGCGCAACACCGCGGCATAGACCCCGGCGCACCCCTCGTGCTCGCGCGCGACTTTCTCCAGAACAACCGGCGCACGCTCCGCCGTTTCAGAATCGAGTGTGATGATCACGCAGCGGCCATCTTTCTTCACCACCTGAACCGTCACCTTCTCGCCGATCCGCAGCGCGCGGCCCACCAATTGGTTTTCGTAAAACGGCTCATCGCACTCCCAGCGCACGTAGAGATTCGCGCGAAAGCGCCGCGGATCGAGCTCCATGCCGGTTTCCTCCGATAACCCGCGAACCGTGGCCAAGCCGAAAATCGAGACGGGCGCCGCATCCGTCATGGAACGCTCCGAAAAGCGCGGCCGCAGCGAATGAGCGAAGCGCCGCTCCAGATACTGCGTGAAGTTCGCATCGCCGGCCGTGAATTTCTCGCCTTCCGGAGTGACCACTTCGGCGGCGTAACGCTCGGTGGCGGGAATTTCTTCCTCCACGGGCGGCGGATCCAGAAATCGCGGCCGCAGCAGCAGCCACTCGCGAGCCTTGCGCGCCGTCATCCACGGAAAAGTGGATTGATCCTGCTCGTCAACAAACGCATACACGCGATCCCCGACGATTCCAGCGAACGTGACGCGCGCGACGACTAGATCTTCACCCGCCATGCCTTTTACAGGATAGCGTCGCAGCGTGGCGATGGTTCCGATGCGCTCCACGCCATCACGCTCCGTGACGGGCCGTGGACGAGGAAGCGGACGCGGATTGGGCGGCGGCAAATTCCAACGGACGATGGCGCGGAATCAGTCCCGCGGCCGCCGCTTTTTCGTAATAGAGATTCAGCCCCGCGAGATATTCCGGCTCGAGGCCGAAATGAATGTTGTCCGCGAGGTAGCGTTCCAGCGCGCGCGGAGGCATGTCCAACTTGATCGCCGCAGCCTCGGAAATTTCGCGCAGGCGTTCCAGCCCGTAGGCTTTCGAGGCGTGGAAATCTGCCACCACTTCCGGCGTAATCGCGTCGCGGCGCCCCGCCCAAATCGCCAGCACGCAGGGCTTGCCGGTCATCTCGCTCCACTGGTACGCCACGTCGTAAACGAAAATTGTCTCGAAGCCCGGCACCGGCATATCTTCCGGATCGCCTTTGCAGCAATCGCCGCCGCTCGCAACTTTCACGGAGAGCGCTTCCATCTTCAGCGCGATGCGCAGCGCCGGATCACCAATCACCAGCGCCGCGTCCGCATTTTTCAGCATCTCGGAAGCGTCCGGCGCGGTTTCCACGAATTCCGGCTGGATGTTCCAGTGTTCCGCCGCCAAAATCCGCACCAACGCCTGCGAACTGCGCGAGCTGGCATCCAGTGCAATGCGTTTGGCGCGCTGGATCGGCCGCTTCGATACCACTAGAATGCTGCGCACTTCGCCTTTCGCCGCCACCGCCATTCCCGGCAGCGCTACGACGTTCTCCATGCGCTGATACTCGATCGAAGGAATGATCGCCACATCAGCAGCCCCGCTGCGCAGCGCTTCCGCGCACTGCGACGGCCAGGTAAACGACAAATCGTACTTCCCCGCCAGCGGCCCGTCGGTAAATCCCCACACCAGCGGCGCCGTATTCAAATACTCGACAATCGATATGCGAAGTTTGCTCATTCAGCCGCTCGCAACATGCGAACGGCCAATATAACATAAACCCGAGCGTGGTCCCGCAGGCCGGCCATACGACACTACCCACGCTGGACGCGCGGCATAGGCCAACCCGGCGTGGGGGCCTTTTCGGTTCCTCTATCTGGTGGAGCTCCACATGGTACATAATCCTCTCGGTTATCGTGGTTTTGGGTGAGCGTTAAAGCGATGATGCACTCAACACCGGTGAATGGGGATGCGGGACTTAACTTGAAATCCAGCAACAAATTACGGACTCAGCTGGGGGACGCGATGCGGGATCGGCGCTTGATACGATTCTCGCGCAGGTTCGAGCGCGGTTCTGTGCGGGGGTGGGTGCTTGACGTCGGTCCGCGGTTTTTCCTCCTCGCGCTCGTTAGCGATCGTCTGTGGCTCGATGGTTTTGAATGCTTTCGAGTGCGAGAAGTGAGAAATCTCAGTACGGACCCGTACGGTGAGTTTGTGGCAGCAGCTCTGAAGAAGCGTGGTGTATCCAGGCCGAAGAAGCCGCGCGTGAATCTCGCGAGCATCGAGAAACTCCTTATCTCATCCGGCCGGGCGTTCCCGTTAGTGGCGATCCATCGCGAAGAGATTCGTCCCGGTGCTTGCCGGATCGGTCGAGTGCTCGGCACCAAACGCGGTCGCGTGTCTCTACTGGGGATCAATCCCGACGCGACGTGGGACGATGCTCCCTCGGAATATCGTCTGAGCGAAGTTACTTGCGTCAGCTTCGGGGGCCAATACGAGGACGCACTTCATTTAGTCGGTGGCGATCCCCAACTCTAGCCTCGCGCACGCTGGGGACGCGCCCTTCGCTTACGTGCACGTGCCTGCCTCTATCCTTGTGGGTCGTGGCTTCAGCCACGACATAAAGATGTCGGCGCGCAGCGCCTTCCTTTCGCGGTGCCTTTGCCGCGAGCTTTTGAGGTGCTCGCGCCAAACTCGGACGTAAACGCATGCCACGGCCGCTGCCTTCCGGCGCTTTGCTGTTATGATTTGAACAGGATGGCCAGGAAAAAGAGACTCTCGCTGAACGCGGCCGCGGCCAAGTTGGCGGCGATCGCCGAGAAGAGCCTTTCCCAATTTTCAGAGAAAGAACAAGACGCGCGTGTGAAAACCTTCGCGCGTCGAAACTTCGCAGAGGCACGTACGCGCGCGAACTAGCGCTGCGCCGAAGGCCGCTCTTCCATTTTCGCTTTTCTATTTTCCGGCGCCCCGAAATCGCACAATTTCGTCTTCCGTGGGAATTTCCATTTCATGCTTCACCGCACCGGCCGGGAACATTTTCACGCCGTCTCCCTCGCCTTTCCCCTGAACCTCGAACGAAGCAAACGCGTACGGCAAACCTTCCGATCCCAATTCCGAATTAGCGCTGCAAATTTGAAAATGCAGATGCGGCTCCGATGAATTTCCCGTGTTGCCGAGCAGCCCCAGCACCTGCCCGCGCGTGACCTTGTCGCCTACCTTCACACGCAGCGAACCCGGCTGCATATGCGCATAAAACGCGAACAATCCATTGCCAATTTCCATGATCACGTGATTTCCGCCAATCGTTTCGAGCGTAATCGGCACCGCCAGCGATTTCGCCCCTGGCGTATTTTGCGGAATGCCGTCTCCAACCTGCGTCACCACTCCATCCGCCACCGCGTGAATTTCCGTCCCATACGCGCGATAATTTCTGTTGTCGCTGGGATCGCCCTTGTACGTCTTGCCGTCCGGATACACCTGCACCCAATCAATCGCGAAGCGCTGCGAAATGTATGCGTGGCCATTGATGGGAATCAGCGCGCGGCGATGCAGCGAAGTATTCGACGGCCCATTGCCTGCCAGCCAATCCTCTCCCACGAGCGGCGAAGAAATCACCACCACGGGATTTTTTTCGACGCTGGTAGGCGGCGTCACGATCGAGAGCGCTTCCGGATAATCGCCGATCTTCACGCTAATGCGCTGCGCGATCGCCGCCGGAATATCCTCGAGCTTGTCGAACGTCACCCAAAGAAAAACCGCGCCGAATTCGCCAGGTGCGAGCTTGGAAACTTTTTCAGCGCCAGGCAGCCCCGGATGAATAAACAGCCCATCCAATTCGGCGCCGGAAAAAGTAGCCAGAGTTTTCTGCGCCACATCCACGGAGACCACCTCGATGCGCGTGAACGCGTACTCCCACTTATCCATGTTCGAAATGTGCAGCTCATATACCAGATGCCACTTGTCGTCCGCCTTGAACGCCGTGGGCGCGATAGGAACCACCGCATTGAATAACGGCACGACGGGCTTCGGCGTGTGCTCGGCCTTGGGAACGGCCTGCGCCGCAGTCCCGCTCGAAGTCCCGCTCGCATTGCCATTCGAAGCCCCGCTGGATTCCGGCCGGCGCGTGAAATCCAGCGCCTGCGCCGGTACGCCGGTCTGCGTCCAACTACCCGAAATATCGCGCCCGTTCTTCTTCAGCTTGCCTTCATACACGCCCCCGACGCGCGGCACTTCGAACCGCACCGCATCGCCCCGCAGCGTCACGTTGCTCAAAGCCAGAACGGCGTGCTGGTCCACGCTATCCATCGTGCCACCCAGCTCGCCGCTGCTGGACTTCGTGATCGTCACCACCAGATGCAGCTGCCCGCCGAGCACTCCCGCCCACACGCCTTCAATGCCATTGGCGGGGTCGGTGCCTTGCGCTATCAAGCCGGCAGGCAAAAGGAAAAAGCCAAGCGCAGTGATAAACAGTGAAACGATTTTAGTTGGGATTCTCATGTGCATCCTTCGGCCAGCAGCTGAATCGCAATCCTTCTGTCTCTGCGCACTCTGCGTCTCTCCGGTAAACGCCTCGGTGGTCCGCAAACTTGGTGCTCCGCGTGCTTTCGAATTCCGTCCGCTACCGCCGCTAATTAAGTATGTACATGGTCGGTGCTTTCAAGCGCGCAATCGTGCCGTTTGGCCCCACCGCCCAGGCATAATCGTAACGCAGCACCTTGAGCGCGTTCAGATTCAGAAAATCCGTCTGCTTCCAGTGCACGCCGCCATCATCGCTGTAGTCTTCGCCATTCGGGCCCACGGCGAGCAAAGTTTTCTCGTCGATCCGCGCCACCGCCGACCGGAATCCGCCCGGCTGTTTCTCCGCCAATTTCCACGTCTTGCCTTGGTCCGTCGAATAAGCCGCCACGTCCTGCGCGTTGCTGACATCCCGATAGTCGCCGCCCACCACGACCAGAACCTTATCCCACGCGTCGATCGAAAAAATTCCCGACGACGCGTTGCCGCTAACAATCGGCGTGTTGCTCACCGTCCAGCTGTAGCCGGCATCGCTCGAGTGAAACACGCGCGCCGCCGGACCGCCCGTGACGAAATAATCGTGTTCATAGCTGTAAATCGCCAGACAAGTTCCACTCGCGGCGAAAGCGCCTTCATCGCGCAACGCAGCCGGCATCTGGTCCGTGGGAAGTTGCTCCCAACTTTCGCCGTCCCGCGTGCGCAGAATCACGAATTTGCCGTCAATGGGATCGCCGACCGCGCGACATTCGATCTCTGAGTCGCACACCATCGCATCAAGAAAAAATCCCTTGCGCTTGTCCGAGTACTGCAATTTCCAGTTCGCGCCGCCGTCGGTCGTCTTGTAAATTCGCGAATTGCCGCCATCGCCGCTGGACATCACGTACGCCGTCGTGGCATCTCGCGCCTGTATGCTGCGGAAATCCAGCGCCTCGCCGCCCTGCACGTGCAGGCGCTTCCAGGTCTTGCCCGCGTCCTTCGATTGCAGAATCACGCCATTCGATCCGGAAGCCCACACCACGACGGTGCCCACGCCGTGGGAATCCGAAAACGTCCCGACGCTCACGCCGCGCAAATTCGTGTCAATGCCGCTGGTCTGCACGGTCCACCACGGACGATCCTTGAGGGCGGCATGAACGAAAATCGCCGAAGCTAGAACAACAAAAAGAGGAACGAGGAAATGCATCGGGTGGCGTCGCATGTCGCGCATTCTAGCAGCACTTTCGATGCAACGGCGAGACTTCGCTCCCGACGCAACGACACAGCCCCTAAAAGGGCAAAGTGAGAAATCGGGATTCTTCGTGGGTCGTGGCTTTAGCGTCTGTGTGAGAACTCGAGAGTCTTTGTAGGTCGTGGCTTCAGCCGCTGGAATACCGGTTTTGATGTTGCCGTTGAATTTGTAGCGGCCGCCTGCTTTTGCTTTTTAGGCGGGCGTCTTTGACGTTGCCGTTGAAGTGTCAATACGCTTGCATCCCGCTCAGCTCTCGCTCGCATCCGCTTCAATCTTTGTAAGTCGCGGCGTCACACCTTGCGGAAAAACGCTCAAATTGTCATCCCGCAGGCGCTTTTTGCCGGAGGGATCTGCTTTTTCCTTCACATTTGCGCGAAAAACAGATCCCTGCCTGCGGCCGGCAGGCCTCGCTGCGCTCGCGATGACACCCGCTCCACTTTTTCCGCAAACTGTTTAGCCGCTGAAGTTCCGACTTTGCAGCGCTCAAACAGACTCCGAAACCGTGGTCCTCGACCGCGGCTGCCTTCAATTCGGCGAAATTTTTCCGCGAATCACGGTCACAGATGCCGCAGGCAGCTC
>Ga0070733_10003551_pt1 | contig 10624 bp, 10 predicted proteins | sample Coa_R1_9_FD_66450 | JGI IMG/M metagenome (GOLD analysis project Ga0070733, IMG submission 66450) | Surface soil microbial communities from Centralia Pennsylvania, which are recovering from an underground coalmine fire - Coalmine... | ecosystem: Environmental > Terrestrial > Soil > Unclassified ... | reverse complement strand
CACGCACATGACCGACCAGATTCTGGCCGCGGGCGAACGCGCCGGTTGGGAAGAGATCGAGGTCGCCAAGCAGGTGCGGATGACCGGCGGCGTGGCCGCGGAAAAACAGATCGATCTCGCCCTTTTCCTGGCCTCCGAGCAATCCAATCACATCTCCGGCCGCCTCATCCATGTGAACGACGATTGGAAGAAGCTGAAGGACAAGACCGTAAACGCGGACCTGTACCGCCTCAGGCGGGTTCAGAAGGGTTGACCTTGCCCCGCCCGTAATTTCCTGTACTCTTGGAGAAAGGTGGCACGTCCCACCTGGAGACGGTCTATACTGTTAGGTGAAAGGAACTGGTCCCATGCGCCTGCCATTGTGTTTGCGGATTGCGTCAGGAGCGGCCGCGGTTTTCCTCTTCTCCTTCGCGGCGACCGCCGCGGACAACAAGCAGAACAATCCCGATCAGATCGGGAACCGGAAGGTCGAGTGCTCGCCGAATATGTATTCGATCGAGCGTGAGATCTCGCTTGGCAAGGGCCTGGCGCAGCAGATCGAGCGGCAAGCCAAGATCATCGACGAGCCGCAGATCTCCGAGTACGTCAGTCGGCTGGGCCAAAACATCGTGCGCAATTCCGATGCCAAGGTTCCCTTCACCATCAAGGTTATCGACACCGAGGATATCAACGCCTTCGCGCTTCCAGGCGGCTTTTTCTATGTCAACTCCGGTTTGATTCTGAAGGCGGACTCGGAAGCGGAGCTGGCCGGCGTGATGGCTCACGAAATCGCGCACGTCGCGGCGCGGCATGGCACCTGCCAGGCCACCAAAGGCGAGATGTTGCAGCTGGCGACCATTCCGCTGATTTTCTACGGCGGCTTGACCGGCTGGGGCGTGCGCCAGGCGGCGAGCTTAGCCATCCCGTTGTCGTATCTGCAATTCTCGAAGGTATATGAGGCCGACGCCGACAAACTGGGCCTTCAGTATATGTACAAGGCCGGCTACGATCCCAACGCCTTTGTCGATTTCTTCGAAAAGCTTCAGAGCCTGGAAAAGAAGAAGCCGGGCACGCTGGGAAAGTTTTTCTCCGATCATCCGCCCACTGGAACCCGCATCGTATCGGTGCAGAAGAACATCCAGGAGCATCTTAAGGACCGGCCCGAGTACGTCGTCACCACCTCCGAGTTCAACGACGTCAAGGGCAAGCTGCTGGCAATGCACAATCGCCGCGCCAACGACCCTATCGATCCCAGCAAACCGCACCTGAACAAGAAACCCGGATCGTCGGGCTCGGACAACGGCAGCGCGGGCACCAGCAACGGGAACTCGAATGATAAGGGTTCAAGCGACGATGATCGTCCCACGCTGAAGCGCCGCCAGGACGACAACTAAGTTAAGGGAAGCCGTGGCCAAATCTCCGGAATTGATCACGGTAATCTGCCCCTGCTGTGAGGCAGAGCTGCATATCGACCCGGTGACCCGCGCCGTCATCCGCCACAAAGAGCACGTCAAGCCGCCGTCTTTGGCGGACATGGAAGCCGCCGTCCAGCGCTTCAAGGGTGAGGCTAACCGGCGCGAAGACGCTTTCAAGAAATCCGTCGAGCAGCACAAAAGCCACTCCGACGTTTTGAACAAAAAGTTCGACGAGATGCTGCGCCTGGCCAAAGAGAATCCTGACGAGCCGCCGCCCAAGCGGGATATCGACTTCGATTAGCCCGCGATGCCAACTTCGACGGCACGAAGACCCAAGACAGTCGCGGAGCGTAAAGCGCGCGTGGAAAAAATCCTCGCCGGGCTCGACCGCATGTATCCGAATGTGACTTGCGCCCTGCACCACTCCAATGCGTGGGAGCTGCTGGTGGCCACGATTCTTTCGGCACAATGTACCGACAAACGCGTCAACATGGTGACTCCGGACCTGTTTCGCAAGTATCCAACCATTCAGGATTTCGCGGCCGCGAAGCAGGAGGAGCTGGCTCAGGACATCCGCTCCACCGGATTCTTCAACAACAAGGCCAAGTCGGTGATCGGGGCCGCCCGCAAGATTCTGAGCGACTTCGAAGGCGAGGTTCCGCGCGAGATCGACCAGCTCCTGAGCGTCCCGGGAGCGGCGCGCAAGACCGCCAACGTGGTCCTGGGAACGGCCTTCGGCATCGCCTCCGGCGTGGTTGTGGATACGCATGTGCAACGCATTTCCCGGCGTCTGGATCTGACCCGTTACACCGACCCGGTCAAAATCGAACAAGATCTGATGAAGGCGATTCCGCAAACGAAGTGGATTCTCTTCTCGCACCAGATGATCCATCACGGCCGGGCCCTGTGCATCGCCCGCAATCCCAAGTGCGGCGAGTGCGCGCTCAGCCCGCTGTGCTACGCCAAGGATAAGACGACTGAAGGGAGTATCCGCCAATGAGCCGTGTAAGATGCTGGACGGCCGCGACCGTAACTTCGATCGGGGTGTTCGCGGGCGCGTCATTCGCGCAAGCGCCCGCGGATGTGCAGCCGGCGTTTGAAGTCGCGGCGATCAAGCCGGTCCCCGCGATGACTCCCGCGCTGATCGCATCAGGCCAGTTCCACTCGCGAATTGACGATGCCCTGGTGGACATATCGAGCATCTCGTTAATGAACCTGATCACGATGGCTTACAAGGTCGACCAGGACTACGTCGCCGGTCCGGGTTGGCTGGCCGATCAAAACTTCGCCGTGTCGGCCAAGCTTCCCTCGGGTTCGAACAAGAGCCAAGTCCCGGCGATGCTGCAGCGGATGCTGGCGGAGCGGTTCAAGCTGGTGGTCCATCATTCCGAGAAGGTTCAGCAAATTTACCTGCTAACGGTGGGCGCGCAGGGGTTGAAGCTGAAGGAAGCGAGCGACGACGGATCCGGGATGTCCTGCCAGGGAAGACCGGGCCGTTACGTCTGCTCGCAGACGATGGCGGCGCTGGCCCAATCGCTGTCCACGCGAGCCAAGATGGCGGCACTGATCGCGCAAGCCGGAGCGCCGGCTCGGGACGATCAACGCCGCATCGACCTGCCGGTGATCGATCAGACCGGTTTGACCGGGAGGTACGATGTCGATCTGGCGTGGATCGAGGCGCTGCCCGGCGATGGCCGGGGCCGCAGCGGCGCGTTTCCAACGCAGACCTCCGCGCCCACGGCTCCCGATATTTTCAAGGCTCTGGAACAGGTCGGGCTCAAGCTGGAGCCAAGCAAGCACGCCTTCGACGCGATCGTGGTGGACCACGTCGAAAAGACTCCCACTGAAAATTGAGGTGTCGCATCACTTCGTTTTCCCGCTGTTCGACGTGAGGACAAGTGATTGCCTCGTTTCCCTTGCTCCTCGCAGAACCCAGGTCCCGTCTATTCGCTGGATCTGGCGGCTTCGCGGCGAGGCGATCAGTTGGAGGCTCTGAATTGCTCCGCGAACGAGCCGGTAATCGTGATACTCATCCAGCGCGCCGGCGCGCAGCAGAGACCATTCCGGTTCAGAGGCTGGCTGGAGGAGAGCGCACGTTACGGCGTAAGATTGCTGGCCTTTGGGCGCCGGTAATTGCGCGATCAAGTGAACGTCCTCAGGCGCCCCGATAAACGCGAGCAGGCTCCGGGCGGATTCGCCCGCCTTAGGGTCCTCTATCAGCGACCGCAGCGCGGAGCGAAACCGATCCTCGTTCAAGTTCGCGCCGCTCAATTGCGCAACTGCATGGACGTCAGCCGCGTGAACCGCCCGCTTCAGCACGTACAGGGCGCGAAACCCGCTGAAAGCAGCGCCTGCGTAACCCTCTTTGTCCGCGTTCAACTGAGTTTGACACCCGGGCGTGGGCTCTTCGTAGGCGCCGTGGAAGACACCATCCGGGCCGGTTTTAACCGTGAACAGGTGCTGCGTGCGCCTGTACGTTCCATTAGGCCGGAACTCATGACATTCGGCGACGATCAGCGCTCCGGCTACGGGATCGCCGAGGTTGTCGACGACTCGCGCCGAAAACTCGGCGCAAAGAAGGAGCGGGGCGTGCCTAAAATTACGACTGCGTATTTGGCGAAACGAGCGGCCGCCACTGCCTTGAGATTACCAGTTTTCACGTTCGCCCTAGCCTCTGCGAGCGCAAAACGAAAGGCGAGTAGCTTCGTCGCCGGTCATTCGTGGTATTTGGCGGGCGACATCGCGGAATCAAAGAACATGTCAAATATAGCCCCTTGGCGGGATTGAATGCGCAGCGCGCGTGGAGCCTCCTGATCCGGCCGCAACGTGACTTGGCCTTCGGCGGGCTCCCCCTTGTACGCGATGACATCGATCAGAAAGCTAGTTCCGGAGCCGCCATAAAACGGTTTGGAGACCTGCGCCGCATCCAACGTAGCAGCGGGGGAGCCAGCCTGGTATTGGGCAGTAGGCACGTCGAAAAGACTCTGATCGTTGACAATAATGCGGAAACGCCAATTATCCGGCTTGCGCTGCGTTCCTCGATATTGCACACTTCCCAAACGAAGCATGATCTGATCGGAGGCGTTATTCGTCGCAAGGAAGTGAAGTACAAATCCATCCTCGCCCAGTCCCACGTTCATGTCGATGGGGATGTCGCCTTTTTGATTGAGATCCCACGCTTGAGTCAAGTTACCCTCAATCCGGGTGGAGTTGTATCCGATCACGTCCAGCAGAACGCTGTCCTGAGGCTGGAGGTTCTGACGCACTCGCGGTCGCGGCGCAAGCGGTGAGAAACTCGACTCAGCCTCTATGGAATAACGCTGGGCTGGGATGGAGAGCTGCCTCTTTCCTCCTAAAAACACGTCGAATGCCCAAGGATCGGTGCCGATCGGCGCCCTGGGAACAGCGATTTTATTGAGGACAACATCTAACTGGATGGCTGTCGGTTCCGGAATTGGCGGATCCACTATGGCAGACTCGCCAGTTCCCGCGGGACCGGCTTGGATCGCGATGCCTTTCGCTAGCTCCATATTTAAAAAGGCCTCGAACGCCGCGGTGCCACCGAGAGCGGAAGTCATCGCAGCGGATTGCCGCTGACGTAGCGCGTCCAAAGCAATGTCGAATTTATGGGTGCCTGGAGTGACCGCCCGCACTTCCTTGGGGTCCGTCGGGTTAAGGACCTTGGCTTTCACGTCAACGATGCTATCGTCGCGCGAGATGCCACGGGCCGCGACCGGCGTCGCTGCCGCCGGCTGGGCGGCACGATACGCGTCGACCAACATTTTTTGTCTGGCCGCGCTCATATCCTGGACGAGACCCTCCAAACTTTCCCCGGATTCCTTTTCCTGGGCGCCTGGAACCGCTCTCGGACCGGGTGTGATGAGCCGGAGCGGACCGGAGGACGAAGAGATCGCGGCCGGGGTCGGTGCGGGGACAGTCGGCGTTCGCGCCAGATGGATTTCGCCATGAGCGATGCTTTGTTTTTCCGGCTCGGACAGTTTGATCGTGAACACGACGCCCTGAGGAATGGTCTTGGCGCCCCAGGAGAGATCGCTCGAATTTCCGAGGATCGAGGTCGCCGATCCAATGTCTAAAGTTGCTCCGTCCGGGTTCGGGAAAAAGAAGGCGAGCTTTTGCAGCGGAAGAAAATGCTGATCTTGACTGCAAAATCCTTCGTCTCCCCAATTCCGGGCCATAACCTCCCAGACATCCTCCTCCGGAGTGGTCTGAGTATGGATCGCGAGCCCCATGATGGGATGCAATTCGGCGTGGGGGCCGTGCTGAATATCGATACCAATCAGTCCGATCGCGATTGCCTCCTGGCCGCCGACGAGTGCTTGAGCCGCCGTCCAATCACCGGTATGCGCGGGATGCGCATGGACCGCGTTGCGAAACGCAACCCACCATGGCGACGTGAAATTATCGATAGTCTCGGTAGAGTCCATCTCCAGGGTTAAGCCAAAATTTCCGACGGAATGCCACTGGAAGTCGTTGCCTAGCGTAACGCCGGCCTGGTCAGGGCGGACCAAGCCGAAATCGTAGTCGTTGTCGCCAAGGTTGACGTCTATTCCCGGCACCTGCCAATCTTGAAAGTAAAGGAGGCCCGTATACGTGCCGAATCCCCAATCGACGTGTCCATGAACGCTTCCGCTGAAAAGTCCGCCCAATTGGCAGACGACATAGTTGGCAGGTTGCCCCCCACCCGGCTCGTCAACCTCCGGATGCTGTGTCGTGCAAGGTGGCGTCCCCAGGTTCAGCACATCTCCCTCATCATGAAACGCGTTGCAGAGCGTAGTGGCGTCCGGGCGCGTTCCCGGTGAAGTCACTTGAAGGCCCCATTTCGGATTCAAACCGAGGGCATTGTTGTCGACCTCGTCCCACCAGAGATCCATGGATGCCTGCGGTTTTTGTACTTCGAGGGTAGCGCTGTGCACGATCGTGAGCACGACCCAAGCGTCTCCGACGTCTTTACATTGGTCGTCAGTCCCATCATCGTGAGAGTAATAGCCGTTGTCCCCGTAGTCTCCTTCGCCGTCCTTGTAGCCGAGATGCAGGTACCAGTCGGAGGTGTCCGTTCCGGGCGCCGCGTTCAAAACCTGGACGTATGGCAAAGAGACAAAGCTCGCAATCGGGCCCCGGCGGCACCGTAGGAATTGTGATCAATCCCCGATATAGCCGATCGGCGTCGCCTCCGGTATAACGATCGGGATCGACATAGCGCTTCCAGGTCTTGCCATGTCCGCCTGTCTGTACGCAGCCGCCGGCTTGAACCGTCACCTTATCCAGTGGCTGAAAGCGAATTTCAGGATACGGCGTATCGGGCTGGTTTACTACGGGTTGGTCGATACGCCAAATGATGGTGTTAGTGTCCGGTTGCGTGTGTGAGACTACCTGCTGAGCGTTGGCCGCTGGGATCGTGCCCGCAATTCCAATGCCGAGAATGCTTGCGAGTAACTGTAGACGGTACGCAGATATATAGCCTTTAAAACGCGAGATTTCAGCCATGTGCCGTAGAATACCACAGTCGATTTGTCGACCGCAGCAGCGAGCTAAACATACGTCGCTCCGGACAAAGCGCCGCGTGGAACGACTATTTTCGCCCGGCTACGCGGCTAGGTCAGGCTATCGTGGGGCGGCTTCGCCGGTCAGGTGCAGGCCCTTGTGGATGGCGTACAGCGCCAACTCCAGACGGTCGGAAACACCCAGCTTGTCGAAGATGTTGTGCAGATGATTCTTGACCGTCTGCTCGCTGATGAACATCTTCTCGGCCATCTCTTTGTTCTTGTAGCCTTGTGCCACCAGAGCGACAATCTCCCGCTCTCGCGTGGACAAAGGACTCCGCTCGCGGCCCTTGCCGCCGCCTGCTCCGCTGCCCGAGCCTTCCAGGCCCGTGGAGAACTGGCGCATCACCGCTGCGGTGGTGTGCGAATCCAGCCAGATCTCGCCCGAGTGAACCTTCCGAATGCTCTTGACGATGAGGTCCGGCGCGGTCTGCTTCAGCACGATGCCGCTGCAACCCAGCTTCATCGCCTGCACAAACTCGTTCTTGTCTTCCGAAGCCGTCAGAACGATCACGCGCGTCCGCTTATTGGTCTGCTGGAGTGCCTGCAGTGTCGCCAGCCCGTCCAGATTGGGCATGCGCAGATCCAGCAGCAGAACGTCCGGGTCCAGTTCGCGCACCCGCTCCAGCACTTCGCGTCCGTCGCCGGCCTCGCCTACGACGTCGAAATCGTCCTCCAGAAGGAGCAGCTTCTTGAGCCCGTCGCGAACGATGGGGTGATCGTCGGCGATGAGGATGCGCACCGTCCCTTTCCTAACTTCTTTCAGGTCGGGACCGCCGCCGGATGTCCCCGTGGGATTATCCCCAAGATCACCGTTGATCGACGCTGCCATGAGACTCATAGGGCTCCTCCTTTGCGCGATTAACGGACCGCGCTTTCCAGTACCACTTCACCTATCGTCCCGATTCTAAGCGGTTCTAGTACTATCTACAATCCACACGCCCTAGGGATCGCGCCATAGAGTTCACTTACTTCCTTGCTAAGGTCGCCTTAGTTCGGAGTGCGAAAAGGGGTTATAAATCATGGGAAAACCGGGTTCGTAACTACGGACTGGAGGAGCTTTTCAGATTAGTTGGAAGGTTTAGAATAGCATAATGAGAGACTTGCGATGAAGCACGAAGCCTTAAGCAGAACGGCATATAGCGCCTGCGACGTGATTATCGCCGGTGGAGGCCCAGCCGGGCTGTCTGCCGCGGAAGTGCTCGCCGGCCGTGGGCGGTCCGTCACGGTCTTGGAACAAAACCACGAGATTGGATCGCCTATCCGTACCAGCGGCGGCAGCTTCATCGACGAGATGGAAGCTCTGGGAATCCCGGCGCGCCTGTACCATCCGATTTCGCGGGTCCGATTCCTGAGCCCCAACAATTCGGCCTGCTTTGATTATCCGGTTGCCCGATTCTGCATCCTTGATGTACGCGGGACGTTTCAATATCTCGCCGAGAGGGCGATTGCGGCGGGGGCGCGGATTCGCCTGGCGGCTCGTGCGGTGGCTCCGATCGTGGAAAACGGCTTTGTCCGCGGCGTTCGCACGAGTGAGGGGGGTATTCAAGGAGACCTGCGCTCCAACCTTGTTGTCGACGCCACCGGCTACCGCTCCGTGCTGTTGAAGCAGAGCGGCCTCGATCCAGGGTTCCGCCGCTTCGGCGTCGGCTCCGAGTACGATCTGTTTGCGCCGCATTGCGATCAACGCGAAGCCGTGCTGATTGTCGGCGGCATGGTGGCGCCTTCCGGATATGCGTGGGTGTGTCCGTGGGGCCGCGGGCGGGTTCGCGTGGGCGTGGGTGTGGTGCATCCCGATTCCAGCGAGAACCCCGAGCAGTACCTCGACCATCTGGTCTCGGAAGCGCACCGGTTCGGCGTCAACCTGAAAGGCGCGCAGCCGGTGGAGCATCACGCCGGCCTGATCCCCTCGGAGCAGTTCACGGAGCGCTTTGCGGGCGACGGCATCCTGGGTGTGGGCGACGCGGTGGGCAATGCGTCTTCCCTGCTCGGCGAAGGCATCCGCTGGGCCATTCATGCCGGCCGCATGGCTGGCGATGTAGCGGCGAAGGCGCTCGATAAGGGCGACGTCTCGCGCACGGCACTGGAACCTTTCGAGCGGCAGTGGCGCAAGCGCTTCGGTACGGACCTTCGTCTGGCGCACAAGATCAACGTGCGCATTTCCGGCTGGAGCGATCGCAAATGGGATCAGCGCACGGGACTGCTGAAGCTGCTGAGCCCGGAACAGTTCGCAGAGGCGCTGAAGACCAACCTGCGCGGGCGCTGGCTGTGGCGCTTCGCCGCGGCGCATTCGAGGGAATTGGCCGCGGGGCTGCTTTCTCCGACCGTTTAGCGCAACTCAACGGTCTGATACAATCCGAACGGCATGGACCTCCGCCAAATCGAGGTTTTCCTGGCAGTGATGGAGAACGCCACGGTCACGCAGACAGCCGAGCGGCTGCATGTATCCCCCGGCGCCGTGAGCTTGCAGTTGCAAGGCCTGGCCAAGGAACTGCGCGCGGAGCTGTTCGTCCGCAGCGGACGCCGCATCGTTCCCACGCCGCAGGCCCATCGCTTTGCCGAGCACGCCCGCGAGGTCATGAAGAAGATCCGCGAGATCGAGCAGGATTTTGTGGACACCGCGGCCGACGATGAGCGTCCTTTTCACTTCGCCTGCGGAGCCACCACGCTGATCTACCGGATGGGCGGACCTCTGCGCTCCTTGCGCAAGCGGCTCCCGCATGCCGACGTCCGTGTGACCGTCGCCGCGACCGAGCGGATCGTCGAAGGCCTGCTGAAACGGGACTTCGACCTGGGGCTGCTCTCGCTGCCGGTGACCCAGCCCAGCCTGAACATCGTGCCGCTGTTTGAGGAAGAACTGCTGGTGATTCGTCCCGTGACAAGCGGGCCGGCGCACGACCGGCGGGGAGACGGAAGCGTCGCGACGGTCCAGCCGGAGGAACTGGCCGGCGCGCGCTTTCTTCTGTTTCCCAAGGAAAGCAACATGCGGACGATGATCGACCGCTTCTTCAAGGAATTGGGGATCGCGCCGCGCGTCACCATGGAAGCCGACGACGTGGAGGCCATCAAGCGCATGGTAGAGGCCGGATTCGGTTACTCCATTCTGCCGCAATACGCGCTGGGAGGGCGCGGCCGTTCCTTTCAGAAACTGCGCGTTCCGGGGCGGCGGCTGGCGAGGCAACAGGCTCTGGCGATGCCCAAGAGCCTGTATCCACGGGCTTTGACCTTGGCGGTTGCGGAGGGAATCCAGGTGGCGTTGGGCAAACTGCCGCCAGGCAATGAGTGAGCCGGATTCCGTTGAGGCGCGCTAAACGATTCGTTCAAGAATCCACGTTTGACACGAAACCAGGGGATTTCTATAGTTCGAAATGGCATGAGGAAATTGCTACCGCTCGGCTTGGTGCCGCTATGCGTGGCGATCGCACAGGATCAGCGAAGCGTTCCGGAGCCGGTGATTCCTCAGGCGTGTGCCAGTCTCGCTGCCGGTCTTGCCTCCGAGAAGGGAAAGCTGCGCGAGGAAGACGAGCGCAAGCTCGATACGGCGCGAATTCAACAGGCTCTGGATAGCTGCCCGGCGGGCCGCGCGGTGGAGCTCAAGCCGGGTCCCGGGAATGCTTTCCTGTCCGGGCCTCTGGATCTGCGCAGGGGCGTGACGCTTCTCGTGGATGC
>Ga0070733_10003549_pt1 | contig 10626 bp, 5 predicted proteins | sample Coa_R1_9_FD_66450 | JGI IMG/M metagenome (GOLD analysis project Ga0070733, IMG submission 66450) | Surface soil microbial communities from Centralia Pennsylvania, which are recovering from an underground coalmine fire - Coalmine... | ecosystem: Environmental > Terrestrial > Soil > Unclassified ... | reverse complement strand
TCCACAGACATTTGGATCCGTCGCAGAAGTGGGGTTGGGAATCTGCACATACTTGGCGAGCCCCGTTGCATAAGCTGTGGGTTCGTCAGTCGAATTACCCGGAAAAAAGTGGGTTGTGTTGCTGACGGAAGAGACGGGGTCATCGCCCATCACAGGGGTCGGATCGATCACGTCCATCATGAATTCAAGCAGTACGGTTTCGGCCGAAGCAATCTCGGAATCGGGAATAGTGGTGGAAAACGTCGGCTTTGAAGAGAGTACGCCTAGCCGGTCGGTAAATTTCCCTTTGTAGTATGCAGTTAGATAGGCGACGAGGGTCTTATCTAAGGGTGGGCGCGCAGCTGCGCTCTGGTCCTGTCGGGCATCCGCCGGCGTCGGATTCCCCGGCAGGCCGGTGAGAGAGGCCGAGCTGACCTTCAAACTGAGATCAAAAAGTTTCTTGCTGAAATCCTTCATTTCGCCATGAGTCAATTTCATTGGAGGGCTGTTTTTACGGATGGACTCGCGCTCGTTCATCACCGCTTGCCTGTCGAATCTGCCTTGGGATGCCTGCGCTTCGAGTTGCGCTTCTGCGGACACAGACGCCAGGTAGTCGGCAAATGCGTTTGTGACTTTGTGGTCTTGAAGGCCTTGAGGGATTCTGTTGTGCACGATCGCGCGAACCCTCTCGCGATACTGTCCAAAGGTCTTAACGGATGTGACCTCCGACCTGGCAGACGGCCCGGCTTCGGGAAGCACGTAATGCAATTCGTTGCTAGTTTCTCCTTCGAGGAGCCTCGCGTTCGTCGCCTCACAGGTACCGTTCGGTGGTGCAATGATCGGGCGCATGCGGCCGAGTGGGATGGCCGTGCAACCGGCTAGCGCAACCGTCGTACACATCAGCAGCCCAATTGAAAAGCGGCGATGAGAAGGAGTTTTGCCGTCAGAGAACCAAATAGGAATGAGGCTAAATCGCATCGAACCCTCCGAGATTGCCGCGCTCGAGGCGCGTCCCTGCGACTAGAACGATAGGAAGCGCTCGTTCCCTTTTTTCCGACCAGAAAATTACACGCGAGGAGTTTTTGGGGCATCGGTTGCGGTGCTTCCGCAATCGCGATGAGCGACACCGCCTCTCGGAGTGAGCCAAGAAACATGACGTTAAAGGGAATTAACGCAATCTTAGGGTACAATTCGGCCACTTGAGGTCCGTTCCGGTGGATTATTCAGCCATTCCTGCTAACGATCTTGCGGCATTGTGCTTTGCAAGCGGCGACGAAGCGGCGTGGAATGAATTCGTTCGGCGGTTCCGTCACCTGATCGCAAGCGTAGTTATTCGGATGGCGGAGCAGTGGGGCCACGTCTCGAACCACATGGTCGATGATCTTATCCAAGAGACGTACTTGAAGCTGTACCAAGAGCGAAAGAGATTCGCGGAAAGCTTTAAGCCAATCCACCCAGACGCAATATTCGGATATTTGAAAGTTGTGACTGCAAATCTAATGCACGACCGTTTGAAGGCCAGTCATTCGCTGAAACGCGGTGAACAAGTTACCGAGGCGCTTGAGGATTCTTCAGTCCCTCGGCTTTCGAGCCGGAATGACAATTCTGAGTCTCTTGATTTGGATCGGGGTGTTCTTCTTGCTGAGATTGATGCGTGCCTGCAAGACGTTGCGTCCGGACATGAAGGCGAACGTGACCGGCAGATATTTTGGCTTTACTACCGGGTGGGGCTTTCCTCACGTGCGATTGCTGCGCTTCCAACGACTCGACTAACGACGAAAGGAGTCGAGAGTACAGTCTTTCGGCTGAGTCACGCGATCCGGGAGCGTCTAGTAAGAAGGCACAACGCCAGAAAAAGTTCCGAAGCAGCGGACAAAGGGAAAATGTCAGCCGAATCGTTATGAATAGGAGCAAGCGGAAGTGACCCAAGACGAGCAACACCTGAGTGTCCAGCAGGTCGAGGCGCTCCTCAAAGCTCAACGCGGCGAAGTGGGCGTGACAGGCGGTTTAACGGGGCGGGACGCAGCGAGCCACCATCTGGAGAACTGTGGGCAGTGCCAGAAAATGGTCGCCATGTACAGGGATTCCGAACCGTTTTTCGATGCGCTTCGCCAATCCGGGAAAGGCGACAGGACCCCAGATTGCCCATCGCAAACCGAAGTATTGGAACTGGCGGCTGGAGTTAGTGCGGAAAGGGAGTCAAAGCGATTGCTGTCGCACGTAACGCAATGTGATTTCTGTGGACCGCTCTTTCGCCGGGCGTGCGCGGATTTCTCCGCAGAAGCGTCGGACGACGAAAAGCTGCGGATAGCAAAGCTTGAGAGCGCAAAGCCTGAATGGCAGCGAAAACTGGTTCGCGAAATGAATAGATTAACGGATGCCAGTCCCAGATCCGGCTTGGAAAGGGAATTGCGTAAAGGACGGTACGTTAAGTGGGTGCCAGCCTTCGTCGGCTTGGCGGCGGTCACGTGCTTCGCAATATGGGTAGGATTCTACTGGTTCGGAGCTTCAAACGTCAGTCGTCTTCTCGCCCGGGCATACAGCGAGAATCGAACTATGGACTTGAGATATCCGGGTGCGAAATACGCCCGGATCCGGCAGGAACGGGGAGCAGGTGACTCAGCCATCGACCGCCCGCAGGCTTTGCTGGATGCAAATGCGCTTATCGCGCGGGGACTTAAGACGTATCCCAACGACCCGACCTGGCTTCAAGCCAAAGGACGCGCAGACCTACTCGAATTTCATTACGAACCTGCTCTTGAGTCCCTTCAGAAAGCGCTGACCTCGCGCCCGGATTCTGCGGATTTGGAAATCGACCTGGCTGCTGCTTACTTCCAAAGAGCAGAAGCAAATCCAGATCGGAAGATCGACTACGGTTTCGCTGTTCAGCATCTCAGCGTAGCTCTACAGAAAAGGAAGGACGACCTCGTCGCATTATTCAACCGGGCAGTAATTGAGGACAAGCTGCAGCTTTACGACCCGGCTATCCAAGATTGGCAGCAATATCTTCGACTGGACCCGTTTGGACCATGGGCTGAGGAGGCCCGCACACGGTTGCAAGAGGTTCAAAAAAAGAAAGAAAGCAAGCAGGCGAGTTTGAATGAGTCGCTGTTGAATATACATGATGTAGCTGCGCTCGGTTCGGAGGTCGAAAGCATTCGGGAACTCGACGGCAGGGTTGAGGACTACTTGCACAACGCGGTCACTGAATGGCTCCCCGAGGCCTACGCAGCTCCGGTCGTGACGAAGCAAAGGCGTGAGGCAAATGCGGCTCTCCTGCAGTTGAGTCGAATTCTGAAAGACAAGCATGAGGATCGGTGGTTAGCAGACCTCCTTTTGGAACCACATAAGACATCCTTTGCTGCGGCGGTGAAAGCTTTGGCGCTTGCGGTCGTTGCAAACGACAACGGCGACTACGCTGCCGGTGATAAGTCCGCGCGCCAAGCCGTAGCGCATTTCCATTCGAGTGGAAATACGGCGGGCGAACTCAGGGCACGAGCGGAGGAAGTGTACTCCGCACACTTGCTGTATCAAGGAAACGAGTGCGTCCGTCTTGTCCGAGAGGCGAAAGCAAAGTTGACGGGGTTGAGTTACGCCTGGTTGGACGCCGAAATGAGTTTAGAAGCGGCTAATTGTGACGACCTCGTGGGCGATTTGGGGTTGGCTCGAGAAGAAATTGACGTCGGAACACGACTTGCTGAAGCCCGCGGCTATCCTAGCCTGTTCTTGCGCGGACTTGGTTTTCAGGCAGATGCGGCGGGCTTCTTCGGGAACGCGCAGCTAGGATTTTCGCTCGCGTGCAGAGGATTGCAAGTTTTTTGGACGACGAAGGTCGATTTGATGAAGGGTTACAACCTTTATACCGACTTGGATACGGCGGCAGACGTGGTTCGACTCCCGAATCTGCAGGTTGCTCTTTGGCACCAGGCTACGGACCTCATTGATCTTCATTCCGATCTCGTGCTTCGGGCGATGGCCCATCGGTGGTTTGCAAACTCGGCTTATCTGGCAAACATGCCGGATCTAGCGGCCGAGGAGTACGGCAAAGCCAGCACTCTATTTGGATCCGCTCCGCGAACGCCGGCAACGGAACGAGGTCAACTGGACGCTGATATTTGGTTGGCCGGGCTTGAGGTCCGCAAGGGGGAGCTAAGCAAGGCTGCGAGCGTTTTGGACGGGGTTGGCGACGCTCTCGCTAAATCTCCAAGTTTTCAGCCCGAAATCGGATACTACTCCGCCAGAGCTGAACTGAGCCTTCAAGAACAAAACGGTGAGGCGGTGGAATCGGCGCTTCGGTCAGCCATTTATCTTTCAGAGGAAGCGCTGAAATCGCTTCCTTCCTCCGATGCTCGAAGGGAATGGGCCGTACAGTCCGATCACGCGTATCGCAACCTCGTTGCCTGGAGGCTTCATGAGGGCAAGCAAACGGAGGCACTGGAGTTCTGGGAGTGGTACAAGGGCGCGGCGCTAAGAATTCCTTTTCGGAAAGTCGCTACTAAGCGAGACGACGAAGTGCAAGACGTGCGGAAAGCGCCGTTACTGCAGCCGCCGGCCGTGGTTAGAACGCGCCTACCGGAACTCCAAAACGTAACAATTGTGACCTATGCAGTGTTTCCGAGGCAGACGTCTGTGTGGGTCTACGATGATCGCGGGATTTTCCAAGCATGGATTGACGAGCCGATTGAAGAATTGAGGACCAGGGCGTCCCAATTTAAAGCGCTTTGTTCAACTCCAACCTCTGATTTGGAAGTACTCCGGTCAAATGCAAAAGCCCTCTATGAGGTTTTGATAGGGCCGATTGAGCGACGATTGGTTCCCGGGCGAACTTTGGTATTCGAACTAGATGATGTCCTTGCATCGATTCCGATTGAGGTTCTCATTAACGGAGACGGCCTGTATCTCGCTCAACGCGGAGCGGTGGTTGTCGCTTCGGCAGGACTTTACGAGACACTGCACCTACGCCAACGACAACCGATTACTAGGGATTCTCGGGCGCTTGTTGTGAGCGTAGCCGCCCCGGCTGAGCAAGGTGTCATTCCGTTGGCGAATGCAGGAGTCGAAGCCGAGGCGGTGGCTGACAATTTTCGGCGCGTACTTTTGCTTCAAGGGTCTGAAGCCACGACGAAGGTCATTCGACATGACATCTCAAACGCTTCGGTCTTCCATTTTACGGGCCATGCCGTAGCACTACCGGGCAGGAAAGGACTCCTTCTTGCTGAGTACGATCAACAGGCCGGAAGAGCCCGGCTGATTGATGCTCACACTTTTGGGGAAACGGAAATCGTGACCCTACAACTGGCGGTGCTCTCGAGCTGTCGCGCGGGAGGAGAAAGTGCGGGGGATGGTTCCGGAAATGAAAGTTTGGTCGAAATGCTTCTTCGCTCGGGCGTCCCTCACGTCATCGCAGCGCGGTGGGAGTCAGACTCCAGCGAGACAGCGTTCTTCATGCGGCAGTTCTATTCCACACTTATGGCAGGAAATAGCGTGCCGATGTCGGTACATGCGGCACAACTTGGCATGTTGGCTCGAACAACTTCCGTCCATCCATTCTATTGGGCTGCATTCGAAGTTCAGGGATTTTTCGCTTGATATCCGAAAGGAGTTCTCAATGAAAAAGCAATTGTTATACGTTTTGGTGCTTTGTGCCGTCATCGGATTGTGTCCTTCCCCAGGCCTGGCCCAGCGAATGGATGTGGATATCGAGGGACCCTGGATACTTTATTTGGATTCCGGATTCCCGGACCAGGCTGGATCGTCAAAAACCGTCCTCGTAGCAATCGCTCCTAAAGTGCCAGGTCACTATTATCCGACCTTCAGTGCAGGTACCGGCGGCGCGGTAAAAAACCTGGGTATCTATTGCGTCGGATTCGGCGCAGGCGCATCGCTCCCGGCATGCACTCCCAATAACTTAAACACATGGGCATGGAGCACATACATGCAACCGGCCCCGGAAATCGTTAAGAAACCCGCCTCGTTCGATTGGAGAACGTTGGCCAGTCCTGCATACGTATTCATTTTCCCGGTACCAGATTCGATTAGCTCCGATGGGCTGTACATGGCCACTTTTCAATCGACGTTTCCGACGAAGGGATCCCCGAACACAACAACGGAAAGCGGCCCTCGCAGCATTGGCATTCAACTGCACTACGTCAATGGTCCCGGTTCGGTGGCTCTGTTGCCATGCTCGGGCACGCCGAGCGCCAGCAATTGCGCTGGCCTGCCAAGTCTCAATCAGCAAAACTCCGGCACGGTACGATTGCACGTCAAAAGCATAGATAGTCCAATGGCCGAGGATAGCTGCGAGCACCATGTTCGTCGCGCTTACCACAAGATGCTGATGCTGGTAGACCCGCCACTCTCCGTCAATCAGTCCCGAGCCTACATCAATGAGGACACCTACGACGATACTTGTTCCCCTTGCGATCCGCAGCAGGACTCAATCTCCCCGGATTGTGACAGTCTAAGCCCGACACTGATGGCCACAACAGACGTGCCTGAAAGTTTGAGCAGGATTGTGGCGTTGATGGACGGACTGAATCTTGCTCCGAAACAAGCAGAACAGCTCCAACTGTCGGCATTGAAAACACAGTCCGAAAATGTATCGGGAAGATCTCCGGACCAAAACGACTTGATGAGTCTCAAGAAAACCTTGTTGAAATCAGAAAAGGGAATTCAAAGAGTACTCGACGACGACCGAGCTAGAGATTCGATCACCGGGAAGCAGCCGGCTCAAAAGGCTGCTCTTTCACGTGTAGCTCTGAGAGTTGGACTAGAAAGTGCGGAATCTCAGGAGGAGGCTCTAACTGGTGTTACCGATGTAGACATGATGCTAGCTATCAGCGGGAAGGACTGCCGGGCCGTCATCATGTTGGTTCAATAGGTCTGTGCTCGACAACGAGTTTGCTGGTCGTTGACCAAGCAGTCGCCTTCACGACATCAAGAACGACGTTGGAGCAATGATGCTTGAGTCGCGAATCGCGTCATAGAATTGGCTGAAATGCGCGTCTCAACCGTTTTCAGCGGCAGCATTGAAATCAGAACCCACCGAATAAGGACCCTCGTAAAAATACCCGCTTCCTTTTGAAGGGTTCCTCCTTTGTTTGACGTTTCTGTAGATAAGAATCCGCCCGACGTAACCGGAAGGTTGGTCCTGTCGCGTGAACTGCGCGAGGACTACTGAACCGTTCGTCGTCGCGTTCTTATGTAAATCCGTTTGAGCGCCAAGCGGCGAACGGTGCATAAGAGGGTGGATCGTATCGTTTAATTCAAAGGAGGGATTCCAAAATGATTAGATTGTCGGTTCGACTAGTAGTCCCAATGCTCGTGTTGGTTTTCGCGGCGCTCTTCGTGAGAGGCACGCCTGGAAGCTTCACGGGACCGCCTGACAGCACGTTTAAGCATGCGGAACCAAAGCTCTACATGGAAAGACAGGCGGGCACATCCGGGGACACGGTTGTAAAGGAAGCAAGATTTGTTCCAGATCCTGGTTATACGATCGACACCAGCTATCACCAGCCAGCGCCTGTGAAATTTGCCGGTGGCGATCACGATGTCGCTGACAGCCCACTCAAGGTCACGGATATTCCAGCTGCGGTTTTCCTGCAGCCAGGAGGAGGATGGTATTGGTCGATTCAACCTCCACTGAAACTCTATGTCGACGTAAATGATTTTGGGCCTGATGGGAGGCCTACTGCCTACACATTTAGTGCGAGGTTATATTGCGGACCGGAGCCGCACCCTGGTCCCGGTTGCAACGCCAACATGGATGTGTGGATTAAGCAGAAGCCCATCAAAGGCAAGTAGCAATTTCTGATATACGAACGTCAGGGACCAGTCGATGAAGAGGGCTGCGCATATCAGCCCTCTTCGTGTCAGCGAACTCGATTGTCGGGACAAATGCAATGTAAAAGGACGACGAAGATCACAAGAGAAAAAAGAGACGCGGGTGAAAACCGCGGTTGTCGCAATTTGGCTCAAACGGCAGCGAGTCGTTCTGACGTTTAATCCGTGAATGGCAGTGGGTCCGCGCCGGTTGGAAAACCGTTGGTCTTAATTTAGTTAGAATTCAGCGCCCTTGCAATTGACGTTAGGACGGCAAGTCGAACAAAATCGACTCAACTTCTCTATAGCGGGCCACGATGATATTGGCGTATTGCGCTTCGCGGGAGTCTGGAGGAAAACTGCCCGTATCTAGAGGTGTTTCGCGAAGTGGAATAATCGGCTTCCTTTCTACAACGGCATCGGCGATTGTTTCGAGTTTCTTGGCCAGCGTCTCGCGAATCTTCAGCATTTTCTCGTGAGTTGCCGGATCGCGATTCTGATTCCGCTCGAGCACAGCCAACTCGTTCCAGAACAAAGAACCTGAGGCGAGCGCTGCCCGGAGGACGGTTTCGCCGGCAGCTTTGTGGGCTTCGTGGTTGACACCGAATTCGTAAAGTAGGGCTTCACGCAGATTTCGAATTTCGGCAATCCCGGCGCTCACATGGTGCCGCAATCCGTCGATCCGGGAACTGAGGTCGGAGGATTGCACTTGCGTGGCGTTCACTGAAAGCATTTGAGCCTCTTGGCGCAGGACCGATGCGAGAGCCTGGCGCATTGTTGAGATTGTCCTAACCGGCCATATTTGATCGAAGACGAACCACATGATGATGAGTGCCAGCACGATTCCAACGAGTCGGTCGCGTGCGGGTGCGAGTTCCATTGGAGCCTTCGACGTGGCAAGCGTTACCGTAAAGAAGGAGAACGCAATCTGGAGGCCGACGTAGCCAAACTTACGACCGGCAGCGTTCCACGCCGCGACGAATGTGATGGGGGCAACGAGGGCGCAGAGCGCAGTGATGGAATCCATCTGTGGAAAGAGGAACACGATCGAGCCTAGGCCCAAGATAAGCCCGCCGATGATCGCGCCGGCCAGCCTGTGCGCCAACTTCTGCTTCATCGCTCCCGTTGTCGTCAGGCCGGAGACCAGAACTGTCGTGACCGCCGTGGAGATTTGAGGATAATCGAGCGCGTGGTACAGGATGTAACAGAGAGTCGCGCAGAAACTTATCTTTAAACCGAAGGCCAAGGTGCTTATGGCCTTCAGCGCACCCGGAACGAAGAAGGGGACCTTGTTCGCCGGAAGGAAGATTAATCTTTCGTCACTCGAATCGCCGGTACGAACCGGCATCGCCATGATCGCTTCCAACGTTTCTTCCACAAGTCGCAAGGCCGGGACATCCGAGCGCAAGTTTCGAGAAAGATTCTGCCCTGACTCGAAGGTTTTTCCGAGTTCCCCGCAGCGGTCGGCGACCCATTCGCAACGCTGACGAAGTTGCAGGTCGGCATTGGTAAGATGCGTGGCCCCGAAAGCAGCAGAGACGTCGACTAATTCGGCAAGCATGGTGATGCGAACCCGCATGCCCACGGGGAGATCCTTCGGATTGAGATTGCGCTGAACGATGGCGTGATAAAGCGCCTGCATATCACGCTGTCCGGCCCACGCCAGACGCTCAACCTGCGTGTAGGCTGCGGACAAATCGTCGGACGGCGCGGCGACGGCACAGGCGCGAAACATCGTTTCGAGCGCCTTATAACGGACTGCGATTTGTTCCCGTAGCCGAGCAACAGCACTTCGGCTTGCAAACAAGTACTCAACCAAAATGGCGCAACCTTGGGCCAATGCCGTACCGCCGAGGAGGAAAAGAGAAGTTTTGACCGTTCTGTCCGGAGAGCTGTGGTTTTCCCAGAGCGCGATCACCGTTACGTATAAGAATCCGAGAGTCGGAGCGAGGGGGGCTAAAGTACTGGCCTGCGTCAGTAGGCCGGCAACAAAAGTGACGACGGCCACGCTGAGAAGACGAATCAAGGGGTTGTTGTCCGTGCCAACCACGAGAACAAGCGATATCAATATGGCGACACATGTAATGACAAGCGCAAGGACAGAGGAGCGCAGCGAGATCGTAGGAGACTCACGGCCGACAATAAAGATCGTGTAAAGGGGGAGGCTGACAAACGGGATTTGGAGCGCGAGGAGCAGAATAAGAGCCAAGAGGACAGCTACGACGACGCGCACGGAACTTGCGAGCCGTCCGGGCGTCGGCTGCAAGTCTTCCCAGAGCCACTTATACCACTGGCTGATTGATGGAATAGAAGTGCCGAGCAAACTTACCTCACGACGGTAACCGCAGTGGCACCGAGGCGAAAGAGCACAGGATCGGGATCCGTGACTCTAACGCGCACCGGAAATCGCGAGGAGAGGTGGACCCAATTCAAGGTACGTTCGATTTGAGGCAGGCCCGCCTGAACCGCCCCATCTTCCGGAAACACACCATAGCCGATGCTTTCGACGACTCCGTGGAATTTGCGGTCCGGGTGCCCCATCAGAAAAACATCGACTGAAGAACCGATGCGAATGTGTTTGAGCTTGGACTCGCGATAATTCGCGACGACATACCAAACAGTGGTGTCTATAAGGGTAAACATCGGGGCGCCGGGACGGGCATAGGCACCCAAAGAAATGTTCATGTTCGTGACATAAGCGTCGAACGGCGCAACCACACGGCAGCGCTCAAGGTCCAATCGTGCTTGGTTAACCCGCGACGCTCTGCCGGACCTTTGCGAGATGAGAGTGTCGAGAGTGTCGACGTTGTGGATAGCTTGGCCGAG
>Ga0070733_10003547_pt1 | contig 10627 bp, 4 predicted proteins | sample Coa_R1_9_FD_66450 | JGI IMG/M metagenome (GOLD analysis project Ga0070733, IMG submission 66450) | Surface soil microbial communities from Centralia Pennsylvania, which are recovering from an underground coalmine fire - Coalmine... | ecosystem: Environmental > Terrestrial > Soil > Unclassified ... | reverse complement strand
TTTCGTCCCTTCAACTTCCAATGGAAGATATTCGCCTTCGTCGAAAAGACTGGGCCGCTGCCGGCGCAAGCACAGAGTTTTCCAGATCACGTACAACTTGATCCGACCGCTTTCTGGAGTCTCCAGCAATTGATCTACGATCGAGGCAACGTTCGACGATTGGGAAATATTCTGGAATATCTCTTGACGGATGGCGTAGTCGACGGGACGCCGGTTGTCCGGGTCGACAAGGCTGAAATCCCACAACTCGCTGCCTTGATAAATGTCGGGCACGCCCGGGCACGTAAGCTTGAGAAGCGTTTGCGCAAGACTGTTCCAAAGGCCAATGCGCGCGATCCGTTGTTGGAGGGGCAGGAAATCGTTGAGGAAACGGTTTTGAGCTCCCGGCGTTAGTAATGTCCGGACGAATGCTGTAACAGCAGTTTCGTATTCAGCGTTTCGATTGATCCAACTGGTATTTTGCTTGGCCTCGCGGATCGCCTTGAGCATGTAGTTTTCTATGCGCTCACGGAAAGTTTGCGAGGTTGCTTCGTCGAGAGACTGTGATGGCCAGGCACCCAGCAAGGTTTGATAGAGCAGGTATTCATCATTCGGCGAGGGAGCGGGGCGGCCGTTGACCCGGCGCTTATGGTTGCGATTGAAGCGCTTCCATTCCCGAACCCGAATCCTCCACAGTCCCGATAACTCCGAGAGCACATTGATTCGCGCACGCACGTCCTCGGCGCGCTTCGAATCGTGCGTGCTGGTAGTCAGCATGGTATGAGGCCAACAGCGAAAGCGATCCTGGTTCGCGAGATGAAACTCAGGCGCTGTAGTTCCAAAGCGGTGCAGATCGCTGCCGACTTCATTTAAAGACACGAGGCGATGATATCTGTAGAAAGCCGTGTCTTCGAGGCCCTTGGCCATTACCGGACCGCTGAACTGCTGAAATTTCATTGCGAAAGTTGTGACTGCGTTCCGGTAAGCGGGATCGTGTCCTTCGGCAATGCTGGTCAGAAGCACTTCACTCGCGAAATCGAAGATGCTGGTATCAGCGGCCGGACTTCTCCATTTAGCCGCCGCGACGGCGCTGCGAATGTAGCGCACATCTTTATCCGAAACTTCATTGGCAGTGACGTAAGTGCGGTAGACCGGGAAGCAGGCGACCACCTCCGCCAGAGCATCGCGCAGGCTGTTGAGCGTAAAGTCGCAGGTACGCCGTTTTGACAGGGCGATTCGAGTGAGTTGATTGGCAAGTACGTTTAATTCGCTGGCCAGCGCGACCTGCATGATCAAAATCCGGCAACTGTAGGCAAGATCATCAACGTCGACTTCGTCATCGACGAAGTTTCGATAAGCGCGTTCCATGGGCAGGGCGGCTGCGATATCAACGAACAGTCCGTTGACCAGATTTGCAAAGTCGTATCCTGTGGTGCCGCAGACCGGCCACTCGTCCGGCAATCGTTCTGCGCCCGAGAGGATCTTCTCGATGACCACATAGTGTGCTTCGTTCCCGGAGGTTTGCGTTGCATCCGCGATGGCGCGATTGAGTCGGTCGAAGTATTGACGCGGATCGTACAGGCCGTCAGGGTGGTCGATGCGCAAACCATTCACTTTGCCTTCGGCCATCAGGCGAAGAACCAGGCGATGGGTAGCTTCGAAAACCACCTCGTTCTCCATGCAAATGCCCGCAAGATCGTTCGAGTCGAAAAAGCGCCGGTAGTTGATATCGTCCGAGGCCACCCTCCAATTCGCCAGCCGGAAGGCCTGTGCCTTGATAAGTTCGTGCAGTTCTTCGAAGCTCGGGGGATCAGCAGGTGTTCCGTTCATCAGACTGACGGCCGCTTGGATGCAGTCCACGATCTCAGTAGATCGCGTACACAATTCCGCCAGACGCCGCTTGTTGATTTCCTTATCGCGATTGCGTTCAGCAATGCGCTCGGCGCCGGTCTCGTACCTCGCAGGTAAATGGCTGAAAGCCGTGATCAAACTCTGAAACTCCAGAAGGTCTGGACCTTGCTCGCCGACCTTCGCCGCGAGTTTGTCCGTGCAATGCTGCAGGATGCGAGGATACTCGCGAGGATCGACGGGGAAACGATGATCGTGGTACGAAATGTCGAACTCGCCTCGCTCAGGGCGAAAGACGAGTTTCAATTCGCCACTTTCCAGCACGACCCCATAATGATCATGAAGAACTGGCACGAGCACTTTTCCGTAAAGTTCGTCTTTTATCGGATGCCAGTCAATATCGAAAAAGCTCGCATAGACGGAGGATTCGCCATTCTCGAGAACGTCCAGCCACCACGCATTGTCGCTGCCCATGACTCCCATGTGGTTGGGGACGATGTCGAGGATCAATCCCATGCCATGCTCGTGCAGGGTGCTTACAAAGCGGTCAAAGTCTTCGGGGCTACCGATTTCAGGGTTCAGCGAATTGTGATCGACGATGTCGTATCCGTGCATGCTGCCGGGGCGCGCCTTTAAGCACGGAGAAACATAGCAATGACTAATGCCGAGCGTAGCGAGATAGGGGACGATCGCGGTTGCTTGCGCGAACGTGAAATCGCGATTCAGTTGCAGGCGATAGGTTGCGCGCGGGATGGGCGAGCATTGCTTCATCTTGAAAACCATACTACCGACAAAGGGGGCAGCATACCTTGCGCGAGCGCGTCAGCGCTCAGTTCGTCGCTGGCATAGATCACATTCGAATCTGAAGGAAGCGAGACGGAAAGGGAATCGTTTCCAAGGTTGGCCGTCAGAATAAGTTCTTCCGCTCGGTTCGGAAATTTCCAACGCACAGTAAGGCTTCGCTCACTATGGAGTTCGCAGTCCGCATCGACGACGCAGCCGGTAAGAAGGCGCGGGACGATGTGCTGGCACCGGAGTCTTAATAAATTGCGGTAGAAACGCAGCCAGTCTTGATGGCTTGATTGCGCAAGAACGTCCCATTTGAGCAGAGAGTCGTCAAAGGTCGAAAGAGCATTGGGATCGGGGATGCGTTCGCGTTGAGCGGGGTCATTAAACCGGGCGAAACGAGCGAACTCGTTTCGCCGTCCCTCTGTTACTGCTGCAGCGAGATCCTTTTCGAAATCGCAGAAAAACAGAAATGGTGTTTCAGTTCCGAACTCTTCACCCATAAAAAGCAACGGTGGCGAAGGCGCGAGAAGAATCATCGCCATCGCCGCGCGTACGGCGCGGGGATCTGCAATATTAACGATCCGCTCTCCGAACGCCCGGTTTCCGATTTGGTCATGATTCTGCAGGAACGAGACAAACGCAGAAGGCGGCAAGCCGACGGTGGGTTCACCACGGGTTTCACCGTTGCGGTGAAGGGAAACCTCACCCTGATATGCGAACCCTTCGATCAGGCAACGGCCCAACTGATCAAGAGCACGTTCGGAATAGTCCATATAGTAGCCATCGCCTTCACCGGTAATCAGTACGTGCAAGGCGTGGTGGACATCGTCATTCCACTGGGCCGTGTACCACTTCGGCTGGCAGTGTTCTCCACGTTGAAGGTAACGGGCTTGGTTGCGGTCGTTTTCCAGGATGAGGTGGACGTGGCGATCGAGTTCGATCGCAGTACGGACCGCGTCCGCAAGCTCTGTGAGAATGTGGGGCGTCGAGTCGTCGATAATGGCGTGAACCGCGTCCAGCCGCAGGCCATCAAAATGATATTCAGTCAGCCAGTAGAGCGCATTGTCGATGAAGAAATCACGGACCACTCGGCATTCTGGACCATCGAAGTTGATGCCGTCTCCCCAAGGCGTGCGGTGCCGATCGGTAAAGAATTGTGGCGCGTAAGACCTGAGGTAATTTCCCTCGGGGCCAAAATGGTTATAGACGACATCCAGCAAAACCATGATGCCGCGGTCATGGGCGCTTTGGACCAACTCTTTCAAATCTTCCGGCCGTCCGTAAACGCTATCGGGAGCGAATAGAAGGACGCCGTCGTAACCCCAATTGCGTCGGCCCGGGAAGTCGGCAATCGGCATCAACTCCACCGCGGTAATTCCAAGATCGGCGAGATAGTCAAGCCGCTCGCGCACGGCGGAGAATGTTCCAGCTGACGAAAAAGATCCGACGTGCAGTTCGTAGATGACGGCTTCTTCCCATCGGCGGCCACGCCAGGCGTTATCGCGCCAATCGAAGGCATCAGGTTGGACTACTTCGCTAGGCCCATGCACATCATGCGGCTGAAACCGGGAGGCCGGATCAGGCACTTCTTGCTCTCCGTTGATGCGGAAATGATATTGAGTTCCGGGTCTGGCCACGTCCGTGATCAGCTCGAACCAGCCTTCGTCGCGGCGCTCGAGAGGAATCTGCGCGGAGGTGCCAGCGAGGCAAAGGTCGACCTGACGGGCTGCGGGCGCCCACAACCGAAAGCGCACGCTTCCATCGTCGCGATATTCGGCGCCGAATGGCATGTTATAGCGACGCTTCACTCGACTCTTCCTTTTTGCCGTTTCCCCGCCGTTCAAGCAAGACGACCATCGACCGCGCCTGCAGAGGATAAGGTGCGCCGCCGTCGTAGGTTTCGACGGAGCGCAAACCCGCTTCGCGGGAGGTATCCATCCACGCGGTCCAACGGGTGCCGGGACGGAAGGAAGGCAAGGCGAAATGCACATCTTCGTGATACGCGTTGAGAAGAACGAGGAAGTTCTCGTCGCCGAGTTTTCGTCCGCGCTCATCGGTCTCATCTAAGCCCTGACCCGAAAGAAACATTCCCAAACAGTGAAGCGAGCCGTCGCGCCACTCGTCCTCAGTGATCTCGTGGCCCACGGGATTAAGCCAGAGCACATCCTTTACGTTTGCACCTTTGATTGGACGTCCCTGAAAGAATCTTTTCCGACGGAACACGGGATGGCGCTTGCGCAAATTAATCATGCGCTGAACGAATGCGAGCAAGTCGCGATCCTGCGGCTGCAAATTCCAATTCAGCCAGCTGATGGAATTATCCTGGCAGTAGGCATTGTTGTTTCCCATCTGCGTGTGCCCGATTGCATCTCCCGCATACAGCATTGGCACTCCCTGGGACAGAAGTAACGTCGCCAGCAGATTCCGCTTTTGCTTGGCGCGCAGTGCCTGAATATTAGGATCGTCGGTAGGACCTTCAACCCCGCAATTCCAGCTGCGATTGTCGTTGTTGCCGTCGCGATTGTCTTCGCCGTTGGCCTCGTTGTGTTTTTCGTTGTAACTGACCAAATCCTGCAAAGTGAACCCGTCATGCGCGGTGATAAAATTCACGCTGGCATAAGGACGTCGTCCGCTGTGTGCGTAGAGATCGCTGGATCCTGTGATGCGATAAGCCAGATCCCCCACGACTCCTCCGTCGCCCTTCCAATAAGAGCGCACCGTATTGCGGTAGCGATCGTTCCACTCCGCCCAGCCCACGGGGAAATTTCCAACCTGATAGCCTCCTTCGCCGAGGTCCCACGGTTCGGCAATCAGCTTCACCTGAGAGAGCACGGGATCCTGGTGAATGATGTCGAGGAACGCCCCCAGGCGATCGACCTCATGAAGTTCGCGAGCGAGAGCGGCAGCGAGGTCGAAGCGAAAGCCGTCCACGTGCATATCGAGAACCCAGTAGCGCAGGCTATCCATGATGAGCTGCAGCACACGCGGATGCTGCATGTTCAGCGTGTTCCCGGTGCCAGTGTAATCCGTGTAGTAACGCGGATTGTCGGGCGCGAGGCGGTAGTAGGTGCTATTGTCGATGCCTTTCAACGAGAGCGTGGGCCCAAGTTGATTGCCTTCGGCAGTGTGGTTGTAGACAACATCGAGAATCACCTCGAGACCTGCCGAATGCAGAGTCTTGACCATGGTCTTGAATTCGCGGATGGACTGAGTAGACATATACCGCGGCTCGAGCGCAAGAAATCCGATGGAGTTATAGCCCCAATAGTTGCGCAGACCTCGCTCCACAAGTTGACGATCGTCGACGAACGCGTGAACCGGCATGAGTTCGACCGAGGTCATTCCCAGGCGAGTTAGGTATTCAATAACGGGAGCTGTGGCCAGACCTGCATACGTCCCGCGCAACTGGGAGGGAACGTCGGGATGGGACATGGTGAATCCTTTAACGTGAAGCTCGTAGATGATGGTCTCGTGCCAGGGAATTCGGGGTGGGGCATCCGCTCCCCAGGTGAAGGCGGAGTCGATCACGCGGTTCTTGGGCATTCCCGAAGCGTCATCGCGCCGGTCGAAAGACAAATCTTCTTGCTTGTGTCCGACTCTGTATCCAAACTGTGAGTCGCTCCAACGGATGGCTCCCTGGATCTGCTTGCCATATGGATCGAGTAGAAGTTTGTGATGATTAAATCGATGTCCTTGCTGCGGCGCGTAGGGGCCAAATACTCGGTACCCGTACAATTGGCCGGGACGCACCTCTGGTAAATAGCCATGCCAGACCATGTCTGTCTGCTCGGGAAGCGGAACGCGGAGGATCTCACGTTTGCCGGTAATGTCGAACAGGCAAAGTTCGACTTTCTCAGCGTGCTCCGAGTAAAGAGCGAAGTTCACCCCCTCGCCGTCCCAGGTGGATCCCAAGGGATAAGGCCGGCCGGGCCAGACAATGGGCTGTGTTTGAGGGCTCATGAACTTGGGTTCCTCTGTCGGACGCTATTGCGAGTTTGTAACACCAGTCTCTTAGTCCATCCCGCCGCTCCTGCGCCGATCACGATGCATCGGGGATGTTCGACATGAGAGATTGCCAGGGAACAAGAGATCGCTATTCGACAGCGGAACGCGTCGATCTCCAAGTGAGCTTGCTAAAAACAGGGATCACTCATAGCTCGACATTAATTTAATCATGCTACTCTCACTGGGGGCGACTGAACATCTTGGATGAATCTCAAGCGCAAAGGTTGTGAGCCGGCGGCAATGGATGCCCGGTCTGCTTCAGTCGGCCTCATGGTCTTTGTGGCCAAAGTCTGAACCGAAATGAGGTTCTGACTTTGTACCAGTGACCTTCACCGGAAGCTCGGTTCCAGCGCCGTTCTTGCTAAAAAAAGGATCCGCTGGCTTGAGAAGAATCGACTTCCATCCGGTCATCATATGGGAGAGCTTTGCATCCAGGCGTGCTTTGCCGTGGAAGTCGAATTGGTTTCCGTCCAGGCTGTACTTTCCGGTCAGGTTCACCTGGGTCCCCGGAATGTTGAATTGCAATTGAGAAAAGTTAATAACACCGTCCTCTAGATTAAACACGCCGCTCAAGTTGGAGTTCACGTCTTCACTCACATGTTCCTTGGCCAGTTTTGGTTTCCCTTGACTGCGCAGGCTGAGCGCGTCGATTTTGTCCTGGATCTTCTCGTTGGCAAAATGTGCCTCCGTCACTTCGAAGCGGCCTGCCAGCTTTAGCCGATCGGACAGGACGAGATCTCCGGGTGGGAGATCAAAGTTGGTCTTTAACCTCACTACACCGGTCATCACCGGTGGATCGGTTCGTACGGCTAGTTTCAGCAGGTCTTCAATTCTCCCCTTTGCAATCGTGACATCGAGCTGTACGCGATGCCCATTCGGTTCTTTCATCCGTACTACCGAACCCTTTGCCACCAACCACGTACTTAGAATCTCCGCTTTTACTGGCTGCAGGTAGGTATCTCCGTTGGTCCCGTCAACAATAGCGTGAAAGTCCGTACGCAGCGGGACGGGCCGCCCGCTAATCGCAATGCGAAAGTCGGGTGTGTCTGTGGTGCCGTTCACAACTATATTGTCCAAGCTACCCGCGTATTGCCCGGTCGATGAGAGGATCCCGCCAATGCCCTTGATCGTGCTCAAATCTGCGTGGCTGAATGAATAGGCGCCACGCACGGGAGTATCGCGTGGACTGTCTGCCTGCCAAGGTCCGAACAACCCACTCGATACGATGGTACCAACCGGTTTCGGGTTAATCAGTTTTGCGTCAAAGTGCAAAGGCTGGCCGGGCCCGATGCTGGTCATCTTCAGACTTTCGATGTCAAATTCGAGAGGAAGCTTGCCTGGCTTGGAAGTGTTGATGACCAACGCGGCCTCGTCACATACAAACTTGTCGACCGTGATTTTTATCTTTGCACCCTTCGGCTCCAGATTTTTCATTTGGTCGCGTTGTCCTCGGGGCGGCAAATTTAGCGACAGGCCTTTCACGTACACGGTGTCGACATGCATGGGAGAACGAAATAGACCCATCAGGCCGGTCCGAAATCTAAATTCGGCCGCGCTGATGATCGGCTGAATCCCCGGTTCGTGGGTGTTCGGGTCGGTGACTCCGAAGAGTCTGAGGCCCTTGCCCGAAACCTGGAGTCCTCGTGCCAGAGAAACGTGGAACCCATCGAGCTGAACCTTCGTGTGGAAGCGAGCGGATAGAGTCTCGATTACGCGTTCCTGCAGAATCGGCTCAGCATGAGAGACAAGAATCGCCGCCACCGCGCCAAGAATTGCCGCCGAAAGCACAGCAATTCCGAGGATCCAGCGCCAAGGCTCGTGTTGCTTTGTCTTGGCCGACGAATCTTGTTGATCGCCTGACATGATTGTCCCGAAGGGAGTGTATGCTCCGCACACGCAAGGCACAATCGAGGGAAACCCTTAGTACCGCCCAAAAAAAGCAACCCCATCCCTATGCTCCCGCAAGCAATCCTCTGCGCATTACAACGCGAACTCAATCTCCTAGCCATGCCCCGAACGCATGCAGAAAATCAATGTAATCACAGATAATTTTCGTCATCGCCACGAGCGGAACCGCCAAAATCAGGCCCATCGCTCCCCAGATCCATGCCCAAAACAGTAGAGCCAGCGTGACCGCGAGAGGATTCAACTGCAACCGCTTGCCGACTATTTTCGGGAATAAGACGTTCGTGGCGACGATATGCATTCCAACTACAGTAAAAAGAATAGTCAGAACGCCGGTTTTATCCAGGATTCCGATACCTGCCGCCAAGGGCGGGAGAAGAGCGAGAAAAACACCCAAGTACGGAATCAAGCTTACAAAACCGCTGATTGCGGCCAGGAAATAAAAGTACGGTATGCCCAGCCGCCAGAATATGACGCCGCTAATCACGGCATTGGCCAGGCCAAGAGCAAGACTTCCGGCTATGAATCTGCGAATCATCTCAGATATTCGCGCCACCGTTCGATGTGCTACCAATCGATGTTCTTTGGGGAACAGCCGCACAGTATTGGAATGTACGTGGTCCTTCCACGTCAGCATGAAGTAAACCAGGAACGGCACAAAACTGACGGCTAGGAGAACGTCGCCCACAGTTCCGCTCCCGGCCGAGATAATGCTGGACAGACCGGTGGATTGGTGGATCTCAACCGCGATTGGCTGTTTAGCGGGTTTTGGCGAGGCGATGACGGACCCTGCACTCTCTTCAATCTTTTCGGTTTGCGCTCTGAAGCCAGCAATAGCGGAATGAATCTTAACCGAATACTTTGGCAGTTCGGTGGCAAAATCGACGGCACGGCTATAGAAGAAGTGAATCAAGCTGACGGCCAGTGCCACCATCAATGACACTGCCAACAGCGCTCCCAACGCCCTGGGAACACGGATCCGTTGGAGCTGCTTAACCAGCGGTTCCATTGCGAATGCTAAAAGCATTGCCGACAAGACGGTCACCAGTACGATTTTCAAAAGGTAGATAAGACCGATGACCGCAATTGCAGCCACTACAATTTGGGCCACCGAACCGGCTTTGATCGATGCATGCAGAATTTCCACTTCTTCCGTGTTTGTTGCGGCGCGCCCGGGTTCCGCGAGTCGGGCGCTACCAACTTGGCTTGCGGCATTCCATTCGCGAGTAGTGGAATTGGCCTGCGTCAGCAATGTCTTCGTCGGATTCGATTCAATCGGCATATGAGTGGCGCTATAGGACGGCTCCAAAACCTTTTCAGTTGCTTTCCGCAATCTGCGGGCCAAGCGAAGTCGGAAAGTTCTTTCATCTGCTATTCAGCGCCAGACAAGGCAACTCGCGTCTAGCCAACACCATCGAAAAACCGCTACTAGAGGGCAAGGAGCGCGCCAGCTTATGTCCGGGCCTGTGTGGATGATGAGGTATTCGCTTGTTTGCGGTTTGAGTTGGATATCCCTGGTTCTTTCGGGTTGCGGAGGATTAGGAGGCAGTTCCGGTTCTTCAAATGGTTCCTTTCAACTCAGCGTCCAAGTCGCAGGCGGCGGAACCGTCAGCAGTAACCCTGCAGGCATCAACTGCGGGAAGTTGTGCAGTGCCAGCTTTGCTAGCGGGACAGAGGTGACGCTTGCTGCATCTCCGGCGGCCAATTCTTTTTTTGCTGGGTGGTCAGGGGCTTGCAGCGGCGTTGGTGTTTGCAAAATAACGTTGAGCCAAAACTCTTCTGCCACTGCTACCTTCAGCGATTTGCCAGTGTTGGCTGTGACTCTGAGTGGAACGGGCAAGGGAAGCGTCAGCAGCAATCCATCCGGTATCAACTGCGGACAAACATGCAGCGCTAGTTTTAACCCGGGGACTGCGGTAACTCTCACCGCGACCGCCGCAGAAGGCTCAACGTTCGTTGGTTGGGCAGGAGGCTGCACTGGCACCGACGCGACCTGCACCGTGAAGCTCAGTGCGAGTGAGCAGGTAACTGCAACCTTCGATGATGCCCAAGCTCCACCAGTCTTAAACGTTCACTTTGCAGGTACTGGCACGGGTACAGT
>Ga0070733_10003546_pt1 | contig 10631 bp, 7 predicted proteins | sample Coa_R1_9_FD_66450 | JGI IMG/M metagenome (GOLD analysis project Ga0070733, IMG submission 66450) | Surface soil microbial communities from Centralia Pennsylvania, which are recovering from an underground coalmine fire - Coalmine... | ecosystem: Environmental > Terrestrial > Soil > Unclassified ... | reverse complement strand
ATGGATGCTCCGCTGAAACAAGCCTACAAGAAGCTTGAAGAGGACGTGAAAACTGCGCTGAAGGAGCATCGCGGGAATCAGTCAGTGATGAGTGTGGCCCTAAACGCCTTGCTTCTTTATCCAGACCGGCCGTTCCGGTTGGGGAATCTGTATGGCTGGGAGTACGACCCGGAAACGCAGCGGAGAGAGAGATTCCTGATTGCAGAGACACGGGACCTGGACGAGAGGGTGGTCTACGCGAAGGAGCGCCGCTTGTTAGAAGAAGTAAAAGCGGAGCTCGCGCGTGGTCGCCGGAGCCAAATTTACGCGGTCTACACGCAGAAGCGGGATGTAACCCGGCGCCTAGAACGCATTCTCTCGAATGAGGGCATCCGGGTCGCAGTGTTGACGACCGAAGTGCCGCCTGAATCGCGGGAGGACTGGTACGATCGGCAACTCCGCGGGGGCGTGCAGGCGGTGATCTGCCATCCGAAGTTGGTGCAGACCGGGCTCGATCTAATCGACTTTCCCACGATCTTGTTCTACGAGACCGGATACTCGATCTATGTGCTTCGCCAAGCGAGCAGGAGAAGCTGGAGGATCGGGCAGCGACTCCCCGTGAAGGTGAAGTTTCTCCATTACGCCGAGACGATGCAGGAAAGCTGCCTGCGGCTGATGGGCAAGAAGCTGCTCGTGTCGTTGGCCATGGAAGGCAAGTTCTCTTCGGAAGGATTGCAAGCGATCAACGAGGAAGATGACATCCTCATGGCGATGGCCCGCGAACTCGTGACAGAGAAAGGGATCGGAGAACGAGCAGACGCGGTTTGGAGTGCCTTGCAGAAGAAACTGGAAGAAGTCTTCTCAGTACGATCATCCGAAACCGAAGGCTCCTCCACAACCGAGCTTGTCCAGGATCTCGGACTCACTGAAAGTGAGTCCGCCATCGCGCCAGCCAGTCAGTTACCACCGCTCGCTACTCCGCTGGAATCGATTCCTCGTAGGACGTCCCGACGTGAAGGCAGACCCGAAGGCCAACTCACGCTGTTCTAAAGCTGCCATCGGGTTCAAAGATCGACTCGCTGTTTTCCATACAAACACATTAGAGCAGGAGGTGAAAGTCCAATGGGCATTCTCGGATTAACACATGATGAGAGTGGTGTAGCCCTCGAAAAACTCCCAATAACCATTAAGGTTGCAATCGGCGAGGGGCCGGAACCGGGCAACGGAAGCAGTCATCCGCGAAGATTGGACCACTTCGTTTTCAAGCGGAAAACTCTTCGCGGCCAAGATGTCGTTTGGGAGCCAGCGCCGGACATATCCAAGGCGCACGGGGAGAAACCGACAGAACTGGGAGTCATCTTCCTCAATGATGACCCCCGAGAAGTCTTCCGAACGGAGTACGCGCTTTGGGCACCGAGCGGCTGCAAATGCCGTGGTGAGCTTGTGCAGATCGCGAACGGTGGTGGAATCCGCTACGAAATGCGAGCGACGCGAAGGACACAAAAGCACCCCGAAGGAGAGGAGTGGCCTGGAAATTACAAGTACGTCGACGGACCCAAGAAAGGCCAACCCGTCGAGCCCTGTGGCGATGGCTGCCCGGACCTGGAGCGCGGTGATTGCAAACCTTCGGGAGACCTCTATTTCATCTTGGAGAAGTTCCCAACCTTTGGCGTTATCTGTCGGCTCCACACAAGCAGCTATCGTTCAATTCGGAATTTGTCGAACGGCTTGATGCAGATTCGCCGGTTGAACGGAGGAAGTTTGAGCGGGATCAAAGCGGTCCTAAAGGCCAGCCCAGAGAAAATCTCATATTCCGACCATGACGGAACGAGGCACACGTCTGTCGCTTACATTCTCAGTCTTGAGATCGGAGGGACCGACCTGCGCACTTTGGTGGCAAACATGACCGAACCTGCCAGGCTCTTGAGCGAGGGCCGCCCGGCAATTGAACTATCTCGTGGAGTTCAATATATCGTACATGAGGCGGAAAAAGACCGCGCCGAGGAGATTGCAGGCGAGTTCTATCCGAGCGGCGAAGGTATCGCCACGGAATCCGCAGAACCCACCAATGGCCAGGGTGAAAGGGACGAGCAGCTCGATAGAATTTGTGAGGTGGCCCGCCGCCTCGGCTTTAATCAGGCCAAGACGAAGATGTTGATCGGCCAATCGGCGAGGGATCTGGCTGGGCTTGAGCGAAAACTCTTGAACGCATTGGATGAGCAACCAGGAGGGATGCGGGGGCGAGATGGTGACAAGGACCCATCAGGACAACCAACGAAGCAAACCAGTCGAACAACCGCCTCAAACGCACCTGCTCGGGTCCCAACAGATGAGTCCGCGCTGCGTTCAGGAGGATTCCTCTTCTAAAGACGGCACGCGGCTAGCTTAAATCGACTCCTATCGAATAATGCGCTTGCTTCCGGCGCTTGAGGCGGTAGATGGCGCTATTGTAGTCGTCATCATCCCGTTCGTTCTTCTTCGTCAACGACTCTCCCATATTCGGCCAAGGCGCGTCCCAATAGATCCCATGTTGCATTTCGAAGCGGATACTTCGGCTTCTCCGCTCGCGCCTGACAGTTTTCTCCAGGTGGGGCGCCTGCCTCTCTGGAAAAATGCCAGCCAAAATTTGTGAGAATCAACCCCGTGTCTCGGTTTTCCCGTTCTTCTTGCTTGCGGTAATCAAATGCTTGCAAGGCCTCTTTTACCCACTCTTTTTGCATCAGCGGTACATCGGGCGTAAGTGGAACATTGACGTCGATGAAAATAAGGAATGGACAGTCGCTTGGATTTTGGCCAGCTGCGTCTTCGTATAGCCGTTTGATCTCGGCGGGCGCTTCCTTGTCGAACTCTCCACGCCGATTCAGTACTCCGGTGCGGTGCCTGCTTTTCGCTTCCACACCTATGCGCTCCCCATCTTTACGCGCGTAAAATTCCGGATTCCGCTTTGATGCATCGGTGATGAACTCAATCTCAAAACCGCAGCGAGCAAACAGGCTGGCAGTCAAAATCTCGTAGCGAGCTCCTTGGAATTGATCGAGGTCCCGAAGGCGGGCAATAAGTTTCGCAGGCAAGTCAGTGGCGTGCGCCAATTGATAGACGTCATCGGCCAGTACCTGGAGCGCCTTCATTCCACCAGTACTAGGTGCTCGCACGTTGCCATCTGGGTTTCGTGGGTCCTGGTATTTCCTGAATTGCTGCGCGCGCTCAGCGCGCCATTGCAAAATAATATGGCGCTCGGCCAAGGGTTTTGCCATCTCGCGATCGAAGCACTCTTTGCCCAACTGCCACAGCAGGTGATGCACTTGAAAGTCGTAGAAACTCTCGTTGAGCGGCCTTATGTGGACCTTCTTGCCGACGGCACGAAATTTCGATCCGCGGAATTCTGCCTGAATCTGAGGCCTGCTTACGAGTCGCGCGGGTCCACGCTTCAGCTGCTCGACAAATTGCTGGCCCTCTTCGCGCTGAAAGAAATCCCAGGGCGGGGGCGGACACGATCCCGGTTCACGGGCGCGTCTTTGCTCCACGAGGACAAATACGTCATAGCCGCCCGCCAGCTTGGCCTCTTCTCCCTTTAGGATTCCTATTACGAAACCCTCCGAATCACCTCTCACGCCAAGACTATCACCCACTTTGTAGCTGTCGAGCGTTGGACCAAAATCATGGCCAGAGGGAACAATGCTCCCATCGGGTCGTCTAACAAAGTAACCGTAATTAAACCAGGCCATTTATCGGTCTCGGGACCGCAGGCAGCGGCTTGGGATCATTATGGAACGTGATGGTAGGTCATCTCCCAGCAATTGGAGAAATCCGACCTCGGCACAGATTTTTCACCTTAACCGGCATAGCTGCTGCTCCCATGAAGTCTCACCGACATCGAATCAACCGAATGCTACGCCATTTCTGCTTTTTCCGAATCCCGGCCTGCTGACCGTCCAGCTAGGTGCAGTTTCTTTACGATGCCGGCCACGAAATGAGTGGGTGTGGGCTCGTTTTGAATACAGTCACACAACACAATGTGGAGGGGGTGCATGTGTCTCCTATGTGCGGGCTTGAACATGAAAAGAAACCGATACCTGCCTTGAGCCAATCACGTCACGGTGACATGGCCTGCGAAACCCACTACGTTTGCAGGCACGTAAAGGGTGAGCAAGTCGCCGACTCTGAGCCCGCAGCCCGGGGGATCGAAATTCACCGAGTGGTGGCAGCCTACATCAATCATCTGGTCAGCACGAGACGCCCGACAGACCTCGAAGTCTTCGACTCGTTGATGAACGGGGCCAGCGTCGAGGCCCAGGAAGTTCTGGAGAAGTTTCGGGAGGACCAGATCTTCGATCCAGACAAGATCCTGGCGACCGAACTTCACATCGCACTCGATCAAGATTTCCATCCGGTTGAGGATCCTGAAGATGAGCGGCAAACGCCCGAATACGAGGGAACCCTCGATCTCGTGATCCTGCATTCGCTCGCGGAAGCCGAGATTGACGACTGGAAAAGCTACTACCAAATCATCGACGCGGACACGTTCCAATCGAAATTCTATCCGCTCCTCTTGATGTGCCTCAATCCGTCTCTGGAGAGGGTGAAATTCGTCTTGGAGTTTGTCCGCTATGGAGCTTCGCGCCGGGTCGAGTACACAAGGAAAGACCTGCCGTGGCTCAAGGAATTAGCTCAAAGGGAACGAATCCGCCAACGAAACCTTCATGAATTAGCCGCCTTTGACGAGAGCGACCTGAAGGTTTCCCCAGGGAGGCACTGCACTTGGTGTCCGCTTCTGTTAAACGGCTGCCCAGTGGCTCAGACGAATCCCTACTCGCAAATGACCGCTGAACAACGGCTCCGCTTCGCTGTGTGGCTTCAGGAAGCAGAAAAACAGAACACGAAGGTTCTCAAGGACCTCATGGTGGAACACGGGCCGATCCATTACCGCGATGGGAACGAGGGGGAGTACTTGGCTGACTTCGTGCCGGTGGAAAAGAAATTCTATCCGTACCGCGACGCAGTTTCGATTCTCGGTGAGTGGTTCAAAACACATCCTGAAGAGCAGGGGCTGCGTGACAAGTTGACGATTTCGGGCCTCTCCTCAGCGATTAAAGCAGAGAAGCGCGCCGACCTTGCGCAAACACTCGCAGGGGTCGCGGATTTGCGTGTGGAAACCGAACTCAGGATCGGGCGGGCAACGAACGGAAGTAAGGAGCGAAGTGCATGAAAATTCAAAGGCTAGTTTTGAAGAACTTTCGGTCACACCAGGAGACGGTGCTGGAACTAGACCGATTCAACTTCATACGAGGGCCGAATGGCTCCGGCAAGAGCTCTATCCAGATGGCGCTGCAGTACCTCTTCACAGGACGGTGCGAACTGACGGATGCAGTTGGCCGGGGAGCGGAGGGCCTGATTCGTTCAGGTGAAAAAGAGCTCGAGGTCTCCGCGACGCTGGAAGGCGGTGAAACGATCTGCCGGCGACGTACGCCAAGATCGCAGATCATTGAGATCAATGGAAAGAGAGTGCCGGTCGATGCCGCCGAGACCTTCCTTACCAACCAATTCGGTGCCGCGGACGTGTTGTCCGCGGTACTGAACGCTGATCGCTTTGTCGAGATGTCGGAAGCCGACCAGCAGAAGTTCTTGGCCCAGTTGGTTGAGGCCGGGAAGATCGACATCCCGAAAGAAATCTGCGACGCGCTGCGTGCCATCAATGAGGAGCCGCCACAACTGGCAAGCGTTGACGATGTCGAGGCCGCGCACGAATACTTCTACGCCTTGCGGATGGAAGCCAGCCGCGCTCTGAAGGCCCTGGGCCAGATGGAAAAGCCAATCGTTCCATCGGATCTCCCGAGTGTGCAGGAGGTAAGAAGCAAGCTCGAAGAGTTGCGGCAACAGAAGGAACGACTCATCGCCCAGAAGGCGGAATCCGATGCATGTTGGCAGAATGCACAGGCGCGAGTGAAGCAGGTGCAGGCGGAAATTGAGGAAGCCTCGTCCGAGATCCTGAGCCCGAGCCAGGAGCAAGAGTTGCTCCAACTCGAATCACAGCGAAGCCATACCGAGAAACTCCAGCAGGAGTTGACAGAACTGATTGCCGAACAAAGGACCGTCGAGAAAGCGTTGGCGACCGCCCAGGGATTTAAGGACAAGTGCCCCACGTGCGGGCAGCCGATCTCGGCTGCAGCGAAAGCGAAAGAACTAGAGACATTGCGCGAGCGGCTGGCTGATGTTGAGGGGCTCACCCATGGGACGCGAGAGGAACTCAACGAGTTTGACAATCTGGAAGTGGCAAGGTCGCGCCTCGAAAGCCACCGCAGAGCCCTGGCCCGGCGCGCAAAGCTGCTGGAGGAACAGTCGAAGGTTCAGGCAGTACAGAAACCAGATGCGACAGATCTCGAAAGCCGACTGACCATCCTCGCGGAAAGGATCAACAAGGGAGAGCGGGTGCTAGAGAAGGCCCAACAGGTTCAAGCCGCCCAGGAAAATTGGGAGGCGCACGTCAGAGAGAAGTCGAGCTTAGAGACAAGAACCGGCCTCCTGGACAAGCTCGTCGAATTCCTCGGGCCGAATGGCGCGATGATGGCGCAAGCAAGCGGTCGGATCGGATCATTCGCAGGGAGCTTGAACATGCATCTGGCGACTTTCGGTTACGCGTGCAATTTCACTCTCGATCCATTCGAAATCCGCGTCATCTCATCCAAGGACAATCATTGTGGGCTCTCTTTGAAGCAGCTCTCGGAGTCGGAGCGCTTTCGATTCAGAGTCGCGTTCCAACTCGTTCTGGCAACGGCAACGGGAATTCGATTCGTCGTTATTGATCGCGCCGATGTGTTGGACAAAGAAAGGCGGAGATTGCTTACCGCCTTGCTGTTGCACAGCGACATCGACCAAGCCATTGTACTTGCAACGGGAGACGAACCGGCTCCGACAAGAGTTCCGGGCGGCGTGAAGTTCCTCCCCTTAAGGCAAAGCTGTTAATCGCCGAAACGAGCACATGACAGGGGCCCGCATTACGTGCACTCCGACGCACTCGCTGCCCCGCACACGCACCCGAGGTGCGAGTTATAGCTGATCCGCCCCAACCGAACAGTGCGCCAGTATGATGTAGAGGAGTCAGGAATCGCTTACAGCAGGCGTGTTGTCGAGCGAACGAGAAGGACCGAGCAGGAAAGACTTCATCGGCTTCGGTTAGGACGCTTACGGTCGCTGCGTGATACCGCCGCGTGCACTCCACCTGGAACTCTGCTAATGACGGCCTAGACTTGCGCGAAGCCGCCATCCACGAATAGCTCCGCCGCTGTGATATAGGTGCTGCGAGAAATCGTCGAACCACCGGGCGAGGAAGTCTTACGTCAGGCCGTCCGCTAACGGAAGCCAAACTTGAAAGCGCGTGTCGCCGGCTTCCGAGGTGACATGAATATTGCCCCCGTGCTTCTTCACAATTCGCTGAGCAGTGTCGAGGCCAAGCCCCGTTCCTTCCCCAACTCCCTTCGTGGTGAAGAAAGGTTCAAAGATGTGGGCCCTTACGTCGGGCGGAATTCCGGGGCCGTTATCAGCGATCTCGACCACCACGCAATTGTCCTCGCGATAGGTTCGAACCCGAAGCTCGCCCTGGCCCCGCATAGCGTCAATGGCATTGTCGATGATGTTGGTCCAAACCTGATTCAGCTCGCTCCCGAATGAATTCACGAGAAGAGGAACGCGCTGATAGTCGCGTTGCACGACGACTCCGCGTTTGAGCTTGTGGTTCAGGATGGTCAAGGTGGTTTCCAGGCTTTTCACGATGTCGACGTTTTGCACCGGAGTCTGGTCCATGTACGTGTATTCCTTGACGGCACGGACCAGGTCGGAGATTCGCGAGATACCGCTCTCGATTTCGTTCAGCAGGGTTGCGACCTCGACAGAAGCCCCGATCCTTACCAGGGCGGCTCGAGCGGTGTCTGCATCGAGGGTGGCGAACAGCGATTCGAGCGCCTCCGGCTTGACGTTCCTGCGCGCGAGATCGGCCGCCATTTGCCACAAGTCATTCTGCCCGTGACTGCGCAGCAAGGAATCGATATGGTCTTCGAGATCACTGACGGCTAGCGGATCGGGTGGAACCTCGTTGCTTTGGACGAAGGATGCTTCCAGCCTTTCGATTTCTGATTTCTGCGGAGGGGTGAGGTCGCGCCTCCCCAGTTCGTGGCTTGCATCGCGGATTTTCGTGAGGACTTCGCGCAACTGGCTTGCGGCCCGCTTCGCAGCGGAAGCTGGATTATTGAGTTCATGCGCGAGTCCCGCTGAAAGTTTTCCCAACGAAGCCAAGCGGTCGCGTTGTTGCTCCCACCGGGTGGTTTCGCGAATTCTGTCGGACATCAGGCCGACGAGGCGCTGGGTCAGCTCCGGCATTTTCTGTACAAGATCAGGAAACCGCGAAGAGGGGAAACGAAGGACGCAAGCGTCAGTGACTGCGCGCGCGCCCACGGTAAACTGCTTCATTCTTGAAAAGGGCAGTACTCCAGTCACGTCGCCTCGCTTCAGGGCAATCACGACTGTTTCACCACCGATTTCGCCTCGCACCTGGAGTTGTCCTTCCAAGACAACAAACATTGCGTCGGCGGGATCGCCCTGGCGAAAGTATGTATCACCGGCCTTGAGATGCAGCTCTTCCGCCTGGGCGATGAACCAGGCAATCTGATCGTCGGGCAGGTCGGCGAATGCGGGAACGCGAATTAGTTCCGAATTTTCGACCATTTATACCTTGCTTAAATATTGATGGATAAACTGCACCGCCACTGATCCCTCACCGACTCCGGAAGCCACCCTCTTCACCGAACCATGCCGAACATCGCCTACCGCAAAAAGACCGGGAACATTCGTCTCGAGCAGGAACGGATCTCTGTCGAGCGCCCAGCCCCGGGGGCGCTGCCCGTCTCGTATAAGATCGGGACCCGTTAGGATGAAGCCGCGCTGGTCGCGCTCGACGATATCGGCCAGCCAGTCGGTGCGCGGCAGGGCTCCAATAAAAATGAACATCGCAGTCGCCGGGACGCGTTCCGTTTTGCCAGTATCGGAACAAAGAAAGGAAATCTCTTCCAAACGCGTTTCACCATGCGCTTCGGAGACGCTGGCATGAGGCCAAATCTGGATGTTGGGTGTCTCTTTGATCTGGTCGATCAGATACTGCGACATCGAGCTCGACAGAGAACCGCCGCGAACGACGATCACCACACGGTCTGCGTACTTGGCGAAGTTCATCGCCGCTTGGCCCGCCGAATTCGCGCCGCCCACCACGTAAATGATTTCGCCCTTGCAAGATAGAGCCTCGGTCGAGCCGCCGCCGTAGTAGACGCCTGCCCCCTGGAGCCGGTCGATTCCCGGAGCTTCGAGGCGCCGCCACTGGACTCCTGTGGCGATCATCAATGCGTGGCAGGAGATCTCGACCCCGTCCGCCAACTTAACGAACCGGTAAGACCCTTCGGTTCGGACGCCGACGGCTTCCTGCGGCGCTAGGATTTCCACTCCAAAGCGCTGGGCCTGCACGACCGCGCGCCGGGCTAGATCGCCGCCACTGAGCCCCATCGGAAATCCGAGATAATTCTCGATGCGAGAACTCAGTCCGGCCTGGCCGCCCGGGGCTTCTCGCTCGATCATCACCGTGTGCAGACCCTCCGACGCACCATAAACAGCAGCAGCCAGGCCAGCCGGGCCCCCGCCAACGATCGCGAGATCGTAAAAGCTGGTTTGCGCGCGGGTGCGCAAACCAACCCTTTGGGCAACTTCCGCCGGGATGCTCTCAAGAAGTTTTGTCCCGTCAGGGAAGAGCACGACCGGAAGGCTGGAGGCCTCCGGGCCTAGGACTTCCAGAAGACGCTTGGTCTCGGGGTCGTTGGCGGAAAGCTCAACGTCAATCCACTGATAGGGCACGCGGTTGCGCGCCAGGAAGTCCCGCAACTCATACGAGCGGGGCGACCAGCGCGTCCCCAATACACGGATTCCTTCGAATGTTGGCCGGTAGGAAGCGCGCCAATCATCGAGCAAATCATCCAATTGCGGGTAGAGGTGCTCGGTGGGAGGATCCCACGGCTTCAAGAAAAAGTAGTTGATATTGGCTTGATTGATGGCGCTGATCGCAGCGTTCGTATCGGCGTAGGCGGTTAGTAATGCCCGCTTGGCCTCCGGGAAGATTCGGATTCCTTCCTGTAGAAATGTGACGCCATCCATGTGGGGCATGCGCTGGTCAGCAAGAAGCAGGGCCACACTGTCGTTGCGTACCTTCAGCTGCTTCAAAAGAGTAAGTGCCCCCTCGGGAGAATCGCTACCTATCACGCGGTACTCGGCACCGTACTTTGACCGCAAGTCGCGCTCGATAGCCCGCAAAACATCAGAATCGTCATCCACACTCAGCAAAATCGGTTTCGCCATGACCGGTCCAGTTTCGGCACAGGGTGATTCTAGACTTCTGAGACGCTTAAGCAACCTCATAAGATGAAGGAGCTTCGGTTTGGTCGCACGCGGATTTCACAGGGGCATTACTGCGTGGGTCGTGCAATCGGGGTTGCTGCCAAGATGACAACAACCCCAGTCATGTCCGAATCGACCTATGGTTGCCCCACGAACGCTTCCTGAGGAGGCGTCTTGTTAGAGACGTTCGGGCATTGGCACTAAAATGCGCGTTTCGCTTTTCTTGT
>Ga0070733_10003545_pt1 | contig 10632 bp, 9 predicted proteins | sample Coa_R1_9_FD_66450 | JGI IMG/M metagenome (GOLD analysis project Ga0070733, IMG submission 66450) | Surface soil microbial communities from Centralia Pennsylvania, which are recovering from an underground coalmine fire - Coalmine... | ecosystem: Environmental > Terrestrial > Soil > Unclassified ... | reverse complement strand
GGAGAAAAAGAAAAGCTAGGAATTCCCCGGCGTGTTTTATGCGCCAGGGGGAAGCTGCCGCTGCTGATCGGGACCGCCGAGTTGCATTTGCTGCTTCATGGCCTGCAACTGCGCGTCGACGTTTTGTTCAGAAGCTATTTTATTTAACTCGCGCTCCAACGGATCGCCGGAGCCTGCGCCCAACAAACCCTGATCGCCCAGCGTACCCTGTTCAATGAGCGTTTCCATGGCGTTGGCGCGCGCCTGCATGGTAAGCACCTTATCTTGCGCGCGCTGCATGGCAAGGTTCATCTCGGACATTTCCTCAGAAATGCCAGTCACGGCTTCATTGATTTTTACCTGCGCCTGCGCCGCGCTGTACTGGGCCTTGACCATCTCTTTTTGCGTGCGGAATGCTTCTACACGGGCGCTCACAGTACGCTCCATCTGGATCAACTTCTCTTCCTGTCCCCGTAATTGGGCAATTTGCCGTTCGTATTCGTTGATCTGGAGCACTAACGTCTGCTGGCGTTGCAACGCCTGGCGCGCCAGGTCTTCATTATTGACCTGCAGCGCTTGCCGGGCCCCCTCTTCAAACCTGTTGACTTTATCTTTGAGCTGTGTCTGCTGCATTTCCAGGCGTTTTTCATTAGTGACAACATCAGCGATGGAATGGCGAAGGAGCTGCAATTGCTTCACCTGCTCATTGTACGAGTAATCCATAACCTGACCTGGATCTTCGGCTTTATCCAGCGCGGCGTTAGCGCGGATGCGGAAGAGCGTTGCTATACGTGAGAATAGGCCCATTTTATCCTCCATTGATGCAAGAAGCGATTATGCAATTCAAAGGTTTCTGCCATTATTACACATCATACCATATAGTTGTATTACGAACATTATCCCGGTTTTTCAAGGCCAAAAAACTTGACTTTTCTCATCTGGTCGGCTATAATCCTGACTGTCAGTTTAATTGCGCGGGTTTGGTGTAGTGGTAACATGCAACTTTCCCAAAGTTGAGACCACGGGTTCGAGCCCCGTAACCCGCTCTTCAATAACCTCTTCTTACTCTATGCCACGAATTTAGCGCATGTTGGCGCATAAAGTCTCAAATTCGGTGTTGTTGTGAGCACATTAGGAGGCCATGTACTGGGAGCAACGAGTATTATTGGTACGTTCCATCTGCCCCAGTAGGGATACATATTTGAACCTGGTATTTGATCTCATTCACCACACAAATCCGGCCTTAATCTACCTGCTCGTGGCAGTGATACTGCTTCTAGAGAGCAGCGGCATTCCAATTGTGAATAGTACGCTTTTGCTGCTAACGGGGGCGCTCGCCTCGCTTGGACGCCTGAACATTTTTGCGCTGGTCATTGCATCGATCACGGGGAGTATCCTGGGAGCCTGTCTTGCCTATGTGATCGGCTGGTACGGCGGCGGACAACTTCTGCTGCGCGCCGCATCCAGATTGCACATTGACACGCAGAAGATACAGGGCGTTGAACGCTGGTTTCAAAACACGGGCGCACGCATGATCTTTTTCGCGCGCATAATACCCTATATCCGCCCATTTGCCTGTTTCCCCGCCGGTATCGCGCGTATGCCTTTTCGCCGTTTCTTCGCTGCAGCCTCGATCGGTTCGGTTATCTGGTGCGCTGGTGTACTGACCATAGGCTGGATGCTTGGCCGCCATTGGAGGCTGGCTTTCAACTTGATAGAGACCTACACTTTGCCGGCGGTACTGGTTATTGTAGTAGCAGCTGTGCTCAATTTCCTGCTCAAACTGGCAATTAGACGCCGCCTGCATGCTCGATTACAAGCGACTACAGGCGACGTGGTGGATGTCGAGGGTCAGAACGATTGTGACTTGCTCGAAGTCTGAGTTGCTAGAGCTTCACTAATGTCAGTCCGTAGATATCTCCCGATTCGCCGATTTCATTCAATGCCCAGTCAGGAATAGGATCATCCACCGAGATAATCATCAGGGCGGTTTTGTGCGCGTGCGGCGTGTCCTTCACAGGCGGTGTGCGTACGATTGGTCCGACATCCATGTGACGGATGTTGACCTTAGCTTTGCCCAGCACAGTCCCTACGCGCCCAATCATCCCCGGTTGATCGGGGTTGCGGCAGAACAGGATATAGCCTTCCGGCGCAAACTCTGTCCAGTAGCGACCAACGCGCACGACACGCGGCTCACCATGCATCACGGTCCCGCCTATAACGTCAACATACTCGTCGCCTGAGCCTGGTTTACCGGCGAAAGAGGATACATGGCCGTTCTTGCCCTGCACATGGACGGTTATCAGGTTCGTAAAGGCCGTTGATGTCGTGGACTTCTGCTCCACGATCTCAAGCCCGCGCTGCTTTGCCAGTAGTTGGGCGTTAATCATATTGACGTGCGCGTCCGAGACGGATTCAAGCAGCCCCTTGATGAGGGCGGCCTGCAAGGGGCGCAGGTCGTAGTTGGCAATATCGCCACTGTAAGAGATCTCGATCTTGTTCAGCGGGCCAGGCTGCAATTGCGTGTAAAGCCGCCCCATCTGCTCGACCAGCCGCATATAGGGCTGCAGCGTCTTGAGCGTTTCTGGCAGAATGAGCGGGGCGTTGACTGCCGCACGTGGGAAGCCGCCGCGCAGCACCGAGATGATTTGCTCGACCACGTCGAGAGCAACCCCCACCTGGGCCTCTTCGGTCGATGCTCCCAGGTGCGGCGTGGCAATCACGCGCTCGTGCGCAAGCAAGTGACGCAAAATTTCATCATCCCGTACCGGCTCCTGGCTAAAGACATCGAGCGCGACGCCTGCCAGGCGATTTTCATTCAGCGCGTGCAGCAGCGCCTCTTCGTCGATCAAGCCGCCGCGCGCGCAATTAATCAGCCTGGCTCCCGGCTTGAGCAGAGTCAATTCGCGCGCGCCGATCAGTCCGCGCGTCCCCTGTGGCCCGCTGGTCAGCGAGGTATGCAAGGTTACGAAATCGGCCTGTTGCAGCAATTCATCCAGGCCTGACATAGTGATGCCCAACTGGCCGGCGTGTTCCTGTGAAACGTAGGGATCATAGGCAATTACCTGCATCGCCAGTCCCTGGGCGCGCTGTGCCACCTCTTTACCTACCTTGCCCAGGCCAATGATTCCCAGCGTTTTATTGCGCACTTCGACCCCCAGAAAGCGGCTTTTCTCCCATTTGCCCGCCTTCATACTGCTGTTGGCGGAAGGAACATGCCTAGCCAGCGCCATAAGCATAGCGATGGTATGTTCCGCGGCCGCAATAATATTGCCGGTGGGAGAGTTCACAACCATGATGCCCAGGCGTGTTGCGGCGTCAATATCAATATTGTCAACGCCAACACCGGCGCGGCCAACAATCTTGAGGCGTTCGGCTGCTGCCAGTATGTCTCCGGTCACCTGCGTTTCGCTGCGCACAATCAGGGCCGAATATTTCCCTATGTGCGCTAACAATTGTTCACGCTTGAGGCCAGTCTGAATGTCGACCTGGGCTTCTGGCAGTTCTTCGCGCAGGAGATCAACGCCTTCTTGCGCAATACGATCCGCCACGAGTATACGAAAATCATCCTTTACAGTGCTCTGCGCATCTTCCAACACTTCGCTATCCTCTCTTCTATCCTATCCTTGAAATCCGAACTCGCGCAGGCGGTTTTCTACCTTATCCATTGCTTCCACCAGGTCTACCTCCTCGAAGAAGCCGAGGTGTCCTACGCGAAAAATCTTGCCCTCAAGGTGGGCCTGGCCGCCGCCAAGCACCACCCTATCCTCCTCGCGCACTTTCTTGAGCAGCGCCTTCCCATCGATTCCTTCGGGTATAACCACAGCCGTCACCGTGTTTGATGCATAAGGATGGTCGGCCAGTAACCGCAGTCCCATGTTTTTAGCGCGCCAGCGCACGTAATCACCGATGCGCTTATGCCGCTCGAAGATGGCTTCGCGCCCCTCTGCAAGCATCAGTTCGAGCGCGACATCCAGGGCATAGAAGATCGAAACCGGCGGTGTAGTTGGATGCTGCCCCTTTTCAAGGTTCTGACGCGAAAGCTGCCAGTCAAAATAGAAGCGTGGCAGCTTCGCACTTTTGTTGGCCTCCCAGGCGCGCGGCCCGGCGGCAATCATCATCAATCCTGGCGGTGTGCCCCACCCCTTTTGCGAACCGGTGAACATCACATCGATATCCCAGGGATCCATCTCCATCGGCACGCAGCCCAGCGAACTGACCGCGTCAACGAGGATCAGCGCGTCGTGATTGTAGCGGCGTATCAGCGCGGCCAGCGTCTCTACATCGTTGGTGACACCAGTCGATGTCTCGTTGTGCGTCATAATGACGCCCTTGAATGGCTTGCTCGCTTTCAAACGCTCTTCGACGACCTCAGGATCAGCTGCCTGTCCCCAGGGAAATTCGATACGCGTGACTTCCAGTCCGTAGATACTGGCGATTTTGGCAAAACGATTGCCGAAGTTGCCAATTGAGATGGCTATCACGTGGTCGCCGGGAGAGAAAAGGTTGGCGATAGCCGATTCCTGTCCGCCAGTGCCGGAAGCTGGGTAGGTCAGCACCGGAGAAGCGGTCTGGAAGAAATATTGCAAACGGGCTGTGACCCTGCGCACAATGGCAGCAAACTCTGGCCCGCGATGGTTAACCATGGGGTTGGTCATGGCCTGCAAGACAGCTTGCGGCACCGGCACCGGGCCGGGAATGCGCAGATTTTGCGCGGGAATAGGTTGCCGTGGCTCAACTTGTGGAACAGGTATCGTTTTTCGTTCTTGAATAGTCATCTTCTACTCCATCTATTCCGGCCTGTTAAGCCGGTAGACTGCGTTGCAAAAAGATGCGGCGGATAACCATCTCGTTATCCGCCGCGCCGCCGATAACTCTACTAACAAAGTATAGCACAACAGGGAATTAAATCAAACGCGAGAGAACTAGGGGTAGTCTGATTAAAAGCAGTAAGACAAAATTCTCGCTGAGTTAGATGCCATTGTCGGCTGGCTGTGTGCTGGCTGTGATTTTCCTGGCACTTGCTGTGATTGTTTCGTGATACGCCCACACTATGCTTACTCACAGTTAACAAAGCTACTTATCAGGAAAGAGGAAACGGCGGCCACATCCGCTCGCAAATCACAAAACGATTAGCATGAGTAGCGCGAGCGGAGTTCGCCAGCTACATCCCTGACAGGAGGTTTTATGGCCTATCGTTTTCAGGTCAATCAAACGATGTGCATCAATTGTGGGATTTGTATGGATCTGTGCCCGGTGCGCTGCCTGGATATGTCGCGCCCGGCGGGTGAGGGTGAATTGGGCAGCGAGGTCGAGCGACTCAGCCCCATTCCCGGCGATTCGGCGCAGCGTTCGTGGATGATGCTGGTGCCGGTGCAGGTGAACCAGTGCATAGGCTGCCAGGTGTGTGCTCAGGAATGTCCTACCAACGCCATTACCATCGAGAGCAGCGTACAGGAAATCGCTTTTGCCAAACGTGGCACCGTGACGCATCTTCCACCCGAAGGTGGCTGGCTGCCACTCGATGCCTACACGCGCGCCACGCCCGAAGTGCCGGGAGAAGCGCCGTGGGGCGAGGATCATGCCTGGCATGTGGCCGAACGCAAAGCTGTCTGGCAAAGTTCGCGCTCGTGGCTGGGCGAGCGCAAAGAGGACCTGCGCGCGCCCTGCCAGGCAGCCTGCCCGGTGGGTACCAATGCCGGTTTGTATGTCAGCTTGATCGCCGAGGGCCGCTATGACGAAGCCCTGGAGGTGGCATCCGAACCAAACCCCTTCCCCTGCATCTGCGGGCGCGTCTGCACCGCGCCCTGCGAGGATGTCTGCCGACGGGGCGAATTCGATCTGCCTATCGCTATTCGCGATTTGAAGCGCTTCGCCATGGATCATGGCACGCCGAAACACCGCAAGGTGAAGCCGCCGAAAAACCGGTATAGTGAGCGAGTCGCCGTAGTCGGGGCTGGCCCGACCGGACTCTCCGCGGCCTACTATCTGGCGCGGCGCGGCTACCAGGTGACCGTCATCGACGCCATGCCTGTGGCAGGAGGCATGATGGCCATAGGCATTCCCGACTATCGCCTGCCGCGAGCAGAGCTTAACCGGGATATCGATGCTATCCGCGACCTGGGCGTCGAGTTCAAACTGAATACGGCCATCGGACTGGATGTCACGCTTGAAGATTTACAACGCGACTACGACTCCATCCTGCTGGCGGTTGGCGCGCAGCGCAGCCAGCGCCTGGGCGTTGCGGGCGAAGACCTGCAGGGAGTCATTCCCGCAACTACTTTCCTGAAAGACTTTAACCTGAACCCGGCAACCAGGCTGGAGGGTGACATAGCCGTAGTCGGCGGCGGCAGCACGGCGTTGGACGCGGCTCGATCTGCCTTGCGCGCGGGCGCCCGTTCAGTGCATATCCTCTATCGCCGCAGCCGGGTAGAGATGCCCGCGCAGGCCGAGGAGGTACGTGCCGCGCTCGAAGAGGGCATCCACCTGCATGAGCTGGTGGCACCCGTCCAGATGCTCTCGCACGCGGGAGTGGTAAGCGGTGTGCGCTGCCAGCGCATGGTACTGAGCGAGCCAGACGAGAAGGGACGCCGCAAGCCGGTTCCGATGCTAGGAACCGAGTTTGATATTCCAGTACAGAGCGTGCTGGTGGCCATTGGCGAAGCGCCAGACCCCTCTTTCTTACCGGAGGGCACCAGCGTGGGCGTGGCTCCCTGGGGTGGGCTGTTGATCAATCCCGAATCGCTGGCGACGGGGGCGTCAGGAGTCTTCGCGGCTGGTGATGTCACTTATGGCCCGAAAACCGTCATTCATGCCGCAGCACACGGCAGGCAGGCGGCGCGTTCCATCCACGCTTACCTGAGCCATCTCGCCCTGCGCAATGTGAAAGAGATGCCTGAAGACGAATTTGAAACCGTCTCGACGCTGCCGGAAGATGGCGTGATTGCACTTGATCTGCGGCCGACGCCGCGCGAGGTGATGCCCTTTGAGGAAGCGGCCTCACGAGATCGCAATGTTGAGTTTGCCAAAGGCTTTACCGAGGAACAGGCGCGCCGCGAAGCGAGTCGCTGCCTGCGCTGCGACCTGGCGTATCTCTGCCCATCCATCCAGGTGATAGGAGCTGAGGATATCCAGGTGCGTCCAGTGGTTCCTGTGGTGATGCCGCAGTAATCAAAAATAGGAGGTACTATCGTGAACGTTACTACTCTTACCAATGCTATCGTCTCAGGCATCAATGCAGGCGCGGAGCAATTTCTTGAGGGAACTCTTGCAGCAATTTTGCCGGTGATCTGGCTGGCCTTGCTGGGCTTGCACCTGGGTCGCCCTTATATCATGGACATGATCGATCGTTTCACCCTGCGGCTGGGCGCGGATTTACTGTGGCTCATCTACATCGCCCTGCGTGATTTCCTGATCCTCTCGGGGGTAGTAATGAGCTTCATGTTCCTTTTTCCCGATGTCGTCTCAACCGATCAGTTGCCCCTCACGGGCGGGTTCGCGGCAGTGATGTTATTTGCCGTCCTGCTGGTTAAGTTGATGGGTGATCCCGATCACAATTTACGTGATTTCCGTATTGTGACCTACCTGCTCGGCATCGGTGCGCTGTTCTACTTTGTGCCGTACCTCTTCGGCGTCATGTTTAACGGAGTGGCGAGTGGCCAGCTCTTGACCATCAGCAATTTCCTGGTCTCGAATACTAACGCTACCTGGGCGGTGGCTTTCGGCTACATCACCATCGCGCTCTTCGCCATCATGGGCGCGGTCGCTGCAGGTTACACCCTGATTACCGGCGGGCGCGCGGAGGTTCCCGAATCGACGTCCAAATAGCCGGTCAGGGATGACTATTGAAGATTACCCCACGTTTGTACTAACTTACGAACAAAACGCTTTCCGCCCTGGTGGGAGGAGAGTTTGAAGGAGAGATACAATGAAACCTGATGATGTCGCAACTGCGATCACTAACTCCCTGGTACAGGGTGGCACGCAGTGGTTAATTTCGACCATCGTGGCCTTCCTGCCCGTCCTGTGGACGATGGCATTGATGTTACATCTTGGCCGCCCCTACGTCCTGCGCACGCTGCGCCGCTGCGGGCTGCGCCTGGGCGCTGACATCTGGTGGATGTCGTACTTGCTGATGCGCGATGCCTTGCTGTTGATTACCTTCGGACTGAGTTGGTTCTTCTTCGAGCCAAATATCGTGTATAACATGGCGCTGCCCATCACTGGCTCGCTGGCAGCTCTGTTCCTGCTGCTCTCGCTGGCGGTGAAGCTCTCGCGCCGCGTGGACGATGATGTGAACGCCTACCGGCTGTCTACGCTCTTCATGGTAGTGGGCGCAACGCTCTATTATGGCCCGCTAGTATTCGCTATTGAAGCGACCAGCCAGCCTTCGCTGGCCGGTTTTGCCCAGGCGTTCACAAGCAACACCAACCAGACTGCCGCGCTGGTGCTGATGTGGATCTCGCTTGCGGGCGTGGCGCTAGTGGCAGCCTGGCTGTTTGTGCGGGCGCTAATGTCCGCCAATCGCTCGATGGCACGTCACTTCACCAAAGAAAAGGGCGAAGCGATGAGCGGGGCTGCTGTCGGCGGCGAGTAAATCGCCTGCTACGAAGAATATCAGGGAATTGGGGCGATCTTAATGATCGCCCTTTTTGAATTCACAAAATTAAAGAGATACGCTATGCAGAACAAGATAGGAGCAGCAATTACACAGTACTTGTGATGTGTTGTTGATATATTTGAGTGCGGCCGTGATTTTCCCGTGATATGCAGAGAGTAAGCTTGTAGTGGGCGATGAAAGAAGCCCTGAGTGAAGAGGAAGCTCACAGAGCAATCAAAGAATCCGTTTCAGTTAGTTCAATCCATCAGGAGGTGGATATTATGAGTATTATGAAAAATGTGCAATCCAGATCGGCAACCCAGGTTCCCGAACCGCCGATCGCGCGCTTCTTGTTCGCTGACACGCGTATCGCGTGGCTCTGGTTGATCGTGCGTTTGTATGTCGGTTGGCAATGGCTGGTGGCCGGCATCGAAAAGCTGACCGGCTACTCCATTGATATCGGCTCGTTTGGACAGCATACGGGCAATTCCTGGATCTTCACGAGTCATCCGGGAGCCGCGCTGAGCGGTTTTCTCCAGGGAGCGCTCGCGCAGACCACCGGCGCGCACCCAGCAGTGCAAGGCTGGTATGGCTGGTTCGTGCAGCACATCGCGTTGCCGATTGCTCCAGGACTCTCGTATGCTGTCACCTTTGGTGAAATCCTGGTCGGCCTCGGCCTGATTCTGGGTGTGTTGACGGGCATCGCCGCCTTCTTCGGCCTGTTCATGAACATGAACTACCTGCTGGCAGGCACGGTGAGCATCAACCCGATTATTGGTGCACTGGCGCTGTTCATCATGCTGGCCTGGCGTGTCGCTGGCTACTACGGCATCGACCGCTGGCTGCTGCCACTGCTCGGCACCCCCTGGACTGGCACATTAACCAGAGAGACCAAAACCAAAAACGCGGCACCGCCTCCCGTGCCTGTAGTAAGGTAACACGCACCGGTAAGCGGAGCGCTCACGGGGTGAGAGGAGTTATGCTCCTCTCACCCCGATTTTTTGCACCAGACGATCTCTTTGCGTTGTATGGGGAGTTCCTGATCCGACGCCCAGTGAGAAAGAGGATCGGAGTGGCTACGGGAACTACGATTCACTTTCACGCATCGATGGCGTATAGGTCAGACCGACCAAAATACCTTCAGGACTCAGGAGACGGGTAACCGTTTGACCCCATGGCTCTTTCTTTGCTGCTATCAAGAGCTTGTAGCCTTTTGCTTTCAGCTCTTCAGAGGCCTGGGCAACATCTTCTACATCAAATTCGAGCCAGGAGGTGGGAGTTGGCAGATCAGTTGGCCATTCGTTCACACCAAAACACGACTGAGCTGCTTGTGAAAGCGGCCATAGGGCAAATGTTTTGACCCCCTTGAGATCTTCAGTGTGGAAGTACCCGTCAGCTTCTTCTTGGAAAGAAAGACCAAGGCTTTCTCTATAGAAAGCTGCGCTTTCCTTCGTATCAGTGGTGATTGGACCGTAACCGGCAACAAATACTACTTTCATGCCTTTATAATAGCAGAAATAAAGACAGCCTACCATATGAGATTGCAATGAAACAGTTGTCTCTTCGTCTGACAAGCAAACTTCACCGAAAGTGTGCCGGAGCCATTCTATCAGACAAAAGACGCTCCCCTCTGTTATTTCACTTCTTGTAAAATAGAGTACGCTTAGCACCAGGCTCACCAGCATAGTCAAAACTGCGAGGAGTGGTCGTATCGATTTCAACGACCTGACCACCAAGAGCGAGAGGCGTATGATCTCATAACATGCGCTCTTTGTTTCGTTTCTCCATCCAGTCTTTTCCCTTTTTCTATCCATGTGAGCATGGAATGTCGCTTCAGCGACAGGGGCGACCTTGTCGCTGAAGCAACCGCATCATGCGCAACCTATCCACCATGAGAGAGGGGAACTGAATACGTTCCTGTTCTTAATCCAACTCGACTACTGGCAGACCGTGTACGCCGAGAATGGTGGAGATTTCGCTGCCGTGATGGATGTCATGTTCGAGCACATGCCAGATGATCCACTGGAGCGAAACTGCGGGTCTCACTTCTCCAG
>Ga0070733_10003544_pt1 | contig 10641 bp, 6 predicted proteins | sample Coa_R1_9_FD_66450 | JGI IMG/M metagenome (GOLD analysis project Ga0070733, IMG submission 66450) | Surface soil microbial communities from Centralia Pennsylvania, which are recovering from an underground coalmine fire - Coalmine... | ecosystem: Environmental > Terrestrial > Soil > Unclassified ... | reverse complement strand
TCAGATGTGAGCGACGCGGCGAGAAATTGACTGCTGCATTTCCTGTCGTAGACTTGTAATAAGTCGCCGAGTGCTCTTTTTCGGAGCGCCCGATCACGATGATCCTGGCTGAGAAGACTGGGCCGAAGCGTCGTCCATTCTCGTCATTTGTTGGTTTCCGCGAATTCCTGCCGCGTGAAGCAGTGCGGGCGTCGCGAACCTTCGTCATCGGAATTCTGCGGTCGCGGCCAATATGTCCAGAACCGTCGACGTCCTGTTTGCCCGATCGGGCTGTGCGTTCATTCTGGGAAGCCTGGCGGCATTGATCGTCCCTGTCGGATTGGCCGTCGACACGGCCGTTGACGTTTACCCGCTGTCCCCGTCGTCTACCGTGTGGGCTTGCACGGGCGGGACCCTTGGGTTTGTGATTGGCGCCTGCGTGGGAAGGCGGCGGCTCACCGGACGCCCGGCAGAAATGGTTTCCGGCCTGCTTTCGGGAATGATGCTGGGAGGCCTGATCGCCTGCGGTTGGGCGTATGCGGAATTCGAAATGATTCGTTCGCAGCTCCAGCAGCTTGAGGCTACCGCAGAAGTTGTGGCGGGCGCGGAAAATATCTTCATTCATCAAGGCATCGGGACGGTGGGGCTGCAGTATGGCGGTTGTCTCGGGATACTTGCGGGAAGCGCAGCGGGCTGGTTCTGGAACGGTTCACCGCGGCTCAGAGTGATCGCCAGCCTGTTACCGGTTCTGACCAGTTGCCTGATTGCCCTGGGGGTGATCGAGATGCAACGAGGATTCCGGGAACTTTCCGACAAGGTCCTGGAACGCGCACGTCGTTCGTCGGCCGAACATGAATTGCAAAGCCCGGCGTCGCATGACGCGGCGCTTTGAATCGATGATACGATCCTGTCAAATTGGCGACAGGATTGTCACCGAACGTCCGAAACAGTAAGAGTGGGACGGTATTCTGATGATTGTCATAATGTCGGACGGTCGTCGGCTATCGAAGAGTGCCCGCTCCTTGTGACGACAGAATCGTGTCCGATCAGCCACATCCAGTGAAATATCGCGTCGTCGGAGTTCATGCAGACGGCGCGCAGGTGCCGCTTTGCGATTTCCTGTCGCTCGAAATCGCAGAGAGGATTGCGAATCTCGCTTACGCAGGAGCGACATTCACGCGAGTCATCATCGAGTCCAACGAGGAAAATGTCAGACGCGCTCGGGTTTAGCCGAGCCTGCGGGCAAAAAATAGAGGCCAAAGCGATGTTAGTTGTGACCAGGAAGTGCGACGAGGGGATCGTCATCTCAGAGCTCGACGGACCGACGCGAGACTGCCGCATTGTCGTACTTTCGATCCGGGGCAGCACAGTCAGATTGGGGATCGAAGCTGACCCGAATACGAATGTCCGACGCGCAGAAGTCGTTGATCGAAATCGTCCCGATGAGCCGCTTGCCTGATGGTTGCAGCAGGCAAGCGGCCGACGACCTGGCCATGCGGCGCTATTGAATGCGGCGATACTCCGCCAGGACGGGTGAGAGACGGGAGAGGCTCGCCAGCAAATTCGACTGACTCGCCAGCAAATCCGAGTGAGTCGTGTCGAGGGAGCAGTCACCCTTGTGGGCGAGAGTTTCAATATGTTGTGCAGCAGAACCAGCCTCGGATGCGCCCAGCGTCGACAGGGCGCCTTTGAGCGTGTGAGCGGCGCGGCGGGCCACTACAGCGTCGCCGCTTTTAATTGCAGCGGCCAGCTCCGCGGTTAAGCGAGGGCATTCATCCAGGAAGGCATCAATAATCTCACCGAGCAGTTCACGGTCGCCGCCCACGCTCTGCAAGGCCAGCGCCTCATCGAATGGGGGCGCGGTGACTTGCGGGATGAAATCGCGCACCTGATCGGGCGCGGCTGGCCTCGTCCCTGCCCGGCCGGCGGCAGCCAGACTCTCAACCGAATCGAACAGCTCGCTGGGCCGCAAGGGTTTCGAGATGTAGCCGTCCATGCCTGCTGCGAGGCACTTCTCTCGGTCTCCCTTCATGGCATGGGCCGTCATGGCGATGATCGGCACGTGGTCGCCGGTCGTTTGCTCGCGCTCACAAATTCGCCGCGTGGCCTCGAAGCCATCCATCTCGGGCATTTGCACGTCCATTAATACAACGTCGAACGATTCGCGTGAAATTGTTTCGAGCGCCTCGCGGCCGTTGCCGGCCACAACGACAGAGTGCCCGCGCTTTTCGAGCAGCTTAACGGCCAGCTTCTGGTTCACCGTGTTGTCTTCCGCCAGAAGCACGCGCAGGCAGGAAGTGCCCTCAGCAATCGAACAGCGAACGGCGATTGAGGCGTGCAGCTCCTGGCCGGACGAGCCGCCGAGCAGCGCGAGCATGACGGCTTGCAGCTCCGAGCGCTTGATCGGCTTGGTGAGGTACGCCTTGACGCCCAAATCGCGGCAGCGGGCGATGTTCTCGCGACGGTCGGCCGACGAGAGCATCATGAGCGTCGAGCCGGCCAGACCGGGTTGCCGCGCGATTTCCTCCGCCAGCATGAAGCCATCCATCTCGGGCATCATGTTGTCGAGAAGCACCAACTGAAAGGGTTCGCCCGAGCTCGTCGCGGAATGCAGAGCGGCCAGGGCATCGCGGCCACTTTCGACGAGCACCGGTGCCGCTTCCCAGCGGCGCAGCATGTCTTGCAGGATGCGGCGGTTCGTGGCGTTGTCGTCGACCACGAGCACCGACAAGCCGCGCAGCCGCGCCAGGTCGAGAGGGGCCGTGGGCGCGGCGGCAGAGGTCGACAGGCCGACTCGCACGGTAAAGTGGAACGTGCTCCCTTGCCCCGGCTCGCTCTCGACCCACACACGACCTCCCATGAGCTTGACCAATTGCAGCGAAATGGCCAGGCCCAGGCCGGTGCCGCCGTATTTGCGCGTCGTTGAGGCATCGACCTGCGAGAAGGCCTGAAAGAGGATGCTCAGCTTCTCGCGCGGAATGCCGATGCCCGTATCCCGTACCGAGAAATGCAGGCTCGCCGACGATTCGTTTGTGAATTCGCACTCGACGTGCAGGGTCACCTCGCCCGCGCTCGTGAACTTGACCGCATTGCCGATGAGGTTCACGAGTATCTGCCGCAGCCGGCACGCATCGCCGACGAGGGTTTCGGGCACGTCGTCGAGCACGTGGCAGGCCAGCTCGAGTCCTTTGGCGTGGGCGCGCAACGACAGCGTGGCGATGGTTTCGTCGAGGTGGTCGCGCAGATTGAAATCGACGGGATCGAGGTCGAGCTTGCCCGCCTCGATCTTCGAGAAGTCAAGAATGTCGTTGATGACCGCCAGCAGGTAATCGGCCGACGACTTGACCATGTCGAGGTACTCGCGCTGCTCAGCCGTCAGCTCGGTGCCCAGGGCCAGCTCCGTCATGCCGATGACGCCATTCATGGGAGTGCGAATTTCGTGGCTCATATTGGCCAGGAAATCGCTCTTGGCCCGATTGGCCGCCTGGGCCGCCTCCTTGGCTTCACGCTGTGCGGCCTCGGCCTGCTTGAGATCGTCGATGTCGGTGTGAATGCCGACCCACTCGCGAATGGCGCCGGTCTCGTCGAGAATCGGTACGGCCCGCACCATCATATGGCGATACACGCGATCGTGCCGGCGCAGGCGGTGCTCGACCTGATACAGCGATCTGCTGGCGACGGCTGCCGACCAGATGCGGGCCGTGTTCGCGCGGTCATCAGGATGGACGGCGTCGAGCCAGCCCCAGCCTTTGAGCTGGTCGTAATCCTGGCCGGTGAACGCGCTCCAGCCCGACTGTATGGATTCGAACTCTCCCGAGGCGGGTGTGTTCCAGACGATGGCGGTCACCGCTTCGACCAGGGAGCGATAGCGTTCTTCGCCCCGGCGCAAAACGACTTCAGCCCGGCGCCGCTCCTCAGCTTCGCAGCGCAGCGTTTCGGCGGCGGTTGCCAACTCGGCAGTGCGCTGTTCCAGGCTCGACGTGAGGGCCGAGACTTCCGCCTCGGCCCTGGCGAGCCGATCTGGCAGATCAATCTCGCCGGCGTGATCCATCCGAGGCTGTCGAGACATGTCGTGTTCTTAGGGCTTGTTTCCGCGATACGCAAAGCCGATTCTACTGGGGCGGAAACAGAAAGACACGCGACGACGGCGAATGGCCGGGTTCTTTCGGTTGACATTCGAACGGGCCGGCAGTATCATGACTAAACTAATAGTTTAGTTATTCGGGATCCATCCGCAGGAGGGCTGCAAATTTCCAAATCATTGCCAGCGCCGAGTGATCGGGAGCTTGATCTGTTGAAAGTCATGTGGCGCCTGGGCGAGGCCAAAGTGCGCGACATTCATGAAGCGGTTCGCCAGGACGGCGAGTGTGCTTTCACAACAGTGCAAACGCTGCTGCGGATCATGTCTACGAAAGGACTCGTGAAGAAACGGGCCGATGGACGGACGGACTTCTACACGCCGGTGTATACGCTCGAACGCGCGACATCGCGGTTTGTCGACAAGCTGTTCGACGGCGCCGTGGAGAAGTTTGTACTCAGTATGTTGTCTGCCGAGGACGTGTCGGCCGACGAAATGCGGGATCTGGAAAGAATGATTGCCAAAGCCCGCAAGGCGAAAGAAAAACAATCGGAACAGGGACAATCATCATGTTGAACGCCGATCTGTTGTTCGTCGAGGTTCTTCGATTGACCGCCTGCGCTTTGATTCTGCTCGGCGCGAGCATGATTGTGTTGCGATTCCTCAAGCAACCGGTGGAACGCATCCGCATGATTCAGACTTCGCTGTTGGCAGTGTTGGCGACGGTCGTCATTGGCACGGCGGGCGTTGTGCCGAAAATCGTCCCGAAAATCAAACTTCCCATCCTGGACAGAGCCAACTCTGATTCGGAAGCCGTCAAAGGCATCGAGACTGGAAACAGGCCGCAGCAATTGGCAGCCGACTCGAATACCGGGGAGCTCGCACAGCATTCTATTGAAGTCGCCGCGATTGCTGCGAACGAAATGAGACACTCGTCAATCAATGAAGCACCGTTCAATACGATCGCAGCATCTGAAGCCACGCGTGCCGCAGCAATTTCCACAACCCGTTTTGAGGTGCTGCCGTGGATTCGGGGCGCCTGCGTCTTCGGTTTTCTGTTGGTTTCGTTGCTGAACGTCGTCTATCTGTTGATTGGGTTCGCTGCAACCAGGCGGCTGATTCGTATCGCGACACCGCTGACTGAATCTGCGGCCGCCAGCCTGAAACAAATCGTCAGCGAGTTCTCGATACCCGAGCGAGTCCGTTTCGTGAGCTCCGATACGATTGACATTCCGATGGTGAGCGGCATCTGGCGACCGACGATCCTGCTTCCGGCATCTATGACGGGCAACGACGCCGATCCGCTGGAATTGAAGCACAGCGTCAGCCACGAATGGGCGCATATCCAGCGACACGATCTGCTGACCTGGCAAATGGCCAGCCTGTGTCAGCCCTTCCTTTGGATTCAGCCCTGCTACTGGATCTTGCTTCGAGAGTTGCGAGTCGCTCAGGATCAATTGGCCGATCAATTTGCGACCGAGCGATCCAACGAACAAACCCTCTATGCCGCGACGCTGATGCAACTGTCACGAGCTCGACAGAGGATGCTGCCAGGCGCATTGACGATGGCCAGCGGGAAATCCAACCTCTACAGGAGAGTTGAAATGATTTTGAATGAACGATTTCAGCCGCTTCGAGAAGGACGCAAACTCATCATGCTGTCTGCGGCGTTCTTGCTTGCGGCCGTCGGTTGCCTGCTTTCGTCGCTGGAACTTACTCACGCAGCGACGCCGCTATTATCTGCAGAAAGTCAACCGGGCTCGAGCGCTGAAAAAAAGCAGGAAGACAAGGCAGTCGACAAGCAGGAACAAGCGCAGGCGCCAAAAAAGGAGGGCGCTGCAGCAGAACCGGCGAAAACGGCAGAACACTCGGGCACTGTGGTCGATGTCGATACCGGCAAGCCGATTGCCGGAGTGACGGTGACCGTGACGCGAATGGTCTCCAGCGACTGGCGCGAATTGGCCGTCACCGAGTCGCTGACAGACGAGAGCGGTAAGTACACATTTACGATTCCGCCAGATCAGCTCCGCGAACGGCTGCTGTACATCATGTTTGACATCGATCATCCGGACTACGCCCGGCGCCACTGTGGCAGTTACGGCTATGGGATGATCGTGGCGAACCTGGAAGCGGGCGAGCAGCCCTGGTTTTCGGAACTGAAGATGGTTCGGGGCGAAAAGATCACGGGTCGGCTGGTGGACCAGAACCAGAGGCCGGTCGCCGGTGCGCATCTGCGCTGCGAATCCCGCCCAAAATCAGGCAATGACCGGGATCGATCGTCCTTCGCGCAGGAAGTCTCGGACCAGGATGGCCGGTTCGCGCTGGTCGTTCCCTACGATGGAATCACGAGCCTGTCCATCATCCCGACCAGCGATTGCATGAAGTCCATCGAGATCGGCGAAAAACGCGGCGAGCTGGGCGACATCGCTCTCGAGAGTGGCTTCCCCATCCAGGGTGTCGTCAAGGATGCGAAAGGCAAACCCCTGGAGGGAGTGTGGGTGAACATCACGCCGGAAGACCTCGAGAACCGAGGTTCCTACGAAATGAAACGTTCCAGCAAGACCAACGCAGAGGGTCAGTTTAGGTCGCGCCCGGTCAAGTCCGGCAAGTATCTGGTCGAAGTCGAATCAAAAGCCACCGGCGCTCCTGAGAAACAGAAGTACGCCAATTTCCACGACGAGCCGTTGTCTGCCATGTTCGTCGCGCAAACGATCAGTGTAACCAAAGAATCGGCGGACTTACCGTTCGTCATCCAGGCGGTGCCGCATGTGCTGATCAACGTTCAGGTTTACAAGCCCGATGGCCAGGTCTCAAGAGGGCATTCGCCCTACATGCATGGAGAATTCGATGGGCGTCAAGTATGGATTCGGAAGGCGAAAGAGACTGGCGAAGGAGCATTCCAACTGATGGCGCCGCACGGCATGAAGAACGCTCAACTCCAGTTTATCACCAACGAACACTCGGCCCTGACGGTACAATTCGAAGGCGGTAAGCCGTCGCCGCAAACTGATTATCGCTTCCCAAAACTCGAGGAAGACATCAACAATATTCGCGTTGTTCGTTACGGGGCGGCAATCCTGAAGATTCGAGCAGTCGATGAGTCCGGCGCGGATTTGAAGGACGCGGGTGTCTTCGCCAGCTACGCTGCCGCAAAAGATGCGACCGATGAAATGATGATGGGCAAACAGATTGGCTACCACCGCGAAGGCGGGTTTCTGCGATTGAGCTCCATCGTTCCGAATACGGAATTCATGGTTCGCCTGAGTCAGTCGGGATTCGAAGATGAGACCCAGACGTTCACCATGAAAGAAGGCGAGCGGCGAACGATCACGGTGACTCTCAAGCGGAAAGCAGCGCCGGCAGAGTAGAAACGGCCGATCCTGAACAGGTTTCTGAGGACCATCGCCAGATGCTGACGATCAAACTGCATCACCCTCGCCCGCTTGGTCGAACGGCTCTGGCAAGCCTGGCGATCGTTCTGTGCTGCACGCGCGGGGCGTCGGCGGACGACAAACCCGCCGCCGCAGATGCTTCCGTCGTCGATTTCGAACGACACGTTGCGCCCTTGCTGGGCCGACTCGGCTGCAACTCGGCCGCATGTCATGGTGCGTTTGGCGGCGGAAGAGGCGGGCTGCAATTGAGTCTGTTCGGGTACTCGGCAAAAATCGACTACCAGGGCTGCCGCGAACGGGTGAACATTTCACACGCTGAAGCCAGTCTGCTGCTCGAGAAACCGAGCGGGCAGGAAACGCATGAAGGCGGGCAGCGATTCGCGCCGAACTCTCGAGAATACGAGACGATCCGACGCTGGATCAACCAGGGGGCGAAATGGCAGCCAGGTTCCGGCAAAGTGAAAGCACTGACGGTCGATCCGCGACAGGTCGTGTTCGACGATCACTCCACCTCCCAACCACCGCTGACAATCACTGCCGAGATCGCCGACGGATCCCGGGAAATCGTCACACACCTGTGCCAATTCTCCAGTCGTGATGAGGGAATTGCCATCGTCGAACCATCCGGCAGAATTGTGCCCGCGGGCCACGGCGACACAGCGGTGATCGTGTCGTACGGAAATGCGTTCTCTGTGGTCACCGTCCTGGTTCCATTCGCGCACGCCACAACCACCGCGTCAAAGGTCGTCGCATCGAAATCGAATCCCATCGATGCCCGCATTCACGAAAAACTGACGCGGCTCAATCTGCAGCCGTCGAGTCCCTCGACCGACGAAGAATTCCTGCGCCGCGTGATGATTGACACGATTGGAGCAATTCCCACAGCCCAGGACGTCACCCGGTTTTGTGCGGATACCGATCCTGACAAGCGTGAGAAGACGATCGATGCCTTGCTGGCTGATCCCATGCACGCCGCTCTCTGGGCGACTCGCATGTGCGATATCACGAAATGTGATGTCGGCTCGATGGGCGAAGACCCGGAAGCGGCAGCTCATCAGGCGCAGATGTGGCACGACTGGTTTCGTAAGCGCTTCGCGAATAACACATCCTATGCAGAGACAGTTCGCGGCGTCGTGACCGCCACCAGTCGTGAAGGCCTGCAAGTTGCCGACTGGATCAAGCAGGAACAGCAACGGGTCCTTCGCAGCCGCGAATCGTTCGAAAGTGACTACGCCGACCGCAAGTCGCTCGATCTTTATTGGCGTCGCATCGGAGCAGACCCGGAAGCGACGTTGAATTCCATGGCCGAGCTGACCGCTGTGGCGTTTACCGGAGTGCGCCTGAATTGCGCTCAGTGTCACAAGCACCCCTTCGATCGCTGGACTCAAGACGACTACGCCGCGTTCACCAACATCTTTGCTCCCGTTGTTTACGGAAGCTCGACGGAAACCAACGCGGCGATCATCGAGGAATTGGATCGCCGTCGAGAATTGCAGCGAACGGACAAGACTCTGCCGCCGTTTCCCAGAGTTCGCGAAGTTTTCGTCAGCCCCGAGCTGGGACGAGGGATCAGCGGTTCGGAACCAGGTGTGGATGTTTCCCCGCGCCCGTTCGACGGCACCAACGCCGAGAACAAGGGGAGTGCCGGGAACGAAGTCGATCCTCGAGAGCGGTTTTATCAATGGCTGGTGGCGCCAGACAATCCCTACTTCGCTCGCAGCTTTGTGAATCGCGTCTGGTCGATTTATTTTGGAATCGGCATCGTGGAGCCTGTCGATGATTTCTCGGTCGCAAATCCTCCCTCGCATCCAGAGCTGCTGCACGAGTTGGCCGCACGATTTCGCGAATCGGGTTTCAACATTCGCGAGCTGGAAAAGCTGGTCCTGATGTCAGCCACCTACCAGCGATCCTCGACTCCCCACGCAAACAATCGCAGCGACAGGCGAAACTTTTCGCGTCAGTCCGTCCGGCCGCTGCTGGCCGAGGTGGCACTGGATGCCATCAACAAGGCGCTGGGGACGAGCGAGGACTTCGGCAAACTGGCGCCCCACGGATCTTTGGCGATTGAAATCGGAACCAATCAACTTTCCGGCGATGCGGAGCGGGCCCTGCAGGTTTTTGGCCGAGGCAAACGTGAATCGATCTGCAACTGCGGCCGGCGAAACGCCAGCGATTTGCGACAATTCATTTTTCTCGTGAACGACCAGTCGATCGTCGACAAGATCAAGCGTGGCTCGATTCGAAAACTGCTGCCGCTTGACGATGGGCCGCTTGTCTTGCAGCTCTATCTGCGAATGCTCGGTCGCAGCCCGGACACCGAGGAACTGGAAATCGGCGTGAAACATCTGCGCGCCGGGCCGACAAGGGAGATCGCTTTCGATGATCTGGTCTGGGCGCTTTTGAACTCACGGGAATTTATCACGAATCATTGACTTGTGTCCGGCGGCAGTCCCGGCGACTTTCGGGACCCATTGGGAGCAGCATGATGAATCGTCAGCCATTTCAGGAACGCATTTTTTCCCGCCGCGACTTCCTGCACGTCGGCGCCATCCCCTTGATGGGGCTCAGTCTGCCGACTCTTCTCGCCGGCGAAACGGCGCGAACTGCCACTTTCGACAAGCCGCCGGCGAGAAACATCATCCTGGTCTGGCTGAACGGCGGGCCGTCGACCATCGATATGTGGGATTTGAAACCCCACGCCCAGGCCTCGATTCGCGGCGAATTCAAAGCTGCTGCGGCGACGGCAAATGGCATCGACATCTGCGAACACTTGCCGCGGATGGCCAGGCAGATGGACCACTGCACGTTGATTCGTTCCGTGACGCACACGATTGCCGAACACACTCAGGGGACGGAATATGTCCTCACCGGCAATCCGATCAGTGCGGCCTTGAAATATCCTTCAATCGGTTCCATCGTCGCCAGCCAAGTGGCTGCGGAACCCGGCCGAAAGGTCCCCAGCTACATCGACATGAGCGGTTTCAACAACGGTGACGCGGGTTACCTGGGCGCGTCGCACAATCCGTTTGTCGTCGATCGATTTCAGGACCAGACCGCCCGCAGAACCGGAGACCAGTCGCGGGACCAGCTCGCGCTTCCCAATGGCTTCACCCTGGATGATCTGACTCGCAAAGGCGAACTTCTCGCGGAACTTGAACGAGGATTTCGGCGTTTCGAAAAGACGGCTCGCGC
>Ga0070733_10003543_pt1 | contig 10644 bp, 10 predicted proteins | sample Coa_R1_9_FD_66450 | JGI IMG/M metagenome (GOLD analysis project Ga0070733, IMG submission 66450) | Surface soil microbial communities from Centralia Pennsylvania, which are recovering from an underground coalmine fire - Coalmine... | ecosystem: Environmental > Terrestrial > Soil > Unclassified ... | reverse complement strand
TACAACAATGCCACCAGCCTGCAGGTGTGCGTGGCGGTGCTGTCCGGGGTCATCTGGGCGATGGAGAATCCCAATCTCGGCATCGTCGAGCCCGACGAGATGGATTTCCGCCGCAACCTGGAGATCTGCATGCCGTACCTCGGGCCGGTGGTCGGGGAGTACACCGAGTGGACGCCGCTGCACGAGCGCGAGCGGCTATTTCCCGAGGATGTCGACAAGAGCGACCCGTGGCAGTTCAAGAACGTGCGCGTGATCTGGTAGCACGCTTCAGCGCTCGTACTGGATCGCCACGATGGCATAGGTACAGCTGCCGCCTGGGGTCTCGACGCTGACCTCCTCGTCGAGCGCCCTGCGCAGCAGCGCCCGTCCGAGGGGCGAGTCCATGCTGATGTAGCCGGCTGCCATGTCAAACTCGTCGGGGCCGACGATGCGGTAGCGGCTGCGTGCGCCGCTGTGCGCCTCGAGCTCGACCCAGGCGCCGAAGAATACCCGCGCGGCATCAGCTGGCGGCTGCGCGACGACCACCATGCCCTCCAGGCGCTTGCGCAGGAAACGCACCCGCCGATCGATCTCGCGCAGGCGGCGCTTGCCGTAGGTGTACTCGGCGTTCTCCGAGCGATCACCCTGCGCTGCCGCTGCGGCTACGGCCTGGGTAACGCGCGGGCGCTCCTCGCTCCACAGCTGCTCGAGCTCGGCGCGCAGCCGCTTCAGACCCGCGGGAGTGATGTATTTCGAGCCCGCCGGGGAGGGCGGCCGGTAGCGTCCCATCCGGTGATTTCCTGTGACTTATGTCGCATCCACTTTTACCGAAATCAGGGGTTCTGTGGAACATCTCACGGACGGCTCCGGTATCACGCTACTAACCTTTTGACCGTGGCTACCAAGTACTACACGCACTTCGTGACCCACGTCGGCAAGGCGCCCAGCGCCAGCGCGGACAGCGAGTGGAGTGGAGTCGTGGAGCTGCGCGAGCCACTCACCCAGTCACGCGCCAATCGCGAGCTGCGGGCGCTGCTGGCACAAAGTTTTGACCTGGATTCGGACGATATCCGCATTCTGCATTGGGCTCGATTGCACTGAGTATCCCCTGGCGGACTTCCTTCCCTTCATCGAAGGTCCGCCCTTATCAACCCCAGGCCTAAAAACCTGGGGTTTTTTTTTGACCTTTCTCAAGGCTGCGCCCCACCGTGCAGCGGGTTTCCCGCTGTCACATTGCTGTTAAGATCAAAGCCCTCGCATACCAACAACGCGCGCCGCACGAGGGCAGGCGATGCGGTGCAGGGGAGGGGCCCATGGGCACACACCGGGACGTTCGCCTCCAGCGCATCCTTTTGGCCGTCCTCATGAGCGCCGGCGGCGCACTGGGGGCACCCGCCCAGGGGCAGGAGCAGGCCACGGGCGGCGGTTCACAGCAGCTGCAGACGGTGGTCGTGACCGGCACGCTCATCAAGCGCACCGACTTCGATACGCCAAGTCCGCTGCAGGTCATCAGCGCCGAGGACCTGAAGAACTCAGGCTTTACCTCCATCTCGGACGTACTGCGCAACATCTCCGCGAACGGTCAGGGGACTCTCACGCAGAGCAACCCCTTCTCCTTTGCCGGCGGCGCTGCGGGCATCGCGCTGCGCGGGCTGACCGTCGGGGCAACCCTGACCCTGATCGACGGCGAGCGCATGGTGGCCTATCCGCTCACCGACGACGGCCAGCGCACCTTCGTCGATGTGAGCTCCATTCCCTTCAGTGTGATCGAGCGCGTCGACGTACTGAAGGACGGGGCATCCTCCGAATACGGCTCGGACGCCATCGCCGGCGTCGTGAACGTCATTCTCAAGAAGTCCTTTAAGGGATTCGAGTTCAATGCCGAGGGTGGGCAGACCGGCAGGCATGACGGCGCCACAGAGCACATCAACGCCATCGCCGGGATCGGTGATCTGGACTCCGACGGCTACAACGCCTTCCTCTCGGTCGAATGGCGCCACCAGGACGAGATCTACCTCTACAGCCGCCACGGGTTGTGGAACAACCTCAACTGGACGCCCTGGGGTGGGGTCAACCTGACGCCCGGCGCCGGCAGTGCCTACGCCGCTGGCGCGGTGTTCTATCCGGCCTCCCTCACCGGCATTCTGCTCAACCCCAGCACCCAGGCGCTGGACGGCTCGGAAATCTATCTGCACGACGCCTGCACCGACGCCAAGATGTTCGCCGACCAATGCACCTATCTCGACAACAAGCTCGAGATCCAGCCGCAGACCGGCAACCTCAACGTGCTGGGGCGTTTCACCAAGAATCTCGGTGGCAGCTGGCAGGCCATCCTCACCGCCTCGCTGTTTCGAAGTGAGGCCGAACAGATCGGCGGCCACTTCAACCTCAACCCGGCGATACCCGGTCCAAATATCGCCGTGGGCCCCGCCATTCCGCCGACGGTCGTCGATCCGCAGTTGTTCCCCATCAGCGTCCCGACAAAGTATCCGGGTAACACCTTCGGCGCTCCGGCACCGCTCATTTATGACTTCCCTGAGCTCGGCCAGACACAGACGCAATACGTCACCGACACCTACCGCGGCTTTCTGCAGCTGAAGGGGGGACTGGCGGGGTGGGACCTCGATTTCACCGGCGGCGCGATGTACGCCGCCGTCACCCCGAAGAGCTACGCCAACCTGAACTACGTTGACTTGCAGAACGCGCTCAACAGCGGCTATGTCCTCGGCAGCTCCAATGGAGCGGCGCTGTTTGCTCCCGAAGAGGAGGTCAAGGACACCAACTCGCTGCAGGTAATCGATTTGCGGGGCAACCGCTCGCTCCTGCAGCTGCCGGGCGGTCCGCTGGCACTGGGCACCGGCCTCGGCTTCTACCACAGCTATCTCTATCAGCTCGCACCGCCGACCGTGGCGGACGGGGCGCAGTTCGGCAGCGTCGCCTATGCGTTGGGTTCAACCACGAACTATGCCGCCTATGCGGAGCTGGTCGCGCCCCTGGTGCGGCAGCTGGAGCTCGATGGCGCCGTGCGCTGGGACCACTACAACACCTACGGTAGCTCGGTCACGCCGAAATTCAGCCTCAAGTACACGCCGTTCCAGGCAGCTGACCTTCCGCGGCACCTGGGGCCAGGGCTTCCGCGCGCCCAATCCCGCCGAAGCCGGCACCGCCGGCAACCTGTTTTCAGCCGGCGCCTATCCGGATCCGATTCTCTGCAAGCAAACCGCTTCGGGCGCGCAATTGCCGGGGTCCTTCCCCGCGACCTGCAACGAGTTTCCGACCGGTCTGCAGACCACCAACCCGGCTCTTAAGCCCGAACGCTCGACCAACTACACCGGCGGGGTGATCTTCACCCCTGTGGAGGAGCTCAAGGTGTCGGTCGACTACTGGGACATCAAGGTGAAGCAGGACGTCGTCTCGGCGAGCGAGCTGGTGAACCTCGGCGTACCGGCGCAGAGTTTGCAGTTCCAGACGGTGCGTGGTCCGCAGGTCGTGCTGCCGCAGGTGCAGGCAAACGGCACTCAGGTCCCGACGCTGACGCCGATCGGCCTGATCCTCTACCAGCTGTTTCCCTACGTAAATGCCACGCAGACGGAAGTGAACGGTGTCGACCTCGACCTGGAGAGCCACATCGACATCGGTCGCGCCGGCCGCCTGACCGCAACGCTCAACTACTCGCACATGTTCCACTACTACTTGAGCGCCCCGACCGGCGTGACCAGCGATCTGGCGGGCACGCACGGTCCGACCGGGGTCTCCGGTGACACCGGCAATCCACAGGACCGTGCCGTCCTGAGTCTTACGTGGGACCGCGGTCCGTGGTCGCTCACGGGCAGCGTTAACTACATCGGTGCCTACGATCTCACCGATCCCTCGATCGGCATCTACACCTGCAGTGATTCGATTTTGAACTCCGGCAAGTGGGTGAATCCGTACGCAGGTCCCGCATCCTTCTGCAAGGTGGATCGCTTCGTCGACGTCGATCTCTACGGCGAGTACAGCTTCAACGAACACTTGCGCGTGCACGGCAGCATCCTCAACCTGTTCGACAGGCCGCCGCCGCTGGACATGCAGACCTACGGCAGCGCCGGCAACTACTCGAACGCCTTCCACGATGCCGGCGCCGTCGGCCGCTTCTTCATGGTCGGACTGACCTATACGCTGTGAGGCGGATGAGCCGCGCGGGCCGCTTGCGCGGCCCGCGCGGCACGAGGTCGACGGCGCTTCGCCGCCCGTGGGACAATCCCCTTCCCTGGCGCAGGAGCCGGGCTCATCAACAAGAAGGGGATATCCATGCGTGCGTGGACCTTTGCCGTTCTGGCTGCCGCGGTGCTCGGACTTTCGGGCTGCGGCTACAACACCCTGCAGCAGAAGGATGAGGGGGTGAAGGCCGCCTGGTCCGAGATCGTGAACCAATATCAGCGTCGCGCCGACCTCATCCCCAATCTGGTGAACACCGTGAAGGGCTACGCGGCGCAGGAGCAGCGCGTGCTGGTCGAGGTGACCGAGGCGCGCGCCAAGGTCGGCTCCATTCAGGTCACACCCGAGGTGCTCAACAACCCGGAGCTGTTCCAGAAGTACCAGGCGGCGCAGAACCAGCTGACCGGCGCCTTGAAGAGCCTGTTCGCGGTGTCCGAGAACTATCCGCAGCTCAAATCTGACCAGAACTTCCGCGACCTGCAGTCGCAGATTGAAGGCACGGAGAACCGCATCACCGTGGCGCGCAACCGCTACATCCAGGCTGTGCAGGATTACAACGTGACGGTGCGCAGCTTCCCGCAGAACCTCACCGCGAAGATGTTCGGCTTCCAGGTCAAGCCGAACTTCACCGTGGCCAACGAGCAGCAGATCTCCACCGCACCAACCGTGAGCTTCGATACCAGCACGCCGGGCAATCCGGCGAGCACGCCCCCGGCGCAGCCCTCGGAACAGCCCAAGACGCAATGACCGGCGGCCGCAACCGCGCCCACTCGCGCGCCTGGGGGGCGCTGCCGTGGCTCCTGCTGCTGAGTTTCGTGGTGGCAGCGCAGAGCACAGCGCCCGAGGGCGGCCTGCAGCCGATTCCCAAGCTCGCGCGGGTCGTCGACCTCACCGGCTCGCTGACCGCCCAGCAGCAGACCGCGCTCGCGCAGAAGCTGGCCGCCTTCGAGGCCTCGAAGGGCTCACAGCTCGCGGTGCTGATGGTACCGACCACACAGCCCGAGGACATTGCCCAGTACTCGATCCGCGTGGCCGAACAGTGGAAGCTCGGCCGCAAGAAGATCGATGACGGGGCCATCCTGCTCATCGCCAAGAACGATCGGCGCGCGCGCATCGAAGTCGGCTACGGCCTCGAGGGGGTCCTGACCGATGCATTGAGCAACCGCATCATCGATGAGACCCTGGCGCCGGACTTCCGCCAGGGGAACTTCTACGGCGGCATCGACGCGGCGCTCGAGCAGATGATGAAGCTCATCCGCGGGGAGCCGTTGCCGCCGCCGGATGAGCAGTGGCACCCCTATGGCGCGACCAATGCCCACGTGGTGAGCCATTTCCCCGAGCTGCTGTTCGCGGTGCTGATCGGCTCGGTCGTGCTGCGCGGCATCTTCGGCCGCACGCTCGGCTCGGCGTTCACCGGCGCCGGCGCCGGGCTGCTCACCTGGCTGCTGATGCACACGCTGATGCTGGCGGCGATCGTCGGTATCGGCGGCTTCCTGGTGGCCCTGCTCATGGGGGCCGCGCGCGGCGGCAGCGGCTGGTCGAGCTATCCGCGCAGCGGCGGATTCGGTGGCGGCTGGGGCGGCTTCGGTGGCGGCGGTTTGGGTGGAGGCGGCTTCGGTGGGGGTGGCTTCAGTGGCGGCGGTGGTGGCTTCGGCGGCGGCGGCGCTTCCGGCAGCTGGTAGGGCACCATGAATCTCACGCGCCTGCTGCGCCATCTGTTCACGACCCGCTGGAGCACGCGGCGGCACTTCCCCGAAGCGGTGCGCGATGCCATAGAGCAGGCGATCGGTGAATGCGAGGCGCGCCACGGCGGGGAGATCCGCTTCGTGGTCGAAACCGCCTTCGATCTGCCGGAGCTATGGCGCAAGCTCTCCACGCGCCAGCGCGCCCTGCAGTTGTTCGGCCAGTTCGGCGTGTGGGACACGGCTCACAATAATGGCGTGCTGGTCTACGTGCTGATGGCCGATCATGCCGTCGAGATCGTCGCCGACCGCGGCATCGCCACGCACGTACCGGAAAAGGAATGGCAGGCGGTGTGCCACCAGATGGAGCACCACTACCGCGCCGGGCGTTTCAAGGACGGCTCGATCGTCGGCATTCTCGGCGTCGGAGCGCTCCTCGGGCGGCACTTCCCCGGCAAGACGGCCAGCGACAACGAGCTGCCGAACCAGCCGGTGCTGCTGTAGCGGATCTACGACACGACGGGACCTACGACACAGTGGCGCCGCGGGCAGATCGGTGATAATGGGGCGCGTATGAGAAAGAGTCTCGCCCGCGCCGCCCTGGCGGCGCTGCTTGCCGCTGCCATCGCCGGCTGCTCCCTGTTCACCCGCCACGCCGCGGCACCCCCGCCGCCGCCGGAGGCGCCACCGCCGCTGCCAGCGTTGCCGCTGCCGGTGGTGAACGAGCGCTTCGAGCTCGCCCCGGGGCAGGACGTGATCGGCAGCGTGCAGGTCGTGACCGCCAGCAAGGACGACACGCTCACCGACATCGCGCGGCGCTTCAATGTCGGCTACGAGGAAATCCTGCGCGCCAATCCCAAGGTCGATCCCTGGCTGCCGGGCGAGGGGCGCGAGATCGTCATCCCCTCGCAGTTCATCCTGCCGGACGCGCCACGCACGGGAATCATCATCAACATCGCGCAGATGCGCATCTATTACTTCCCGCCCGCCAAGCGCGGTGAGCGCCAGGTGGTGCTGACGCATCCGATCGGCATCGGCAAGGTCGGCTGGCGCACCCCGGAAGGCGTTACCCACATCGTGCGCCGCCAGAAGGACCCGACCTGGCGCGTGCCGGTGTCGGTGCGCAAGGAGCACCATGAGAACGGTGATGACCTCGAGCCGGTCATCGGCCCGGGTCCTGACAATCCGCTCGGCAAGTACGCCTTCTATCTCGAGTGGCCGAGCTACCTGATTCACGGCACCAATAAGCCGGCCGGAGTCGGGCTGCGCTCGAGCCACGGCTGCATCCGTCTGTATCCGGAGGACATCGAGCAGTTCTTCGCGCTGGTGCCGATCGGCACCCAGGTACGGGTGGTCAATCAGCCGTTCGTCTTCGGCTGGCTCGACGGGCAGCTCTACATGCAGGCCTTCGACGTGCTGGAAGACGACCCGCGCGACTGGAAAAACGCGCGCCGCAAGCTGCTCAACAAGTCGCTGGCCGCGCGGCTGCAGCAGCAGCTCAAGGCGCACCACGAGCAGGTCGACTGGACGCAGGTCGGCGAACTCACGCGCGCCACGCGCGGCATTGCGCTGCCGATCACCGCCAGCGACACGCACCTCGAGCAGCTGCTCGCGGCAGCCCCGCGCGTACAGAACATTGTGCCCGAAGGGTCCACCTGGGACGGCAAGACGGACCTGCCGATGGATGAGGCGACCTTCCGCCAGGTGGTCTCGGAGATGGAGCCGGGCAGCTCCGGCCCGGCCGCGACGGTGAGCAGCGATCGCGACGCGGCAGCCGGCGGCGCCGATCCGCCGCCCGCACCGCCGGCCGCCGGCAAGATCCCCGCACCTGCACCCAAGAACGGCGGCTGAGACGCAGCCGGCGATGGCCGCGCTCTCGGAGTGGCTGCAGCTCATGCTGACTGAGATCGCGCGCAAGCGCGAAGAGCTCGAGCGCGCGCGCGCGGAAGCCGCGCAGCGCGAGAGCGAAACGCCGCCGCCGCCGCCGCCGCCGGCGCCGTGATGCGCCGCATTGCGTCAGCGCGTGGCGCGACAGGCTGACAATGTTCTGACACTTTCTGTTAGAGTCCGGCCGGCAGATCCCAAGAGGCGTCAGTGGCAGACAGCCCCGCGTCCGGCGTAGAACTCGCACAAAAAAGCCGCACGGATCACGCGATTGAACGTGTGGCGACCGGAGTCGCCGCCTTCGTCGGCCGTACCCTCAAGGGTCCGGTCAACCAGCCGCTCACGGTGCACAGCTTCGGTGAGTTCCAGCGCCACTTCGGCGGTCTGTGGCAGCCCGCCACGCTGTCCTACGCGCTCGAGCAGTTCTTCGAGAACGGCGGTCGCGAGGCGCGCATCGTGCGCATCACCAATGCGGCGCGGCCACCCACCCTGACACTGCCGGCCGGCCGCGGCGCGCTGCGCCTCACGGCGCTCAATCCCGGCTCGCGCGAGTACCTGCGCGCCTCGATCGACTACGACGGGCTGAGCGCCGCCGAGCACGACCGTTTCAACCTCGTGGTGCAGCGCGTGCGCACCGCAGGCTCCGAGCTGGTCGAGGACCAGGAGATCTATCGCCGCGTATCGGTGCTGCCGGACTGCGGGCGCTTCATCGCCGACGTGCTGCTCGAGTCACGTCTGGTGCGGCTCCTCGGGGTACCACCGCAGCAGCGCCCGGACCGCTCCGGCGGCAGCCCCGGCGGAGTCTCGGTCGGTTACACGCTCTCCAACCCCGACGGCGATGACGGCGCCCCGCTCACCGACTACGACATCATCGGTGCCGCCGGCAGCGGCAGCGGCCTGTTCGCCCTCGGCGGCGCCCCCTTCAACATGCTGTGCATTCCGCCGCTGTCGCGCGAGCGGGACGTCGGGCTGTCGACGCTGCTGGTGGCCGCGCGGCTGTGCCGCGAGCGTCACGCCATGTTGCTGGTGGATCCGCCCGCCGCCTGGACCTCCCCGCGTGCCGCGCTCGAGGGGCTGCGCAGCTGGCCGTTCCGCAGCGACAGCGCCGTCATGTACTTCCCGCGCGTGCAGGCCTTCGACCGCCTGCGCGGCCGGGTAGAGATCTTCGGCTCCTGCGGGGCCGCCGCCGGCATGATCGCCCGCTCCGATGAGAGCTCCCCGGTGTGGTCGGCAGCCGAGAGCGAGGAGGCGGTGCTGCGTCCCGGGCTGCGCCCCGCGGTGCCGGTCACCGACGCCGAGCGCCTGCGCCTCGCCCAGGCGGGGATCAACACGCTGCTGTCGGTGCGCGGCTCGCGCACCGGAGTGAGCCCGCGCACGCTCGCGGTCGGGGGCAACGGCACTTCCGACTGGAAGTATCTCTCGGCGCGGCGTCTGGCGCTGTTCGTCGCGGCGAGCGTGGAGCAGGGCACCCGCTGGGTGCTGCTGGAGCACAACGGCCCGGTTACCTGGCAGCGCGCCTGCGCGCAGGTGCAGACTTTCCTCGCTGAGTTGGCGGCACAGGGCGCTTTCGCCGGGGCAGCCGCCGAGGAAACCCACTTCGTCATCGCCGACGAACGCGTCAATCGTCCGCAGACCCTGGCTGAGGGCAAGTTCAACCTGCTGTTCGGCTTCGCCACCAGCAAGCCCGGCGAGTTTGACACCTGGCTGGTGACCCACCGCCCTGGCGCGAGCCGCGTGCGACCGGTGTCGGTGAACCGCGCGGCCACCTCCAAGCAGCGCGTCGAGTGGGAGATCGAGACCTCGATCCTGCGCGGCTAGTCAGGCGGTACCGAAACCCCCGCCCCCCGGGGTAAGTACCGTCAGCTCATCGCCCGCGGCGACCTCGAAGCGCGCGGTGGCACCGAGGCTCTCCCGCGCCCCGCTCGCGCGGCGGATGTGAGCCTCGCCGCGCGCTGCTGCCTGACCGCCTTGCAGCCCGAAGGGTGCGATGCGGCGGTGATTGGCCAGCAGCGCACCCGAGAGGGGGCGGCGGAACTGCAGCCGCCGCACGATGCCATCGCCGCCATGGTGGCGACCGAGGCCGCCGGAGCCGCGGCGGACGGCGAATTCGAGCACCAGCACCGGGAATTCGGTCTCGAGGATCTCCGGGTCGGTGAGTCGCGAGTTGGTCATGTGCGTCTGCACCGCGTCGCAGCCGTCGAAGTCGGCGCCGGCGCCCGCGCCCCCGGCGATGGTCTCGTAGTACTGCAGCTCGGCATCGCCGAAGGTCAGGTTGTTCATGGTGCCCTGCGAGGCGGCCAGCACGCCGAGCGCGCCGTAGAGCGCATCGACGATGCACTGCGAGGTCTCGACGTTCCCGGCGGCCACCGCCGCCGGGGGCTGCGGGTCGAGCATCGAGCCGGGCGGTATGCTCATCTCGAGCGGCGCCAGGCAGCCCTCGTTGAGCGGGATCGGCTCCTCGATCAGCGTGCGGAACACGTACAGCACCGCGGCGATGCACACCGCGCGCGGCGCATTGAAGTTGTGCGCCCCCTGGGGCGAGGTGCCGCTGAAGTCGACCTGCGCGCGCTGCAGCTCGCGGTCGATCCTGATGCGCACCGCCACCACCGAGCCGTCGTCGAGCTCGTAGCGGAAGCTGCCGTCGCTCAGCCTGCCGATGGCGCGACGCACGCAGTGCGCGGCGTTCTCCTGCACCTGGCGCATGAAGTCCTGCACCGTGCCGAGGCCGTGCCGCGCGACGGCACGTTCGAGCTCGGCGATACCGCGGGCGTTGGCTGCCAGCTGCGCGCGCAGATCGGCAACGTTCTGCGCCGGATTACGCGCCGGCCAGGGACCGCGGCCGAGGGCTGCGCGCAGCTCGCCCTCGCACAGCGTGCCGGCGGCGACCAGCTGGAAACACTCG
>Ga0070733_10003542_pt1 | contig 10649 bp, 8 predicted proteins | sample Coa_R1_9_FD_66450 | JGI IMG/M metagenome (GOLD analysis project Ga0070733, IMG submission 66450) | Surface soil microbial communities from Centralia Pennsylvania, which are recovering from an underground coalmine fire - Coalmine... | ecosystem: Environmental > Terrestrial > Soil > Unclassified ... | reverse complement strand
ATCGGGATCTACGTCTACGGCTGGGACCGGCTCTCGCCACGAACGCATCTGCTCAGCGGCGTTCCGATCGTGATCACCGGCTTCACCGGCTCGCTGATGGTGATCTCGGTGAACGCCTGGATGCAGCACCCGGGCGGCTTTACGTTGCGCCACGGCAAGGTCGTGCGCGCAAATCCGTGGAGCGCGCTGTTCGGAAACGACTACCTGTGGCACGAGCTCGTCCACATGTACATCGCCGGGTACATGGTCACGGGCTTCATCGTCGCCGGCGTTTACGGCTTCGCCCGGGTGCGGGGCCGCTGGGGTCGCTACGAGCGGGCGGGGCTCGCGATCCCGTTGACGATCGCTGTGCTCGCATCGATCGCACAGGCCCCGGTCGGCGATTGGGCGGCGCGTGAGGTGGCGGCCAAGCAGCCGATCAAGCTGGCTGCGATGGAGGGTCTGGCAAAGACCACCAGGGGAGCCCCCGAGCACCTGCTCGGCTACTACGAGAACGGTCAGCTCAAGTTCGCGATCGAGATCCCGCATGGACTGTCATTGCTGGCGTTCCACAGCTGGAACGCGGCGGTCAAGGGCCTCGACACGGTGCCGGCCTCGCAGCGGCCCCCGGTCAATGTCGTGCACTTCTCGTTCCAGATCATGGTCGGAATCGGCACGCTGCTGCTGCTGTTCAGCCTGTTCACGCTCGCTGTGCAGCTGCGCTTCAAACGGCTGCCGGAGTCGCCGCGGTTCTACCAGGCACTGGTGCTCACCGGGCCGCTCGCCTTGCTAGCCCTGATCACGGGCTGGATCGTCACCGAGGTCGGCCGTCAACCATGGGTCGTGTACCACGTGATGCGCACCTCCGATGCCGTCACCGGGGCGCCCGGTATCCCCGTCGGCTACGGCGCGCTGATCGTGGTCTACGCCTGCGTCGGCGTCGGCGTCGCCTGGATGCTCCGCCGCCTCGCCAGGCGTCCGCTCGAGCTGGAGTCCCAGTACCGATGAGCTCCCCCCTGCTGTCGTCGGTTCCGATGGTGTTCATCCTCGCCGGCCTGGTCCTGTACGCCGTCCTGGCGGGCGCGGACTTCGGTGCCGGGTTCTGGACGCTCCTATCGGGCCCCGGCGAGCACGGAGCCGAGATACGTGACAGCGCGCATCACTCGATGGGCCCGGTGTGGGAGGCCAATCATGTCTGGCTGATCTTCGTGTTGACGGTCTTCTGGACGGCCTACCCCACAGCCTTCGGCTCGATCGCATCGACGCTGTCCGTGCCGCTGTTCATCGCCGGCCTCGGGATCGTGATGCGCGGTGCCGCCTACGGGCTCCGTGCCGGCGCCCTGGGACCCCGCGAGCACGTCTTGATCGACGGTCTGTTTGCCGCCTCCTCGATACTCACACCATTCGCGCTCGGCACGATGGTCGGCGCGATCGCCACCGGCAGCGTGCCCGTTGGAAACGCGGCCGGCGCGCACTACGGCAGCTGGCTCGGGACGACCCAGGTCCTGGACGGGGTGATCGCAGTGGTGACCTCGGCGTACCTCGCGGCGGTCTACCTGGCCGCCGACTGCGCGCGTCGCGGAGAGATCGACCTGGCAAATGACTTTCGCCTCCGTGCCCTGGCCGCCGGCCCGCTGGCCGGCGGCTTCGCGCTCGCCGGGCTCGTGGCCCTGCACCACTCCGCTCCCTCGCTCTACCACGAGCTGATCTACGGACGCGCGCTACCGGCCGTGCTGGTCTCGGCGCTGGCCGGCGTCACCGCGATCGTGCTGGTCTACCGGCGCGTTTACGAGCCCGCGCGCTATGTGGCGGCGCTCGCGATCGCAGCGGTGCTCGCGGGCTGGGCGCTGGCGCAATGGCCGACGATCCTTCCGGGCCTCGACCTGCAAGAGGCCGCCGCCTCCCACGACATGCTCGTGGCGGTCACCGTCGCGGTACTCGGCGGGGCCGCGATCGTCTTCCCGTCACTCGTCTGGCTGTTTCGCCTCAGCCTCCGGGGAGGCTTCGATCCCGTCCCTCCGACCGAGCAGGTGCCCAGCGGGGCACCTGCCGCACAGAGCACGACCGGTCACACAGCCATCGCCGGCCGCGTTGCCGTGGCGACGCTGATCGTGGGGGTCGGCCTGCTGGTCTTCTCCGACACAGGCGCGCTCCACGCGATCGGGGTCGCGTCGTTGACCGTGTTCGTGATCGCCGGCTTCCTCTGGCTGGCGCCCGAGCTGCTTCCCGATTAACGACAGCAGGTTTCATCCTGCCGCCCTTCACGCGGCCATAAACTGTGTTACGGCGGAGCGTTGACTGCGTGCGCCGAAGCTGAGCGACGGTGCGCCCGTTCCGCTTCCTAACGCGATGCCAGGAAGGAACCGAATGCTCAAGAGCAACCTTGGGAGCGCGCACCCCGTCTCGAAGGCGGTGGCCGTGGCCTGCACGGTGACGATCACTGCGCTGGCCGGTGCCCCGGCGGCATCCGCGAGCGCCACCATGCCTCCCGGTGCGGTGCCCTCCCTGGCCAGGTTGGTGCCGGCCGACATGCGGTCCAAGCTGCTCGTGTCGCCTGAGAACGCCACCTACGAGCCGGACGAGTTCATCGCCGCCAACAGGCGCACGATCACCGGCGTGGATCCGGACCTGCTGAAAGCCGTCGCGAAGCTGATCGGCGTCAGGGTGTCGTTCACGAACGTCCCCTTCGACCAGATCATTCCCGGCCTGGTCGCCAGCAAGTACCCGATCAGCGTGTCGTCGATCGACGACACGAGCAAGCGCGAGAAGCAGGTGACGTTCGTGGACTACGCACGGACCGGGCAGACCTTCTTCACCACGCGGAACAGTGGTGTCGCGCTGAACACCTTCGGCGCCATGTGCGGGTTGACCGTGGCGGTGGAGTACGGCACCACCGAGCTCAGCTACGTGTCGAATCAGAGCACGCAATGCCTCGTGGCCGGCAGCAAGCCGGTGGAGGTCGTGCCATTCCCCAACCAGCGGGCGGCCAACAGCGCGCTCCGCAGCGGCAGAGCCCAGCTCGCGATGGCCGACACGCCGGTGGCTGACTACCTGGTGCGCAACTCGAAGGGCGCCCTGCGGGTGGTGGGAAGGCAGACCAGGCCTCAGATGTTCGGGATCGCCGTACCCAAGGGCAGCCCGCTGGTCCCGGCACTGAGAGCCGGCCTGCGCTACCTCGCGGCTCACGGGTACTACGCCGCGATCCTCCACAAATGGGGGGTCGACGACATCGCGATTCCGGCATCCAAGATGGTTGTGAGATAGTCACTTAAGTAGGCCGCCGCGCGAACCGGCAGCGGTATGTTGTCGGGGTGGCGTTGACGCCTCTGAGCCGAGTGCTCGGGCATGCGCTGGCTGGGCTGGCGCTCGGTGGTCTGCTGTCACTAGTAGCGGCGAGCGCAGCGCCAGCGGCGAGTGGTTCCATCGCCACGGCACCGGGATACCACGGCGGCCGCTCATTCGTCCGTGGGTTTGCTGACAGCGTCTGGATCTGGTCGGGCCAGCCGTCGCTGGCGCCGGCGAAGTGGGACGCCGACGCGTACGCTGAGGGCGCCGGGATAGTCGAGGTCGAGGTCGACTGGACCACCTACGAGCCGACCGCTCCCGTCGCCGGAGCGAATCCGACGAGCTCCGCCAGCACCGATTACAGCAACTGGGCCGAGCTCGACCAGACGGTCGAGACGCTGGCCGCAAACAACCTCCACGTCATGTTCCTGATCACGGCCGCACCGCGATGGGCCTACGGAGAGAGCCCTGCCGGGACCGTCAACACCGAGGGCTACGACATCAACACCACTGCTCTCGGCAACTTCGTGCAGGCCCTGGCGAACCGATACGACGGCTCGTTTCCAGCCCCGGCGACACCGGGCGCCAGGTTGCCGCGGGTGACGTACTACCAGGACTGGGCCGAGGCGAACAACAACGCCCGATTCGGCCCTCAGTGGCAGGGCGCTCCAGGCCGGCGGGTGAACGTCGGAGCGGACCTGTACCGCAAGTCGCTGAACGCGTTCTACGCCGGTGTCAAGGCGGGCGACCGATCCGACAAGGTGGTCTTCACCGGTGTCGAGCCCTGGGGCGATCCTTCGGGCGGCGCGTGGGTCGCGCCCACGACATTCCTGGCGAACGTGCTGTGCCTGAACGCCAAGCTGGCGAAGGAGCCGTGCAGCGATCCCGCGCACTTCGACATCCTGGCGGCCGATCCCTATGAGGCGGGTAACGTCCCGCCGACCAGTCCGGCGCTCAGCCCGACCGACGTCCAGATACCGGATCTATGGAAGCTCGAGCGCATCATGAACGCGGCGGTCAGTGCGCACACGGTCCTCCCCGACAGTCACAAGCCAATGTGGGTGACGGAGTTCGGTTACAACACCAAGGCTCCCAGCCCCTACGGGGTTCAGGCAGAGAAGGAGGCCCGCTGGCAGGAGGACGCGTTCTATGTCGCCTGGAAGCAGGGGGTCGACGTGTTCCTCTGGTACCTCATCCGTGACTGGTCCGGCCACAACTACATCGACGACTGGTTCTCCGGGACCTACACCTACAACGCGGCGCCCAAGGCATCGTGGACCAGCTACAGGTTCCCGTTCGTGGTGGCCAAGGACTCCTCCAGGGCGCAGATCTGGGGAATCGCTCCCACGAACGGGACGCTCTCAGTCCAGCAAGCGGTAGGAGGCACCTGGCGGACGATCAAGGTGTTCCACGCTCGCTTCGGCGCCATCTTCACCGCGCTGCTGCCGCTGCCGGCCGCAAAGACCGGCGTCTACCGGGCGGTCCAGGGCACGCAGACGAGCTTGCCGTGGACGGCCCAGCTCTGACCAGCAGGACGCCATCTGGACGCGGACACGACGAGGAAGTGGCTGGCACCCGTCACCGGTGCTGGACCCACAGGTTCTCCTCGCGATACACAGCCGTGTCGCGCGCTCTGTCGACCTCGACGAGGTTCAGCGCCCCGGGCACGGTGTAGCTGCCGCTGGCGGGGAACGGCATATCCGCCCAGCCCTCCCACTCGGAAACGGTGCCGGTCACGATCTGGGAGTTCGGGGCCGGCCTGAGAATGGTCGCGCCCATGCGCTGGTGGGTCCGGATCCAGGGATCGGGCGACAGGCCGTCATCACGCTTCCAGGTCGCGTATTCCGCCATCGGCACCTGCGGGTACCTGTGCTTCAGCGTCGGCCGGATCGGCGCGACCACATGGCTCAACCCGGCTGCGGTCGCACGCTCGGTCAGGGCCTCCAGCACCCGCGTTCCAAGCCCCTGCCTGTGGAAGCCCGCAGCGACGGCCGCGGTCATGAAGCTGAACGTGTTCGGCTTGCGTCCCTGCTCGTGATCGTCGAGAGCCGCGATGACCGCTGAGCGGTAGCCCTCAGGCAGGCCGGCCGGTTGCAGCTCTCAGTTCGCGGGGATTCTCGTAGCACGACGCCAGGCAATTGTTGCCGCGCGGTGACAGCTCGAAGGTAAGGTCGTGAACTTCACTTTTCTGTTACACGTCGTGCAACAGTAAGTGAAAGAGATGCATGCGGCTGGTAACTGTGAAATGAACCGCATGCGAACAGCAAGTCAACGACATGCATATGACTTGTACACCGGGACCCACAAGACGAGACCATCGCGAGACGCATCGCCCCGCCGGAGCGATCACTCGCGGCGTCGCGGGAACAACTTACCCAGCGCCAGCGCCGCATAGACGCTCGTGTTGACCGCAACGAACACGGCGAGCGCCTGGAACCACCAGCTGTCGAGCACGTCGCTCGAGAGGAGAATTCCCGCTTGGACGATCATCCCCTATCCGCCTCCTGTCTTGACGCCTCCGGTCGTGGGGCCTCCTGTCGTGGTGCCTCCGGACGGGGCAGGTCCTGCCTCGGCAGATCCTGTCTCGGGGCGTCCTGCCTTGGTACGTAGTTCCATCCCGCCGTCCGGCCCGTGGCGATGTCAAGGAGCGACTTTGTGAACACCGCCTGGAGCACAATCGCGTAGGCGAGCTCGATGACGAGCGGCAACGCCAGCGCCCGAGCGCGCCAGCCAGCCGCCCAGACCGTGACCACGCGCTCGACCACGAAGATCATGCCGAGCGCGAACCAGAACCAGAAGAACTCGAAGCCACCGGCCGCGAGCAGCGTGATCAGCATCAGCAGCAGGTAGGCATTCAGGGCGATCGTGCCGTAGCCGATCCCAAGCTGTTGCAGCCAGTAGATCGCGGTCGCGCGAGTGAAGCCGTAGGCCGAGATGTTCTCCAACGCCCCGCGCTGCCAGCGCATGCGCTGCCGCCAGAGCGCGTGCCAGCTCGGCATCACCTCGGTCACCACCAGGCACTGCCGCGGGGAGACCATCTTCGCGCCCAGCGACCTGAGTGCGAGCGTCATCTCGTTGTCCTCGGTCATCGCCAGCGTGTCGTAGACGTGACCCGGATAGCCGGGGATCAGCTCACCACGCGAATCGGCAACCGCCTTCAGCGCGTACGCGCGAAACAGTGACGCCGTCCCGGTGAGCACGAAGACCTTCCCCCGCCGGCGCGAGATATGGCGGCGGTAACGGGCGTACTCGTTGCGCTGCAGCTGCCCGACGAGGCCGGCACCGTCCTCACCGCTGAAGACTCCGCCGACGGCGATCAGATCGGGGTCCGCTTCGAGCCGCGCCATTCCCGTCTCGAGGAACCCCGGCACGACGATCGAGTCGGCGTCCATCACCATCACGACGTCGTTCACATCGATGTCGTCGAAGAGCTCAGCGAGGACCTGGTTCAACGCCCCGGCCTTCTTCTCCGTGTTACCGACGGTCGTGAACACCTCTGCCCCGTGTCGGCGTGCGACCTCGACCGTGCCGTCGGTGCAGTTGTCTGCGACCACGATCACTCGATCCGGCCGCCGGCTCTGCCCCCAGAGCGAGCCGAGGGATGCTCCGAGGGTCAGCTCCTCGTTGTGAGCGGGCAGGAGCGCCGTCAGCCGGAGCGGGCCAACGAGCCCGCGCTCCTCCGGAAGCTTGCTGACAGGCACGGGCGGTGTCTTCACGAGCCGCACGGTCGACGGGCCGAGCGGGGTCAGGACGAGCGACTGTAACCGTCGCACCTCCGGTGGCAACTCCGGCGGGATGCGGCGGTCGCGATCGAGCACCCGCATCGCCGCTGCCAGATGCAGGGCTGCGAGCGCGAGGAAGCCGGCCGCCGCGGCCGCGCCGACCGCCAGCAGGGCGGCAACCGAGGGAACTCGATCCCCGTAGTCGAGCGGCAGCTGCGCGGACACGTGTAGCGGACGCAGTCCCAGATCCAAGGCCACCGCAAGCCCGATCAGCGCCAGGCTGCCGGCCGCCAGGGCAACCGTGATCGCGCCCAGGCGCGCTATGCGCCGGCGCAGCGAGATGCGATCCGTTCGGGCCACAGCACTCCCTGCCGAAGCTCGTTGCTTCGGGTCACTCGCAGCCTACCCTCGCCGGTGCCAGCCGCGGGATTCTCGCCCGAGATTGGACATGTGGCGGAATTTCGGCCCGCAGATTTGGGTTGACTCGAATCCGGCCGATCATTGAGCAGGATCTCCGTCTGAGCGGAGACCGGTGGTCGCTCGGAGCGACCCCAGAGGAGTTTGTTTTGGCCACGGAAGGCTCAGCCACCGCGACGCGCCGCTGGACGCGCGCGCGAACTTGCATATCGCTGTTCACCGCGCTATCGGCGGTGACGGCCCTGATCTGCTGGAGCGCCGCCACACGGGCATTAGCCTCACCGGCCATGGGAGTGCGCGTCAGTCAGAGCTCTCCACTCCAGGGCATCTACGAGTACTGCGCACCCGCGACGTCCGGCGACGCCTGCGTGAGTCGCCTGCGCAAGATCGCCGCGGGCGGCTTCCGCGTGGTTCTGAACTACGCCGTCTTCGACGCAGACCGAGCGCAGCTCGAGCGCTACATGGACGCCGCCGGACAGCTCGGGATCCAGCTCATCTGGCCGATGAAAGACAGACCGTGGTGGGGCAGCGCATCGCCGGCATCGGCCTATCCCGCGCTGGCGGCGAGCTGCCACTGCGACGGTCACGACGCGTTCCTCCGGTATGTGGTCGGCCTGGTGCAGAGCTCGCCGGCGACATGGGGCTACTACGTGGCCGATGAGCAGTCGCCGCACGACGCGCCGCAGGTGATCGCGTTCTCACGACGGCTGCACGCCCTGGATCCTCATCACCCGCGGCTCGCGGTCGCCGTAGGCGATGACGACGTCGCGCGGCTGCTCCGTCCGTACGCGCAGGCCGCCGATGTCCTGGGTGCCGACAGCTACCCGATCGGAACCGGCCAGCCGGCGACCCGCGTGGCGGAGATCGCGGGGGCGGTCCGCGGGGTCACTGACGCGACTCATCGCGCAACCGCGATGGTCCTGCAGGGTTTCAACTGGTCTGCCTACCCCGACGCGCTGCGAGCGCCGGGGGCCCGCTGGCCGACGCGCCGAGAGATGCGCGAGATGCGCGACCTCGCGATCCAGACCGCCCATCCGTCGCTGATCCTCTGGTACAGCTACTTCGACATAACCAACTCCGCGAATGCATCCGCGCACTGGCGCGACCTCATCTGGGCGGCTGCCGGAAGTTGAGCCGGCCGGCGTCTAAATCGCCTGCGTATAGGAGAAATTCCCACCGGCCCGGCGCGTTGCTCTAGGTTGGTGCGGCCGCGCGGGGTGCGCGGCCGGGCCTGGACCGCCGGGGGGCGGCGACGGCCAGAACCACTCAACAGCGAAGGGAGAGTCGCGGATGCGCTCTCGTCTTTTCCGCTTAGCGACAGCTGGCGCAGTCGCATTGGGCATCAGCGGTGTCGGCGCTGCGGCAGCCAGTGCGCAACCACTGCCGACATCGACCAACGGCCAGCCGGTGACACAGATCGCCTCCGGACTGGGCACGCCGACCTCGTTTGCATTCGGACCGGGCGCACTCTTCGAGGGTGACGGCGGCAACGCAAGCTCGGGGCCACCCAACGGCGGCGTGTTCCTTCTGCGCGGCGGCATGGCAATGTTGCTCCCGGATTCACCGAATTTCGTCGGGGGTCTCGCCTGGCACGACAACGCCCTCTACATCAGCGGCGGCAAGGTCACACCGACCGGCGGGATAGCCTGGGAGCTACTCCGCTGGCGCGGCTGGAACGGCACCAGCTTCAGCAGCCGCCAGATCCTGTACACGGCCCCCGAGGGCTTCCATGGGTTCAACGGCATCGGCTTCGGCGCCAACGGGCGTCTGTACGTCGGCGTCGACGTGGGGCTTCTCAACGGCAATGACCATGGACCGGCCAGCACGAGCCCGTTCCTGTACGACATCCTGACGTTCAACAAGAACGGCGGGAACATGCGCATCTTCGCCACCGGCATCAGGCAGCCGTGGCAGATGGCATTCACACCGGGCTCGAATGACCCGTACGTCTCTGACCTCGGTCAGGACTCGGGCCTCGACCACCCGGACGATGCTCTGCTGCACGTGAGCGAGGGCCAGAACTATGGCTTCCCGACGTTCGCTCCGCAGATGTCGGGCACACCGGTGTTCCAGTCGTTCTCGCCACACACCGACGTGATGGGTGTGGCCATCGACGACCAGCACATCTACCTGTCCGAGTTCGGCGTGGCCGGACCGCCACAGGTGGTCGCGATTCCGGCGACCGGCGGGACGCCGCAGACGCTGTTGTCGGGGTTCGTCGCGCCAATCGTCGCGCTCGGGCTCCACAACAATCGCCTGTTCGTCGGTGAACTCACCGGCGACGTTTACAGCGTGCCCGTCGCACCGTAGTCGTACCGCATGATCTCGGGGTCCCGGCCCGCTGGCCGGGACCCCGGATTGCGACGCTTCACGGCGACGGCTCTAGGATCCCGATCCACGTGCCGACAACAGTGTGGGCCCGTAAGTCGCGACCGATGCACCGCATCGACTGGATCGAGGATGAAACGCAACTTCACCACTTCTCTCGCGCTGCTCGCCGTGCTGCTCGGCTGCACGCTGACCGGGGCCGCTGCCGCCTCCACGCCGCGAGTCTCGGGTACGTCCATCGCCGAGCGCGCCTTCCGGATCGACATGGCCACCAACCGCGCCCTGCTGCGTGTCAGCGGCGCAGCGGTATCGCAGGCTGAGAAACGCGAGCGGAAGCTGATGACCGCATGCCTGACCCGCAACCTCGTACAGATCAACGAAGCCAACGAAGCCAAAACGGATCCCAACGCCTCCAAGGCCTTGCAATTGGTGAGCGAGGAGGCCGGCGTTCAGTATGCGATGGCGGCGTTCAAGCCGGTGATGCAACCGCTGCTCAACGGCGTCAACCGGCTGCTGAGCCTGCAACTGGCGCACACCATCCGCGCGACGATGAAGGGCGCCTTGGCTGCACTCGCCAAGGCCCAGTCGCTGAACGTCTGCGCCGATGCGCAGGCATGGTTCGCCGACGGCCTCAAGTCCGGGCAGGAGCCCCGTGCGACCAAGCAGCTGGCGGCCACGCTCGCGGACTTCCGGGCGCTCAGCTCCAACAACATACAACTGGGACTGGGCGCCCTCCCACCGGCCCAGCTGCAGGAACTGAAGCTGTCCAAGACGCTGGCCAACAAGCACATCAACCAGCTGATCGCGCAAGCCAACCTGTCGCTCGAAACCTGGAGCGCCAAGGTCGCGGTGAGCGTCGCGGCGCAGTCGACCACGACCTCCACCACGACCACCACGACCACTCCCAGCACCACCGGT
>Ga0070733_10003540_pt1 | contig 10652 bp, 9 predicted proteins | sample Coa_R1_9_FD_66450 | JGI IMG/M metagenome (GOLD analysis project Ga0070733, IMG submission 66450) | Surface soil microbial communities from Centralia Pennsylvania, which are recovering from an underground coalmine fire - Coalmine... | ecosystem: Environmental > Terrestrial > Soil > Unclassified ... | reverse complement strand
TCGAAGATGACGTCGAAATCGGAGCCAATTCCACCATCGACCGCGGAGCGCTCGAAGTCACGCGCATCGGGCGGGGAACGAAGATCGACAATCTGGTGCATGTAGGCCACAACTGCCAGATTGGAGAAGATGTCGTGATTGCCGCCCAGACCGGACTTTCCGGCAGCATCACTATCGAGAAAAACGTTGTGCTCGGCGGACAAGTGGGGATCGGCGAGCACGCGCACATCGAAGAAGGCGTGATGTTAGGTGGGCAGGGAGGTGTTCTCCCCAACAAAGTGCTGCGCGGAAATGGCGTCGCCTTTTGGGGAACTCCAGCGAAGCCGGTGCGTGAATATCTGAAGCAGTTGGCGGCTCTGGCCCGTTTGGCGAAGAAGGAGTAGCTTGTGGCAATTGTCGTCGTCGGCGGGCATTCGCGGAGCGTAGGCAAGACCAGCGTAGTCGCCGGCCTCATCAGCGCCCTGCCGGAGTGTGACTGGACCGCCTTCAAGATCACGCAATACGGCCACGGAATCTGCTCGCAGAACGGCGAATCTTGCCACTGCGCAAGCGACGACCACAGCTGGGCGATTTCTGAAGAAAAAGACCGCGTCGGAGACTCAGACACTTCGCGATTTTTGGCGGCCGGAGCCGCGCGCGCATGGTGGGTCCGGACTGAGCAAGGCCGACTGGCGGAGGCTCTGCCCACAATTCGCCGCAAACTAGCAGATGCAAAGAATGCCATTCTGGAGTCGAATAGCATTTTGAAGTTCGTAAAGCCCGATCTTTATTTGACCGTCTTAGATCCGGCAACCGCCGATTTCAAGCGCTCAGCGCAGGAGTTTCTGGATCGCGCGGATGCCGTTATTTTGCATGAGACGAACGGCGAGCACATCTGGAACGGAGTTTCGCTCAAGCCGGTTGCGGGACGCCCGGTTTTTCCCGTAAAGCCTCCGCATTATGTTCCGCCGGAACTAGTCAACTTTGTTAGAGATCGCCTCGAAAGTCATAACCACAGAGAACATTGAAACAAAAAGAGTATTCCCCTGTGCCCCCTGTGCCCCCTGTGGTTAAGATTACCGGCCAGCATACATCTCAATAATCCGCTCAATCGCCCGGCGGCAGACCGCACAGAATGAATCGTGCCGGGTGAACATGATGCAGTTCTCCTGCGGCCGATAGTAACCGCGGGCTTCGTAATTCGCGCCTTCAAACGCGCCCACTTTGTCTGAATACTTGTCGCTGGCCAGCATGGCGTCCTCTTTCTGACGCTCTTCCTTGAAAAGCTTGTCCATGTCAGTTTCAGGACGCTTTTGCGCCCGAATCTCGCGACGCTGGGCCTGGATCTCGTGTTCCATGCCCTCAAATTCGTCTTTACGCCATGGCGTGGGCACCGGCGTGCCATCCACTACCAGGTCTTTCCATTTCAGTTTGTCGGGATCGAGCAGGGCGGTGGCATTCGGTTCCCAGGGTTCGATCTTCTTGGACGGTGGCAGATAAGCCACTTGCGAGGTGTAATACTCGTCGGCAAGACCCGCAATGTGATGGCCGAATTCGTGCACGAAAACATACGGCGCCCATTCGCTGTCAGCCGCCACAGTCGCATAAAGATTAAAGATTCCGCCGCCTCCGTAGGTCGCGCCGTTCACCAGGATTTCAATGAACTCGTAGGGCGCATACGATGCGAAGTCACGCAAGGCGCGGTTCTCCGGCGTGAGAATGTATCGCTCCGTGTCAAAGGTGTCGTAAGTCGCGCCCAATGGCGAACGGCGGTGAATTCCGTTGGAAGGCCGCGAAATGCCCGATTCTTCCGATGGTGGACAAAGTCCCCAGACGTTGAAATCCGCGCGGTGCTCACGAAACGGCGAACGGGTAAACAATATTTCCGTGAAATGGCGTGCGTCGCCCTCGAATTTGCCGCGCTCTGCGGCGGTGTAGCCGTCGCCCATGATCAGCAGATCGACCTTGGTTGCCGGTTCGCCGCTCTTCTGAATAGTCACCAGCGGCCCCGGCGAGGGTGGGCGTGAAGTGTCGATGAACTTGTCTTTGGGATCAATGCGAGTTGTCCAGACATCGTGGAACTGGCCTTCGTCGCGCTTTTTCAGAACAATCTTTACCGGCGCTTCAGGGGCAGGGAAGCGCAACGACTCGGAAAATGTACGGCTCGCATTCTTGGCCTCTTCGGTGGTGATCCACTCGCCATACACTGAACTGAATCCCCGGGAGTAAAGCACGCGTCCGCTGGCCTGATCGCGGACTTCGAAGAAGTAATTGCCCAGATTGGTGTCGTCGATGGTTTTGGCCATGTCTCCAGGCCAGGGCAGTGGTTCGATCACAATGCGATCCACGCTGAAAAGTTCGTGAGTCGTATCGCCAGTGTGGTAGTAGTCCAGGCGCATGGTGGCCGGCGCGGCGAAGGCGGCAAGCGAAAGGCAGAACAGTACAGTCAGCAGCAAAATGGACTTGTAGCGCATGGTCAGCATTGTAGGGAAATCGCGCGACGAAATACAGAGAGCGTCGTGCCCGTGCTGGAACTGGCGTTCGCGTTTGTTATCCTGCGGTGTGCGGCGAATTCACAGAAACGCCTGGCTGCTGGTCCTGCTTTCCGCGGGATTGCAGGTTCTCGTCTTTCCGCTCCCCAATCTCTACCTCCTGGGATGGGTTGCGATCACGCCTCTGGTCGTCGCCCTTTTGCGGGCTCGCCCGCCGGAGACGCTGCAGATTCGCGCCGGAATCAAGTTGCTCCCCGCTAAGCCTCTGCAAGCTTTTCTAATGGCCTACGCGTGCGGAATTCTGTGGTACGCCGGAACGTGCTATTGGATCTACGACGTCATGCATCAGTACGGCGGAGTGAATACGGCAGCGGGGGTGGGAATCCTTATTCTTTTCTGCATGTACCTGGCGATCTACCACGGCGTTTTCGGCCTGCTCATCAGCTTGCTGGCAGGCAACAGTCACTTCAGTCGCCGGGCGCTATTGCTGTCTCCGGTGGCGTGGGTAACCGTTGAACTAGCGCGCACCCGCATCACCGGGTTTCCCTGGGACCTGCTGGGAATCAGCCAGGTGGATAACATCCCGCTCGCCCGAATCGCAACCGTGACCGGCGTCTACGGGCTTTCATTCGAAATCATGGTGGTGAACGCGGCTCTTGCCGCGGCTTTTCTGGTGCAGCGCGAGCAGCGTAGAAAGCTGCTGCTGGCTACAGTCGCCGCTGCCGCGATCTTGCAGTCCGGACGATTGATTCCCGCGCCCGTGATTCCCGCCGATCGCACGGCAACACTCGTGCAAGCCAATGTGCCCATTCTTGAAGGTGCGGACTGGACGAAGGAATATTTCACCACCACGTTACGTGACTTGCGCAGCATCAGCTTAGCGGGCCAGAATTCGTCACACTTGGTTGTCTGGCCGGAGTCGCCGGCTCCCTTCTATACCACCGACCCGCTGTTCCGCGATGCCATCAGCAGTCTTGCGCGGCAGGGGAACACCTGGGTGCTGACCGGCAGTATCGGTATTCGCAATGCGCCAATGAGTGCAAGTGGAGCAACCGAGATCTACAATTCGGGCGCGCTGGTGAGCCCGGGAGGCGAATGGACCTCCCGTTATGACAAGGCCCACCTCGTCCCCTTCGGTGAATATGTTCCCTTCAAGCGCGTGTTCGCATTTGCCGGCGGATTGACCAAAGAAGTCGGAGACTTTTCGCCCGGGATGTCGCGCGCACCACTCGATGCCGGTGGAACCAAGCTTGGCGTCTTCATCTGCTATGAATCGATTTTCCCCGATGAAATCCGGCAGTCCGCTGCCCAGGGCGCGCAGGTCTTCGTTAATATTTCCAATGACGGATGGTATGGCGACAGCGGCGCGTATGCCCAGCATCTGAAGCAGGCGCGCATGCGGGCGGTCGAGAACGCCCGCTGGTTGCTTCGGGATACGAATACCGGTGTCACCGCATCGATCGATCCTTATGGACGGGTTGTCGCGAGCGTACCGCGCAAGATCCGCACCGCACTCGAGGCGCCCTACGCGCTTTCGAACGAAACCACTTTCTATACCCGGCACGGCGACTGGTTTGCCTACGCGTGTGCGATAATTTGCTTGGTCGCACTCTTCATCCGGCCACTGCAAACCGCGAGGTCATAATCATGAATGTTGAACTGGAACAGGAATACGCAGTTCTGAAAGACAAAGTCCGCGAACTCCGGGAGTACCTTTGACACAGGCAAGCTGCGTCAACAACTGGGCGAACTGGAAAAACTCGTAGCCGATCCGAACTTCTGGTCCAATCCCCAAAAATCTCAGCAAGTGATGCGCGAGAAGAAACGCGTGGAAGATATGTTGGCCACCGAGGCCGACCTGCTGCGGCGCACCGACGATATTGCCGCATACTTTGATCTGGCGCGCGAAGGTGAGTCGGTCGACGCCGATTTGCAGCGCGAGATTACCTCGCTGCGAGAACGAGTCGATCATTTGGAAACCGAGACCCTGCTCTCAGGGGACCACGACGCACTTAATGCCATTGTGACCATTCACCCCGGCGCTGGCGGCACTGAATCCCAAGATTGGGCCGACATGCTGCTGCGGATGTATTTGCGATGGGCCGAGCGCCAGGGCTTTAAAACCGTCCTCTACGACTACCAGCCGGGGGACGAAGCCGGGTTGAAGTCAGCGACCTTCGCGGTCAACGGCGAGTACGCTTTCGGACTGTTAACCAGTGAAATCGGTGTGCACCGGCTAGTCCGGATTTCACCTTTCGACCAGGCCAAACGCCGGCATACTTCATTTGCCAGCGTCTATGTTTCGCCTGAGATCGATGACAGTATTGAGGTCGTAATCAAGCCGGAAGACTTGCGGATCGACACTTATCGCTCCAGTGGCAAGGGCGGACAGCACGTGAATACCACCGACTCGGCGGTGCGCATCACGCACATTCCCACCGGAATTGTCGCCGCCTGTCAGAACGAACGTTCGCAGCACAAGAACAAAGAGCGGGCCATGAGCATGCTGCGCTCGAAACTCTATGAATATGAAATGGAGAAAAAGCGCGAAGCCACCAAGAAGATCGAAGCTTCGAAGCTGGATATCGACTTCGGCTCGCAGATCCGTTCCTATGTGCTGCAACCCTACCGCCTGATCAAAGACCACCGCACCAAAATGGAAGTCGGCGACGTGGATCGCGTGATCGATGGCGACCTGCAACCGTTCATACGGGCATATTTGCAAATGCGGCGTGGCGAAAAGGCGGCGCAGAACTAAAACTGATGCAAGACGTGAATCATTGATCAGTCCAGGATAGCCCTCAGTTTTCTCTCCAAAGTGCCTTTGGTAACGTTACTCGCCACGAAAAAACTGGCAAGATGCCCACCCCTGCCTGATCCTATTAATGTCCCAAAGTTTCGGAGCCAGAGCAGACCCATGCCTCGCATGATCGACCTGATTCGTTCTTCAGCTGTGCCCTCCGGGCTGATGCAGACGGCCGCCCGCGGCGCCCTCGCCGTCGCCCCGCAGGAAATGATCGAAATTCTGGTGCATCTGGCGACTGAGAACAAAGTATTTGCGGAGCGGGCACGGCTCACTCTGGCGGGGTGGGACGAAAACTCGGCTCGTGAAGCCGCCGCCAATCCATCAACCTCCAGGGCGGTCTTGAACTATCTGACGGACCCGCAGAATGTCAGGCCGGGCTTGCTGCCGCTATTGCTGGAAAACCCGTCGGTCAGTACGGAATCCATTATGACCCTCGCAGTGTCGGCAACCCGCGAGCAGGCAGAGGTCATGCTGCACAGCAAGCGGGTCAATGCCACGCGCGAGATTCTAAACGTGCTGGGCTCAAATCCGAACCTTACGGAAGCGGAAGTGAAGGCAATCCAGGAAAAAACGCCGGCACAGGTGGGAACGGCAACAGCGTCTCAGGCTGCGGGCGAGGCTGAAGAAGCCTCAGACGATAAGCCGCTGGAGGTCTCCGAAGAAGCCATCAATGCCTACCTCTCAGAGCACGCTGCGGAAATCGTAGCCGAGGCAGGCAAGGGATTTCAGCCCATTGGCGGAGTCCACGAGGAGGTTGCGCCAGAAACTCACGCGACCGCCGGGACACCGGTGGCGGCCACGTCGGGCGGCGAGCATGGCGAGGCGACCGCCGCCAAGCGCGCGCCCATGAAGAAGTGGATCCTCAGCGCCGACGAACAGCGCGGTAGCGCTCTGCAAAAAATCTCTAAGCTCGACATTAAAGGCCGCATCCAATTGGCGATGAAAGGAAACAAAGAAGAACGCTCACTGCTGATTCGCGACGGGACGAAGATCGTGGCCCTGGCGGTTTTGGAGTCCCCGAAGCTGACCGATGGCGAAGTCGAGAGATTCGCCGGCCAGAAGAACGTGCTGGAATCCGTGCTGCGCGCCATTCCCATGAAGCGGCGATTTATGAAACAGTATGCGGTCATCCGCAACCTCACCTCGAACCCGCGCACCCCCATCGATGTTTCGCTGGGCCTGATCAAGCATCTGCTCATCCAGGATCTCCGTCATCTTTCCGGCAACAAAGAAGTCTCCGATACCGTCCGTAAGCTGGCCATGAAAATGTTCCGGCAAAAGCTCGATGTGACCAAGAAGGGCGAGTAGCCGGTTCCAGGTGGCGCCTCATTCGTAGCGCCACTACAATGTTCCGGTATGTCTTCCTCTCCCCCCGATCCCATCACAGAACTCCTGAGACGCGCCAGGACCATCGCGGTGGTGGGGCTCTCGAACAGTCCGTTGCGCCCCAGTCATGGAGTCTCTGCTTACATGCAAACCCAGGGTTATCGGATTATTCCGGTGAATCCTGAGATTAGAGGCGCCTTGGGCGAGAAAGCCTACCCGTCGCTGCTCGACGTCCCCGACAAGATCGACATCGTGAACATTTTCCGGCGCCCGGAATTCGTGGACGTAATAGTGGACCAGGCCATCCAGTTGAAGGCTCCGGCCGTCTGGATGCAGGAAGAAGTCATCAATGAAGCTGCTGCAGAGAAGGCACGGAAAGCGGGCATCTTTGTGGTGATGGATCGCTGCATCCTGAAAGAGCACAAGGCCCGCTTCGGATAACTCGTTGCGCCCAATCAGGCTCTCACAAATATCACAGTAGCGTCGTCTCGCAGGCCGGTTCCGTTGGCGAACGCGCGCACGTCTGCCAGAATGCCCTCCGCAGACGCCTCCGGTTGCAAAACGTGGCTCTGCAAGCGCGCGGCGCCGTACTCTTCTTCCGCGGCGTTTTCCGCCTCAGTGATGCCATCGCTATACAACACCACTCGCGCACCTGGCGGCAGGTCAATTTCGATCTCCGAATAATCTCCGGCTCCGATTCCCAGCGGAATACCTCTTTGGGTTTCCACGAAACGCGCCTCGCCGCCGGCGACTAACAGAGGTTGCAGGTGGCCGGCGCTGGCAAAGAGCAGCTTGCGCCGCCCAGGATCGAGCACCGCGTACACCATGGTCACAAATCTTCCAGCCGGGAAGTCTTCCACCATCAGGCGGTTCAATTTGTTCAGCACTTCACCCGGCGAGCAGTGCGCCTCCGCCAGCGAACGCAACATGCCGCGCGTGGCCGACATCAGCAACGCTGCTGCCGTGCCCTTGCCCGCCACGTCGGCCAGCACCAGGCCCCAGCGGCCGCCATCCAGCGGAATAAAGTCATACCAGTCGCCGCTCATGGGCCCAGCCGGAACCGAAAGCCCGGAAATCGCAAACCCCGGAATGTACGGCGAACTCTTGGGCAGCAGCGATTGCTGCATCGCGCGTCCTTCTTGGGTCTCGCGGTCCATCTGCGCGTGCCGGTGCTGTTCGTCCCTGAATCGGCGGGCATTGTTCACCGCGATCGCCACGTCACGGCACAACGCCTGTAACAACCGCAGCTGCTCCGGAGGGAATGCGTCGAGTTCATGGTGCGAGGTTGAAAACACCCCGACCAGCTCACCGCCCACGTGCAGCGGAATCGCGACTTCGGACCGCGTCGCTTCCTCACATCCGATGTAATACGGATCCAGCCGAACGTCGGGCGCGTAGCGCATTTTGCCGGTTGCCGCCACGTGTCCAACCATGCCCTCTTTACCGATCTTCAGACTGTGGCCGGGGCCATGGGCGTCGCAGCCGCTGCATCCGCAGGCACTCGCCAGCACCAGCTCACCGCGCTCCGGATTGTGCAAATAGATGTCGGCATCCACGCAGCCGAAGGAATGGGCTATGTCAGTCACCACTTTTTCGATGAGTTCGTCGAGGTCGAGAATGCTGGAGATACGCTGCGCCGTCCGTTGCAGTTTGAGCAGGTCTTCCACCTGGTCGATTTGCAGAAGCCGGGCCGGACCCGAAACGTTGGCGAGTGGTGCTGCGCTACTCATGTGGTCGCTCCCGACAAGCGCAATGAATAAAAGCACTTAAGCGCTACAAATAAGATGTCCTGACGCCCGGCGCAGATTCACTTTATCGGCTCTAAAGGGTGGTTCTATCGTAGTGGTTTCTTGTGCCGCTGGGTGGCCCAGATCTCGCTGGTTTTGCGAGACCTGGGAGGCTGCTGGGATCGGATGGAAATGTTCTTTAGTTGTGGTCCTGGTAGAGCCACTCCCGGGAAATGGTTTCGGGCAAAGGTGGAATCTTCTCCGAGAACTGGGCCAGTGAGTCAAGCCAGGCGCGAATCTCCTCTGGCGCTCGCGGATGTCGGACCTTCACCGGAGTCGCTAACTGCTGGGCCAAAATCTCGAGGACGTAGGCTTCGACGGATAAGCCACGGGCCTTGGCCGCCGCTGCCAGTTCATCCGGAATGTTGACCGTGACTACCATGTTAAAACTTTAGGCCGATTTTTAATCTCATTCTGGCCCAATGCTATCACGCTGGTAACCGATGTCTAGTACGTTAGGCGGCGGCCCCACGTTCGCGTCCGTTCTTTGGACGCGAACCTGGGGCGTTGGCAACCGCCACTCTTACTTCAGCGAAGCCATATCAATCACAAACCGGTACTTAACATCCCCCTTAAGCAAGCGCTCGTAAGCCTGATTGATCTGCTGAATCTTGATCATCTCAATATCGGCGGTGATGCCGTGCTCGGCGCAGAAATCGAGCATCTCCTGAGTTTCCTGAATGCCGCCAATGCCGGAGCCGGCCAGGCTATGGCGTCCCATGATGAGGTTGAACGCGGAAACTGGTACTGGTTTCGGCGGCGCCCCGACCATAACCATGGTGCCATCGCGCTTCAGCAGAGCCAAATACTGATTCAGATCATGCTCCGCCGAAACCGCATCCAGAATGAAGTGAAAGCTTCCAGCATGCTTGAGCATGTCGTCGGCATGGTTCGAAACCACAACTTCATCGGCGCCCAGCCGCCGCGCGTCCGCAGCCTTGTTCGGAGACGTGGTAAACAGCACCACATGCGCGCCCAAAGCGTGAGCGATTTTCACCCCCATGTGGCCAAGGCCGCCCAGTCCCACGATGCCGACCTTCTGCCCCTTGCTAACTTTCCAATGCCGCATCGGTGAATAGGTAGTGATCCCGGCGCAGAGCAGCGGGGCCGTGGCGGCAAGGTCCACTTTGTCGGAAACTTTCAGTACAAAGGCTTCGTCGACAACGATGCTGCTCGAATAGCCGCCATACGTGACTCCGCCGAGCACTTTGTCTTCGCTGTTGTAGGTGAACGTGGCCATGTTCTGGCAATACTGTTCGAGGCCGGCGCGGCAGTTTTCGCATGTGCGGTCCGAATCCACCATGCAGCCAACGGCGGCGAGGTCGCCTTCCTTGAATTTCTTGACCTCCTTGCCAACGCGGACGACCCTGCCGACAATTTCGTGGCCCGGCACGCACGGGTAAACCGTCGCCAGCGCGTCATGCCACTCATCGCGGATCTGGTGAAGATCGGAGTGACAAACTCCGCAGTATAGAATTTCGATCTGTACATCCTTCGCTCTAGGTTCCCGGCGCTTGATAGCGTCGGGCGCAAGCGGTGAAGTTGCGCTGCGTGCCGAATAAGATTTCGCGGAATATGTTGTAGGAGTGCTGGAGCGAATTTCCTCTGGAGCAGAAATAGACGATGCTGGGGGATTCATGCTGGTTGTTCTCCTTAGCGGTTTTAGACGCGCGAACCAAAGGGAAAGGTGCAGAATTCCAGAACTTTAATCAGAGTCCTTCCTGCTTCTCGTCCTCTTAATCTCCTCCAGCCGCTCGCGGATCCGCTTCTCTATTCCTTCGTTGGTTGGCTGATAGTAAACCCGGTCGCGCAGATTGTCCGGCAAGCACTGCATATCCGCGACTTTATCTTCCAGGTCGTGGGCGTATTTGTACCCCTGACCGTAGCCCATGCCCTTCATCAATCCGGTGGGCGCGTTTCGAAGATGCAGCGGCACCGGCTCAGCCGCAGTGTGTTCCACATCCTGCTGGACTGCGCCATACGCGGTGTAAAGCGCATTCGATTTCGGCGCGACCGACAAATACACCACCGCCTGGGCCAACGCCAGATTGCCCTCCGGCATACCGATGAAATCGACGGCATCGCGCGCCGCCATACATAAAGCCAGCGCGCCGGGGTCAGCAAGGCCGATATCCTCGACTGCCATGCGCACCACGCGGCGGGCAATGTACAACGGGTCTTCGCCTGCTTCCAGCATGCGTGCCAGCCAGTAGAGTGCCGCGTCAGGATCACTGTTGCGCACAGACTTATGCAGAGCCGATA
>Ga0070733_10003539_pt1 | contig 10659 bp, 9 predicted proteins | sample Coa_R1_9_FD_66450 | JGI IMG/M metagenome (GOLD analysis project Ga0070733, IMG submission 66450) | Surface soil microbial communities from Centralia Pennsylvania, which are recovering from an underground coalmine fire - Coalmine... | ecosystem: Environmental > Terrestrial > Soil > Unclassified ... | reverse complement strand
CCTACTTCGTCCAAGAATAGCGTGCCCTTGTCAGCCATTTCGAAGCGCCCGATCTTCTGCGCGATCGCTCCGGTGAAGGCACCCTTCTCGTGACCGAACAGCTCGCTTTCCAGAAGATCGAGCGGGATGGCGGCGCAATTCAGCTTGATAAGTGAGCGTCCGCAGCGCTGACTTGCATTGTGAATGGCATGGGCAATGAGTTCCTTTCCAGTCCCGGTTTCTCCCTCGATGAGGACCGTCGAGTCTGTGGGAGCAACCTGCTCCACGTGAGCGAGGACCGATTCGAGAGCAGCACTACTACCTATGATCCGCTCGAATGTTCGCTCGACCTGATCCGCCGCTCCAGCGTTCGTGATTGTTGCATGAGCTCCCACAGAGACCCCTAAAGTTAAGGCTCCGCACGACTGCTCTGATGCGAGCCTTTCACATATTCAGAGCAGAACGAACTCTTTTGAGTAACAATTGATGATCGAACGGCTTTGCAAGGAACTCGACTGCACCGCGTCTCATGGCTTGAATCCGCATCCTGGCATCTCCATGAGCCGTAATAAAGATGATGGGAACGTTGCATTCCTCTTCTTTCAGCCTGGCCTGCAACTCCAGGCCCGACATCTTCGGCATGCGGATGTCAACGATCAGGCATGCGGCCTTACGATGCAAATCGGACTTGAGGAACTCTTCCGCGCTCCCGAAACACCGTGCCGGAAGCCCCGCCGCCTCCAGAAGGTCGCACAGCGAATCTTGCATGGCCTCATCATCATCAATGATCGCAATCAATTTGGACGTTTGGTCCAACGGCATGCTCCCGAGGGTACCGTGATTGCACATCTTGAAGCAATCGAACTTTGGGCGGACAAAACTAGACCTTAGTTGGTTAAACCGCTACTTATGATTGGCCATCCGATATCGACAGGCGGGACTCAACGGTTATCGGGACCTGAGCTTGTCCGCCATCCTGACAAGCTCAGGCAAGGACTTGGCTTGCATCTTTTTCATGACCTGGCTGCGATACATTTTGATGGTCGCTTCGCTGGCGCCGAGTTCCGCTGCAACCTGCTTGTTGAGCATCCCGGAGACGACCAGGGTCATTACTTCGCGTTCGCGAACGCTAAGTCCCTCACGACGATGTCGCAGTTCAGCCAACTCTCGCTCTTTTTCGCGCAGGATGCGAGATCGAGTGAGGGATCGCTGGACCGCATCGAGGAGATCCTGATGCCTGAATGGCTTGGTTAGAAACTCAAGAGCCCCAGACTTCATGGCCTTGACCGACATCGGAACGTCAGCGTGACCCGTGAGAAAAATAATGGGAATACTTATTTTCCCTTTTTTCAGTTCGTGCTGAAGATCCAGACCGCTGATACCAGGAAGTCTTACATCCAGGACCAAGCAACTGGGGCCGTCATCGTGGCCAACCGCTAAGAACTCTTGAGCAGTTCCAAAAGACTGAGAACGCAGGCCGACCGACTCCAGCAGTTCCTGAAGAGACTCACGCACGTCAGCATCATCATCGACAATGAATACGGTCGGTAGGTCTCGCGTAGTCATCCCCGTGCCCCTATTAAAGTACGGTGAAAAACCCGATGTCCAAGATTTTCCTGGTGTGCCGGCTCGGCCGGACAGATCGCCATAGATTGTATCGGATGATGCGATCTGGAAGCTCGCCGGACCAGTACGGTGCGAAAGAGCCTTGCGCATCTCGGCGAGAGGACCTCAGCGGCTGAAGCTGCACTGATTTTGGGCAACTTACAGCACGGCTGAAGTCGTGCCCTTCCCGGCCTCACGCGCAGCATGCACTTCCGACAGTTCTTCGGTGAAATTGAAGTCTGTGGGAGCAGCGCCGGTGATCAATCGGGCTCCCCGGCTGAATGTTAGATCCTGGATTGCCCATTGAGTAAACACGAGAACCCGGCTTTGAAAATTCACCAAGTACATAATGTGGATGAAAGCCCATACCAGCCAGGCAATCAATCCCGAAAGGTGGGCGCCGAAAACGTCGGCCACCGCGGCTGCTCGGCCAATCACAGCCAAGGAGCCTTTGTCGAAGTAATGAAAAGGGGGAAGCTCTTGTTGGCATTTCACCTTTCGCAATATTGCATTCGCCGCATATTGTCCGCCTTGCATCGCCACCTGCGCCAGTCCGGGTAAGGGTTTTCCTTTCTCGTCCACCGCTGACGCCAGGTCGCCTATCACGAAGATGTCCGGATAGTTCGGAATCGTCAGGTCAGGTCTTACTTTGACTCTTCCTCCCTTGTCGGTCTCTGCGTGCGTGCGACTAGCCAGAATTCTCCCGAGTGGCGATGCGGTGATGCCGCCAGCCCAGATCACTGTCTTCGCGGCGATCGAATCCGCTCCCTTATCGGACTGAATCGTCAAACCCTCATCGCTTATGTGTTTCACCATCGCGCCACAGCGTATCTCGACACCCAGCCTGGCAAGCGAACGGGCTGCTTTTTCGGACAAGTCTTCTGGAAACGGCATTAGCACCCGAGGGGCACCGTCCATAAGAATGACCCGCGCTTCTCCCGGGTTAATGGAGCGAAAGTCGTTCTTCAAGGTTTGGCGCGCGATTTCGGCGATGGCCCCAGAAAGTTCCACGCCGGTGGGCCCTGCGCCCACAATGACGAATGTAAGCCAGGCGCGGCGCTGCTCAGGATCCGAGAGGCGCTCGGCCACTTCGAACGCGTACAGAATCTTATGTCGAATGGTTGTGGCTTCTTCAATGCTCTTCAGACCCGGAGCCCACTGTTGCCAGTCGTTGTGGCCGAAGTAGGACGTCTCAGATCCCGCGGCGATGATCAATGAATCGTAGGGAACGATGATTCCGTCGGCGAGTATGACGCGTTTTAAATCAGGATCCACATCCATGACGGTTCCGAGCCAGACGCGAGTATTTTTCTGGCGGCTTAGCACGCTGCGAAGAGGGGAGGCGATCTCTCCCGGTGACAGCGAGCCCGTCGCGACCTGGTAGAGCAGAGGTTGGAAAAGGTGATAGTTCCGCCGATCGATAACTGTCACGTCGACCAGGTTCGAGCGCAAGTGCTGAGCGGCAGAGAGGCCACCAAACCCGCCGCCAACAATAACCACCTTCCGGGGTTCGCTCATCGTCATGTTTCTCCTATCGGGTGAATGACCCCTTCGAGCTTGCTATGAACTCAGACTGCTCTCAGTTGTGCAAATCGAGTTTCAGGGTGCTCGATCCAAGCTGACATCTTCGTCGTATGCCTTGCGTGTGATTTATTGCCACTTTCTCGTATTCGTTACGCGACGCCATCACAAGCATCCTTGAATTGCCAAGGTGCTCCTTTGTCACGAGATCCGCTACTCCGTTTTCGCCATTCGTGAAAGGCTCCTTTCTCGACAGCCTAGATATCCATCAGTTTAGAAGCAATTACGCTGCCAAGAATTCGCGGCAATCACCACATTTGATCTGTGCCGGGCCGATGGTCATTTCCGCAATTGCGTGACGATATAGATGACACTTGACGCTAGAGACGAAGGGATGACATTACTCCTTCTGATCTGCTTGTCGCGGCGCGAAATTTGTGGACGACTTCACAGTCTTCGGAGGGTTCGTAGCTTTATGCAGGGAACATGCTAAGCGCTTGGTTTGGTAGCACACTTGCTGTCTGCCTAATGACTGTAAGGATTCAAGCCGGCTTTTCAAACACGGCACAGGCCGGCCGAATGCGACCCGCTCTGCGCAGGAGCAGCTTTGTCCTGGACGGGAAGAAAGTAAGTATTGACGCTGAGAATGAAATCTCGCTTGGATTCCGGCTTGCAGATCGTACTTCTTCTGTTCTTTCTATTTTGGTCTGGTGGGCTACTTTGGGCAGTCGAGCCCGGCGATTCGACCGCCCACGGCACAAACATATTCTCTCCTGCCTCCACGCCCGCCAAGCAAATCGCTGACTTGTCTGTCTTTGTGCTCAGCATTACTGGAATCATCTTTCTCGTGGTCTTTGCATTGCTGCTTTACTCCGTCATTAGGTTCGGTGGGCGAGCAATGGATGCCGGCCGTGAGCCGGCCCAGGTGTACGGAAGCACGCAAATTGAGTTGGCATGGACAATCATTCCAACTCTGATCGTGGTCGTTCTTTTTCTGGCCACCGCGCGAGTGATCCATGCAATCCAGGATGCCCCCGAGCCGGCTGGCGCTCTGGATGTGATCGCCATTGGACATCAATACTGGTGGGAGTTTCGCTACCCGAAGCTGGGGATCGTCACCGCCAACGAGCTACATATTCCGGTGAGCGATCTCAGTCATCCGACACCAACTTTTTTGCAATTGCTGTCGGCCGATACTAACCATAGCTTTTGGGTGCCGGAGCTTGCGGGCAAGACGGACCTCATTCCAAATCACCCCAACAGAACGTGGATGGACCCGCAGCGCACGGGAATCTTTCTTGGCCAGTGTGCACAGTACTGCGGAACACAACATGCGAAAATGCTGCTCCGTGTTTCTGTAGATCGGCCGGAGGATTTCGCCAGCTGGGCGCGCGCCCAACAGAAGCCCGCGGTGGAAGACGCCGGCGCAATCGCTGGCAGGCGAGTGTTTGAGCACAATGCATGCATGAACTGCCATGCAGTCGCCGGAACTCCAGCGGACGGACGCTTTGGCCCTGACCTCACGCATTTGATGAGCCGCGCCACGCTTGCAGCGGGCGCTGCCAAGAACACTCACGACAACCTCCGTCTTTGGATCCAGGACCCCAGCGCAATCAAACCTGGGTCGCTGATGCCCGCCATGAAGCTGAGCGATGCCGATCTGGATGCCGTCGTGAGTTACATGGAGACGCTGCACTAGAGCGTTTGGAAAGCCGATTATGTCATCCAATGTGATCACCGTTTCCGTCGGCCAATTAGAAGCCAGGCCTTGGGTCGACGAGCTTCATCAGTGGCTGGCCACTGTCGATCACAAACGACTGGGCATTCTCTACATTGTGTCGGCTCTCGTGTTTCTCGTGATCGGTGGAGTTGAGGCGCTCATCATTCGCATCCAGCTGATGCATTCGCACAACAGCTTCGTTTCTCCGGAAGTCTTCAACCGCATGTTCACCATGCATGGCACGACCATGATCTTCTTTGTCGCCATGCCCATCCTGTTCGGATTCGCCAATTACCTTGTGCCCCTGATGATCGGTGCGCGCGATATGGCTTTTCCGCGCTTGAACGCCTTCAGCTTTTGGCTGTCGTTTCTGGGAGGGCTTCTACTGTACTTCAGCTTTTTTGGAGGAAGCGGCTTGTACGGCGCCGGAAGCGCACCGGACGTGGGTTGGTGGTCCTACGCGCCGTTAGGAGCGCGAGCGTTCTCCCCCGGTCATAGTTCCGACTATTGGACGCTCGCGCTGCTCGTCTCCGGGTTTGGGAGCATCGGAACCGCGATCAATATTATCGCGACGATTCTGTGCTTGCGCTGCCCCGGTATGAAGCTCAATCGCATGCCGCTGCTGGTGTGGATGAACCTTGTAATGGCAGGAATGGTTCTGATTGCGATTACTCCGCTGTCGGCCGCTCAGATCATGCTGCTGATCGATCGATATCTGGGTGGCCATTTCTTCGATACCCAGGCTGGCGGATCGGCAGTCCTCTGGATGCACTTCTTTTGGATCTTTGGTCATCCGGAAGTCTACGTTCTGATCATTCCCTGTTTTGCTTTTATGTCGGAAATCATTCCTGTATTTTCGCGCAAACCAATTTTCGGATATCCGGTGATGGTCGCCGCAACGGTTTGCATCGCGTTCGTGAGCGTGAGCGTTTGGGCGCACCACATGTTCACGATCGGAATGAACTCCTACGCCAACAGCTTTTTCACTCTCACTACGATGGCTGTCGGCGTTCCCACGGGAATTAAGATTTTCAACTGGATCGGCACGATGTGGGGCGGCAGGATTCAGTTCAAGACACCGATGTTGTTCAGCATCGCATTTCTATTCCAGTTCCTCATCGCCGGCCTGACCGGCATCATGATGGCCGCCTCGCCCTTCGACTGGCAATTAAGCCTCTCGTATTTTGTCGTAGCGCATTTTCACTACGTGATCGTAGGCGGAATTCTGTTCGCGCTCTTCGCCGCGTTTTATTACTGGTACCCCAAAATGACTGGCCGAATGCTGAGCGAGCATTTGGGCAAGTGGCATTTCTGGCTGTTCCTGATTGGCTTTCATTTGACGTTCGACGTGATGCACGTTCCGGGCATTCTTGGGATGCCTCGGCGAATCTACACCTACGAGCCGGGCCGGGGTTGGGACACTTTGAATCTCATCGTTTCAATCGGCGCTTTCATTCAAGCGATTGCGATTCTTGTGTTCGTTGCCAACCTCATTATTTCGTATTTCAAGGGAGCCAGAGCCAGCAACGATCCATGGGACGCATGGACACTGGAATGGTCCATCAGTTCCCCGCCCCCGGCATATAACTTTGCAACCGTTCCGACAGTGGCCAGCCGCCGTCCACTCTGGGATGAGAAGCATCCAGAAGATCCCGACAGCCGCTATGAATGAAGGCGAAATCAGATGAGCACAGTGACAATTTCATTTCCGAACACGGCAACCGAGTGGCGTTTGCCATCTCGTGGGAAAGTCGCGATGGCTGGTCTCATCCTTGCCGAGTCAGCGATCTTCACGATCTTCGTCGTTGCCTATCTCTTCTATCTGGGGAAAAGCACCACGGGGCCGACGCCGCGAGAAGTGCTTGAGACGCCGATCTTCTACACGATTTGCTTGTTGTCGAGCAGTTTGACCATTCACATGGCGGCAAAGTTTCTGGCGCGCGGGATTACATTCGCGTTCCTTGGACTGTGGCTGCTCACGATCGTGCTGGGTGGCTTGTTCCTCTATGGCACGGCTCAGGAATGGCACCGATTGATTTACGAACGTGGGCTCACTATCTCGACCAACTTGTTTGGGACAACCTATTACTCTCTTGTCGGTTTGCATGCTTTTCACGTCACGGCAGGTCTGATCATGCTGTTGTTGGTCACGGCATTCGGATTGGCCGGCCGCGTGGGAGTGAGCCAATCAGGTCGCATCGCAGTGCTCTCGATGTACTGGCATTTCGTGGACGCCGTATGGCTTGTAGTTTTCACGGTGGTTTACATTCTTGGACGCTGAGGTATACATGCCAACACGATCGGCGACAGAGGGACTGAACAAGAGTGATAGTACTCCGCGCGAGATTGAAGTCCCCGCGCCGACAGCGTGGCCATTCATTCTGGCGCTGGGCGCGGCGCTGCTGTTCGCGGGCCTGGTGACGAGCACATCAGTCAGCTGTCTTGGTGCCCTGCTGTCGCTGGCAGGCTGTATCGGCTGGTTCCGGGAAGTCTTTCCCCACGAGCATGAAGAAGTTGTACCGATCCTGCGCGAAGACATTCGCTTAGCGACGGCGCGGCGAGTTGTGGATCGGCTGCCGATCCTGCCGGACCAAGTGCGTGCCTGGCTCCCGCTCCGTACCTATCCGGTCTCGGCAGGGGTGAAAGGTGGATTGGCCGGCAGCATTGCAATGGCAATATTGGCGTGTGCCTACGGCGTGCTGAAGGCCGGTAGCATCTGGTATCCCATCAACCTTCTTGCGGCAGTGATCTATCGAGAATCCTTAAGACTTGTACCCGCGCAACTCAATTCATTTCATGCGGATGCTTTTGCGATTGCGTTTGTTCTGCACGGTGTTGTCTCCATCTTTGTTGGGATGCTCTATGGCGCGATGCTGCCCATGTTCCCGCGCCGTCCGATTCTACTGGGAGGATTCATCGCTCCGGCGCTGTGGTCAGGCCTGCTCTACACGATCCTGGGACTGCTGAATCCACTGCTCGCGAGTCACATCGATTGGCGCTGGTTCATGGTTTCGCAAGTGGCTTTCGGCATCGTCGCTGGCTTTGTGGTCGTGCGCCAGACAAGCTTCCCCACCCGCGAGAATGTTTCGTTTGCCATACGGGCCGGAATCGAGGCTCCCGGAACCATGCCACCGCGGGCGAGCGGGGAGAACCACTGATGAAGATAACGTGGATCAGAGCTCTCTCTGGGCTCGCGGTTGTCAGCCTGTTCTTCTGCTTAATGATGCTCGCTGCTTGCAGCACTCTAAATCGTGAACCGCGAACCGATCCTGAACCAGTCGCCCCGAGCCAGGTTTCGGACTTTGGCACTCTCTACACACAGAACTGTTCCGGATGCCACGGCGCGGAAGGGCGTGGAGGAGCAACGTTAGCCCTCGCCAATCCGGTGTATCTGGCCATCGTCGATGAAAGCACAATGCGCAATATTGTCACCAACGGCGTCCGCGGAACATCCATGCCCGCGTTCGCACAATCTTCCGGGGGAATGCTGACCGAGCAGCAGATCGGGGTGATTACGAGTGGAATCCTTTCTCGCTGGGGGCACAAACAGGTTCTCGATGGAGCCAATCCACCCTCATACGCAGCAAAAGCCGCGGGCAATGTCGATCACGGGCAACTTGTGTTTCGAACATATTGCGCATCTTGCCACGGTTCGGAGGGCGGTGGAACGCCCCAGGGAAGCGCCATCACGAATGATTCGTTTCTGGCGCTAGTCAGCGATCAGGGTCTGCGCACTATCGTGATCGCTGGCAGGCCAGAATTGGGCGCGCCCGACTGGCGCGGCAATGTCCCCGGACGTTCAATGACGGATCAGGAAGTCACAGATGTAGTTGCCTGGCTGGCATCTCGGCGTGCGCAGAATCCCGGGCAGCCTTATTCCGCTTCAAACCACGCGCAAAACCCCGAGAAATAACGGAGAAATACGATGTCAATGAGCACTGAGACGACCCCGCCCGCCGACGCTTCACTTTCGCGACGCGGATTCTTCATGAAGGTGGGAATCCTGTTCAACGGATTTGCAGCGATCGTTTTGGCTCTGCCGGTTGCGCGTTTTCTCTTTTCCTCCATCACGCGTGGTCGTGGGAACGGCTATCTTTCGTGGGTGCGACTGGGAGACGTCACCAACTTTCCTGTGGGAGAGACGCGGATGACCACGTTTCGCAATCCCCTGGTCATGCCAAGCGATGGAAAAACTGTAGACACGGCGTGCTGGGTGCGCCGCGTCGCGGGCGATCAATTTCAGGTGTTTGCGATCAACTGCGCCCACCTTGGGTGTCCCGTCCGCTGGTTCGCGCAGTCTGGTCTTTTTATGTGTCCCTGTCACGGTGGCGCATACTACCGCGACGGCTCACGTGCGTCCGGTCCGCCGGAGCGTGGCCTCTTCGAATATCCCTACAAAGTCGAAAACGGAGTGCTGACGATTGAGGCTGGACAACTGCCAACCCCCGGCGATCCAGTCGCAGGTCTGACGTCGGAGAAGTCGCCATGCGCGTGATCAACCTGCGCATGATCCGGAACATTGGCGAATGGTTCGACCACCGCCTGCAACTCGCGGCACCCATTCGTGAGACCGCCGGCCATCCCGTGCCGCGCAATACGGCAAGCTGGTTCTATGTCTTTGGCAGCGCCGCGCTGACGGTATTTCTTCTGCAACTGGTCACGGGAATTCTGCTGGCGCTCATCTACGTGCCATCGGCCGGCGAAGCATGGAGCAGCCTGCAGGCCCTGAATCATCAAGTTGCGCTTGGCTGGTTCATCCGCGCCATGCATGGATGGGGCTCCAACTTCATGGTCGCGATTGTCCTGATTCATATGGTGCAGGTGTTCCTCTTTGGAGCTCACAAATTTCCCCGCGAACTGACCTGGATTATCGGCGTATTTCTCCTGTTGATGACTCTTGGAATGGCGTTTACCGGTCAAGTCATGCGCTTCGATCAGGATGCCTACTGGGGACTGGGGATCGGAGCGTCGATTGCCAGCCGCGTTCCCGTCATCGGCCCTTTTGCCGTTAAGCTAATGCTGGGTGGCCCGATCATCGCGGGCGCAACCCTCTCCCGTTTTTTTGCTTTGCACGTATTCGTGATTCCCGGAATGCTGATCGGGTTCGTCGGCCTCCATGTCTTGATGGTGTTGAAGCTGGGCATCAACGAGTGGCCGATGCCGGGACGCATCGTAAAACGAGCGACTTATGAGGCCGAATATCACACCTTGACTAAGAATGACGGCGAGCCGTTCGTTCCGTACGCGATATGGAAAGACATGTTCTTTGCCGCGTTCATCATTCTTGCCGTCGCGGCATGCGCTTTCTATTTTGGTCCGTTCGGGCCCACAGGACAGCCTGACCCGACGATCATCCAGACTGCGCCCAAGCCCGACTACTTTTTCCTGTGGCTGTATGCTCTACTTTCACTTCTTCCTCCAGCGCTGGAGACGCCATTCCTTCTCATCGCCCCGCCGTTGGCAATTCTCGGCTTGATTCTTCTGCCGTTTCTTTCGGGAGAGGGAGAAAAAAGCTGGAAGCGTCGTCCTATTGCGGTTGTTACAGTACTGATGATCGCGATCACGCTCGGCACCCTTACTCGCATGGCCCAGTTCACGCCCTGGAGTCCGCACATGAACGCCTGGAGCGGCGATCCCGTACCCGACCGCTACATTCACGGAACGACTGCGCTCGAGCGCCAGGGTGCGCTCGTGTTTCAGGTCAAGCAGTGCCGCAACTGCCACTCTCTTGGCGACACAGGTGGACAAAGAGGGCCAACTCTGGACAGCGTTGCGGTCCGCCTCACGCAGGACCAACTCATTCGGCAGGTGATTCAAGGCGGCGGGAATATGCC
>Ga0070733_10003538_pt1 | contig 10660 bp, 12 predicted proteins | sample Coa_R1_9_FD_66450 | JGI IMG/M metagenome (GOLD analysis project Ga0070733, IMG submission 66450) | Surface soil microbial communities from Centralia Pennsylvania, which are recovering from an underground coalmine fire - Coalmine... | ecosystem: Environmental > Terrestrial > Soil > Unclassified ... | reverse complement strand
CGCCGAGCCGTAGAGGATCATCCGGGCCGTCGGGCGCAGCGCCTCCAGGCCCTCATAGAAGGTGCTCGCGCCGATCCCGTCATAGACCGCCGCCACGCCGTCGGCGCCCGCGATCTCCCGCGCCCGCTCGGCAAAGCCCTCGTAGCCGATCACCTCATCCGCGCCCGCGCCCTTCGCGAGCTCGCCCTTCTCGGCCGTCGAGGTGGTCGCGATCACGCGCCCGCCGCGAAGCTTGGCCAGCTGGGTCAGGAGCAGCCCGACGCCGCCCGCGGCGGCGTGCACGATCACCCAATCGCCAGCGCCGATCGGGTAGGAGTCGTTGGCGAGATAGTGCGCGGTCAGGCCCTGCAGGATCGCCGCCGCGCCGATCTCACTCGACACGCCGTCGGGAAGCGCCACGAGCCGCTCTGACGGTGCCGCGACGAGCTCGGCGTAGCTGCCGGGGGCGTTCGTCCAGGCCACCCGCTCGCCGCTGCCCTCGACCGTCCCCGCGCCCTCCACGCCCATGATCGCCGGCGGCGCCTGCGCCGCATAGCCGCCGCCCTCGCGCTGGTAGATATCGCGGAAGTTGACGCCCGCAGCCTCGACGCGCACGAGCAGCTCGCCTGACGCTGGGCGCGGGTCCTCGACCTCGCGCGTCTCGAGGACCTCGGGACCGCCGTTTCGCTCGAAGACGACCGCTCTCACGGCAATAAGCCTAGAACGCCCTTGACGAATTACGCTTCGGTGCCTAACCTTCAGGTACCGCAGATGACTGAGTCTCCATCTGACCGCATCGATCCATACGTCTGGCGAGTGGCGATCGTGGTCGTGCTCGGATCGATCATGTCGATCCTCGACACGACGATCGTCAACGTCGCGCTCGACACCCTCCACCACAAGCTGCACAGCTCGCTGGCGGACATCCAGTGGGTGATCACCGGCTACCTGCTGTCGCTCGCCGCCGTCATCCCGCTCACCGGCTGGGCCTCGCGCCGCTTCGGCGCAAAGAACATCTACATGTTCTCGCTGCTGCTGTTCACGGCGGGCTCGGCGCTGTGCGGCGTGGCGACGTCCGCAACCGAGTTGATCGTCTTCCGAGTTCTGCAGGGCGTCGGCGGCGGCCTGATCATGCCGGTCGGCCAGCTGATCCTCGCCGACACCGCCGGCCCAACGCGAATGGGGCGCGTGATGAGCGTCACCGGCGTTCCGACGATGCTCGGGCCGATCCTCGGGCCGACGATCGGCGGTCTCATCCTCTCCGGGGCGAGCTGGCGCTGGATCTTCTACGTCAACGTCCCGATCGGCTTCATCGCGCTGGCGCTCGCCGTGCGGATCCTGCCCGCCGCCGGTCGTCAGGAGAATCCGCCGCGTCTGGATATTCGCGGGCTCCTGCTGATGGCTACGGGCCTGCCTCTGCTCACCTACGGCCTCGCCGAAGTCGGCGTCACCGCCGGGTTCTCCTCGCTGAAGGTCGTGATCCCGCTGGTCGCGGCGATCATCCTGCTCCCGCTGTTCGTCGTGCATGCGCTGCGGATGCGGGGGACCCCACTGCTCGATCTTCGCCTCTACCGACGCGGCACCTACGCAGCGGCGTCGCTGGTGATGTTCTTCCTCGGCGGAGCGCTCTTCGGGGCGATCATCCTGCTGCCGCTGTACTTCCAGAACCTCCGCCACGAGTCGATCGTCGACACGGGACTTCTGCTCGGGCCGCAGGGAATCGGCATGGCCCTCGTCATGCCGATGGTCGGGCGCCTCACCGACCGCATCGGCGGCGGCCCGCTCGCCCTGTTCGGCGTCGCGGTGACGGTGCTCGCCGGCGTGCCGCTCGGCCTGATCGGCGCCCACACCTCGATTGGCCTTCTCGGTCTTGACACCTTCGTACGCGGCATCGGGATCGGCTTCGCGTTCATGCCGTCCTTCGTCGCCGCGTTCGCCGCGCTCGAGCGCCACGAGCTGCCCGACGCGGCACCCCAGCTCAACGTCCTGATGCGCGTCGGCGGCTCAATCGGCACCGCCGTGCTCGCTGTCGTCCTCGAACGCGCGACGATCTCCGCCGGAGCACATCCCTCGACCGGCGCGCTCGCCGGCGCCTACGGCACAGCCTTCTGGTGGTCGGTCGCGATCTCGGTTGCCGCGATCCTGCCCTGCATCTGGCTGACGCGCTCCGAGCGATCCGCGCGCCGCGCGCGCCTGGCGGCCGCCGAAGGTTCGCCGGGGCCGGAGCCCTCGCTCGCCGAGGTCGCGGCATGAGCGCGCTCGCCTCCCCGTCGCGCCAGCGCGAGGCCGTGACCAGCTTCGGCATGGCCTTCCGCGCGGCGATGGCGTCGGTACGGCGCCTGCGCGGCCGGGACACGCATCGCCCCGGTGAGCTGAGCTACGCGCAGTACTGCCTTCTGTTCGGGCTCGCCGATCGCGGCGAGCTGTCAGCGTCGGAGCTCGCCGGCCTCGCCGAGGTCTCCCCGGCAACGGCGACCCAGATGCTCGACAGCCTCGTCAGCGCCGGCTTCGTCGAGCGCGCGCGAAGCGATCGTGACCGCCGCCTGGTGCTGGTCACCCTGACGGCGCGCGGCGGTGAGCTTGTCGCCGAGAAGCGGGCGCGCTACGAGAACATGTGGACCAAGGCGCTCGCCGATTTCAGCCCCGCGGAGCTCGGTGTCGCGACAGCCGTGCTCGAGCGCACGCGCGTGATCTTTGACGAGATCGCGGCGCTGGCCGGCACGGAGTAGCGCCGCCGTCGTTGCGCTGACCCCGCCTCGTGTGGTATCTGAGGCCGGCAACGACGAACGCCAACAGAGGGGTGAGGGGATGACGAAGGACCTGGCCGGACGCGGAATCTCGATGGTGGGGATCATCTGCGGCCTTCTCGCGGTCGGGCTCGTGCTGTTCTCGACCGGCGGCGTAGCCGCCCGCTACCTCGACCACGGCGTCGTCGTCGCGTTCGTGATCGCACTGCTGGCCGGCTCCTCCTACCTCCCTGCCGAGGTGGGCTTCGACACGCTCGGAGCGGCGCTCGGGACGGTCGCCTTCGGTTTCTACCTCTACGTTCCGGCGATCTTCGCCTTCAACCACCTCGGCACGCCCGGCGCGGCCGCGTGGCTCGGCCTGGGCACAATTCTGATCCCGATCGGCCTGTCCGTCGTGCGCGCCGCCGGCCACGGCCAGCCGGCTCCGCCACCGCCGCCCGCAAACCCCGCGACCCCGCAGTTCGCGCTTGCCTTCTCGGGCGTCGTGCTGGTCGCGGTCGGAATCTGGCTGCCCGTGATCAGCGACCACGCCAGCTTCTGGAACCTCTCCTTCTCGGGCCACGCGCTCGGAATCCTGCTGCTGATCGCCGTCGTCGCCAACTCCGCTGCGCTGCTCAACGTGGGCGGCTTTGCGCGCGGCACGCTGCCGATCGCCTGCGCCACGTTCGGATTGACCGCGGCGGCGTGGCTGACCGAGGCGTTCTCGCACCTCGACTCGCTCGGCTCAGGCGGCTGGATCGAAGCGGTTGGCGGCCTTCTCTTGATCGGCGGCGTCGTCGCGATGCGCCTCGGCGGCGCGACCGTGCCCGCTGCCCTCCCGGCCGCTTCCTCCTAGAAGGAGGGCTTGGCGACCATGTCGATCACGATCAGCATCAGCAGCACCGTCTGACCGCGAAAGACCATGAAGAGCCGGCTGACGCGCTTGCCGACCTCGGGCGCGTCAGGGCCGATCTCGCCCGCGAGTGCGCCGATCCGGCCGAGCTCCGGGCCGATGAAGGCGATGCCGACCGTGGCGGTCGCACCCCAGCCCGCGAGCGCGAAGTCGATCCAGAAGTGGTTCCAGCCCCAGTGCCCCTTCTCGACGAGGGCCACGCCCAGGCCGAATGCCGCGAACAGGACCGGCGTGTAGAGGCGCGGCCCGATCCAGCCGCCGAGCTTGCCGAGCGCGGCGAGCGCCTCGCCGTCGCCCTTGCGCTCGAACACGACACCGAGCGTGGTGAGCGTGACGTCGCCGCCAACCCAGATCACCACCGCCAGCACGTGAAGCGCCAGCAGGATCTGGTAGGAGCCGGGGGCGAACCACAGGAACAGGATCGCCACGCAAACGAGTACGACGCCCGCCAGCATCGCCGAGGTGGCCGTCCGCAGGCGAGCCTCATCGGCGGCGGGAAGCGGCTCGGCTGCTGCGACGCTCTCCTCCATCTAACGGATTAATAAGGGATCGGCGCCGCCGAACACAAGGCGGTCGTCATTCCCGGCAGGGCAGCTTCGCCACGCGGGCGCGCACGACGTTCATGTCCGCGCGGTTGAAGTCGAGGTGCGTCTGGCCGCGAAATGACGGCACGAGCTCGCGGTAGTAGGGGCTCTGGAGGCTCTCGTTGTGCCCGATCACCCCGGACACGGGGATTGAGAAGCGGCAGCGCAGCCAGCGAGTCAGCGACAGCCCCGCATCGAACTGGGCACGGTCGTCCATCACCTGAGCGTCAGAGAGGCCGACGTTCTCGATCCCGATCGCCGTGTAATTGAGCCCGACGACCTGGCGGCACATGATGTCGAGGGGGACGAGCTGGTAGATCGTGCCGTTGGTATCGATGACGAAGTGCGCGCAGACCTGCGGCAGCTCGTGGTAGGTCACATCGGGCACGTCGTCGGCAAAGGTGCTCCACACGCTCTGAAACGTCGCCGACTCGGTGTAGTGCCAGATGATTAAGTGGGGATGGAGGAGCCGGTAGGAGTCGATCCTGTAGTGCTCGAGAGCGTAGGAGCGCATCTGCGCCTTGCGCGCCGGCGGGAAGGGGATCGGGTCCTGAACGATTTTCGGCGCCGGTAGAAGCGGCGCGGTCGCTTCGGCGGGCACCCCACCGAGCGCCGCCGCCAAGCACAGTGCGATCAGGCTCGCGCGTCTCAGCGGGCCACCTCCAGCTCCGCTGCTGCTTCGCGCAGAAGCGAGCCGACCTCCTCGTCAGTGACCGGCGCGAAGTCGCGATAGAACAATCCGACCGCGCGCAGGCGCCGCGGCGTCGTCTCGCTGATCACGGCGTCGGCCTCCCGCTCGAGCATCGCGAGCGCCTGCGGGGCGCCGACTGGTACCGCGACGATGACGCTCGCCGCCGCGGCCGCGCGCGCGGCGCGAACGGCGGCAAGCGCCGTAAGCCCGGTCGCGAGCCCGTCGTCGACGACGATCGCGTTCGCGCCGTCCATGTCACGCTTCGCGCGACCCGCGCGGAAGAGCGCGACCTGGCGCTCGAGTTCGGCGCGCTCGCGCAGCAGCACGTCATCGAGGTTGCGCTGCGTCATGCCGCAGCGCCGCGCCGCGCGCGCGTCGAGCACGGCAATGCCGCCCTCGGCGACCGCGCCAACGGCGAGCTCGCGATTGCCGGGCGCACCAAGCTTGCGAGCGCCGAGCACCTCAAGCGGCGCCGCAAGCGCCCTCGCCACCTCAAAGGCAACGGGCACTCCCCCGCGTGGCAGCGCGAGCACCAGCGTGGCGGGGCCGGCGCGGGCGAGAAGCAAAGCGACGAGCGCTCGCCCCGCGTCGCGGCGGTCCTCAAAGCCCATCGGCTAGCCGTCGTCGCGCTCGGGCATGCCCTCGCCGGTGGCGGTCTCCTCCATCAGCTCGTCGTCGAGCGCGTTTGCGGAGTCGGCGCGGCCGAAGCCACCCCGACGGCGTACGGCCCGCGCGGCGACAAGCGCAGCGGCGCACCCCCCTACGGCAAGCGTTGCGACCTTTCGAAGCGGCGCTCGCTCCATTACGGATCACGCTACCACGGCGGCTTCGCTAGGTTTCGTGCATGGAGCTTCGAACGCTCGGGCGAACCGGCGTCAAGGTAACCCCGCTGTGCCTCGGCGCGATGATGTTCGGCGACTGGGGCAACACCGATCACGACGAGTCGATCCGCATCATTCATCGCGCCCTCGACGCGGGGATCAACTTCATCGACACCGCCGATGTCTACTCGCACGGCGAGTCGGAGGAGATCGTGGGCAAGGCGTTGTCGGGCGGGCGTCGCGACAACGTCATCCTTGCCTCGAAGGTTCACGGCCCGATGGGCGAGGATCCCAACCAGCGCGGGAACTCGCGGCGCTGGATCGTGCACGAGGTCGAGAACTCGCTGCGGCGTCTGCGCACCGACTGGCTTGACCTCTACCAGATCCACCGCCCAGCCGAGGACACCGACATCGAAGACACGCTCTCGGCGCTGAGCGACCTCGTCCACGCCGGGAAGGTCCGCTACATCGGGACGTCGACCTTCCCGGCCTCACAGATCGTCGAGGCTCAGACGGTTTCGCGTGAGCAGGGGTTTGAGCGCTTCGTCACCGAGCAGCCGCCCTACTCGATCCTCGTGCGCGGAATCGAGAGCGACGTGCTCCCGACCTGCCGCCGCCACGGGATCGGGGTGCTGCCGTGGGGACCGCTCGCAAGCGGCTGGCTGTCCGGTCGCTACCGCAAGGGCAGCGAACTTCCGACCTCGACGCGCGCCGAGCGGCTCCCGCTGCGCTACGACATGAGCAGCCCCGACAACCAGCGCAAGCTCGAGGCGGCTGACGCTCTCGGATCGCTCGCGGACGAGGCTGGCATCCCCCTGCCCGAGCTGTCGCTCGCGTGGGTCATCAACCACCCGGCGGTGACCTCGGCGATCATCGGGCCGCGGACGATGGAGCACCTCGAGTCGCATCTGCCCGCGCTCGAGCGCCGGCTCGACGCGGCGCTGCTCGACCGCATCGATGAGATCGTGCCACCGGGCGTGAATCTCAACGCCGACGACGGCGGATACCTCAACCCCGCACTCGAGCCGTCGGCGCGCCGCCGCCCGTAGGTGAGCGAGCAGCCCGACGGGCCGACCTGGGCGCTCTACGCGAGCTTCGCGGCAGATCGCAGCCGGCCGCTTGGGGCCGCTGATCGCGAAGGCGCGGCGGCGGCCGCCGAGGAGGCGCTCGCCGTGCCGGGCGTCAGCCTGCGCGGCGCCTACAGCGTCAGTGGCTACCGCGCCGACGCGGACATGCTCCTGTGGCTCGTCGGCGACAGCGCCGACGGCGTCCAGGACGCGCTGATCGCATTCCGTGCCTGTGCACTTGGGCGCTCGCTGCTGCCCGCGTGGTCGGCGATCGGCGTCCACCGCGAAGCCGAGTTCGCGAAATCGCACACGCCGGCGTTCATGCGCGGCGAGGAGCCGCGCCGCTATGTCTGCGTCTATCCCTACGTCCGCTCGCTCGAGTGGTACCTGCTGCCCGAGGCAGAGCGCGCGGCGATGCTCCGCGAGCACGGTGAGATGGGACGGAGCCGCCCCGAGGTGCTGGCGAACACGATCAGCGCCTTCGCGCTCGGCGACTACGAGTGGCTATTGGCCTTCGAGTGCGACGAGCTTGAGCCGATCGTCGACCTGATGCGCCTCTTGCGCGCGGCCGAGGCCCGGCGCCACACGCGCGAGGAGATCCCGTTCCACACCGGACGCCGGCGACCCCTCGGCGAAGTCGTGGCCGACCTTCCCAACGCCGACTAGCGCCGGCGTCGCGTCACGGCCACGCCGAGCAGGCACAGCAGCCCGCCGAGCATCCCGACGACGCCCGGCACCTCGTCGAGCGTCGCCCAGCTGAGCAGGATGACCAGCGGCGGCACGAGGTAGGTGGTCGCTCCCTGGCGGGCCATCGTGCTGCGCGAAAGTGCGAAGGCCCATGTCGAGAATGCGATCGCTGTAGGCCCGACGCCGAGATAGACGACGAGTAGCGTGCTCGATGCGGGCGCGCGGCCGACGGAGTGCACGAGCCCCGGGGCGAATTCGAGCAGCACGACGGCGCCCGCGAGGCAGGCGCCCCAGGTGACCGCGATCGGCGAGATGCGCGACAGCACCGGTTTCTGGATCGTCACGGCGATCGAGTAGGCCGCGGCGGCCAGAACGCAGAGCAGCACGCCGCCGAGGCCGTCGTGATGGTGGGCGGAGCTGATCGCGATAACGACCGCGCCGCCGAAGGCGACGCCGAGCCCGGCGAGCAGCCAGAACGACAGGCGCTCGCGAAGAATCCACGTGGCGAGCACGGCGATCATGATCGGCGCCACGTTGACGAGCATCGCCGCGGTGCCGGCGTCGACGAGGCGCTCGCCCTGGTTGAGGGCGACGTTGTAGACGCCGAGCCAGAGGACGCCGCAGGCGATGATCGCCGGCCACTCGCGCCGCGGCGGGATCGACAGGCGCTGCACGGCCATCATCGCGCTGAGCGCGCCGAACGCGACGATCAGGCGGCCGAGCGCGAGCTCGCCCGGCCCGTAGTGGTGGCGCGCTTCGCGGATCGCGACGAACGCCGACGCCCAAAACAGCGTCGTCACGGCGATCGCCGCGATCACCGGCACATCGATGTGCGTGCGCTCGGCCCCCACCGCCACAGCTGTTTCGCCGCTCACACCTTCATCAACGCCGGTGAGCGGCGAAACGTGAGGTCGGCTTCCGACCGCGCGCCCATCGGTGGGCACGCGGTCGGTTTCGACCGGTGAAGCGTCCTGGGCCGCTTAGGCCACCGCGGCCTTGGTGCGCCAGCCCTCGGCGTAGGAGGTGCGGGCGACCTCCGAATACGGGCACGGGCTGACGATCGCGCGGATCTCCATCTGCTCGTGGCGCTCGACGACCGGCTTTGCCGATCCGCCGTTCTCCTCGCCCCAGACGAGCGTGACTTCGTTGCCGATCTTGACGTCGTCGTCGACGACGGCCAGCGAGAGCATCGACTTCTCGTTGTAGCTGTAGCCCGAGAAGGTCGACACGCCAACCATTTCGCCGCCGACGAGCAGCTTGTCGTTGGGCCAGGTGGAGTAGTTGGAAAGCGGCAGGTCGATGTACTTGCCGGCTCGCCCGCTGCCCTGGCTGACCAGCGACTCGAAGACGCGCGCCACGTCCTCGCCGTTCCAGGCGAGCGTGACCTTGCGCCGCGGCGGGTTCTCGGCCATCTTCTCGAGCGCCTCGCGGCCGATGAAGTCGTGGTCGAACTTCACGAACGGCCAGTAGCCGAGGTCGTGCGGGGTGAGGTAGTAGTCGGAGATGTCGTCGGAGTAGAAGCTGCCGCCGAGCGAACCCGTAGCCTCGTAGCCGTCCGCGGGCAGCCACTCGCGGTAGGCCTTCATGTCGTCGCCTGAGAAGACCGCCGGCAGCGGGCAGGGGATCCAGCCCGACTCGAGGGTGTTGGTCGCATAGACGCGCGAACCGACCTGGCGCAGGCCGAACTCCTCGCCTGCCTGCACAATCGCCGCGCGAACGTCCTCGCGCTCCTCCCACGGTCCGAAAAGCTCCATTCCGGGAGCGCCCGACATGCCGTGGTGAAGCGCTGTGACGGTGTGCCCGGCGATCGTCAGCGGAGCCATGTTGAAGAACTTGATCTCCGGGACGTTCCCTCCGCAGACCTTGTCCATCACCTTCAGGGCGTTCGGCCCCTGAACCTGGAAGCGGTAGACCCGGCGGCGGCCGCTCGGATTGACCGCGGTGCGCTCGTCGCGCTCGCACTTGACGTCGTAGCCGCCCGTCTCGGCGTGGTACTGGACCCAGTTGTGCGCCGAAGGGCGCCCGACCAGCACAATCTGGCCGGTGTCCAGATAGAAGAGGATGCCGTCGCCGATGACGTAGCCGTCGGGGTTGCAGACGACCAGCTGCTTGGCCTTGTTGGGGGCGAAGTTGGCCATGCTGTTGACGCCGACGTCCGAGAGCAGCTTGATCGTGTCCGGGCCCTCGATGTAGAGCTCGGTCATGTGGTGAGACTGGTCGAACAACGCGCAGGTCTCAGCCCATGCGACCTGCTCGTCGCGCCAGTTCGTGAACTCAGCGGCGACCGCCGGGTACACGTAGGGCCCGATCTGGGAGTTGCGAGCCAGCTCGACGGCGCCTCCGGCCGCTTGGATCTTCGCCTCGAGGTTTGCGGGACTCATTCGCTGCGTGCCTCCTCTAATGACAGGACAACCGTCGCGTGACGCGCGCGAAGGACTCTATCCAAACGCGTGCTGCCGCAACTATCCAAACGCATGCGGCGGCGACCGTCCCCGCCAGGTGCGGGCACGGCCCCCGTCTCGAGCAGGCGGCCGGCGGCTACTCGACGATGTCGGCTTCGCCGTCGTCCGGCGAGGCGCCATCGCCGCTCAGGCGCGACTGCAGCTCGCGGATGTGGTCGGCGCCGGCGGCGAGGTCGGCGTGGCTCAGCTCCCCGCGATCGACAAGCCCGAAGGCGGTCTTTCCGAGGTCGCCGTAGGCCTGGCTCAGCTCGCGCTTCGCGGCAACGATCTGCGCCTGCTTCTGCGCCGTGCTGGCGGCCTGCTCGGCGCCTGCCTTGACCTTGTCCAGTAGGCCCATGGCTGCTTCCCTCCGTCGTTGGTTTGGGACCTCAACGTAGACCTTCGCGCCGGTCTCGTCAATCGGGCGATCCGCCGAGGCACCGCTCGCAGGCGCCGCGCAGGATCACCTCGTGCTCGGCGACCTCGAGCGCCACGTCCTTGCTGACGCGGCGCAACTCGCGCTCGAGACCCTCGTCGGCGAACGGGATCAGACGACCGCAGCGGTCACAGACCATGTGGTGGTGATGGCCGTGGCCATGGCGGATCGGCTCGTAGCGGACGACCCCCTGTCCGACCTCGATTCTCGTGACGAGCTCGGCACCCTCGAGCTCCTCGAGGATGCGGTAGACGCTGGCTCGCGACACGGCACGGTCCTGGCGCGCGAGCGCGTCGCCGATCTCGACCGCCGACA
>Ga0070733_10003536_pt1 | contig 10660 bp, 15 predicted proteins | sample Coa_R1_9_FD_66450 | JGI IMG/M metagenome (GOLD analysis project Ga0070733, IMG submission 66450) | Surface soil microbial communities from Centralia Pennsylvania, which are recovering from an underground coalmine fire - Coalmine... | ecosystem: Environmental > Terrestrial > Soil > Unclassified ... | reverse complement strand
CCTGGTGATCGACGAATACCACGGCAGCATTTTCACGCGTGAGACTCTCGGTAAACTTGTTTGCGGACATCGGCCCTCCTCAAAGACCAGCCACGGCGGTTTCGGTTTGCTCTCGGCGAGCCATGCGATTCCTTCGCAAATAGAATGCTATCGGCATAAACGTCGATCATCGGCATATCGTCTTTTCATTTCCGTTGCCGGTCAATCTATGAATTCTTCCAACGCCCGGCGCGGTCCTCATCGGGTCTCTTTCTTGTGGCGAGCGGCTCCTCGGGGAAATCCCACAGATTCGTCCCAAGCGAAGACAACTCGCCCGCGAAAATGCAGCGCTAACTTCCATCCGTGAAATCGAGCAGAACTTTGCCACCGCCGCCCAGAGCATGACGAAGAGCTTCCGGGAAGCGTCGCACCGGATAGACCGCGGCGATCAGTAAGCGAAGCTGATGGTTGGCGACCAACTCCGCAGCGGCACGAATCTTCTCCGGAATTTTGGGCAAGTTGTCCGGGTAATGCATGAAAAACGGGTGGATGGAAGCGCGCTTGGCAACCAAGCCAAACGGGTTCAGCTTGATGAGGTCGCGCGTCGGAAACGCATAACAAACGATTTTTGCTTCCCAGCCCACGATGTCCAATAGTGTTCCCGTCGCGTCAGAGCCGACCCCGTCAAGCGCCAAGCGCACGAGAGCGCCGCCAGCGGCGCGGTTCGCTTCCGCCGCGGCACTTGGTCCCGCCAAAAGAACAACATCGGCACCTAAATCTTTGAGTTCCTGGATAAGTTCGGAACGGCGAACGATATTGATGGTCCGGACGCCTTTTTGTTTCGCGAAGGCGATTACGGATCTCCCCACTCCGGAATTCGAGGCGTTCTGGACAATCCAATCACCGCGCTTCAGAGAAACGAACTCCTCGAGAAGGAGTGCTGCGGCCGGCGGATTGATACTGAGCATCGCCGCTTGCCGCGGATCGATCTCGGCTGGTAACACAATCGCCTCTTCAGCCGGCGCCAATACTTTTTCCGCCCAGGAGAACACACCAAGAGGGATTACGACACGGTCGCCTATCTTGACGTTGTGCACGCCATCGCCGACGGCCAATACTTTCCCAGCTCCTTCGTTTCCGACAACGCTGGGAAGCTTCGGTTGGATCGTGTAGAGCCCGCGGGCTAAGAGCATGTCGTTATCGTTGATGGGCGCGTACTCAACGCCAATCAAGATTTGACCTGGTTTGGGATGGTCCGGTTCAGCAATCTCCGCGAGCCGAAGACTTTCCTCCGGTTCACCGTATTTCGTCAACTGGATGGCTTGCATCAGCCTCTTCCTTTCGCGCGCTCCCTTTTCTCTTTTCGATCTGCGTTCTCCATAGCTGCTTGATCTCGCGATAGCCATCACCTGTTGGGATGATCAGCGAGCCTCCTGAAGCAACCGCTTGACCTTCGCATCCAGATCTCGCGCGATTTTCAAAGCCTCCGCATTTCCATATGGGGCCAAGAGGCTCGCCATCTCGTCATAGCTCAGGTGCACACCGTCTGGACGCTGATCAATCAGCACAGTCACGGGCGCATAGGACCCAGCATCCGGGACAAGCCTGGCCATTGATTGCATGATGAGCGGGTTGCCCATGATCAGGCGCACGCTCTTGGGACTTCCGTCTACTCCGGCTTTTGCGAGGACAGCACCATGATCAAGCCGCATGAACTCCATGAGGCCGATCTCGCTGACGCTGTCATGAACTACTTTCTGCATTTCCTCGAAGCTCGTTGCAGCAGTCATGTTTGCAATAAACTCGATCATGTTCGGCCTGCCGATCGCTTCTTCCACCGACGCGACAACGACGTCAAAGGGTTTCGGTGAGGTGATGCTCCACCGTTGCAGGCTGATTTGGCGAGTTTGCATGTCCTTTTTCCTCAGGCGTGGCCCGAAACGGCTGGAGGACCGAAGGTCACCGCAGTCGTTGATGTAGAAATTCGGTTGTTCGCCCGTTGGCGAGCGCTGCCGCCGCGGCATTGTAGTGCGCCCCATTATGCCGAGCAAAGGCGTGACGCTGACCCGGATAGCTGTAGACCGTCGCGTTTGGCTTGCCGGCAAGGGCCGACTTGATCTCAGCTTGCGCAGGCTTGGAAATGAATTCGTCCTCCTCTCCCAGATGCATGAGCAGGGGCGCACTAAGATTGTCGACCTCCCCTAAGTACTTTTCGGTGTCAGCGCCGTGATAGGCGACGGCGGCATCGACGTGGCAGCGCACGGCCGTCAGGAACGTCATCAAGGCGCCGAGGCAGTAGCCCTGGACGGCAATCTTGCCCGTGCACTCATGCAGTTTGGCGACAGTGTCCAAGGTGTCGTTAATATCTCTGACGCCAGCGTCACGATCATACGCTTGATAAAGGCGAAGGCCGTGCTGCCAGTCAGCCTCCGACGTGACGCTAAGGTCAACGCCCGGCTCCTGCCGCCAGAATAAATCGGGCGCGACCGCGACAAAGCCTTGCTCTGCCAGTTCGTCGCAGGTCCTGCGGATGTCGGCGTTCACACCGAACAGCTCCTGCAGAACGACAACGGCAGGAGCCGGCAAGGTCTTCGGTCTTGCGATATGCGCGTCAAACGCGCCGTTCCGGCCTTCTATGGTGATTCGATCGTTCATTGTATTCTCCTCAAGCGGCAGCGTTTACCGGACCTCCACCGATGTCGTCAGTATCTGCGGAGGCCCACTAACGAACCAGCCGGATTCAGCCGGCCGGTAGCACTGGGACAGTGAAGCCCTCAATCAACCGGCAGCCGACTGATGGGCAGCCACTGAGGTGGCAGCTTCTTCGATGAGCTTGGCTGTTTCCTTCGGGTAAGAAATGTAGGCCACATGGCTCGCCTTCACTTCGACGGTCTTGGCCTTTGCGCGCTTCGCCATCATCCGCTCCTGGTCGGGATTGATCGATCGGTCTTCGGTGGCCACCATGTACCAGGTGGGCTTGTTCTTCCAGGCGGGATTCGTAACCTTATGGGTGAACGAGTCGGTAGAGATTGGCACCTGCGATATAGCCATGAACTCCGCCTCATCGCGTGGAATGTCCGCTGCGAAGTCGGCCGCGAAATGTGCCTCGTCTATCCACCAGAGCCCGTTGCTGTCCGGTTTGAACGCCTTGGACGCTTGCGGCAGGGCTTGTTCGATCGATGCACAGCTCTCGCCTTCATCGAGAGCAAAGGCGGCAATATAGACAAGCGCCGCAACGTTTGGATGATTGCCGGCCTCGGTGATGATGGACCCGCCGTAGCTGTGGCCGACCAAGACCACTGGGCCGCCCATGGCGTCGATTGCGGCCTTCGTGTATTTTTGGTCGTCGGCGTAGGAGGTCTCGGGAGGCTGCGCCACCGACACCTTGTAGCCATCACTCTTGAGGATGTTAGCGACGGCTTTCCAACCGGAGCCGTCGGCGAATGCACCATGCACCAGGACCACGTTCCTATTATGCTCTTTCATGACTATTCTCCTTTTTAGTTAAAGATCCAGTCGGACCGTTTGATTGTCGATGTCGAACGCCTTCGCACCAAACCACTCCTACAGGTTAGGGCGGGCGGCATAACGGGTTCTTGCGCGATTTCGCCTCTTTTGTCGTTTTCTATCGCGGCAGAGGGACGGGGGCGCAAACTGGAGTCGCACGCAAGCTGGTGTATAGTTTCTCTCAGCGACGATATTGATGCAGCCTCAACCTCTGTGGCTGTTGAAGCCATTGTTCCCACCAACTCAGTTGGTCATGTTGTCGCAGACTCGGCTGCCTCTGACAGCGCGAAACGCTTTCGCATGCCGCTCGCGGGTTGGAACCTGCTGAGAGCCATTCAGCTCTGCTCCATGAGCGCGTCAGCGTGCTTGCCGACTTTCTTCAGCGCCACTTCAAGGGCGCGAAGCTCCTCCGGGCTCAGCTCAGAGAACACTCTTTTCATCTGCCCGGAATGCTTTCGGAAGGCTGGAACAATGAGGTCCTTGCCGCGCGGGGTGAGGGCGACCATCCGAACGCGCCGGTCCTCGGTGCTCTCGACCCGGCTGACCAAGGCTTTCGCAACGAGTCTGTCCACGGCGATGCTGATCGAACCTGGAGTGAGATCGACTATCGGGCCTATCGTATTGACAGGTAAAGGCCCCTTATGGAGCAGCACTTCCAGCACGCGGAAATCCGAGTCGCCAAGTCCAGTTCCTTCGATTCCCGCTGCTGCGTAGCGGCTCAACGCCCGCATCGCCTTCAACATGACGAGCCAAACGTGCGACGTTTCCTGAATACCGTGGGGCATAAGATTCCTGAATCCTCCCGGAGTATACACCATCAACTATATTGACATCAATAGTATTGGCTGCCATGGTTCATGGCTGCCAACCGAAAAGGAGAACCTGGTTATGAGAACCGTTTCCGCAATCGCCCGATATCTGGCGGGCGTGATCTTCCTTGTTTTCGGCCTGAACGGCTTTCTGAACTTCATTCCCCTGCCCCCTCCGGGAGGCATCGCGGGACAGTTCATGGGCGCCCTGTACGCCTCGCATTACCTGTGGGTGATCTTCGCGTTTCAGGTCATCGCAGCGGTACTTCTGCTGGTCAACCGTTACGTACCGTTGGCGGTAGCCGTGCTGGCGCCGGTGATCGTCAACATTCTTTCTTTCCACGCTTTGATGGCCCCGAGCGGGCTGCCCCTGGCCCTCTTCGTGGCTGTACTGTGGGCGGTGGTCTTCGTCGATGTGAGACCGGCTTTTGCGGGGCTGTTCCAGCCGCGGCTGCAGGCACGGGCCTGAGGAGCGTCATGACGAACGATGCGATTGACCCGAGGAAGCCTGGGACCGAAACCGAGGAACGAGATCATCACTCAGCGCGTGAGCAGGAAATCAGACGCCGCGCTTACGAAATTCATCTGGAGCGGGGGGCAGAACCTGGCCATGATCTGGAGGATTGGCTTCAGGCCGAACGCGAGCTCGCGAAGAGTCAGTCCGACTTGCCGGCTGAGTAGTGCTGACCAGAGCGGATTGACTCAGGGCTCGGCGCTGCTTCATACGTGATCGATAAAAACTCATCATCTAGGAGCGGAACAACATGATGACCATCTCAGTGATCGTCGGCAGCACACGTCAGGGCCGGTTTTCTGAAAAGCCGGCGCAATGGATTCTTCAGCAGCTTCGTAAGCGGGAGGGGATTGAAGCGCGGCTTCTTGATCTCCGCGACTTCCCAATGCCTTTCTTTGACCAGCCCGTGCCACCAGCTATGCCAGGGCGACCACCTTACGAACATGAGGTGGTGAAGAATTGGACCGCTCAGATTGCGGCTGCCGATGGATTTGTTTTCGTCACACCGGAATATAACTACGGCCCCTCCGCGGTGCTGAAAAATGCGATCGATTGGGTTTACCCGGAGTGGAACCTCAAGGCCGCTGCGTTTGTGAGCTACGGCAGCGCGATGGGCGCGCGCGGCATTCAGCAGCTCCGAGAAACCATGATCGAGGTTCAGATCGCCCCGGTGCGCTCGTCCGTCCACATTCCCGTCGCCACTCTCTGGGCGCATTTCCGGGGCGGGGACGTAGACAAAGGCCTCGCCGAGCTTGAGAAGCAAGCGAACGTCATGATCGACGACCTATTCTGGTGGACGGGTGCTCTAAAAGCGGCCCGCGAACGGTGATGGCCAGACAATGAAGACCTCAATAAAAACACACGAAGGGCGAGTGGCTTTGGTCACCGGCGCGGCCCAAGGTCTCGGCCAAGCGATCGCGTTGGCATTGGCGGAACGAGGGGCGCAAGTCATTGCGACCGACCTCGCGGCTCCGCGCGGGACAGCGGACAAGATTGGTCCCACGGCATACGCGTTTGAACTGGACGTGACGAAAGAAGAGGACTGGCGTTCGGTATCGGTCAAGAGCCGGGATGTGGGTGACGTGGATATCGTCGTAAACAATGCGGGCTATTTTCCAAATCGCTCTATTGACGAGCTGGATCTTGCAACGTGGCGAAAGACGATGGCTACGAACTTAGACGCACAGTTTCTGAGCGCGAAATATTTCCTGCCAACGATGAGAAGGAAGAAGTGGGGCCGCTTCGTCGGCATATCGTCAAACATGGTCGGCTTGGCCATACCCGGCATGAGCCACTACATCACCACAAAGATGGGAATCATTGGGTTCATGAGAGGTTTGGCGAATGATGTTGCAAGCGATGGCATCACCGCAAACGCGGTCTTGCCCGGCCTGACGAATACCCTGGCAACCGCGCCTCAATCGGAGGAGCAAAAACGCGCCACCTGGGAACAGCAAGCAATCAAGCGGTTGGGAGAACCTGAGGATATGACCGGCGCGATTCTGTTCTTGACGAGCGACGATGCTGCATTTATTACCGGGCAGGCCATTGTCGTGGACGGCGGTCAGTATCGGATCGGCTAAGGCAGCGCTAGCTATAGCTAGACGCTGATTGGGATACGCCAATCCTGGAATGGGGCACCAACCTGACAGGTCTTCGGAGCTCGTAGGTCTCGTTGTGAAATTGAGACAGAAGCAACCGTCGGTGGACGTCCGCAAGCAGAGTGAGGTTTAGGCCGGCTGATATATTAGCGCAAGCGGCACACAGTCCAAAGAGGAGAAAGAGCAGCTATGTCCTACAGCATATCGACCTTGCTGACCCGCAATCTTCACGACGTCTTCGGTGAAAACGATCCGGAGCGGAGACGCGCAGCGATCGACGAACTCTACACCGAAGATGTCGTTTTCTACGATCCCAGCAAGGGTGTCTACCGTGGCCGCGACGAGATCGATCGTATCGCAGGCGCTATCAAGGCGACTCATCCCGACTTTAGCTATTAGCTAATTGCCGAGCCCGAGGAGGTTGGCGATGGCGGACGGGTCCCGTGGGTATCGGGCCGCCCTGGCGATGCGCCAGCCTACGCCGGAACGGATTTCATCATCGCCCGGGACGGCCGGATTGCCGCCATTTATCTCTTTTTCGACAAGCTATAGCCGAGTGTTCGGTGTACCGCGACGCGATAACCGCTCCGCTTTGGAGAAAGGGCAAGCGGATTCGTCCGAGCCGTAAACGAGATGGTAACTCATCGTCATCGCGTCCATCCAACCTTCGACCTTTTCGCCGGTGACCGTTCAGTCCCTTTTCGGTGACGGCCTCAACGGAGCTTTATCGGGCGGCGGGTCCCCATTCAGCAGCGACACGCCTGATCTAAATGCCACGTCCAAGACAGCCATCATCCGCTGTATCGCCGGCTCCATGGATATTCCGGCCTTCGCCGCTGCTTCAACGAGTGCAGGATATACGTAGACTGTAACGGCGTCGCGTACGACCTCGGACGCCGCATCGACATCTTCGATTCTGTACTCCCCCCGCTGCACGCCGTCCCTGAGGATCGCTGCCAGGAGCCGGGTCATCGCGTCAGCATAGTTACGGACGAGATCCGGCCGATCATCGGTCACGCGTCGGTACAATTCGTACAACTCTGGGTCGTTCCCGAATCGTTCCAACTTGCGCCGGTGGAGCGCCAGGACCATCCCGGTAAGCCGATCCGAGGCCGGTCCGGCGGCATCGACAAAAGTACGAGCCAACTCTTCCTCGTCACGCATCGCGGCCGCGACAATCGCGCTGAATACCTCCGCCTTCGAGGGAAAATAACGATAAATCGTGGCATGAGACGTGCCCAAGGCGCGGGCAATGTCAACTACGTTGGTCTTGGCCTCGCCAAAGCGCCGCACTTGATCGCGTGCCGCATCCAGTATCCTCTCTGGTGTCAATGAGTTACCGGTCTCTGGTTTGTCCGTCCTCATATGGTCATCATAGCGCGCCATAGGCGAAATGGCAACAAAAAACACAATTCATAAAATGTTTTGTGACTTTTGAAACTTGCGACCTATTCTCACATCTACAGAGCAGGAGGTTGTTATGAATGAAACGTTTAACTATGATCGGATCGCCTTCGTCACGGGCGGATCGGGCTTTGTGGGGGGCGACTTATCCGCACCCTTGTTGCTCAAGGCTGGCAGGTCCGCGCCCTCGCCAGAAGCCGAAGTGCAATTGCGGCGGTAGAGAATTTGGGTGCCGTGCCCGTACAGGGCGAGCTGAATGATCGCGAAGCGCTGCGGAAGGGGATGAGCGGGAGCAAAGTGGTTTTCCACGTGGCGGCCATGTTCAAGCTGTGGGGTGATCGAAAACAATTCGACGCAGTCAATGTCGAAGGAATGCGTACTCTGGTAGACGCTGCTCTCGCCGCGCCGTCGGTACAAAAGATCGTCGCCGTGAGCGCTGCCGGAGTCGTCATGGGCGATCCCGAGCCGATGGTGGCGGTGGACGAACGGGTTCCTCGTCAAGAGCGCAGCTTTGCGCCCTACACTTCGTCCAAGGCTGAGGCGGAGAAAATCCTGCTTTCGGCAAACGAACGGCGGAAAGGGTTCGAGACAATCGCCATTCGTCCTCCATTGATCTGGGGCAAGGGCATGCCGATGCTGGATCACATGGCCGAAACCGTGAAGGCAGGCAACTGGCAGTGGGTTGATGAGGGTAACCAAGCGCTGTCAACCTGTCACTTGGATAATCTTGTAGACGCGCTAATCCTCGCGGCAGATCATGGTCGGGGGAGCGAGGCTTATTTCGTAGGCGACGCCGATGAGGGTACGCTCAAGAGCGTCTTGAGCGGTCTACTCGCAACACGCGGTGTGAAGGCGTCGGATAAATCCGTTTCTTTCGGTATGGCTTGGACGCTGGCGGGCATCATGGGTCTCGTTTGGCGTCTATTCCGACTCAAGGGCGAACCTCCGATCACGCGGCAGATGCTAAGACTCATCGGAAAGCCGTTCACCGTCCGTACCGACAAGGCCAGGAAAGAGCTTGGCTATTCGCCCCGTGTCACCTGGAAAGCGGGTATCGCGGAGATGACTGCAAACTAACGTCGCGCGATGACATCAAAGGAGATGGTATGAATTAACCACGCTTCTCTCGGCGGTAATCTCCAGAGGGAGACCTTTGGAGTAGACAGGGCACAGGCTGTTCATGTTTTTGAGGCAATGCGACCTCGTAAAGGAGATTAGTCAGACCTGTGAACCGTAGCGCCACCGTAAGGCCGAACTGGACCTTGGATAGGAGAATGGTGACCGCCAGAAAGCGAACGTCTACTCCGCTTGGTTCTCAACGTTGCAAGACGAGGAGAAAGAAATGGACACCAAGCGCTATATCGGAATCGATCTGCACCGGGACTGCTTTACCGCGTGCCTGCGGCTGGAAAATGGACGGGAGTATTTGAAGGAATGGAAGCTGGAGGACATGGCGAAGTTTACCGCCAAGCTGCGGCCCTCCGACGAGGTGGCGGTGGAAGTGACGGGCAACACGCGACTGTTCCACGACGCGGTGGCGCCGCACGTCGGGCGAGTGGTGGCCGTGAACCCCAGCCAGTTCAAGGTAATCACGCATTCGGTGAAGAAGACCGATCCGAATGATGCACGCAACCTGGCGTTGTATCTGGCCAAGGATTTGTTGCCGGAGGTGCGAATGAAGGACAAAACTCAAGCTCAGATCGCATCGCTCACCCAAACCCGGGACACGATGGTGAAACTGCGCACGGCGCTGAAGAACAAGGTGAACAATATTTGCTCGGCGCACGGTGTGAATCTCAACAAGGAATCGTTGGGTAGCGAGAAGGGATTGCGGGCGGTTCTGGAGATGCGGTTTGACCCGTTGGTGAATCTGGAGTTGAAGATCATCATCGAGCAGATTCGCAGCCTGAACCAGAGCATTGCCGAGTTGGAGGAGACGATCGGCAAGGAAGGCCAGAAGCTGGAAGGGCACAAGAATCTGACCAGCATCAAGGGAATCGGTGGATTGAGCGCCGGCATCCTGCTGTCGATTATCGGCGATATTGGCGACTTCGCCGATGAGGGCAAGCTAGCGGCTTACTTTGGGATCGTACCGCGAATCAGCAACTCCAACCAGACCGAGCACTCCGGACGAATTACCAAACGGGGTACCAAGCTGGGCCGAACTACGTTGGTGCAGTGCGCCCTGATCGCACAGCGCTACAGCCCGTACTTGAAGGCTTACTACGAAAAGAAGAAAAGCCGCGGGACCGGGAAAGCGATCATCGCGCTGGCTCGTAAATTTCTGGGAATCATCTATCGAACGCTGAAGAACAGATGGCTGTTTGAAGACTTCCCCAACTTTGTGCTGGCGGACGAAGCCACGGCATGACAATCGCCGCCTACGCCTCCGCTACGCTCAGCCTGGCTTCGCTCCAGCTCCGGCGGCTCTGTTGCCTATGGAACGTGGCAAGCCAAAACCAGAGGCTCAGAACCTCGGAGTAGACAGAACATCATAGGAGGCCGGGCATGAGCGCCGCTATAACTACACGCCGGGGGTTTTTGAGAACCAGCGCCGCCTTCGCTGCTGGCCGTGCCGGATGACATTCTTAGCTACTTGGGCGTCGGCTTACATTTGACCGCACGGCGTCTTCCGCCAACACTGCTTCGGCCTTGTTTCGTGGGGCTTTCCAGCGACTTCGTCGAAGGCACATTCATCCCTTTCCCCGAATCAACTGCATGAAGGCTTCAATCTTCTTCGTAATTTGAGTGCGGTCGGGGCCGAGATTCTGCTCTAGGCAAATTCCGCAAAAGAACGTGATGATTAGATCAGCCAGGGATTCATTGTCGTCGGTCCCTCCACGTGC
>Ga0070733_10003535_pt1 | contig 10661 bp, 7 predicted proteins | sample Coa_R1_9_FD_66450 | JGI IMG/M metagenome (GOLD analysis project Ga0070733, IMG submission 66450) | Surface soil microbial communities from Centralia Pennsylvania, which are recovering from an underground coalmine fire - Coalmine... | ecosystem: Environmental > Terrestrial > Soil > Unclassified ... | reverse complement strand
GCCTTGATTCAAGCCAGCAACGCGCTCTCGACCGAGCGCCCGCTAGCGCAGATCCGCAAGGCAATGATCAACAAGCACGTGAAGCTGATCGAGCAGGCCGCGCGCAAGAAGGCGCAGATTCTCTGCCTGCAGGAACTCTTCTATGGCCCGTACTTTTGCGCGGAGCAAAACGCCCGCTGGTACGAGTTGACCGAGCGCGTACCCGACGGCCCGACCACGCGCCTCATGCAGAAAATCGCGAAGAAGCACCATATGGTGATCGTGGTCCCGGTCTACGAAGAACAGATGCCGGGAGTTTATTTCAACACCGCCGCGGTCATCGACGCCGACGGAAAATATCTCGGCAAATACCGCAAGCATCACATCCCGCACTGCCATCCCGGATTCTGGGAAAAGTTTTATTTCACGCCCGGCGACCTCGGCTATCCCGTGTTCGAGACGAAGTATGCGCGCGTCGGCGTCTACATCTGCTACGACCGCCATTTTCCCGAAGGAGCCCGCGTGCTCGGCCTGAACGGCGCGGAGATCGTCTTCAATCCGTCAGCCACGGTCGCCGGTCTGTCGGAATACTTGTGGGAACTGGAGCAGCCCGCGCACGCCGTCGCCAACGGATACTTCGTCGGCGCCATCAATCGCGTGGGAACCGAGAAGCCGTGGAGCATCGGCGAATTTTACGGAAAGAGTTATTTCTGCAATCCGCGCGGCAAGATCATCGCGCAGGCCAGCCGCGACAAAGATGAAGTCGTGGTCGCCGATCTCGACCTCGACATGATCGCTGAGGTTCGCAAGGTTTGGCAGTTCTTCCGCGACCGGAGGCCGGACAGCTACGGCCCACTGACGACGCAGAGCGGAGGGTAGCGCCGCATCGACGAAGAAAATGACGATCCCGGAAATTCAACTCTCCCGCATCGAAACCAGCCCGCTGTACAACGAAGATCTCGCGCCCGCCAGCGCCGAGCGCCGCCACTGGGGCACCTACAACTTCGCTGCGCTGTGGATTTCCATGTCGGTCAACATTCTGACCTACATGCTGGCCGCAAGCTTGATTCAGGGAGGAATGAACTGGAAGCAGGCGGTCGCGACCATCTTCATCGGCAACGTGATCGTGCTTGCGCCCATGCTCTTGAATTCGCATCCCGGCGCGAAGTACGGAATCCCGTTTCCAGTTCTCGCCCGCGCGTCGTTCGGAGTGCTCGGCGCAAACATCGCCGCCGTTCTGCGCGCACTCGTCGCCTGCGGGTGGTTCGGGATTCAGGCCTGGATCGGCGGCGAGGCTATCAGCACTCTGCTCGCAGTTCTCGCTCCCAGTTGGAAAAACTTTTCGCATGGCACTGCCGTGTGCTTCTTTATCTTCTGGCTGATCAACCTGGCGGTGGTGCTCAAGGGCATCGAATACATCCGCGTTCTGCAGGGAATCAGCGCACCGATTCTTCTCGGCGTGGGACTTCTGCTCTTGGGGTGGGCCTATCGCACAGCCGGCGGCTTCGGCCCCATGCTCTCGGTGCCGTCGCGCTTCAACAGCTTTCCCGATTTCCTGAAATTCCTGATTCCTGCCTTGAACGGCACCGTCGGTTTCTGGGCCACAGTTTCGCTGAACATCCCAGACTTCACCCGCTTCGCCCGCAACCAGCGCGAGCAGATCATCGGCCAGGCGCTGGCCCTGCCTACCACGATGACGCTCTACGCGTTCGTCGGAATCGCGGTGACTTCGGCCACGGTCGTCATTTACGGCACGGCGATCTGGGATCCCGTTCAACTGCTTAGCCGCTTTCATTCACCCGTCGCTGTCGTGATCTCGTTGCTTGCGATTCTGCTGGCGACGCTGAACGTCAACATCGGAGCCAACGTGGTCTCGCCGGCCAACGATTTCTCGAATCTGTGGCCGCGCGGCATCAGTTTCCGCACCGGCGGCATCATCACCTGCTTCATGGGTGTCGCGCTCATGCCGTGGAAACTACTCGCCGATTACGGCACGTTTATTTTCGGTTGGCTCGGCGGCTACGCGGCTTTTCTCGGCCCAGTGGCGGGCATCATGATCTGCGACTACTTCGTCATCCGGCGGCGCGTGTTGAATGTTGAAGACCTGTACTTACGCAACGGTGCGTATGAATATTCCCGTGGATTCAACTGGCGCGCCGTGATCGCACTTGCATTGGGCGCCGGCATCGCCCTTTCGGGCCTCGCGATTCCATCGATCAGATTTTTGTACGCCTATTCCTGGTTCGTCGGATTTGCCGTTGCGTTCGCCGCCTACTACGCGATGATGAGAAGTACGCCCCAGAGGGGCGACTGACAATAGCCCGGCGTTTCCACGCCGGGTCGGCGACGCGAGAACGGCGCGTCCCGCAGGGACGCTCGAACATTTTAGTCGTGCGTACGGCACGAGGTTGAGAATCGCTCCGACCTGACCCGCCAGTAAACTGGCGGACTACTACCGTGAGCCCTTCGGGGCTCATCTCAACCGCTCGCCCCCAGAAACTCCGGGAGCACATCGCGCTGGTAATCCACCAGCGTCTGCTCTTCATCTCCGCACATCAGATAAATGTTGAATTGCGTTACGCCCACCGCCGCCAGCTCGCGCAACTTCTTGCGATGCGCCTCTGCCGGGCCGATCAGGCAGAAGCGATCGATCACTTCGTCGGAAACGAAATCCGCGTTGTCGCTGCCCGCCTCGCAATGATGCTGATAATCGTAGCCGCCGCGATCCTGCACAAATGACGTGAGCGCGGGAGGAAGATCTTCCGGCTTGTACTGCCGGATCAAATCCATCACGTGATTCGACACCAACGCGGGAAACCAGCGCACCCGCTCGCGTGCAGTTTTCAAATCATCGGAAACCCACACCGGCGCAGCCGACATCACTTCAATGCTCTTCGGATCGCGCCCCGCGGCTTTCGCGCCTTCGTTCACAAATCCCAGGCACCACGCAATCAACGCCGGATCGGCAAACTGCAGAATAATTCCATCGGCGACCCGGCCCGCCATGTGCAGGACCTTGGGTCCGTATCCGGCAATCCACACCCGCGGCGAATCTTTTGCCCAGGTGATGCGCGTGGGCTGACCATCATGCTGCACTTCCGTGCCAGAAGTGAGATCTCGGAACTCTTTCACCGCCGCTTCGAGTTGCGACCAACTCACCGGCTTCTTGCCCATCACGCGCCGCGAGCTGTCGCCGCGTCCAATGCCGAGTTCCATCCGTCCGCCGGAAATCAGATTCAAAGTCGCGAACAAGCTCGCCGTCACCGTCAGATCGCGCGTCGCAGGATTCGTCACGCACGTGCCCAGACGCATCCGCTGCGTGTTCATCGCCATCAGCGTCATCAGCGGATAGGGCTCCATCCATAGTACGTGGGAATCGAAAATCCAGCCGAATTCGAAGCCCGCGCCCTCCGCCTGCCGCGTCAGGCCCACGATGCGTTCGATGGAAATATCGGGTTTCAGTGTGATGCCGAATTGCATGCTGGTCCCTTCCAAAAGGTTCTGCTCAATCCGCATTCTAATCCGCACTCTGCATCTTGACTCTGCATCTTGTCATTCCGAGATGAGCGAAGCGAGTCGAGGAACCTGCTGTTCGCCGGCGGCGGCGGAAAACAGATCCTCGCGCCAAAACCCGGCGCGTCGGAATGACAAGACTGGACGCGGCATGCACGGCGCGGTGCATGCCGGATTAGGAGCGGCAGTGTAGCATACAATTCCTTCTTCATCCCCGCACTTCATCCAGCAACAACGGAGGACTCGATGGCATTCAACACGATCATCAAAAACGGTTCGGTGGTGACGGCTACCGATACTTACACGGCCGACGTTGCCATTGCGAACGGCAAAATCTCTGCCATTGGAGCGAGTATTCAATCAGACAACGCATCTAAGATCATCGACGCGACGGGCAAACTCGTCCTGCCCGGCGGCATTGACGTGCATACTCACCTCGACATGCCCTTCGGCGGCACCACCAGCGCCGATGATTTCGAGACCGGCACGCGGGCTGCAGCATTCGGTGGCACCACCACGCTGATCGACTTCGCCATTCAATACAAAGGCCAGGCTCTGCGCCAGGCCTTTGATACGTGGATGAGTAAAGCCGCGAGCAAAGCGGTGTGCGACTACGCCTTCCACTGCATCGTCACCGACGTATCCGGCGGACAACTTTCCGAGATGAACGATCTGGTGCACGAGGGTGTGACCAGCTTCAAACTTTTTATGGCGTATCCCGGCGTCTTCATGCTCGACGATGGCAGCATCTTCAAGGCTCTGCAGAATACGGCGAAGAGCGGCGCGCTGGTCTGCATGCACGCGGAAAACGGCAGCGCCATTGACGTCATCGTGCAGCAGGCGCTCGCGGAAGGCAAGAAAGCGCCGAAATATCACGCCCTCACTCGTCCCACCACCGCGGAGGCCGAAGCCGTGGGCCGGGCCATCGCGCTGGCTGAAATGGCGGGCGCGCCGCTCTACATCGTCCACCTGAGTTGTGAGGATGCGCTCGCGAAAATTCGCGAGGCCCGCGACCGCGGACTTCCCGTCTACGCCGAGACTTGCCCGCAATATCTGTATCTCTCACTCGAAAACATGGACGCACCCGGATTTGAAGCTGCGAAATACGTATTCACTCCGCCGCTGCGCGAGAAATGGAATCAGGAAAAACTCTGGCAGGGACTAACGCACGACCACCTGCAAGTCGTATCCACCGATCATTGCCCGTTCTGCTTCAAGGAACAAAAAGAACTGGGCCGCGACGATTTCACGAAAATTCCCAATGGCGGCCCGGGCGTGGAGCATCGCATGAGCCTGATCTATTCCGGCGGCGTGGCCGGTGGCCGTTTCAATGCGAACCGTTTTGTTGAGCTGGTCTCGACCACGCCGGCAAAGTTGTTTGGCCTATACCCGCGCAAAGGAACGATCGCCGTAGGCAGCGATGCCGATCTGGTCATCTTCGATCCGAAGCGCAAGCACACCATCAGCGCCGCGACGCATCACATGCGCGTGGACTACTCCATGTTCGAAGGAATTCAAGTCACAGGCATGCCTGACGTAGTCCTCTCCAGAGGTAGAGTGGTCGTCGAAGGAGACAAGTTCCTGGGCAAGGCGGGACAGGGAGAATTCTTGCGGCGCGCGACGTACGCTCAAGTGAACGGCTGAAGCTCAATTTAGGCACGCTCGATGCTTGCCAGAATGCCTCTTGCTTAGCGCTGGCGACTGCCTCCTGCGATCCGATCCCGTTCGTCGACCTTGGAATCAGCCACATTTCGTCGCCCGCTGGCGGCGAGTTACATCGATTTAACTTCCGAGATTAACTCCATTGTTTTCATGGGGTTAGCGCCCTATTTTCCCACAGGGTTGTTCCGCCGTAAGTAGGTACATAGAAAGAGGTTAGCCTTCGATTGCCTCGTTACTGATGCACCGCCAGCGGCCTTCGCCCGCGACCTCCACAAGTCGTCAACGCAGCGCTTTATACAGCGCCTGCTTCCAGCGCGCGTTGTCGATGGTCCAGCAGACGTTGGCTTTTTGCGTCAGGGCGCGCTGCCACACCGATCGATTGCGTTCATCGCCGGCAACGTTGAGTTTGTCGACGATGGTGTTGCCGCGCGAGACCTCACTCTGGGTCTCGACTTCGACGTAGTGATCGCTCCAGTCCGTGCCCACGGTTGAATCGAGCGCCAGACACATCGCGACGGGATCGGGCAGGCAGATTCCGTCTTCGCCGGTTTGAATCTTCAACGCGACGCGGGCATGACTGTTGCACTCAATCGCAAAGCGTGCGAGCGGAGTGTTGAATCCCTCGACCTCGGCGATGTCGCCCGGACCGAGGACCGCTCCTCCGCGGCAAAGATGCCAGCCAATCAACTCGACCGGCAATCCGCTGTGCATGACCATGCGCGCCGCCTCGGGGTCGACCCAGATGTTGTATTCCGCCGCCGGAGTGACGTTCCCCTCGCAGCAGGGATTGCCGCCCATGATCACGCAGCGACTGACGTTCTTCGCGATCTCAGGCTTGCGCGAAAGCGCCAGCGCAATGTTGGTCAGCGGACCCAGCGTAACCAGGACCAGTCCCGGATTCGCGTCGATGGTCTCGATGATGGCGTCGACTGCATGTGCCTTCTCGGCTGTTTGTTTAGGCGCGGGATAGTTGTGATCGCCGAGGCCGTCGCGTCCATGAAACCAGGTTGCGTTCTCGTAAGCGCGCAGCAGCGGCTTAGCCGCGCCCGAATACACCGGAACGCTCGCGCCGCAGAGCTCAACGGTGTAGAGAGCGTTCCGCGTCGCCTGTTGAACGGGCACGTTGCCGGCGACGACGGTGATCGCCGCCACACGCAGGTCGGGCGCGCGCAACGCCATAATGAGAGCGACAGCATCGTCGGACGCGGTGTCGGTATCGATGAGGAAGGGGCGCGGCACGGGTGGAAGCATAGCAGACGGAATGAGGTTCCTCTCCAAGCTGAACGAGTTGCACTTCTCCGCGCCCTCTGCGGCTGCTCTCTGCGGCCCCTACGGTTAAAGTGTTTTGTCACCAGGCATAAGTCAAAAGACTTTAACCGCTGAGGCCGCAGAGAAAGGCCGCAGAGATCGCGGAGACATTCGGACTCCGCCACTGCCGCTATCTCCATCCCTTGTAGCTCGTGACGAAGAAGAGTACAGTTACTCGTTTTGCAAAGGGGGGCCACGATGTTCATACCGCCGAACTTCACGATCGCGTTGCTGATGACGGTCGCCAGCGCGGTCTGCTGGGGATCGTGGGCCAATACTTACAAGGGCGTGAAGAATTATCGATTTGAGCTTTTTTATTGGGACTATGCAATCGGCATTTTTCTGATCTCACTGGTTGGGGCGCTCACGCTGGGGAGCACGGGACATGATTCCTCGAGCTTCCTGAACAATGTTCATTCCGCCGGCAACTCGAACATCCTGTGGACGATGGTGGGCGGGGCGATCTTCAATCTCGCGAACCTACTACTGGTGGCGGCGATCGATATGGCCGGGTTGGCGGTGGCGCTGCCGGTCTCGATTGGAATCGCGCTGGTGGTGGGCACGATGCTGAGCTACATTCTCCAGCCGAAGGGAAATCTGCTGTTCATGGCGATCGGCGTGGCGTGCGCGCTGGTTGCTGTGATTCTTGATGGAAAGGCTTTCGGCAGCCTGGGTTCGGGCCGCTCGGCATCGCGCAAGAGCATTGTCATCTGCGTCGTCTCGGGCGTGCTGATGGGGTTGTGGAATCCGTTTGTCGCCTACGGCGCGACGCGCGGGCATGCGCTGTCGCCGTACAGTTCCGTCGTATTTCTTACGCTGGGCGCGCTGCTCTCGTGCTTCATCTGGAATTTGTATTTCATGAAGAAACCGCTGGCGGGTGAACCGGTGAGCCTGGGAGGATTTTTCAGCGGGCCGCCTTCCGGCCATTTGCTGGGATTGCTCGGCGGAATCGTCTGGGGGATTGGGACGATGTGCAACGTGGTGGCCGGAGGATCAGCCGGCTTCGCGTTGTCCTATGCCATCGGTCAGTCGGCGCCGATGGTCGGGGCATTGTGGGGCGTGTTTGCGTGGAAGGAATTCGCCGGGGCGGGATCGAAGGCAAAGATGTTTCTGACGTTGATGTTTGTGTTTTATGGGCTGGCGATTCTGGCGCTGGCTCACGCCAGCCAGTAGTGGAGAGGCGGACGCAGCTTGCCCTTTGAGCGAAGTCGAGGGTCCGCCCGGTTTTAGCGAAAGTCAAGAACCCCACTTCTCGCAAATGACGCGAGAAATGGGGCACCCGGCTTTCTTCTACGCCCGCGACTCTGAACATCATTGAGGATCCTGCTTGTGGTGAGACGCGGGCAGGAGTGCCCGCGCCACATAATCTTTATTTTCCCTTGATGCGGGTGATGAAGAGCGTTAGGAATTTGTCGGCGTCGGAGGCTACTGCTACTTTCGCGTTGGGTTTTAATTCGATCGCGCCTTCGATTTCGTAGTGGTCGCCGTGCAGCACGTTGTTCTCGTTCGATCCCATGCGGTTGGCGACGGTTTCGCCGCGCGTGAAATCCCCTTTGGTCTCGACGTCCACGTGCATGTCTTTAAGGGTTACCAGTGTGGGATCGATGACCGTGCCTACCGCCAGCGGATCGTACATAGCGGCGCCTGAGTAGCCGCTTTTCTCCGAGCGCGTCAAATAAAAATCTGCGAGCTTGGCGATGAAGTCGCTCTCCGGTCCGTGCAGCGACTGCAGATCGGTCAAATATTTTCGTGTGATGAGCGTGCGCTCACCGACGTCGGAGCCGATCATCGTGACCATCCATCCGGCGTTGAACACGATCGCCGCCGCTTCGGGGTCGCCGTAAATATTGGCCTCCGCTGCACCGTCCACATTGCCACCGGAGATCGAGCCGCCCATGATCACAATATCTTTCACCAGCGAGGCGATGGACGGATCTTTCGAGACGGCGAGGGCAATATTCGTGAGAGGGCCGACCGGAATCAGCGTGAGTTGGTGCGGATATTTGTGCACCAGTTCGATGATGAGGTCGGGGCCAAAGCGCGGATCGGCCTTGCAGTTCGAAGCCGGCAGTTCGACTCCCGCCAGACCATTTTTGCCATGCCAGAACTGCGCCGTGATCAATTTCTGATTGAGCGGATGCTGTGCTCCGCCGGCCACTGGAAGATCGCATCGGCCCGCCAGTGAAACAATTTTCAGCGCGTTCTCCAGACCCTGCTTGCCGTCGACGTTGCCGGGTACAACCGTCAGAGCTTCCACTCTGAGCTCGGGAGAGTTGAGGGCCAGCATGATGGCCATGGCGTCATCGATTCCGGGGTCGGTGTCGATGATCACGCGAGTTTGGGCGAATCCTGCGGCGACGAGCGCGAAGGCAGCGAGCAGCGCGAAAACAAATCGTTTCATTTAGCTCCCTCTTGAAATGGAGACACGAAAGTTTAGCAAGTTTGTGGGGCGAGATTTGGTGAGCCGCGCAGAATGTTTGGGGAGCGGTTCATTTCGGGAGCGAGGGCCTTTTGGAGGAAAAAATCGCCGCTGCGCGGCTGAACGGCCAAGGGCGGCCGTCCCCACTGAGCCTTTACAGGAGCATGCCTGCGATCGAGGCCGACATGAGATTTGCCATGGTGCCGGCCAGCATGGCGCGGACGCCGAGACGGGCAAGATCGCCGCGGCGGTTGGGCGCGAGCGCGCCGATGCCGCCGATCTGAATTCCGATAGAACTGAGATTCGCGAAGCCGCACAGCGCGAACGTAGCAATGGTGAACGATCGCGGATCGAGCACGGCTTTCTGCGGTCCGAGGATGGTGAAGGCGACCAGTTCGTTGAGCACCATGCGGGTTCCGAGCAGGTTGCCGACTATGGGGCAATCGTGCCAGGGAATGCCGATGAGCCAGGCAACTGGCGAGAGCAGGACGCCGAGCGGACCCTCGACACTCGATGGAAACCAGGCGACGTGATTATGAATGCCGCCCATGATGCCATCGAGCAGGTGGATCAACGCGATGAAGGCGATGAGCATGGCGCCGATATTGAGGGCCATACTCAGGCCGTCGCCGGTGCCGCGGGCGATGGCGCCGAGAAGATTCTCTTCTTTTTCTTTTTCTTCTTCCTTTTCCGGCATCACGACCTTTCCCGCGGTGCGCGGCTGCTCGGTCTCGGGCACGAGCATTTTCGAAACGAGAATCGTGCCGGGCGCGGTCATGATGACGGCACTCAGCACGTGACGCGGCTCGGCGCCGAAGGCAAAATAGGCCGCCATGATGGAACCGGAGACGTGGGCCATGCCACTGGTCATCACGGTCATGAGTTCGGAGCGGGTAAGATCGGGAAGGAATGGACGGATGGTGACCGGCGCTTCGGTTTGTCCCATGAAGATGCTGGCGGCGACGTTGAGCGACTCGGCGCCGCTCGCGCCCATGATGCGCGTCATGCCCCAGGCCATGGCGCGGATGACGAGTTGCATGATGCCAACGTGATAAAGAATCGCGAACAGCGCGCAGATGAAGATGACGACGGGAAGAACCTGAAAGGCGAAGATGAAACCGATGTTGGAATTTTGCTTGCCGAGCGGGCCGAAAATAAACTCCGAACCGAAGAAAGAGTAACTGAGCACTTTGTTGGCCGCGTCGCCGATAATCTGAAAGGCGCGGCGGCCGAAGTCGACCCGAAGGACAAAGATGGCAAAGGCGATTTGCAGGCCGAGTCCCCAGGCGACGGTCTTGATGCGGATGGCGCGGCGATTGGTGGAGAAAATGTAGGCGAGGCCGAGCATGGTCAACAGGCCTAGAATTCCGGTGTAGCGTCCCATTCAGTTCTCCGGTTGCCCGAGCTGGGCAGTCAGCGGCTAAAGCTGCGAAGGATCGTCGCCGCATTTAAGGCGCGGCTTAAAGCCGCGCCCTTTCAAACCTGTCAGACCTTTCAGACCTGTACACCTGTCAAAGCTGAAAGCAGATCACGAGGCGCTGCCGATTACTCTGTGGATCAGTGGACGTTTCGGCGGCGCCGTCTCCGCTATTTCGCAACTCTCTTCGATCAGTTCGCGCGCCCGCGCGGCTTTCGCCTGGGAATTGTAGTGGATCGTGGCGAGGGATTCGCCTGCGGCAACGCGGTCTCCGACTTTTTTGTGCAGAACAATTCCCACGGCCGGGTCGACGGAGTCTTCCTTGCGCTCACGCCCGCCGCCGAGAATCACGCAGGCCGTGCC
>Ga0070733_10003534_pt1 | contig 10661 bp, 10 predicted proteins | sample Coa_R1_9_FD_66450 | JGI IMG/M metagenome (GOLD analysis project Ga0070733, IMG submission 66450) | Surface soil microbial communities from Centralia Pennsylvania, which are recovering from an underground coalmine fire - Coalmine... | ecosystem: Environmental > Terrestrial > Soil > Unclassified ... | reverse complement strand
GGGTACTTCTGACTCCGGGTTCTGTCACAGCACCGGTGAAAATAGCCAGTTGGTGAATAAAGAGGTTGAGAATAATATTGTCTTTATATGCTGTACCTAATGCTCCCGTGTAAGGGCAATTCAGATAATCATGGATGCTCTTGTACATCGCCGGTGTTATTACCCGGGGCGTTTCCAATGTAAAAAAAGGATCTTTTCGTTTGCAAAAATGAACCAGCGGGTTATTTTCATCGTGGTCATGCAAATGCTTCAATAACAGGGCAGGAAATACTTTTATGCAAAAAAATTCTTCCACCGTATTCTTCCGTATACAGGTATTGAATCTGAACGAAGGAAGATAATTGAGGGAGTGCATCTGACCGGTCACACGAATATGTGTATTCGTGGCAAATGTGGACGTGCCCCTGAGCTGAAAATACATCATGATAAAAGGCGTGTTCCTGCCCGCCGTAAAATGCAGATCACGGCTGACATTGCTGAAGATGCCGTTTAAAACTATATACCATTTTTCTGCAGCCGTGTTCACACGAATAAGCCCTTCTTTTTCGACGTTTATTGAAAGCATCGTGGTCTCCGCTTTGCTGTAGATGCCATTAACAGTATGTATTATTTCATCCAGGTTACGCACATTATGTAGAATAAATAGTGCTTGCTTTTTTTCTTAAGCCGGCGAATTTAAACATTCTTTGCCTGTTGTCCTGGCTGTAAACGGATGGTAATTACCGAACGGAGGGATGAATTTGACGAATGGGTATGGTAATGGGTAAAGATTATCGAAAAAACAGCCTGGATAGTTGAGCCGGTCCCGTGAAAGCAAAACTTACAATGCAAAAAAATCTGAAACTTTGCTGATGGAAAATTCAACCAAATGAATAAAAGCGGGCATCCTTATGTTTATCAAGCGCGTATTTAACATACATGTTAATAATCCGTATTTATAAGCGTGTCACCATATCACTGTTAGCGGTTTTATTTGCCCTGATAAGTTCCGGACAAACAAAAACGATCATGGGGAAAGTTGTGGATTCAGCAACCAGGACCCCGTTACAAAATGTAAGTATTACCCTGAATAACAGCCCTAAAGGCGGACTTACCGATGCGGCAGGGAAATTCTCGATAACCGTCGATAAAATGGTTACCAAAATAACTTTCAGCTTCACGGGTTACCATTCCCTAACATATACGGTTTCTGATGAATTAACACAGGAACTGACAATAAAACTTTCGAAATCGTACGCCACACTCGAAGAAGTAGTCGTAAATGCAAAAAAAGGAAGGTATAAAAATAAAAACAACCCTGCCGTTGATTTGATCCGGCATGTCATTGCAAATAAATCCAGGAACGGACCCGGAGCATATCCTTATTCTTCTTATAAAGAATATGAAAAAACTCAAATGTTAACGGACGGTCCCTGGGTTAAGATTACCCAAAATTTTATTTTAAAGAAGTTCAGTTTCTTTTTTGAAAATACGGACACGACGGTTGTTCAGGGTAAAAAACTGAACTCTATTTATCTGCAGGAAATCATTTCTGATAAATATTTCCGGAAGAATCCGGAAAAAAGCAAAAAAATCGTTATAGCGCAAAAAACAGTGGACTACGGTGAATATATTGATATGAAAGGTATACAGGGTGCGTTGCATTACCTGTATAATGATATTAATATTTATGACAATAATATTTCTGCCTTCACTATGCAATTTGTAAGTCCCATTTCGGATTTAGGACCTGTTTTTTATATGTATTTTATCAGGGACACTGTAGTGGAAAATGGTTGCAGCATTGTCAAACTATATTTTACTCCAAGAAATCCTGAAGATCTTCTTTTCCATGGAACACTGTCGGTCACACTCGATGGAGCTTATGCTGTTACCAGTGTAGAACTTGGAATGAGTAAGCACGCAAATATGAATTACGTCAGAAATTTCAGGCTCAGCCAGAATTTTGAACGAGGTCCCGGCGAGCATTACTATCTGGCCGAGTCGGATATGCTTGCTTCCTTCAGTCCGTTTCCCAAAAGCCCGGGTATATTTGGAGAGAGAAAAATATCCGTTTCTGATTTGTCAGATTCTGTTTTGCCCGACCATTTATTTCAGGGCTCTGCAGTAGACAGTTCATCAAAACCATCTCATCAGTCGGCTTTATTTTGGAGCGAGAATAGACCTACACCGCTTAGTGCTTCTCAGGCTCAGACGTATTCAAATGCAGACAGCCTGGTAAAAATGCGTTCCTATAAAAGACTTATGGATCTGGCAACCTTGTATTTTGTAGGTTACAAATCTGCGGGAAAATTTGATATCGGTCCTATTCAGACATTTTATACATTTAACGCTGTCGAAGGCCAGAGGCTTCAATTTGGAGGAAGAACCAATTACAAACTAAGCCATAGATTTTATCTGGATGGTTATCTGGGTTACGGATTTAAAGACGATCGTTTTAAATATAAGTTATCAGGATCCTATTCATTTAATAACCGGTCTGTTTACAGTTACCCTTTCAACTATTTGCAGGCGAGTTATCTGCATGACATAAAAAACCCCGGTCAGGAAGATATTTTTTCAAACGGAAACACTTTTCTATCCTCTTTTACCCGTGGCTATAGTTCCAACTGGCTGTATAGTGACATTTTCCGTCTTTCCTATGTGCGCGAATTCGGCAACCATTTTTCTTATATCCTGGGAACAAAATACTGGAGACAGCAACCGGCCGGGTCTCTTGTATATGTGAAGGAACCATCACCTCAGCTTCTTGATACCATCCCGGATATTACAACGGGCGAAATCTCCCTTACTCTTAGATGGGCGCCTAACGAGCAATTTTTCGAAAACAAAGTAGGGCGAAGAAGTATCGCAAATAAATATCCGGTCATAACCTTTCAGTATTCAAAAGGAATCCAGGGCCTTTATGGCGGTGAGTACAACTATGATGCTTTTCATCTTAAAATATCCAAAAGGATTTTTACATCACCTCTCGGATTCTCGGATATCAGACTCGATGCAGGCTATTTGTCCGGAATCCTCCCTTTTCCATTATTGATTATCCCATCAGCGAACAGGTCTTATTTTTATAGTTTCAATTCATACAATCTGATGAATGTTCAGGAATTTGTTGCTGATCATTACGCCGGACTGGATATTGATCATTATTTCAACGGTTTCTTTTTCAACAAAATTCCCCTTTTGAAAAAACTAAGACTTCGTGAAGTTGTAGCGGCCAAAATATTGTACGGAGGTTTGCGAAGTGAAAATAATCCGGATGATAACCCTAATCAAATGCTCTTTCCCACAACCAATGGTGTCACTTCAACTTTTGCATTGAGCGGTCAGCCTTATGTGGAAGCCAGTGTTGGGGTTTATAATATCTTTTCGTTTATCAGAATAGACCTTATTAAACGATTTACTTATCTGAATCACCCGAATGTTTCGCATTTCGGGATACTGGCGAGCACCAATTTTAGTTTTTAGACCTTGTAGAGTCCGTCCGGGCAGGATTATTGATCATTATCTTCAAATTCGCAATTATGAAAAGAAGTTTATTTACCATGGTATTGGGATTCAGCATTGTTTTTGGATTCGCTCAACACGATCATACACCACCAAAGCAGGTGTCAGAGTCTTTTCAAAGGGAATATCCCGGATCGAAACCTGCGCAATGGAGCCGGTCCGGCAGTGCCTGGAGCGTGTCTTTTACGGATAATGACCATAATAATGGTGAAGCAACAGCCTATTTCGATGCATCTGGAAAACACATTGATACCCATATACCTTATGACCAAAATGATGTCCCCGTTTCTGTAAGGAATCACACAAATGGACGTTACGGTGCATCAGATCAGTATGATTATACACGGATTGATCGTTCTGGTGAAAAAGCTGTATACAAAACAAAGGTTAAGCACAAAAAACAAGAGAAGAATATTTATATGGATAGCGATGGCCATGAAAGAGAATATCATGATAATCATTATTAGTCAAATGTGAAAGGGCATGTGTTGCAAATGATGAGTAGTAAAATACTCAATCATATAAAAAAGGACCTGATGAAGACCTGCGACTCTAACCTTACAAAAGGAAGTATTATTTCTGAAGTCTATTTCATCCCTTTAAAAGTGGCATAGATTGCCATAGCATGTCCATGCCCCAGACCGAAATCCTCTTTCAGCCATTTTACAATTTCTCCTGCTTTAACTATTGGCTCAAGATTCCCTTTTTCTAAAAAACCTTTTTGAACAGCCAGCTTCTTAAAGTCAGATGGTGTTTTTCCCGTCTTCGTTTTTATGTTGTCTATATAAGCCTGGAAGGACATTTTTTTGCATTTTAAAATTATAAAATAAGTAACTACCGGCCACGAATACGTTCCCGATACCCGGAACATATGGGATACCGGTATTTTTTGTATGCACTATCCGGAATTTACTGGGTAAATCTTTGGCAATTACAGATTGTGCTTAATTAACTTTGGGATCCAATGCGATGACAAGGATTAAAGACTGGAAATTTAAAATATTATACCACTTACTTTAAAATCTACCATTATGCTTGCCGAATTATCCCCCGAAAAAACAAAAATAGTTCCTGAAATCAGCCCTTCCAAAATTATGCAGATTGGCATGGGATTCTGGGCATCCAAGGCCATGCTTACTGCCGTAAACCTGGGTCTTTTTACCATGCTTGCTCCGCATGCACTATCAGAAAAACAGATAAAAGAGAAACTGGGATTTAACTGCTCAGACAGACATGTCTTTGACTGGCTGGATGCACTGGTTTCTCTGGGCTTTTTGAAACGCGAAGGCTTATTACAGGATGCGGTTTATAGCAATGCCGCTGATACCGATTTTTTCCTGGATAAAAACAAGAAAACGTATATGGGAGGCATTTTGGAAATGGCCGACAGCCGGCTCTATAAATACTGGGGAAACCTGCAAGAGGGTCTGCTGACAGGCCAGCAACAAAATGAAGGGAAGGGCAATCCCCTGGGAAATATGGAATTTTTTTCTGAACTCTATAAAAATGAAGAAAAATTACAGGAGTTTATGAATGCGATGAGCGGCATTCAAACCGGCAATTTTCTGGTACTTGTGAATCAGTTTGATTTTAGTAAATATAAGTCCATGTTGGATCTCGGTGGTGCCGATGGATGGCTAAGCATACAGGTATGTTTGAGACATCCTCATATTCATTGTACAACATTTGACCTGCCGCCGGTGGAACCATTGGCCACGCAAAAAATTAAAGCGTTTAACCTGAGTGACCGAATTCATGTTGCAAGTGGGGACCTGCTGAAGGATACATTTCCAAAAGCGGATATTATTTCCATGGGGAATATATTACATGGAATGAATGAAGAAGCCAAGCAACAGCTTATACAAAAAGTGTATGACAGCCTGCCCAAGGGTGGCGCATTCATAGCAATTGAAAACATCATTGATAATGAACGCAGGCAAAATACATTCGGCATGCTGATGAGCCTAAATATGCTCATTGAAAATGGAGATGCGTTTGACTATACGGTGAATGATTTTGAAAGATGGACAAGGGCGGCTGGTTTTACCAGAACATCCATGATCCCCCTTGCAGGTCCATCCAGTGCAGCGATTGCTTACAAATAGTCTCCAGATCCGTTAACAGGATACTATGGCGCCAGGAAAATACTGAACCAGGTTTAAGCAACTCGTTTTATGAAAAATAAACGAAGAGATTTCCTAAAATATTCCGGACTTGCCGGATTGGGCATGGCCGGGGGTATCATGAAAGGATTTACAGCAGACAGAACGGTGGATCATTTTCAGGAAGCCGGGGCCCCGATGGGTTTACAAGATTTTCCGAATGACCAACTTACGATGATCGGGTTATATGGTGCCTGGGCGGCATCGCTGACCTCCAACAAATTACCTTCTCTTTCTTTTAGAAATCCGCAGTGGACAGATATTGAATCCTGGCGCCCTAAAGCCAGACAGCGGGTTAAGGACAGAATGGCCATTCCGGATATCGGCGCAATTCCGGAATGGCGGGTAATCAGGGAATTTGTATATGACGGTTTGCTGGTTAAGGAATTGACATGGCAGCTGCCTTATGGCCGACCCACAGAAGCAGTTCTTCTCAAACCCGTAAATGCAAACCAGCCGCTGCCAGGCGTCCTTGCTTTTCATGACCATGGAGGGAATAAATATTTTGGTAAAAGAAAAATTATCAGGACAGAAGATAATCCGAACCCATTAATCACTGCTCATCAGAAAGAATATTATTCCGGGCTGGCCTGGGCTAATGAATTGGCAAAGAAGGGATATGTTGTTCTGGTGCCTGATGCTTTTTCTTTTGCGAGCCGGCGGGTGATGCTGCAGGATGTTCCCAAATCGTTGAGACAGGGACTAAGTGACGAAGACCCTGAAAATCCTGCGAATATTGCAACCTATAATAAATGGGCCGCCGACCACGAACACATCATGGCCAAATCTTTGTTTAGTGCGGGCACCACCTGGCCTGCCATGACTTTTGCAGAGGACCAGAAAGCACTGGACATACTTTGTTCCATGCATGATGTGGATACGAAGCGTGTTGGTTGTGCAGGACTTTCCGGCGGAGGACTTCGGACAGTATTCATGGGCGGTCTAGATCCCAGAATTCAATGTGCGGTCTGCGTGGGATTTATGACCACATGGAAAGATTTTTTATTATACAAATCTGTAAATCATACCTGGATGATTTATACACCGCTGTTGCCTAATGAACTGGATTTTCCTGAAATACTTGGGATGCGTGTACCACTGCCGACACTCGTCATGAATGATTTGGCTGACGATTTATATACGCTGAATGAAATGAAAGAGGCAGATCGTATCCTGGCTGAACTATATCACAAAGTCCATGCAAATAGTCATTATAAGTGTTCCTACTATCCCGGACCACATAAATTTGATGCTGCCATGCAAACGGAGGCTTTTGCATGGTTCGATCGATGGCTGAAAAACTAATTGGATAATTCTTCATCTGTTACAGATCCATCATTTATTACTTTCGCCCTCACTCGCAATCGTAAAAAGTACACCGCACATCGCGAGCGCGATAAACATGCTGGTCTTTTCCGGTTCGATATGCGTGGCGGCGGCAACGCGGGGCAGATGCAGGAAAATCACCCAAAATAAAAACATAAGCCCGAGCAGGGCAGAGGCCAGGCGGGTTTTTACATTTATCAGTAAACTAATGCTGGCCAGCGAAAATGCGACTCCGATAAAATAGGCCCAGAATAATTTTAATGGAATCCAGGCGGGCACCAGGGTAGCGATAAAATCGGCGTATAGAAAATGTTGCACGGCAAATACGATCAGCGAGATGGCGAATAATTTCCGGCCATTTCGCGCGAGGGCGGATTTGCCCAAAGATGCTGTGGGGTTTTGGGCATCACCCGCGATGATGAAGGCACCTGAAGCCAGTGCCAGGTCTTCGGCCGTGACCGTCCACGGATTCGGATTGCGAATATCACCCAGCAGGGTAACCAGGTGAGGATAGATAAAAAGAATGAAAAATAAAAGTCCGGTCAGCAGTGCAGCACGTTGCATTGTTTTACCGATGCACATGAGGACGCCACCGGCAACAAATAACGTACTGATGAAATTCAGAAAGAAAATCCGGGCAGGCAGAATTTCGGGCATCGGCAAAAAACCCTTCATGAATTCCTGTACGCTCAATTGTATGATTCCGAAAGCAATGATGGAAACTGCAAATAAATATTTGCCGGCTTTAAAAAGTTCCTGCATCATCGATCGTTTATATAGCGAAGAAATATATTGATCGATCAGGTTATTCTTCACCGCAAAGAAAACCAGTCCGGCAGTATTTTTTGCACCGAACCTTTCCATTAGCCGGTCCTTGATGGCTTCTACGGTACGTGGGCTTACTTCCAGTTTCTGGGCGATCTCCTGTGCGGTAAACTCCATACAGATATATTTCATTACCTCTCGCTCGCGTTCACTGAGGGTAACTTCCGTATTCAGATTGGGTATCACTTTAGTACGCGCATGTGATTTCTTCAGAAGTATGCGATTCACAAAATTATTGAGATAATAACCCTTTGTAGAAACCTCCATGATCGCACGTTTTATCTCTGATGGGTCGGCGCTTTTCAGCAGGTATCCATTAGCACCGATCTCCATCATATGGCTCACAAAACGCTCATCTTCATACATCGTCAGCGCAATTATATGGATCTGGGGATATAATTTGGCGATGGATTTCGTCGTTTCGATGCCATCCTTGAGGGGCATACGAAGATCCATCAGGATCACATCTGGTTGAGATACGGCCAGGCCGTCGAGCAATTCCTGACCGTTCTCCGCTTCCTGTACGAACTTGATATTGCTATAAGCCCGGAGGGAGAGGATTACTCCTTTTCGGAAAATCTTATGGTCGTCGGCAATAGCTACTTTTATGAACCCCATCAGTTAGTAATATTCCGGGCTAAAATTACGCATTAATTGCTTTCGATGGCCGGTCTCAAATCTTCTTCACGGTTCATTTCTATTGTCACCTTATAATAGGTTTGAGACATATCCTTCTCGAAGAATATTTTTCCCTGTAGTACTTTGAGGCGGCTCTGGATATTTTTCAAACCCAGACCGACATTACTCTTACCCAATTTTTCAAAATCTGCCTGTGTTAATCCGCGGCCATCATGGTGCAGACGGATAAAAAAGCGGTTTCCGCTGGTATTCTGGGTGAGATGTATAAAACTGGCGTTGCTATGTTTGAGGATATTGTTGATCAGTTCCTGGATCACCCTGAAAATGATCAGTTCATTTTCTGACTTGAGCCTTTCGCGGTAATCATGAAAACGGGAACTGGCATTCATGCTACCGGATCCGCTAATCTTCTGGAACAGGTCGTTTACTGCGGACTCAAGACCGAAATTCTTGAGTGTCGGCGGCATCAGGCTATGTGAGATATTTCGGATCAGCTGGATGGTATCATCTATGATCTGCTTGGCATTGTAGATACTCTGGAGCTGGGTCTGTTTGTCGAGGTTTACAAAATTCTCATTGAGATATAGCCGTGCCGTGGCGAGCAGCGGACCGGCATCGTCGTGCAGATCGGCTGCAATACGCTGACGCTCTTCTTCCTGCAGGCGGATGGAAGCGTTTAACAAAGTTTTTTGCTGGTCCTGCTCCATACGCTGGAGTTGTTGTTGGTAACGGATAACTTTTCGTTGGTGGAAACTGATGAAAACGATCAGTCCGATCGTTAGCGCCAGCATTCCGATGGTGCCAAAAAACAGCACCATGGAAATATTGTTATCAGAGTTTAACGCTTGCAGTAGTATCATTAGGAAGGGTCAGGGTTTAAGTGATGATTATTTACCGGTCGTTCGGGCTGGTAAAATCAACAGAATGGCTTTCATGAGTCGGATTTTTATGTTGAAAACGGTATAAGAGGAAGGCAGATGAAAAAATAACGTTAGTCAAAATGTTGGAATAGTCATTTATTCGCCAATATTTTTGCATTTCATCGTTGGAAAGGTTATTGGCAATTAAATATAAAAACAACGTGCTGGAAACATAAAAAAGTATACCTACGACTATCAAAAATACTGGAGTGAAGACATCTACCGGTATTGAAGATGGTCCTAAAGACGTTATTATAAAGCTGAGGGAAAGTATTAGTATAATTACTGATCCAATTGAACTCATCATAGAATTAAACTGGTCACTATCGGACCTGTAGGATAGAAAAAAGAAAATTAGATAAAGAGCTGAAAATAATAATATTAAAAATCTTAGAAGTCTTTGTTTGGTAACCAAAAAGAAAAAATAGGCAATAATTAAAAACTCAAACATTCCGTAAACATTCCATAATAGAAGTTTATGATGCATACCCCAGCGTGAAGCAGCTACAAAAACGTCAAAAAGAAATGAAGTAGTATTATAAATAAAAATTACCCATAATCCCTTAATACTAGTTTTGAAACAAAATAGTATAAAAAAGATTATGGGTAATAGAGAGGAAAGTAAACTTAATTTTGGAACCACTTCTATATAGATATTACTCAAATATAGAGAGTTACAAGCAAATATGCTAGTGATATATTAATCAAACCAGCTAACAGTAGTGTTGATTTTATCTCCAATCATCCCTTCAGTTACAACAATTTTACCGTGTGTGTTTACTGAAGTAAATTCAAGAAGATTATTACCCTTTGAATCAATACCTACATAAACCAATGTTTTGTTGCCTTCTTCATTGATGGCATCAAAAATGCGTAATCCAACACAACCTGGTTGAGCAAGTATTTGATCAATTATTGATCTTCCGATGATATATGATTTAGATTCACCTATTTCATTTTTATCATGGTGATCTTTAATCATCTTAGCACCTAATTCCTGGGAAATTTCTTCGCCGATAGCATGATAATCTAGCTGTACCTTAACGAGTGATTCTTTGTTCATAATCAGAGTTTTAAAGTTAATTGTCTTTAAAAGACTACGTAATTAACCCAGAAAAAAAAGATTCAACAACGCTTAGATGCTGGATAAAAAAACCTTAAATTGCCTGAGATTCAGCATGGTAGAGGGTTTTGGTAAATATACGAAGAAAATCTCCCTGCTGAAGTAGAGTAAAGTTCCTGTAACCGAATCGTATTTTTACGGTCGGCTTTTTAGATTTATTGG